>Ga0114921_10001131_pt1 | contig 12029 bp, 9 predicted proteins | sample BentaG_FD_87016 | JGI IMG/M metagenome (GOLD analysis project Ga0114921, IMG submission 87016) | Deep subsurface microbial communities from South Atlantic Ocean to uncover new lineages of life (NeLLi) - Benguela_00093 metaG | ecosystem: Environmental > Aquatic > Marine > Oceanic > Sediment ...
GGAACTCGTTCGTGGAGACTTGAAGCGTATTTTGATAGAGGGTGTTGATGGAATAATTATCTTGTCAAAAGCAGGGGAAAACGCCATTTTATGTACATTGGCGAAAAGTGACGTCTCATTAGGAATGGTTTTTCTAAATATCCAAAGTGTTTCGAATAAAATTGCTGAATTATTAGATTAAAGAAATTTAATCAATTTTTAAAATTTCAGCTATAACTATTTTTAATATAATGTTTTTATTATAATAGTTGTAATATGCCTTCAAATCAATTATTTGAAAATTATATATCAAGAATTTCAAATTTAAAAGATAGGACGCAAATCGAGAAAGAATTCTATAATGGCCTTTCTGAAAGTCTTAAACATGGAAAATTTAAGATTTTCAAAAAATTAATTGATAAATCAATTAACTTTGATATTTTTATAGATGTAAAAAAAATACCTAATAGATTCAAGCTAATCTCATTGTTACTTTTAAGTTGTACTGAAAGGATATCTGAAGGATATCAAACTTCTGCTTTAGGTGATATAATAGATGTTTTAAGATTTTGTAATAAGTTTAATTTATTAGAGAAAGAATTAAATGAAGATGAAAAAAAGATATTAGAAAGTGTTAAAGAAGATAAATTATTTTTGTCAAACTTAAATGACTTTTTTGGAAAGGTATCTGATTCATTCATATTGTATATTTATAAGGTTATGCCTCAAGATCTTTATGATTATTTCATTAATAATCCCCTTACTTATTTTCCAAATCGAGATGGATTAATGGATTATATCAAGAATATTTTTTTTAACCAGTATACTATATATGGTCTTAGTATTAGATATTTAAGCCCAATTAAACGATTTATTGACGATTTTAATAAAAATTATTTATTCTACAGAGATCGAATAAATAAAGAAAAGAGAGATATCATATTAAAAGAGAATAAATTTATTGAATTTAGTGTTGTATATAAATATAATGTATTTTATTATGATGCTGATGAAGAACATGAACATAGTGAAATTAAAAGACATTTAGTATCTCCTAAGAACATTTTTAAAAATACAGATAAAATTTTAGCTGAAAATAATTATAATTTTTATAATTTATCAATGATTTTAATGGGAGGGATTGGTCCACAGGGTTTAGGTTTTACATATTCAACTCCTAAAGGAGAAATAATTGAAATCTGTACTGATGTTAACCAGAATAAAGCTATTATAATTAAATTCAAAGAATTTTTAAAGAATCAATTCATTGAAAAACTGGAAAAAGAATTACAAAATTACCATATTAAAGCTGATACAATTAGAAAAATTGTTGATTATCTTGTAGAGACTTTAAGTAAAGAAGAAAAAATTAATTATCCAAAAAAAAAGTCAATTATTAGCCATGTAGAAAATTTTTTATTCGAGGATGGTTATCATCGAGATTTTTATGAAATTGATTTTCAGGATTTAATAGATAAATTTTCAAATGCAATTTCAGCAATTTTGCGACCTATAAAGATGATTGATCAATATAAAGCTCGAATGAATTTAATCGCTGACGGAAAATTAAACGCAGAAGATATTGCCAAATTAACAAGTTTAAAAGAAAAATCTCATTACGATGTTTTACGAGAACGGTTTTTCTTTCAATATATCATTGATTGGTTTTATGATATATATTCCTCAGAAAAATTAAAATCAGCAGAAGATATTCCTCAGATAAAATAATATTAATTTAATTTAAGATAGTTTTTCTGGTTTTGGGAGTTCTGATTCACCTCTTTCAAGTCTTAGTTTTACTAGAATAGATATACTACTTCCAATTGCACCGCCTAAAGCACCAAATAATACCCCAAATAATGATATAAGAACAAAAATAACCCATCCATAACCTAATCCACCAAATATTAACCCGGCAAATTGATCCAAATTAATATAAGCATTTTGTTCAATAATCCTATAGATCATAAATATAACCCAAATTATTGAAACTCCCAAGGCACCACTATATATTCCTCTTCTAATTGTTTTGTTAAAAACTCCAGCTAATATTCCAGGAATTATAATTAATTGCCAGACGTATATAAACGTTAGAATATAAGTAATAAGCATTGTAAATAAAATAGATACTATAAAAGTTCTTGTCTCTGGACTTATTTTAATCTCATAATTTTTAATTTTCATTTAGTCACCTCTTCGCTTCAATTTTAATTTGTTTAATCTTATAAAAATTTGCTCTCTTTTGAACCATATAACTACAATAACGCTTATGATACCAATGGTAGAACCTATTATTAGGAATGTCGTCATGAAAATTGCTAAATCAGTGTTTTTTCCCGGTATAAACTTGATTTGAGATTCAATATGATTCCTTGGAAAATCTTCTTTATTATTATAAAAATAGTGTCGATGATATTTTCCCTTTAGAAATAATTCCTCTAATTGATCAGAATAATGCTTGGAATTAGATATACCTCTCTGTCCAGATGGAATAACACTAAGAGAATTCTTCAAATCACTGAAATCTATTATCATTCGCTCTGAAGCTCCGCCCCGAGCCAAACCTAATCCATCTCTTATACTCACTCTTGACGGATTAATTGTATAACCTTCTCCATCTCCTTCAAATGGTCCTTTATTTAAAGAATTAAATCCGGGAACAATATGAGGGAAACTATATTGATGTATATCACCCCATCTCCATGCAGATACATCATTAGTGCCATAATATTCTACTAGAAAATCGACTGTAGCATTTAAGGCTTTAATGATTATATTAGTTCTATTCTCTGTTTCAGGTGTGTTAATATCATCAAACCATTTTGAATCTGGCTCATCTCTAGTTAATTTCTCTAAAACATTCAATTGAGGTTGTATTGGTGCTCCAGCAGCTTCAAATTCATCATCAAAAGTGTAATCCTGATAATAATCTCGCCATTTTCGATAAATTGTTGGTGCCGCTAAATCCTTATCCATATCATAATCCCAATTCTTCAATTGAATTAAAATATCTAATATTATTGGTGTTTTTTGAGAGGAGGGCAACCCTTCAGTTGTATTAATAAGATATGGAACAAAGGCTCTAGCTGGTGTAGATTTAACATCAAGCTGTAATTCCTTCATTTTTTCTATACCAACTGTCCCATCTGGAGAATTATTTAGTAATTCATTAATCCTTCTTGCCCGATAACCTGCCGCATAACTGTTCTGAAGTGAATAATTTATATAGTTAGGTCCAGCAACTATTTGATTTGCTGATGCTAAATAATGTTGTGATGGATTTTCTGTATTTGGTAAGGCATCAAAAGGAACATAACCAATCCACTCACCTTCACCATTTGATCCATTATATGGTAAGGTTCCATTGCCAAAATGCCAGGGTGGAATTAAATTATCATCTCTAATAGGTACTAACCCAGTGGGTCTAATTGCGATTGTTCCTTCAATATCAGCATAAATAAAATTGGAAGATGGAGTAAGGAAATGAGCCAAAGCTTGATTAAATTGAGTTCTATTTTTGGCATGATTAAATCCATACAATGCTAAAAACTCAGTAGTTACATTATTTCCTGTCCATTTAGGTGCTAACACTATTTTTTCTGTATCTAAAGAATCAGGTATATCATCGTCTAGGAAATCATTAAGAACGGGGCCGTGTACAGTTTCCTTGACTGTAAATTTTTTAGAGCCTTGATCCTTTATTTTTATAGTATAGGTTCTTGTTGTATACTCTGTTATTATACCATTATAAATATAATGATCAGAGTCCACTTCCTCATAATAAAACCAATCCATTACGTCATATCCAGTATTAGTAATACCCCATGCTACATAATCAGTATGACCCACTATAGGAATATTGACTCCTGCTAGTGTAAATCCATATACACTTAAACCAGTACTTAAATCAACTAAGTGTGCTTCATACCATATTCCAGGCATATTCCATGCTAAATGCATATCGTTACATAAAATTGGCATTCCTGTGCTACTTTTTACGCCATCAACAACCCAATTATTTGAGCCTATAATGTTTTGCTCTTGTAGATCCATCAATGTTTTTTCTGAGGGAATACTATCAACCTTTTTCAAAAAGTTAGAAACAGTATTTATGACATTTGAACTTATCTTTAATGGCCCACCATTATAAGAGAGTTCTGAACTATCATTAAAAATACCATAATTTGGGCATATAGGAATTTGTCCATAAGTTGACATAAATAATTCAGTAAAATTGTTTTCACCAAGAGCGTCTAGAGTTTGTAATCTATATAGGTCATAATATTGCCAAGTAAGCATTTTACTCATATATTTGTTAAAACAAAATGTGTCTAATGGTGTCCATTTTGTTGGCTTAAATCCTAAAATAGCGTATTCTATTGGTAATTCATCTTTATGAGTATTGATAAAATAATTCACTCCGTCAGCATAGCGATAAATTGAATCTAAAAAATCAATTTCTCCCAATTTCTGCATTCTAATAGCTTCCTGAAAAGTTTGATTGGCCCAATATTCCATTCCCATTGCAAGATTAAATTTGTCTTCTTCTAGAGCTAAACTACCTACTACTTCAGACAGCTTACCTCTTACTTGTCGCCTTGCTAAATCCATTTGAAATAATCTATCTTGAGCATGGACATACCCTAATGCAAAACTCAAATCATTTTCATTAGATGCATAGATATGAGGGATTCCCCATTCATCTCGATAAACCGTCACCGAACTATTCAATCCCCTAACATAGAGTACTTCATTCTCTGGAAGTTCACCAGGAACCCGCCATAAACCAGTACCAGGAAAGAGAATATCTCCTAGCGGAGCAATAATGCTAATTAAAGGAACTGAAAGAATTGTAAACACAATAGTAGTAAGTACTAATACAGCTGACAATTTTATGATAACTTTTTTTTCAGTAGTTTTCAATTTTAAAACCATGCAATTTTCTCTTTTTATTAAGATTTTGAATTAATTAATAATAATTATTATCTCAAATTTATATAAAATTAATTAACGAAAAGTTCTTCACTTTTACAAATTATTTTTCTTTAAAAAAGCAGATTTTATATTATTATAAACGTAGGAAAAAAGTGAAAATATATTTTAAAACAAGTAATAAATTTAAATATAAAAAGTTAAAGATTTATCGTCTTATTTCTTGAATTTGGTCAAAGATGTTATCAAATCGTTCTCTTATTGAACCATACAGTCCTTCCTCTTCAGAAACAACTGAATTTATAGCAGTTTTTAATCCATAATGGCTTTCAGATATTAAAACCCTTATAGGGAGTGTAAAAATATCAGTAATAATCATTAAAATCTCTTGAATAAGATTAATTATTTTTGGAACATTCTCTCGAGTTCTATCAATCGCAGAAGCTTCAGAGGGGATTAACTCATCCTCACGCTCTTTCTTTAATTCTTCCCAGACATTTTCCTTTAATTCGGAAAAATCAATGCCTAAGTTTTCAAACGCCATTTTAACTCCTTCAAACAGATATTTAATTGTATCTTTGGCAGAAAAAAGTTTAATATTTTCAACCATTTCTACCGGAGCCAATCCATCTAAAAAGCTTACTAATAATTTATTATAATCTCGTATTACATCTAATGGAATAAATAAAAGAGTCATATCTTTAATCTGTTTATAGAGATAACCAAATATTTTCGCAACTGTTTCATTCTTAAGAGATTTTTCTAATAAACCTCCATATTCATTTAAAAGATGTGTTCCTAAGTATCCAATAATTCTTATCATATCATCTTCATAATTTCTAAAATAATCGAAAAAATGTTCTGGTTCCATATTTAATTTATCTCGAATAATATCAGCAACCCGTTCCTTAATGCCTTCCAATGGTTCATCAAGGATTTCTTCTAATTTATCTATTGATATAACATCTTGAAGTTTGTCTATAATATCTAACTTAGTTTCTTGAACAAGTTCTTCTTCTATGCCTTCTTCGAAACGAATATGAGAAGAAATTTTATCTTGAATTCTTACTGCTGTATGTTCTTGCCATTCTTTATAGTCATATATTTTACAAATGAATTGAAGGCAATCATCACCTCTAGTAATACATTTTTGCTCAACGATACCAATTCGATAATCATTCCTTTTTACTTTTAATATAAAGTTAGCTACACTTTCTAACATTCCGCAGAGTCCACAAGCCATTCCTTCGGTCTCTTTATCTTTTAATTTCATAAAATTAAATGTATCCTCTTTATCTTGACCATAGCCACTACAAATTGGACATTTGCTAATTTTAAGAATATAATCATTATATTTTGATTCTTCTTTCGGGATTTCCTCATAAGAATAATCATCTAATTCTTTTCCAAAAACTACAACCCAAAGAATTTCAAAATAATCCAAAATCTTTTTTGGATTTCCTGGCATAAATTTAAAGATTGCTGAATGCCTTTCACATGATTCATAAGCCGCTCTTTTTCCCATTTCTCTCAGAATTATTAAACTATCTTCTTCATTTTTCGTTATTTCATTAATTTCTTTGAGTATTTCCCTATAAAGGAGTGTATAAAATAGTGCATTAGTAGAACGACCAAAAGTTTTTGTTATTTTTTTCATTAACCACTGAAATGCCCCCATTTTCAATTGCTCCCTCCGATCTTATATTTATATATTTGAATACATGATTTATTTCCATGGGTTCGAGACTCTTTTACTTCAAATGGTTCTAAAAAAACTGATGAAGAATCCTTTGATATAAAGTTAATTTGAGTGATAAGCTCAGACACCATGCCAATAATTATTTCACAACCAGCTACTTCAATATCTTCGTAATGATATTTACATAATGAACATTTAGAATCTCTTACTATTACTAATTTCTCACTCTCATTAATTTCTATTGAAACATAGCTCCCAAGAACTTTTTGATATATTGTCGTAATATAATCCTTTAAGTTAGAAATATTAACCACTTGTGTGGGCTTCCAATAGTTAATGTATGTCCGAGCGATATTTTTTCCCATCCTTCTTAATCTCTCTTTTATGTCTGATACTCCATTTTTATCCATAAAACGTGCTAAGTGGTAGATTGAATTTCTAACTTGATTCATGGTCGCCTCGGATTGAATCAATTCTTCTCGTGTATAGTTCATAATTATGTTTTCCAATCTTTTATTAAATTAAATATTGAAAAATACCATTACATAAAAAATTTTTAATTCGAATAATTGATTATTAGTATGATTTATGCTTGACTAATATTGTCTATCTTAAAGAAAATAATAAAAAAAGAGTTAATCAAACTTTCCTGTTGTTATTAATTGAGATATTAAATTTTTGCTAATATGTTTTTTAATATATCCTCTCCTGCCGCCCCGGTCATCATTCCGTTTCGTACGAGTGGTTGACCTTGAACTTCGATTATGCCATCCACAAGTTTTCCATTATGGAAAAATAGAAGCGTTGGAATAGCTGTCACCTGGAAACGTTCTCCGAAGGGTCTATTCTCATCTAAATCTACCTTCAATAACTTAATTAATCCTTCTTCCTTTAATTTTTCTAAAATTGGGCTCAAGAAGCGACAGGGCCCACACCATGTCGTATAAATATCGATAACTACCTTTCCATCTTTCATATCTTCTGTGATATTAAGACCAAATTCCTTTAATTCTTCGATATTTACCATAATTCTATCTCCTTTATTTTATTTTTATGAAATTTTTAGCAGAACTAAAATTCAGTGAATTGATGAATTTTTTATATTCTTTATTGTTTTATATACTTCTTTTCTTTTTATTCTTTTTATTTTCAGATTATAAATAAATTAGCAGTTTTAATTCTAAAAAAAACACTTTTTCTGTTAACATTTACTAAAATAAAATTGGTATTTATTATTGAAAAAAAATAATTTTAAAATTAAAAGAGAGTTATTATAATTAAATTAAGAATAATTGCGTGTTAATTAAAATGGCAACATTAGATTTTGGTTTTAGAAACCAGATTATTCAATCAGACATTGGAAGTACACTTGCTTATTGTTATCAGTGTGCAACTTGTAGTGGAGCGTGTCCTGTGGCACAAGTTACTCAAGGACGTTATAATCCACGGAGATTAATTTTAGATGCTCTTTTAGGTTTAAAAGAAAAGATTTTTGGTAAGGAGAATGCATTTAATATTTGGGGATGTACTGTATGTGATACGTGTGATGAGGTTTGCCCTCAAAAAGTAGAACTGACAGAGATTTTTACTATCCTTAAAAATATGAGCATTGAGAGAGGAGAGGGTCCTGAATACTATACTACACAAGCAACAACAATCTTAGAAAATGGTAAAGCAATTCCTATGCAACCCGCGATAGAGAGGAGACGGGATCAATTGGGTTTACCAAAAGTATTAGCTCCGGATGTTAATGAAGTAAAAAAATTATTAGAATCAACAAAATTAACTGAGAAACTTCCAAAAAAGGAAGAGTAATTATTTTTGCTATTTCTTAATATTATTCAATTTCTTACTTTATGTATAATTTTAATTTCATAATTGAATTACTATTATATAAATTATAAATAATCAAAATTAGTTAGATGAGGTTATAAAAAGTGAGGAAACCTATAATTGGTGGCAATTGGAAGATGAATCGGGGTACTCCAGATGAAGTAAAGGAAATGTTAAAAAAATTCCTACCTCAAGTAAAGGGGATTGATTTAGTTGATATAGTAATCTGTGCTCCATTTACAGCATTACAGACCTTAATTGAAATCACAAAAAAGACTGGTATTAAAGCTGGTGCTCAAAATATGTATTTTGAGGAAAAAGGAGCATTTACTGGAGAAATATCTCCAAATTTTTTAAAAGATTTAGGAGTAGAATATGTTATTCTTGGGCATAGTGAAAGAAGGGACATATTCAAGGAATCTGACGAATTAATAAATAAAAAGCTTAAAAAAGCACTATATATGGATTTAAAACCTATAGTATGTATTGGTGAACATCTGGATGAAAGAGAATCAGGTAAAACTAAAGAGTTTATTGAATTTCAAATGAATGAAACATTTAAAGAACTAAATAAAGATCAAATGAAGAAAACTGTAATCGCATATGAACCAATTTGGGCAATAGGAACCGGAAAAACAGCAACTCCTGAACAAGCAGAAGAGATACATGTTTTTATTCGCGACCTTTTATCTCAAAAATATGATAAAGAAACCGCAGATTCAGTGAGACTCCAATATGGTGGTTCAATTAAACCTTCAAATGCAAAAGATTTATTTAATAAGGAAAATATTGATGGTGGCTTAGTTGGGGGTGCTTCACTCCAAGCTGATTCATTAACTCAAATAATTAAAGCAGCTGAAAATACAATTAAATAATATATAACGATTTTCATAAAATATTAACCAAGAATATCATTAAAGGAAGCAGTTAATTTTGCAGGAAATTCTCCAAAATAACTTTGAGGATCTGCAAAGAGTAGATAAAAATAGGGCTCAAATAATATATCTTCCACCGTTGGACCTACCCCTGATTTAATAATACAGACTTGGATTTGCTCATCAGAAAGAAAAGATTGCCGGTAAATCCATTCTAAAGGAGAAATTTCAGGTATAAATCCAATATGTCTTAAAATTTGATTAACTTTTTCTAATGAGTATTTTTTTCCAAAGACTATAATAGGTGAAAGATCAAATGAAGTGATACAAATTCCTTCTAAACCATATCCCTTCATTTCGTTTAAAAAATCATTGGCTAAAAGTTTAATTTTATTCTTATGATTTGTTATTTGTTTTCTAGCTTTTGAATCGGTTAGAATTTTGATTATCTTATTCACTTCATTTTTCATCATTTCCTCTCCAGAATCAAGAGGAATTTTGGAAGTTATAAATGTGTTATAGATTAATTTTATTTTTTCTTGTACTGAATTATGTAATAAAAAGGGATCTGTTTGCACGGTAATTAACACATCTCCTAAGTATTTTAGTTTATCTTTTATAATTTGTGGCTTTTTTTCTTTTTTAGATTTAAATTCGAGGACTTCAATTTTTTTATCTATATTTCTAGCAAATTCAAACAATGCAGATATTAAGCCTGCAGTAAGATCAAATTTTGAATCCAAATCCATTTGATCTTGATCAACAAATTTGTCTTGAGAAAAATCAAAAAATCTAAGGAATATTTTCACGCCTTCGGGTATTGGTTTAACTTGTATATTAAAATAGGGGAACCCTGTAGTAGAAATGATGCTTAATTCGTATATAGTCATATGTTTGTATGGTTTATTTGATATTAATGGGATTTAATTTAACCCTAATTCTATTAAGATTTAATATTTTTCCATTTAAAATAATTTAGTTAATTTTAAGTTAATAAATTAGAATCAAGAAATATATGAAAGATGTAATTTAATAAATTACTTTTATTCAAAAAACTTTTAAGAAGATCTTATGTAATGATAATAGCAGGCTTTCCTGGAAGAGATTGAATTGCTTTTTGTGCATTCGAATCTTTCTCAATTAAAATTTCAACCTCGCAGTTATATTTTTTCATGATCATTGATTTAATATCCTGAAAAAAATTGTATTCCTCATTTGTTGTAAGAGTGAATTTTGGATACTTTCCTACATTTTTTAAAACTTTTGTGATGATTTGACTTATGAACTTACTATGAGGCTTTAAGTAATCTTTTTGCATGAGTGTTTTTATAATTTCACCTTGATTTTTGGTTTCATTAATCAATGATAATAGCTGTTTATAGAATCTATATTTCCATTCATCAGCTATAATGATTGAAATTTTATCTAATTCTTCTTTTCTCATAACAGTTTTAATATTGTTAATATCATCTAAAATATTGTTTATTAACTTCCATTTGAAATCATTTTCAAGAGTAAGTAATTCTTTGTTGTAAGAAGGCCATGAAGCTAAACTAATAAATCCTTTTTTACCAATGATTTCCCAGATTTCTTCAGTGATATGAGGGATAATTGGATGGAGGATTAAAAGTAATTTTTCTCTACATTCTTCAAAAATTTCTTCAACTACACCTTCATTTTTATATTTATTAAATTCAGAAGCGAATTGTATTATATTGTTTACAGCGTCTCTAATTGATATTTTTTCAAAATTATTAGTAACTAGCTTTATCGTTTTGTTTAAAATATATTTTACAAGAGTATCTCGAATAGTTTTTTCTTTTCTTTTAATCTCAGGAGGATCAACTAGCATTGAAAAGGTGTTTTTTATGAATTTATTTGCAAACCCAACACCTTCATCTGACCATTCTAAGCCAGATTCAGGACTTGCTCCGAATAAAATAAAAAACCTAGCAGCATCAGCTCCATATTCATCCATTATGCCCAGGGGATCAACCGTATTACCAAGTGATTTACTCATCTTAACACTTTTTAGAATATATTCTGTTCCACATCGTTTACATTTCTTATCATGCACATCTGTCTTCATGGCAAAAGTATTACATTTAGGACAATAAGGATGAGCTTTATTGATCATTCCTTGAGTTAATAATCGTTGAAATGGCTCATCAAAAGAATGCAAGCCTAAATCTCTCGCAACTTTAGTAAAGAATCGCGCATATAGTAAATGCATAATAGCATGTTCAATTCCACCTATATACTGATCCACATTACCCCAATAATCGACAATATCTTTTCTGTATGGTAATTCTTTTGAAATTGGGTCCATAAATCTGAAGAAATACCAAGCGCTATCTACAAATGTGTCCATTGTATCAGTTTCGCGCATACCCTGTTTCCCACAATTAGGACATATAACTTTTATGAAATTTTTACTTGTTTGTAATGGATTTCCTTTTCCAGTAAATTTTACATCTTTTGGTAATTCTACAGGTAAATCCTCATATGGTACAGGTACTATTCCACAATCGTCACAATATATTATAGGTATAGGACAGCCCCAATATCTCTGACGAGAGATTAACCAGTCTCTTAATTTATAATTAATCGTCGCAAAGCCCATTCCAATTTGTTCCAACTTCTCTGTAATACCATTCATAGCTGTTCGGTTTTCCATACCGTTAAATTCTTCAGAATTGACTAAGATACCA
>Ga0114921_10001132_pt1 | contig 12028 bp, 7 predicted proteins | sample BentaG_FD_87016 | JGI IMG/M metagenome (GOLD analysis project Ga0114921, IMG submission 87016) | Deep subsurface microbial communities from South Atlantic Ocean to uncover new lineages of life (NeLLi) - Benguela_00093 metaG | ecosystem: Environmental > Aquatic > Marine > Oceanic > Sediment ...
CCAAGTGACTGTAACCTACAACTTGACAGTTTCACGAGTAGACACTTATGGCACACCAGCAATAGTACACGCAGGCATAGCGCTGATGAGAAACAACATGACAGACACTGAATATTGCATCGACCACGTAGTCATCGCCGACGACACTGTTGGATTTGGCCTCGGCCCCGATTCCGTAGCCGTCACTATGATGTGGAACGAAACAGTAGTGGAGACAGACTTTGAATCAGGCATTTGGAATGCAAGTGGTCGTGTCTACGTCATTGGAGAATCAGAATACGACGAGAACTCAGTCAACGATGAAGTTTTCGACGTATACTTAGTTGAAGCAATGGACCTTCCAGGCGACGTTGACGGAACCGGTGAAGTCGACATCTTCGACGCCGTCATATTCTCAGGACACTTCGGCGGAGGACCAGACAATCCAGACCTCTACGACTCGCTCTGCGACCTAAACGGAGACGGAGAAATCGACATCTTCGACGCCATCATACTAGCAGGCAACTTCGGAGAAACAGTTCCACCATAAAAACCAACAAATTCCCCCACTTTTTTTACCCTCTTTTTTTTGAGACCGAACATAGAGAGATTTCTGAAAGATGGATGAGAAACTAAACGGTGTGTTCCAAACTTTTGAAATGATTAAAACATCAACGCGAACTCATTCATAGCTGAATAGAACATAATTCCAGAACCCTTAAATTAGGAAACAGTGAATAGTTAGATGAAGAATGGAGAAAGGAGAAGAAAAACTTGAAAATCAAAACTACATTTCTAACAGCAACGCTAATAGCAATGTTGTTCCTCGGTTTCGCCAGCGTCTTTACAGTAAAAGCAACAAACGGAGCTGAAGTGTTTGTGGACCCCAAAGACAACATATTTCCACCACCATCATTAAATGTAGGCGACACCTTCACAGTAAACGTGACATTAGCCAACATAACGGGACTCATGGGTTTACAGTTCAAGCTTCAATGGGACTCCGCACTGCTACATGGTGTTAGCATGGTCGAGAACCTATTTGAAACCGTAACTCCAAGTGGTGAGAACCCTGGAAACATATGGCAGCTCTCACACGTTGTATCCGCAGGTTACGCTGAATACGCCTACACATTCAAGAACGGAAGCAGAGCCATAGATTTAGGTTATGCACCCTTTGACATAAATTTGGCGGAAGGCTATCCTGAAGGCAAACTAGCAGTAGCCATAATAACACTGGAAGTGATGAAAAAACCCTCAATGGTAGAGGGCTTTGTTGAATGTGATCTCGCAATAACTATTAGCAAGCCTGGTGGCGTAGGTGGAGTCCCCATAACTCACACTGTGGAAGACGGCTACTACAAACTCAACTGGTCTGTACCAACCTCTGTGCCTTACTACTCTGTGGAAAGCTATGAGGCAACAAGCCTAGGTGAAGTATTCAACGTTAGTGTAATGATTAACGATTTGGATTCTGCCTGGGAAGCAGTAGGATTCGAATTCAAATTGGGCTTCAACTCGACAATCCTAGAGGTGTTAAACATCTACGAAGACCCATGGCTCAACGATACCTTTGGACAACCACCCAACATAGGCACATTATTCTTGAGCCTCATTGGAGCGGACAATGTACAAGTCGGAAACGTGGTGTTGCCAGACGGAAACGGCACATGGCACACACCATTCCCGGGTACATCAATCCCAGGTTCAGGAGTATTAGCACTAATTGAATTCAACGCCACGTATCAGGATATGTTCCCAGAGGTTGCATCATGCGTACTAAACCTTTTCGACACTAAAATTGGCGATTGGATGGCTGACCCCGTGAATCAAACAGCCCCGCAAGACGGCGTCTACAGCATAAGACCCAGAGTATTAGGCCGCATGATAGACATATTCACGCAATACCCAAACCCGTATGGCGGACAAGGACTGCACAACCCAAGCGACATGTTCTGGCCTCAGAAACCAGTCACAATTAACGCAGTAGTAACGTACAACGAATGGCCTGAACAACAGAAAGATGTGGCATTCCAATTGATTGACCCGTACGGTGACACGTGGGCGGTCTTGTATGCAAGAACAGGCGAGGACGGCTTAGCTTCAGTGATTTTCACGCTGCCGTGGCCGTGTGACGACCCAGAATACTGGCTTGGCGAATGGACAATAACAGGCACGGTTGACATTGCATGTGAGATAGTAAACGACACATTAACATTCCACTACGACTACCTAGTACACATAATCAAGGTGACAACAGACAGCCGCGAATATGCCCACTGCGAGTACATGAACATAACAATAGATTTCAAGTCAAAGAGAATGCGGACAATGGACATAATACTCACGATAACAGTCATGGATGAAACAGGAGTACCATTCGGCTTCGTGTACGTAGAAACAGCAATCGGCGGCGCAGAATACTGCCACTACAAGAACTTCACTGAAGGAGTAAGCATACACGTTATCAAATGGGCGCGTGCAGGAGCAGCCAGCATAATCGTAGGTGCACTAAACGACTGGCCATTCAACGGCGGAGGCCAAATAAGCAAGCCATTCACACCAGTACACGTAAGCATACTTGCCGAATAGGCTTAAGGACACGCATAACAACAAAAACCCACATTACCCCCCTCCTCTTTTTTTGATAAATAACCTTGTTTATAAAATATATTTCTGGAAAACTGATAGTTTACACCTATAACTAAAAAGTGAAGAACATGAGCCATTGTGTGTGGAAGGCCTTGGTTTCAATTGCCAGCAGCTCTGTCACTACGCCGTTTTATTAACATCATTAATTACAAATTGATTTCCCTGTCAAACAAGAACCCATCTTCTTTGGTAATATTTGTGATTACGGAATATTTGTTAAAGAATCCACTATTATATACATGTTTGATGACAATGGATGCTAAACTGAAAAAGTTAGCTGTAACGCTCACAGTGATGGTGGTTCTCCTTAGCTACATGTTAGCAAACATGGAAGTTGCCTATCCCAACAACAACGGCGGAGAGATTGACCTATTCACACAAAAAGAGCCCTACAGCGGAAAAGGCACAAACATGCCAAGCGATGCATTCGGTCCAGAAGAGGAAGTAATAATCTATGCATCAGTAACTTACAACGAGTATCCAGTGGCGATGGTTCCTGTTGCCTTCGAGATTCATGGACCTGAAAATCCTATATATAACATTACTTTTTTTGCTTATGCTCAAACCAACGATTCGGGTACTGCCAATATTAGTTTTAGGCTGGGCCTGATAGGTGAAATCAATTTTGGCGAATGGATGGTTGCTGCAAGTGTATATCTTGCTGGTGAAGTTCATCAAGATTTTCTTTCCTTTAAGGTCGGATGGATTGTAGAAATAGTTTCAGTAAAAACCGTAGATGAAAACAATGTAGAGCAAACAAAATTCACGAGAGGAGATAGCGTAGGAGTAGAACTAGCGGTGCGAAACATCGCGATGACTGAGAAAAAAGCCACGCTTACAACAACAATTTATGATCTCTTAAACGTTCCAATAAGTTCAAAAGAAATAGCTGACCACAAGCTACCACCTAACGGTGCAATTCTTTACATGACTTGTTTTCTATCCATCCCGGAATGGGCATCTACAGGCAATGCTACGGTATATGCATGTGCATACACCGCCCCTGCATCTCTTGGCGGTGTTCCGTACTGTCCAGAAGTTTCAAGGCATTTCCTAATCGTATATCGTGACGTGGCAATTCTAAACGTTGAAACGTCTCCCACAGTTGTGTATAAAGGGGAACCAGTGAACATTGATGTAACAGCTAAAAACGAAGGACAAGAGATTGAGTCGTTCAACATTAGCGTGTATTATAACGCAACAAATCTCATTGATGAGGCGTATGTCACCAGCTTACAGCCAAATGCGGATTTGACCTCAAGTCTTGTTTGGGATACAAGCAACGTAACTGAAGGCTTTTATCAAATTATTGCCTACGCAGAGCCAGTTCCCGGTGAAATCGACATTTCAAATAATATTTATGTAAACGGAGTTGTTGAAATTAGAGCTAAACCTCTACCAGTCCATGACGTTGCAATTTTAAACGTTATTCCCTCATCCAATATAGTATACATCGGAGAAATTCTTGACATAAATGTCTCAGTGGAAAACAAGGGGAACCAAGTTGAATCTTTTAATGTTGCTGTTTATTATAATTCGAGTGCTGTTGGAACATTGTTTGTTGATGGTTTGGCGGCTGGTGCTAAGGTTACACTGGTTTTTCATTGGAACACCCAAGGTGTTAAGCAAGGTAATTACATTTTAAGTGCGTTCGCGGAACCTGTTCCAGGGGAGGAAAATGTTGAGGACAACTATCTTGAGGATGGCGTTGTAGAGATTGCTACTGCTCCTACAGGATGGTTTGTTCCAGAATGGTTCTGGTGGCTTCTGCTTCTTCTCCTAATTCTAATACTGATCCTCTTACTTGTTTGGTACTATCGGAGAAGAAAAAGAAAGGAGGCCATGGGATCCTTCATTTCCGGATGGACTGCCTGGTACTACGGTTATGACTTGCAGAATAAATCATAAAATCTTGATGAATTAAACACTAAAAGGGGTGGAGAGAACGTCTCTAAACTGTTCAACCAATGGTGTCATAAGCCTAAGCCATATATTTCTTTCTCTTTGCACTCGAAATCTTCTGGATAGAACATATTTCCAGAATACTTATACTTACGCAAAACAGTTAATAGGTGAAGGATAATGAAGAAAAGGAAATCATTCGAGAAACAGAGAATTCTGGTATCGTTTTCAATCTTCCTAATAATGTTGATTTTTCTTATGTCTATACAACCAGCAATTAGCGTTTCTACATATGATCTTACGGTTGCAACCGATAAACAAGGATACGGCTTAGGTGAAAATGTATATATTAATGGAAACTTAACCCTTGCTTTTTTTGAAACGCCTATCGGAGACGCTCTCGTAGCGGTTGAAGTAAGAGACTCTGCAGACAATCCATTTGTCTTTAGAACTCGACCTACGGGTATCATTAGCGCGCGCAGTTGGCCTGTAAACTTTACAGAGTTGTATCCAAGTGACTCTAATGGAAATCCTAAGTACAGCTTTAGGAAGGGACAAAACCTCTGGATTTTCGTTAGAGTAAAAAACTTCAACACGACCTCAGCGTACGATGTAATAATATGTATAGTCCTTTACGATAAAAACTCAGTTCCTATTGGTGCATGGTATCCCTCTTGGGGCGTCATAGATCCGAACCAAGCTAAAACCGTACTTTTCTTGGCAACGGAGATTCCAGACTCAGCATCCATCGGAAACGCTACAATATATGCCAATGCATACTCTGATTTTCCAAAAAATGGTGGATTTCCATACTGTCCAGAGAGATCAGCAACTTTTACAATTACCGATTCAACATTCAGTTATTCAAAGACACTTACAAACAATCCTATGTATGTACTGAATTTGGATGGAGCTTATGACTTGTCCTTCAAATTACCTTCTTATGAAGCACGTAGCGACAACTACACTATCTATGTAAGCTCATGCCCCTATTATGATGGAGACGTAGCCACCAACAGTGTAATTTTTGAAATTGTCTTGATAGGAGATATAAACGGCGATGGCGTTGTAGACATTTTTGATGCTATCTTGCTGTCGGCTGCTTTCGGCTCAACACCTAGTGCACCCAACTGGAATTCAAGGGCAGACCTAAACGAAGACAATATAGTCGATATATTTGACGCAATTGTTTTCTCAAGCCATTTTGGAGAAGGAGTCGCCTAAAATTCAGCGCTCATAGAGAATAGTTCCAGAATGTTTATAATGTTAAACATCGCTATCAGTTTATTGCAGTAAAGGAGAGGAGAGGAGAATGTATGCATAAAAAATTAGTAGGAGGACTTCTCGCACTTCTTTTAACATCATTAATTTACGCTTTTACATCACCGACAAGTGTATCCGCCGCCTCCACCACAACATTTTTCATAGAACCTCCCTTAATTATTGACGAAACACTACTTCCAAACGACACGTTCGTAATAACAGTTAAGATTGAGAACATACCTCAAGACCCAGGACTTGCAGGCCTCCAATTCAGGATTAGTTGGAATTCAACCATCCTAAACGGCGTAAACATGGAAGAGGTTCTTTTCAGCTCTGTTACGCCCTCCGGCGAGGAGAGCAACATCTGGAACCTAACGCACTCTGTGTCTGCAGGAAAAGTGGAATACGGCTACACATGGATGAACCTGACAAGGGCCATAGAAATGGGTTATGCTCCCATATCAGGCAACCACACCGTAGCAATGATAACACTTAAAGTGAAGGACACTGGAAAAACCATTATAGACCTCCAAAACACAAAGCTGGGAGACCCAGATGGCCAGTCAATATCCCATGAAGCCTTTGACGGCTACTTCCAAAATACACCACCACCCCCGCCTGCTCAGCTTTACGTTGATCCATCAAGAATTCTTGACTTAAACCTCACCCCATGCAAAAACTTCACAATCAACGTTAACATTGCCAATGCAACAGATGTCTATGACCTCGAGTTTAAGCTAGGTTTTGATATCGATATATTGCACGCTACCCAAGTGGAGTCTGGTGACTTCATCCCTCCACTAGTAACTCCGGACATCGAGATAAACAACACTACAGGATACATCTCGTTTAGAGCCTCCCTAGGGACACCGTCAAGTGGCAATGGAACCCTTGCTATTATCACCTTCCACGTGGAAGACTTGGGTGGAACACCCTTAGACCTCTATGACACCCAACTTCTCGACATAACTGATCAACCCCTCCCCCACGAAGCCTTTGACGGAAGCTTCAACAACATCTTACTAGCCAAGCTTGCAGTGGAACCCGAAGAAACAATTGATCCGTCACTAATCCCGCCGTCCACCTTCACAATCAATGTGACAATTGCCGACGTTGAAGACCTCTATGGATACGAGTTCAATCTGACATTCGATCCAGGCGTGTTAATATGTCTCCAAGTCGAAATCCACGACGTACTAAACGAAACCAATTATATTCCCAACCAATCTATAGACAACCTCAGAGGCTTCATAATAATTAATGTAACATATTATTCACCAGCCAACCCACTTGACATCTATCCTCCAACACCACTGGTAACCCTAAAATTCAGAGTGAAGGCCCTGGGAGCCAGCAATCTAACCCTCTGCGACACCAAGCTCGTCGATTCAGCGGGTCAACTCATACCCCACGAAACCCATAGCGGATACTTTTTAAGTCTGATACGTGACATAGCCGTTCTGGAGGTATTCCCATCTCCAGCTGAAATATATGAAGGTCAACAGACAAATATCACAATAACAGTTAGAAATGAAGGAAACATTACAGAAACCTTCAGCATATTTGTATACTACGATGATAACATAATAGGATCAGTGAATGTCACTAACCTCGCCCAGGCCGAAAACGCAACCAAAATTGTCACTTGGGACACAGACAGTATAGAGCCGGGTCATTACACAATCAAAGCGGAGGTTCCGCCGGTTCCATATGAAATCGACACCACAGACAACATCCTAATCAATGGCACTGTCAGGATAAAGATACTAGGAGACATTAACGGCGATGACGTTGTTGACATCTATGATGCCCTACTAGCGTCAAACGCTTTCGGATCTCATCCAGGGGACCCTCACTGGAATCCAGCGTGCGACCTCAATGAAGATGGTATGGTGGACATCTTCGACATAATTATACTAGCCCAAAACTTTGGAAAGAAAATCTAATCTCCCCATATTTTTTTTAACTTTGAATTTGCAACATTCTTAAAGAATCACGAAAATCTTAAATGTATCCCCTAAGTATTGTCTAGGTCAAGGTGGATACTTTGAAAATAGACAAAACCAGCAAAACTGTGGTTTTCCTCCTAATAACCCTAATCGCGTATGGCTTCAGCGTAGCCATATCTCCATCTAAGGCACAGGGTGAAACAGTATTAGTTCGAATGGACCCAGTAAGTCTAACAGTGAATGAAGGTGAACTCTTCAACATAACCGTCTACATTGACAATGTGCCCACAGACCAAAATTTCACAGGTGTCCAATTCAAGATTGTATGGGATTCGGCCGTTTTAAATGCTGTGAACATGACAGAGGTTCTTTTCAATTCTGTTACGCCTCCCGGCAATGAGACCAACATCTGGCCACTCTTACACAGTGTATCTGCAGGAACAGTGGGATACGGCTACACATGGATGAACGTGATAAGTGCTTATGAATTGGGTTATGCTCCCTTATCAGGCAACCACACCATAGCAATAATCACACTGAACGCTACAACAACAGGCCTAACTACTTTAGAATTCTCAGTGTTAAAGATCAGCGGGTATTATCCAGAAACGAAATTGTCCATAATCTATGTGGATTATCCTAAGAAACCCTTACCGGATAATTACAGCTTAATCGAAAGCACCATAACAGTGGGTAACCCTCCACCAACCATAACAATTATGTCGCCACAAAACACCACGTACAGCGAAACTCCCGTCAACTTAACCTTTACACTAAGTGAACCAGCACATTGGATTGGCTATAGTTTGGATGGACAAGCAAATGAAACCATAACCGGAAACACAACCATAAACATATCAGACGGGTCACACCACTTAAGAATTTACGCAAACGACACAGGCGGCAACATGGGATCATCTCTCAAAATATACTTCACTGTGGACACAACGTCACCTGTGGCTTCCTTTACTTATCCTCCTGAGGAACTCGAAGCAGAAATGATCTTCGGAACCTATAAATGGGAAATCACATTCAACGCCTCTGAAAGCCGTGACTTAGTAACAGAGGTCATTAGCTACACTTGGGATTTCGGCGACGGATCCGCAGGGCAGGGTATAGTTGTGACACATCTATTTAGAGAGGAAGGAAACTATACCGTAACCCTAACAGTGAAAGACACAGCCAACCACACTGACACAGAAACCGTAACGATAACGCTCACTGAGCCGCCGCCACCAGCAGAACCTCTTTCATGGGGGACTATAATTTTCATCGCGACATCCATCGCGATATTAATCGTGTGGGGAGTCGCAGTAGGCGTATATTTGTTAAAAACAAAGAGAAAAACATAGCTTTTAACAGAAACACCTCTATTTTTTCTTAAGTTTTGAGCAAGCTGAAAGCAAAATAATAATTATACCAATGCACCCTCAAAAACTGATTCAGAATTAAAAAATATTAAATACTAGAACCCGTAATCATATAAGTTCGGGTTTGAAATGAAATCAATTTTCAACCACTTAAAAATGAAAAACTCCCTTTGGCTTCTAATCCTCACTCTAGTACTCGCCAGTCTCTTCAACTTGACTACAATCTTCCCTGTGTATGCAGCGGATGACCCCAAAGTGTTTATTGACCCTAAGGACAGCATCTACTACACCTCTGAAAAAGGCATAGACGACACCATTCAAATAAACCTTACAATCGCCAACACGACAGGGATTATGGGATTCCAGTTCGAAATTCGCTGGAACTCTTCCCTTTTAGTCGGCGAAAGTATGGTGGAGAACTTATACGCCACCGTAACTCCACCTAGTGAAATAGGGAACATCTGGCAACTGCAACATTCCATAAGTGCGAGCAACGCAAAATATGCCTACACATACCAGAACGGAACCAGAGCCATAGAGCAAGGTTACGCCCCCATCAACATAACTTTGGCGGAAGGCTATCCTGAAGGCAAACTAGCAGCAGCCATAATAACGTTGAGAATAATAGCAGAACCTCCACCAAACGAGTTCCTCGACTGCACCATTGAAATTACCACAAGCAAACCGGGAGACAAGGATGGACAACTCATATCTCACACTGTGGAAGACGGTTACTACAAACTAGCAGCTCCCCCTCTGCCTACACCAATACTGAAAGTGAAACCTGAAATCTACGAAGCCACACATAGAAATGAAACCTTTGACATCAATATTACGATTAATAACGTAGATGCTAGTTGGAAGGTTATAGGCGTCGAGTTCAAGTTACGTTATGATCCTACTTTGCTGACAATAAAAAGTGTCACCGAAGGACCATTTATGGCAGCTTTTGCAGGACCACCAAATCAGGGAACGCAGTTCATGGTTCCGCCCTATGGAAGCGATTATGTGTGGGTAGGTATTTTAATCCTCCCAGACGAAAATGGTACGTGGCACGAAGCGTTTCCAAGCGGGAATGGAATAATAGCCACAATAACTTTTCAAGTTATTCAAGGACCACCCGTGTCATGCGATTTTGAATTGTTCGACACTAAACTCGGCGACACTGAGGCAAACCCAATAAACCACACAGTAGAAGACGGTGTGTTTACATTTAGCGTTGAAACACTATACCATAACATTGAATCCTTTGTTATAGTCACTAGGTGCAATGCATCAATCTCTCCGGTACCTATGTTACTCCTTCAAGAACACGAATTACTCACCTTTAACGTCTCAGGTGGAGATGACGCCGTTTGCTTTGTCAACATAACCATTCCTAACAACTTCCTGTGGCTTGAAGGACCAGCTGACTATTGGCTAGTTTGGGTGGGAGGCTTCCGGGTGACTCAAGCGACTGGAGGAAACGGCACCCACACATGGCTGTACTTCACCTTCCTCACAAGTCTGAAACCAGTTCAGATACAGGGCACTGGTGTGATACCTGAGTTTACAACAAACACTCTTCTAATACTGTCGCTGCTGTTAACAGCATTTACCGTTGCCATAATAAAAGTGTTCTATCCTTGGCGAAGAAAGAAAACCCTACAATGAAAATTCCCCCCCATTTTTCTCTATCCACACACTTCCTTTGAGCTGCTTTTCTGCTCTAAACTCTTTTGCAAAGTGTGTTGAGCATGATTAAACTAAAACATAGTTATCCTCTCCTCAACATCACGTCAGCGAATAAGTCACACCAAAAATTGACATTAAGATAACGTTCAAACAAGGATGGAACAGCGTTTACATCTCCTAATATAAACCCCATCAACTACGAAACAACAAAAATTCTTGAAAAATTTGCACAATGCTTACAAAAAGTTCAAATATGAATAAGCATAACTTATCACCTAAGGTGAAAAAATGAAGAAGAAGATTCTGCTAATTCTCATCCTACTGATTATTATTGCAGCGGTTCTATATAATTACTGGCCTCAACCTCCGCCTGTCTTCGCAATCAGCCACGTCTATAATGTAACTTCAGGTCAGACCATCGAAGTCGACATAACTATCAGTGACACATCTGACTTTTCCGGATGGGCCGTCGACCTAGCATGGGATCCTTACATACTTACGATAACCACCGGCGACATAGACGGTTTACAACCTATTGGAAGTGCAACATTCTATAACATATATGAAGGACCCTTTCTGAAGAACGTCCGACCGACGAGCTTTCTTGTTAATCAAATAAATAACGAACAGGGCGAACTCGAATTCCTTTCAGCTCGCCACGTTAAGCTAGGTGAAACTGTAAGCGGAAGCGGAGAGCTCGCTACCATTAACTTCACATGCATCAACACAGGCACCACAACTATAGAAATAACAGGATCTCATCCTGAAGGAAAAAGTCTAATCATGGACAGTCAAGGAATACCAATACTTCTCCACGAAGACAGAAACGGCCTGACCACCGAGGCTGACCATACACCGCCGCCAGTTTGGACGGAGTCGTCGTTCCAAGCTAGCATTGTCATCATCGAAGTTGTGGTACTGGCAGTAGCATCTTTTGTCATCAAAAAGAAGCGGTGATCAGAAAACAGAATTTCCCAAGATCATCATTCGACGACTAAAAGATTAACTAAACGTTACGATTCGCAACCGTCAAGAAAGGGCTAGGATATAATTAATTACCTCATACTTTTTCTTTATTAAAACACGTGACTTTTCTTCACAGACTTCTAAAACCACAAACACAAGTACACTACAAAGTCGTATGGTTCTCCACTACAAAAATGTGCAGCAAAAGTATTAAGAAAACGCAGGCGATTCCTTCAAAAAATAACGTCATCTGTCCAGTAACAGCGGCTTTCA
>Ga0114921_10001133_pt1 | contig 12025 bp, 10 predicted proteins | sample BentaG_FD_87016 | JGI IMG/M metagenome (GOLD analysis project Ga0114921, IMG submission 87016) | Deep subsurface microbial communities from South Atlantic Ocean to uncover new lineages of life (NeLLi) - Benguela_00093 metaG | ecosystem: Environmental > Aquatic > Marine > Oceanic > Sediment ...
AAGCCGCGAGTGACGAAAACCACGATGACCAACAAGGCTCCAAAAAGTATCAATGTCGGTATACCAGCTTCGTCAGCAAAACCAGTCGCTGGCAAGGCAGTAGGCGTTGCAGTGGCCTCTGGCTCCTCCCCCTCCGCATCAGCTGTCGCTTGAGCAGCAGCTGTAGCTGTCAGGGGATCAATGGTGGGTAGGGTTGTAAAGGGAGTCGGGGTATCTGACGGAAGAACCACCACCTGAGTTGGTGTGACTGTCACGGTAGGCAGTGGCGTATTAGTTATCGTCGGGATCGACGTGGGAGTATCCTCCGCCGCCTCTGCCGTTTGGGTTTGAGCTACCTCAGTATTTTGCAAAACAATGAGGGCTGCCTGAGTTGCCCGTGCCTCTTGCTGCCTCGGTGCTAAGACCAAAGCATACACAGCAAGACAAACCATGCTCAGGATTAGCAGGCCTCCAAGGCCAGCAGCAGCCATGATGAAGGTCCGGTTCGATGATTCCTCCGGTAGTGGTCCACCCATCTCAAAGTCTTCTGCCATTGTCCTTCTCCTTACTCTCTAGGCTGACCTACGACCTCTGCTTAGCATAGCTAATTGTCAGACGGTCGATCGTCTGCCTCATTGCAGCACTTCCAGATTCGCAATAGGTACGGTAACAACGTTACCGCCCCCCAATTCAATCTTCGCACTCATCGCGCGGATACCGCTTGGGTATTCCACCGCATGATCAAGGATACTCTGCACGGGCCCTACCTCCCCTTGGTAGGGCGCCCGCAATATCCTAACCCTGACTCCCGATTTCAGTGGAATAACTTCGTCGGGAAGCTCAATATCGCGAGTCGCTGGGAGAGGGATTATCACCTCCGGTCGTTGAAGCCGATATGGGCGAGGCAGTTGTGCATCGATCGCTACTTCTCGTCCAATGTTGCTACTCAGGAGATGAAAAGCCGGTGGGTTAATCGGTCGCTCACCAAAACCCTCTAGAACAACAACTGAATACGGCAACCGTTGTGCAACTGGGATCAAATCGGATGCCAACCCGCCTAGGATCACGCCACGTACCGATAACTCCGTTGCTTGATGAAAGGGTGCAGGGTGATCACAAATCCCAGCCACAAGCACCGCACCACGCAGATTCACGTCAAGTTGATCTGTCTTAAGACGATCAGCTGGACCTTCACCCACCATACGCATCACACCGTAGTCCTGTCTACCATTTCCCCAGACAGCTTGGATCAACGCTCCAGTGACCTCAACGGTCACGGAACGAGTTCCGTCTGTAGCGATCACCACTCCTGGGAAGCCAGCGCGCAACGCAAGGAGTTCTCCCCGAGCCTCAAACAAGACCCTACCTCGAGATATGGTGATGACGTGGCCGTCGGCTGGTGCCCTTATGGTCCGTCGAGCGATGCCGACTGGTCCAGCAATGACCTCACCCGCATCCACACGGTCTCCCTCCCGACGCACAATATATCGACCCACATTATGCTCTGCGACTCCCAACCCACGCACTACATCCAAGAAGTAATGACGTGGCACGATTTCCGCTTCCGCTACAACGTGGGAAGCTTGAACCTTCTCATTCACCCGCACGGTCACCGCTCCCGGAACGGGGAGAACCCGCTCTCGGCGGATCGTGGTTAAAGGGATGACGTGAGTCACCGGAGGGATATAGAAATTTCTCATCGCTCAACGCAATCAATGTTGCAAGGTTGATGCCAAAACATCATTCCATCGCACCTATGTCCCACAGCCATTTCTGGTTCAACTCTCGCCTACGACCGGCGTCTTTCGGGTGAAATATAGGTCGTCCACGAGCATCAATAATAAGACCGATCGCGCCACCAGCAACACGTAAGGCTCCTGCTCGCCCAGGACCACCGAAACCGACATCAATTCCCCTCTCAGGTCTCAGGGTCAAACGGGCTTTCTCGCCTTGCGCGAGGGGTAAGACGACTAACTGGCCCATCCTTATCTCACCGGTCATGTCCTGCCCATCAACTTCTCGCTCAAGCTGAACCTTCAAGATTCGACGTCCGAACCGCGCACTACCTACAGGCGCGACGACTGTCCCAAGGCTGGCAAAACTGCCGGATTCTAGAACTTGAACTGGGAGAACGGGTAACGGTCCGGCAGCAACGCCTAAAGCCGGGGTCAAATTATGCGGATCCAGCACTAAAGTGGAAATGCCGATCGGCTGCAATGCGTCGAGGATCGTCAATAATGCATGTGCAGGTCGTGGAGCACGAGCTAACACGCCACCACTAACCACAATCGGTTCAAGCGGAGGCATTAACATTGAGGTGCTGCTATCTTTCCCCGCTGGCCATTCGCCACGTGCAATACCCAGTGCCAATCGGATCACTTCGCGAGCTAATGCGTACTCTATGTACAACTCTTCGGTCTCAGCTGGTACTGTGCCAGGTTGGATTGCCTTATTACAGATGTAGTCCCTGACCCTATACTCGGGCACCTCTACTGGCAGCCAGCGTAGAACGTCCGCAATTTCTCCATGTCTTAACAACCCTGGCAGCGAGGCCCCCATCCCTAGATCTGAATTGATCGTAATGCTTAAAGCACCATCAAAAGCCGCAGCAACCGTTGTTTGACTAGCCCCAAGATCAATTCCCAGGACCCCCTTGTCTGGTCCATAAATGCCACTGAGGTAACGAATTACACGACCGAAGGCATCCGAGGTTGGCAAAAGAAAGCCACGCGACCATGTCTCCAACTCATCAAAACCAGCGACGCGTGAAGAGCGGACCTCAGCGATCACCTCTGCCAAGTGCATCCTTGCTGGGGCTAGATCCTCTTGCCTCAAGCTTGGACGTACATTTGGGGTCATCGTCACAGAAAGCCGCTCCCCAAAATACTCCATTACCGAAGCCCCCAGATGACGGTTGCCAGCGAAAACGATACGGGTCTGCTTTCCCCCCGGCAGCAAGTTTGCGGCCAATCCGACCGTCTCCACCATCTGGAGAACCGAATCAACAGCCCCTCCGTCCGTCCCACCAGCCACGAGGATCAAATCAGGACGCGCGGCAAGGATCAGATCAATCCTTTCAGCCTCTCGACGTCGATCGGTCAAACCGATCTCTTCAACAATTTCAAGAAAGGCCGAGGATGCTAGCCGACGAACGCTTTGTAGGGAGACACCCGGCATCAAACCGACCAAGACTGTTCGAACCTTGGGACCAGCACTGGTTGTCGAGACGAAAACGTCCACGCCTGCCCCTGCATTGGTAACAGGAATGATCAAAGAATCGGATTCATCCATCAAAGGGCGACCCGTGATCGCTTGGATCTTTTCTAAGGCCATCCGGACGCTTTCACTGATATCAAACAAAGGAGGACCTGCCGTCGACGGAGCGCGCCCTGTTGCGATCAGTCGATAACGGCCATCCACTACATCGAAGAGGTTCGCTCGTGTATTCACTGTACCAACATCGACAGCCAATAGGGTGTCGGCATCCAAGATGGTGTTCATATCTCGATCACGATCCTGTTATCAGGGAGGAGACGGCGCTCCAAAGGAACTGCAGTCGCTCCGCTAAGATTACTATCGTCGCCGATAGCGCCCCAGCATACATCACACCAAAGGTCACAGCGATGAAAAGGCGACCCACAATCGAAACCCACTCCATGAGAGGTGATAGGTCAGCCCTACCGGATGGTGCACGTCGGGTACTGAAGCGAAAATAACTCAATGTGCTTACTGTCCCAACCAGCATGATCAGAACATTGATGACACGTTCAAAACCGGTCTCTCCTGTCAACGGTGCCACTTCCGACGGGTTGAGGCTGTCCATGGATGCCAGAGATTGAGGGATCAAGGTACCTGTTATCGCCCCTCCCACGACAACCGCTGCTCCTACCCCAACCAGGAGCGCGAGAGGAAGACCACCATAACGAGAAGTAAGCGGTGAGATTTTTAGGAGTAAAGTTATAACTAACAACCAGGGCACAATAAGTGTCGTGATGCTGGAACTGTCCAAGATCCCAGCCAGACCTTGAGAGAAAAAAGGATCAATAAGCCCTGGTTTGAGTACGTTGTGCCACGCGATAGAACCAGCATAACCTGAGGCGGCGCCAATGAAGAGATAGACTGCAAACCGGAAGAGAAAGTTATCTCTTAATAAATAACTGAGCACCATGACTGTCAGTAAGGCAGCTATGATGGTTCCTAAAAGATCAATGATTGAGAGTTCAGCCATTCCTTACGCCTATCATCTTAGCCACGTCGCATACTAAGAAACCATCCCGCAACACCGTATATCGCACCGGCAAAGAGGATCAACTCTACTGAGAACATCCCTGCCCCAAAACCGTTCCAACGAGCATGAGCACCACCTCGAGATCCAATGAGTTGTTCGTAGGCCACTGCTGCAGGGAGACTGGTCAGGATCGCATCAACTTGAGGTTCGAGTGCCTCATAATAAGGTCGTACCAAAGGCTCAGCCCCCGTACTTAGCACCATAACCAAGGGCGTATCACCCTTCCATGGATAGGCCTGTTCCGCCCATGTTCGGGCGCTCTCTGGACCTGCAGTGATCACCACGACCATACTGAAATCAGAAAGTCTCGACACTCCCTCCAGAATCGGTGACTGCCAGCTAGTTTGTCTTTCCAATTCCTCTGGCAGGTTGAAACCCTTAGGTGTGGCTTCGCGCGGGGAGGCGACGAATAACTGCACCGCTGTCGGACCACCTGATAGATAACCTAAATGTATATAACCTTGACCGTTTTCGCTGAGACGGTTTAGCAATCCTTCAGCCAAAGCAGGGCCAGTGGGTTGGGTAGAAAGGGTAGCCACGCGGAGGCCACGGGATAGAATATGTTCGAGCAAGGGACTTGCGACCGCATCCAGCTCTCCATAGTAGCCAGGTGGATAGTCGAAGACTACTAACACCGGTTGATCGATAGACGCCGTTTCAACCAGATCAAAGAGAGGGTCGAGATCGCGCGGGCGAAGGATGGGTAAGGGAAAACCTTCTCCACTTTGCAAAGAGAGGAAGGTCGGTAAGGCTACTGCGAGAATCAAGAGGACACCAATGACCCACCGCACGAGCGGCAATCGGGCACGCTCTGCACGGACCTCGGGTAGTTCGCGATCCTCCTCCTCCACCATGCGGTGTAGTAACTCGGCTTGGGCATATTGACGCTCTGTAACTTCAAGCCTGGCAGCGCTTACAGAAGCTGCACGCGGCATGGCGACCACAGGCTCAGCCATGAGCGCCCCCCTCAAGCCGGCCAATGGTCCCGCAGACTCTACGATTTGTTCTTCCTCGGCCTCGATCTCAACGACCGAGCGGAACGTATCGATCGGTCGCATCGCCTCTAGCCACGACGGCAGTGTCGCAGGTGCTATATCTAGAGGAACCCCTTCCACCGGCTCCTTCTCTGGAGGTGCCGTCTGCTTTAGCTCAGCTAACCAATCGGGGAGTTCAATCGCATCTAAATCGATATCAGGCGCGTCCTCGGACGGCACCTCATCGCCCTCCTCGAAGATCAGAGCCGGTACTTGGGGAGGTCCTTCTTCAATAGGCTCAGCGGCCTCTTCAATCTCCGACGGTCTCGGCTCGACCTCTTCTTCGATCTCAGGCGGCAACTCAGCTTCTGGTCGTTCAATCTTTGGGATCTTAGGGAGTTCGAGGTCCATTGGTTCGGGAGCCAGTGGGATCTCTGGTTCCTCTACCTCAAGCGGCATCTCAGCTTCTGGAAATTCACCCTCAGGGACCTCGGCAGGTTCAAGTTCCAACGATTCAGGAGGGATAGGGGCAAGCTCTGGTTCCTCGATCTCCGGCTCTGGTTCTAAAAGTTCTTCCAATTTAGCTTCAGCTTCATCGGTCGGCCAATCTACATCAGGTTCCAAGGAAGGAACCTCTTCAAATACCTCTTCAGGAGGTTGTTCTTCTTCCACCTTGAGCCTAGCTAACCAGTCCTCCTCTTCCTGTTCCGCCTCTCCAATGTCTTCCTCGGCCTCTGGTGCCTCTTGATCCCGGACTCGTTCCAACCAATCTGGTTCCGGTGCCTCTGTAGGTTCACCCTCGACCACGGCCTCTTCAGCGAATGCTGTCAGCCAGTCAGGAACTTCACCCTCGGGGGGCCCCTCCTCGCCAGGGATTTCAACTTCACGCAACCGTCCAAGCCAATCCGGAGCCTCGGCATCCTCGGGTGCTTCTTCAGGGGCCTCCTCATCAGGCAGTTCGCTCTCAGCTTGTGCCCGCACCCGACGCAACCAATCCTCCTCCTCTGGCTCTTCTCCCTCAGTAGGTTCTGGCTTTTCCTCCCAATCGGTCGGACCTTCAGGGGAAGGCAGATCAGCTACGAGTGGTTTCAAGCGTGCGCCACAGGAGGCGCAGACCTCGGCATCTTCTGGATTGGACGCACTACACATCGGACAACGAACGTCAGACATTTATTCAATCCCCATACGGTCGATCGACCGCCAACAGAATACGCAACCCAGTTAGTACAGCCCCCAAGGCTACTCCTAATACGATCCCGCGCGCCCCACCTGATGCCCACACTTGGACCAGCCAATTCCTTACCTGTCCTACTAAGATATAGAACTGGCTCTCCCCTCCTATCAACCAGGGGCCTGTCCCTAATAAGACAAGGAGCGCCGTACCGACAAAAACTAAACTAAATAGGTCTCGACGGCGTGACACAAGACGAAAACCAGCCACTGCAAGGGAAACCGACAATAGCGCCATCAGGCTAGCCTCAATCGGCAGTTGGATGAAATTGAACATTCCAAGCGATACTGGATTGTCCGGACCAAACACCAAGCCCAAAATGAGGGTGACCAAGAACGCGAGAATTAGAACCGCACTGTAAGGCCAACCTGTGACCTGTTCGCTGACCTTGCTCCAGTGCACGGATAACAGGTTGAATAATCCTAGGAACAGCGCCACAGCAGCTAGGAGTACAACCCAACGAATCAGGACAAGTCGAATGCTGTGAATAACTTCATGGTCAATGAAGTATCCCAGCAAGACGAAGAAACCCGCGATAACAGCCGCAGCTGCCCAAATCAGAGTCGTCCTGACCCTCACAAGCTTACCCCCAGCGTGCTTAAGATCGTTCCAATCAGGATCAACACCACGATAAGCACTCTTACCATATCCTGAGCCCTAAGACTTGCGAGGTGAAATGGACCAACATTGAGATAGGCCCCGCCGGCGAATATCTCCTCACCGATTAAAGGATATTCAGCCGTTACATAAAGCAAGGCCTGGGATTGTGTATCATCTGTCCCAGCGAGTACAAAGGCTTCTTGATGTTCACCAAAATCTGCCGCTAATGCGCCTTCTGCCCCGAAGGAGCCAGTCAGCAAATGGACCGAAACATCTTCTGTTGAAATTAAAATGGGTAAACTAGCGACATAGGAGAAGGGTGTCGGCCCCAACATGCGTCCGGATATAGGTTTAAAACGTTCACTGGCCTTAGCGCGTTCATAGGCAGCACGCAAGGTATCTTGTGCTAACAGCGCCATAGCACCATCCCCAGCAGTGACCACAACCGGCTTATCGCTCATTGTAGTCGCCCTCGCGACTCGAGAGAGCATAGCCAAGCCTGCCAATGCTGGCGCGCTATCCGAACCAATCACAGAACCTGTTCCCAGTGAGAGATGGACGCGCTCACCCGCCTCTACTGCCCGTTCGATCGCCGTGTTTAATTCATCAAAACCACGTAAGGGACGTAAGACCATGGGCCAACGACGTCCAAATGCCGCGAAACCTAGGAGCAGTCCTAGGAAAAGCAGTAATACTGCAATGCCGACATAATCGATGCCGATCACCTCTCCCCCTCCGCGCGCAGGTTTTCAACCAAAACTGACACCTGGGTTGGATCTTCCAACATCTGGGCTAGATCATTGAGTGGGTTCTCAGTTGTCCCAAACAATGGTTCCAACAGAAAAGCCACTTGAGCTCCGAACGGTAGCAGCGGTCCCGCGGCTTCAAGCAAGAAGGCTGCTGGCTCATTTAGACCCGCTCTATGTAACCAGCGTGCAACTCGGTCAGTAGATGTTTCGTTTCTATTCATTGTCGCGCAGTATAGCACAACCCCTTGGTACCAGCCACATACCCCAATTTTGAAGGGTTTGAGCTAGCCTTTTCATACTCCAGGTGAGGATTGTAGTCCTCGCTCCAAGTAGGGTCAAGCGGGTTCAGCTCACCTTATGCAGCCCCGGTCCAATGATAGGTGACAAAAGAATTTAGGTGTTGGCTTTGACAACACCTATACCGCCCCTCATTCCCACTGTCAGTACGATGACACATTGCGTAAGACACACCTAGGCAAGCAGGATTTATCCCATAACTGACTCTTGTTAAGTCTTCCACCTGTTTACCACATGGAAGGTATTTGAGTTGTGTAGTGGCGGAGCCGCCATTCAACCCCACTTTGAACTTGCGACTGAGGCTCCGCAATTAAAGTTGAGAGGCATATTTATTGCGTTGGGATTGGCTTGGGATATAATCGGAACAGTTGTTCGAAAGGTTGTTCACATGAGTTTGGACCTAATCCAAGTGCTCCCCCAAGTGCAAGAACTAGGCCGAGACGCAGTGCTTCGTGTCAAGACAAAAGCGGATATGACACGAGATTCTCTTCAGCTGCTGCATGAGATTGCCGAAATGGATCCCCAACACTTGCTCGATGTTGTGAAGCGAACGGGAGATCAATGGCGCGGCGCAGCTCCCACAACAGAGCGGATTGATGCTGTTCACCCACCGCCACCTCTATCGCCACAATTAAATGTCATCGGCTCTGACGGCTCTCAAATCTATGTCGATCGGCACAGTCCATTTCTTTATTTTCTCATCAATATCGGCAGCATAAGGATCCCTTATGGGAGTGGATCCACACCCCAAACCTTTAGTCACCCCCATATCTATCACCACGAGCTTCAACTTTGGAATGCCCGAGGCCACCTTATCTCTGCATCAATCATCGACAAAATCCGGGATGCAGAAGAAATGCATGAATTAGCCAATCTCGCCGAGCGTTTTTCCAGTAAGCCAACTCTGGCTTTACTTGACAATAATCTCCTGATGCATAGCGGGGTGGGCCTCAGAAACGACATCTCCACGCATGTGGGAAACGCTTTTGAGCGCTATCAGAGAAGCATTGAGCGGTTAAGAACGGCGGGAGCTGCGCTTGCCGGTTTCATCGATCGATCACAGAGCTGCGACCTTCTCACGCTGATGAGTTTAGCGAAATGGAATGAACGAGATAACCGATACCCAGGTCTGGCAGATAGAGATGTTTTTCTGAATCTCTTGCCTCCCAGCCATCGCAGCGCTACCTTCCGACTCCATTTACCGGTCGGAGTTCCACAGCAACGACGCGATCCCACGATCTACTTCTTTTATCTCAAGCCCGGTTCAGAAGACCAAATTGCTAGGATAGAAATTCCAGAATGGGTGGTTAAGGATCCTACCCTCATGGAACTTGTCCATGCAGGTATTCTGAGGGAATGCCAAGCCACAAACGGTTTTCCATACTCACTCATCCGCGCCCACGAATTAGCTGTAGTCACCGACAGTGAGCGTCAAGCATTGGATCACTGGATAACGACGATATGCCTACAGCATGGATTGCAGCTCCAACCTTCACAAAAAGCTAGGACCAAACGTTGGTTAAGTAGGCCGCGTCATCATGGGTTATGAAGGAGGATGGTATGGATGAGCTAGGGCCTCTTATCGGCCTGGTAACCCGATGCAGCAGTCGTGGATTTGTGGGAGCAATGCGCTTGCCAGAGACTGATTTGCCCGTTTTCGGTGCATTTTGCAAGGCCGAGGCGCAGCGAGGGCACAGCAATGTGATCGGTCTAATCTACGACATCAGCATCGATGATGATGAATTCGCCCGTCAAATGGCGATTGCGGAAAAGCTTGAACCAGAGAATATCGCTGACCAGCAAGCCCGCCTCCTGCCTGTAGAGATTAGCGCCCTTTCTGTTGGTTACCTTCGCGGCGACCGCTACTTACATACACTGCCACCACAACCACCCATCTCCATGGCGCCGATCTATTCCCTTTCTATGCAAGAGATTCAAGCTTTCACCTCAAAGCTCGACTTCATTCCACTCATCTTGAGCGCATCTCAATTGCCCGTTGATGACCTGCTGGTGGCAGCACTACGTCATGCTGCGGGTGCCAGATCAGCGGACGAACAGCGATCATTCTTGCTCGATGCCGGGCGTGAATGTGCCCGTCGACTTGCACGAGATTTAACCAGGTTGGAAGACGTCATCTACAGGCTGGCCGAACGGGATGATATGCTCACTCTCAGCAGGTAAATCTTATTCGCGAACCTCCAAGGAAGTATGCGATGAACGAACGATCAACATTAGATGAACACTTCAGCCCTCGGGGCGTTGAAACACCACTTGGCACCGTCGTTGATGGATCGCTTTCCACTGGACTACGGGTCAGGATTGATCCCCGATACTCGATCGAGAAATTAGCTGTTGGGCGATATGTAGTCATTAAGGGCAGACAAACAGGACTCAGATTCTTTGGCATCATTACCGACATCGCGCTCGATGCGAGTAACCCCGAATTAATTCGTCGTCCCCCAGCCTCATCGGACGATTTCATTGTAGATGTCTATAACGGTTCGGTCGCCTTCGGCACGATGGAGATCAGCCCTATGCTCGTGCTTGACGAAGAGCTAGGAGAACCACGTCCTGTCAAGACCATTCCTTCTCACTTCTCGCTCGTTTCCGAAGCCTCCCCACAGGATGTTGAGCTCGTATTCGGTGAGGAGGACGAGGAACATTTCTACATCGGCACACCACTTGACATGGAAAGTGTCCAAGTCAACCTTGACTTAACACGTTTCGCCGAACGGTCTTCGGGTGTGTTTGGTAAGAGTGGCACCGGTAAATCCTTCATCACCCGAACCTTACTGGCGGGCATTATCAAGTCAAGCTTGGCCTCAGCCTTGATCTTCGATATGCACAATGATTATGGTTGGGCAATAAAGGACGAAGTCGGTCGTGAACATAAGGGACTGCGCCAATTATTCCCGGATGGGCGAGTGAGCGTGGTCACACTCGATGAAGACACATCCCGGGCTCGCGGTAGCAAGATCGACCGTGTATTAAAGATTGGGTATGAGCAGATCGAACCTGAGGACGTTGAGATGCTCTCTGGCCTACTTGGCCTGAGCGACGTACAAACAGGGGCTCTTTACTATCTGCGTCGCATGTTAGGACCCGCATGGATCGCTAAGCTTCTTGAGGAAGAGGAAGCCCACGAAGAACTACAAGGCTTGATCGAGAGTGGTCGCATTGTCGCCGGAACACTGGGCGCCATTCAACGTAAATTTGAGTTCTTTCGACGGATGGGTTTTTTAATCCCGGGCAAAGGTGACGACGCAGTTGAGGACATCTTCAATCGGTTGAACATTGGAACAAGTGTAGTGCTGGAGTTTGGAAATTATGGCAACACGATGGTGGCATATGTCCTCGTGGCCAATTATCTTACACGTCGTATCCATGGTCGCTACGTATACCAGAAGAACCTCGCGAGTGGAGGAAAAGCTGAGGAACCCAAACCACTTATAATCGTCATCGAGGAAGCTCATAAATTCCTCGATCCACGCATCGCCGGCCACACCATCTTTGGCACCATCGCTCGCGAACTCCGAAAATACAACGTTACACTGCTCATCGTTGACCAACGTCCAAGCGGGATAGATGATGAAGTTATGAGCCAGATTGGGACCCGGGTGACCTGCTTGCTGGATAACGAAGCCGACATTCGTGCCGTTTTTTCCGGCGTAAGCGGGATGAGCGCCCTGCGAGAAGTCCTTGCTCGGCTCGACACACGTCAACAAGCTCTGATCCTCGGCCACGCCGTGCCAATGCCCGTCGTCATTCGTTCCCGCGATTACGACCAAGCTTTTTACGCATCAATCGGCGCACCTGAAGAAGAGACACTCAAAGAAAGAGCTCAGAAAGGGTCAGAGACTCTTTACGGCGAATGATAAAAGAGTGCACTGAAAAAATAACCCTCGAG
>Ga0114921_10001134_pt1 | contig 12024 bp, 13 predicted proteins | sample BentaG_FD_87016 | JGI IMG/M metagenome (GOLD analysis project Ga0114921, IMG submission 87016) | Deep subsurface microbial communities from South Atlantic Ocean to uncover new lineages of life (NeLLi) - Benguela_00093 metaG | ecosystem: Environmental > Aquatic > Marine > Oceanic > Sediment ...
GAGGTGGAGGTCCGCCAGGTGGAGGTTGATATTGGGCAGGAGGAGGGGGTGGCGCCTTCTTCGTCAGCGCAAACAGTTCGGCAACACTCTCGCCGGGCTCGCTGCCACAACCCCCGGGGGAAATGAAGCTCTGCCAGCCGGAATGCGCTACAGCGTCCCACGAATACGAGACTCTACCGGGCACTTTCTCGTCGCCACAGGTCATCGCGTCCGGCCGTTCGACAAACATGGTCCAAAAACCGACCCCCCAATGGGCCTCACCGTGCCACGGCTCAAACTCGCCCCCGCTTTCGGCTACGTGGATGCATTGAATGAAGGGCGGTGGGTCCTCAGGATCCGTATGGCACGGCGTGACGATCCAGGTCGCTTCTTCTCCGCTGGCCAGTTCCATGGCGTACGTGCCAGTGACGTCGTCCGCCAAAGCCGGGCTTGCAAATCCGACAGCAGCAACGATGAGTCCGACAGCAGTAACGATTACGCCGACAACGGATGCCGTTATCCCCCCAGCGATCTTCATGCCGCTCCTACTCTGTGCGCCCCTCGTTTCGCCGCGACAGGCGATGCGTAGAGAGTATTGCACGATAGAACCGACCCTGCCGGATGGCTTCGTGGCAGAGAAAGAGAGCCCGTCACCGGAAAAGCGTCAGTCCACTGTGGCGCGCACGCTCGACGAGCACTGAGCCCACCGGTGGGATTGCTCGACGTCAACGCCCTCGTGGCGGTGTGCTGGGACTCACACGTCCATCACACGGCGGCCCTGGCATGCATGCACGCCAACGCCAACGCCAACGCCAACGCCGGCGCTGGCTGGGCCACCTGCGCGATGACCGAGGCCGGCTTCGTCGCAGTTTCGTCGAACCCCAGGCTGCTGCCCGGCCCGGTCGATATCCACGATGCGCGGGCGGTGCTCTCGGCGCTCCGCGCGCTCCGAGGACACCGATTCCTGACCAACGACGTGTCGCCGCGCTGGCCGACGGTCGCGACGTCGAGCTGCTCACTTCACCCTGAGACTACCGAAGTCGGCGGCCCTCAGGACGTGCGCCGGAGGGCATCCGGGGTCAGATCGCTGCGCGCAGGGTAGCCGTCGATAGCCATCAGCAGGTCGGCTTCGGCGAGCATCGAGCGCAGCACATGGACGAGTCCGTCGACGCCACCAAGCGCCAGGCCGTAGGCGTACGGTCGGCCAATCCCGACAGCTGAGGCGCCCAGTGCCAGCGCCTTGACGACGTCGGCGCCGGAGCGTACCCCCGAATCGAACAGCACCGGCAGATCCCCACTCGCCTCGACCACACCCGGCAGGCAGTCGAGCGCCGCCAACCCGCCGTTGGCCTGGCGACCGCCGTGGTTGGAGCAGTAGATACCGTCGGCACCGTAATCGATTGCCCGCCTTGCATCGTCGGGGTGACAAATGCCCTTGAGGATCAACGGCAGCTTCGTCAACGACCGGAGCCAAGTCAGATCGGGCCACGTCAACGAATTGCCGAACACACTGGCCCAATACATCACCGCCGCACGGGGATCCGCGTCGAGATCGCCGTCGACCTTGGAGCGGAAGTTCGGGTCACTGGTGTAATTGGCCAGGCACGCGCCCCGCAGCTGCGGGAAGTTCGCGGTGGCCAGATCACGCGGCCGCCAACCCGGCACCCAAGTGTCGAGAGTGACGACGATGCCGGCGAACCCGGCTGCTTCGGCACGGTGTACCAGACTCTCGGCCAGGTCACGATCGGTCGGCGTATACAGCTGGAAGAACCCGGGTGTTTCGTCGAACTCCGCGGCGACCTGCTCCATCGGGTCAGCCATCAACGTTGACGCACACATCGGCATGCCGGTGCGGGAGGCGGCCATCGCCGTGGCGATGTCACCGTGGCCGTCCTGTGCGCACAGGCCGATCACACCGATCGGCGCCATGAACACCGGAGCCGGCCAGCGGCGCCCCCACAGTTCGACCGACATGTCACGCTCGGTGGCGCCGACCAGCATTCGCGGGATAAGACCCCAGTGTGCGAAGGCTTCGACGTTGGCGCGCTGGGTATGCTCATCGCCGGCACCACCGGCGACGTACGACCACACCGAGGCCGGAAGCGTCTGCGCTGCACGGGCTTCGAGCTCGGCAAAAGCCATCGGCATCGTCGGCAGCACGCCATTGAGCCCCTGGAAGTAGATCTCGTACTGATAGTCACCGTACGGCTGAGTCATCGGTCTCCTTGTCGATCTTGAAAGGTCGTTTCTGGACAGCTCATGTTCTACCCCAACTCTTTCACCACATCGGCGACCCGGCGCAACTGATCAAGGTCCGAACTCGTCGGGATCAACAGAACCTCGTCGGTACCGACGTCGGCGAAGCTCCGGAGTACCGCGACGAGTTCGTCCTCGCTGCCGGCCCACCCGGTCGTCGGCGCCATAGCATCGACGTAGTTCCCCGGGATCCAATTCATGTACCTCCGCAGATGGCGGTGCACCTGAGCCCGGGCCTGATCGCGGTCACCGAGTGCGAACCAGAACGACGTGCCCAGATGAGGTTTCGGCTTACCGGCAGCCGCCCAGGACGCCCGGGCGACGTCGAACAGTTCGTTCTGCTTGGCGACGTCCAGATCCAGCGTCGTCGACGCCAGTCCGTCGGCCCACGCCGCCGCGCTGCGAACGGTTTTCGGTCCAATCGTGCCGATCAACAGGTCCGGCCCACCCTGCTGCACCGGTGCAGGTCCAACCGGAAGGACGGACTCGGTGACCTTCTCCCCTGTCCAGACGCGTTTCATGACCGCTACCCGCTCGGCCATGCCACGCATCGTCTGGGTCTTCGGATCGGCACCCACCGCGTGATAGTCCTCGTGCCGGCCGCCGACTCCGATGCCAACGGTCAACCGGCCGCCGGACAGCATGTCGCCGGTGGCCAGCGCCTTCGCGCACATGACCGGGTCGTGCAGCTGGGGCACGATCACCGTGGCCACCAACCGCACCCGATCGGTCCAGGCGGCCAGCGCTCCGAGCAGTGTGAGGCTGTCGGGGTTGCCGAACGCGATGCGCTCCCCCCAGCACAGAGAAGAGAACGGGCCGTCGTCAATGGTTTGCGCCCAGTCCCTCAGCACCGCGGCATCCAAGTCCGGCTCCATTACCGGCATGGTCATCCCAATCCGCATGACCATGATCTTGGCATTGCTTCAGGCATCATCTACGAGATCGCGCTGACAATGCGCGGGCTAGCCGAAGATGTCTTTGCGGGCGGCGGCCCACCGGCCCAGAGCGGGAGCGAATCGCCGCAGGTGGTAAACGACGTGCGCTTCGGGCGTCACCGGAACGATTGCCTTCCCTTTCAGCACCGCGCGCACGACGTGCTGCGCCACCCTGTCCGGTGTGTAGTGCCGCTTCTTGTACAGATTGTCGAACTTCTGTTGCTTTGCTTTGGCGGCTTCCCCGCTGAGGCCGGCGAACTCGGTGTTGGCAAGGATATTGGTGTGGACGATCCCGGGACATACGGTGCTCACCGCGATGTCCGCGCTTGCGAATTCCGCACGCAGACAATCGGAGAACATGAACACCGCGGCCTTGCTGGTGGAGTACGCGCTGAAGCTCTGCTGCGGCGAGTAGCCGGCCATCGAGGACATGTTGACGATGTGGCCGCCCCTACCGCGGTCCACCATTTTCGCGCCGAACGCGCGGCAGCCGTTGACTACACCGTAGAAGTTGATGTTCATCACCCGTTCGAAGGCCGCAGGCGTCGTGCTCAGAAACGAACCGGCTTGTCCGATACCGGCGTTGTTGATCAGAACGTCTGGAACACCGTGCGCGGCGGCAACCTCGTCGGCGTGCGCTTGTACCGCCGCCTCGTCGGAAACGTCAAGCTGATAGGCGTGTGCGGATCCACCTCCGTCGTGGATGTCGGCCACCGTCTGCTGCGCGGCCGCCAGGTCGATGTCGGAGCCCACCACCTTGGCGCCAAGCCGGGCGAAGGCGAGGGCGGTTTCGCGACCGATGCCACTGCCCGCGCCGGTGATCAGCACCAGCTTTCCGTCGAACTTTCCGTCGAACTTTCCGTCGAACTTTCCGCTAAACCGGGTGCCGTTCTTTGTCATTGATGCATCGCCTTTCTCAGGGCCCTTCCCAGGGCCATCCTCAGGGCGCGGGATCCTTGTGGGCCTTGATCGGACCCGCGTTGGACGGCGGGAGGAACAGGTTGCCGCGCAGGCCGCCGCGGGCGGTCCGGACGGCCACCAGGCACCACGTGCTCAGCAGTCCGACATAGGCGACGGCAGCGGCGACCCGAAATGCCGGCAGCCTGGTGTGAACGGCCAATTGGGTAGTGCCGGTGACGAATGTCCCCACCGGGAAGGTCAGGCTCCACCACGTCAGCGCGAAGGGCATTCCGCGCCGGGCGGTACGCACCGTGAGTGCGGTGGCCAACGCGATCCACAACACCGCGAAGCCCCAGACCGGGACTCCGAACAGGATTGCGAAGGCGTCCATGTTCGATGCCAGCGACGGGTCGACGGCAAGTGCCGCATGTCCCCCGAGAAGACCCGCGGCCGTGATGGATTGGCCCAACGGGCCCAGCACGATCCACAGCGTGGGCACGCGAGCGGTGCCGGAGGTGCCGAAGTGCGCGAGGCGGCTCCAGACCATCGTGATGATGATGAAGGAGGCAACCAGGGAAAGCCCGAACATCGCATAACAGCCGTAGAGCATGGTCGCCCGGCCGGTGCCCGGCGGCAGGTGCGGGATGAGCATTGCACCGGTCGCGGCGGACACCATCGGTGGAACGACCGGCATCAGCCAGCCACCGAATGCGGCGTCGGGTTCGACATTGTGCTGAGTGAACATCAGGTACGGGATTGTCATCGCCGTGAACAGCCCACCGATTGTGCCCGCGCTCCACAGCACCCAGTCGAGGTAGACGGCGGCGCGTTCCCCGATCAGATCGGGGCCGACCAGCAGCGCACCCAGGCCGACGGTGAGTAGCGCCATCGGCGCCGCCCCGTAGAAGTGCGCCATTTGGGGGTTGTAGGCGTGACTGCGGGCCACGGTCGGATGCCGCACCCAATGTGCCGTTACCGCAACGATGAGGACAGCCAATAGCAGGGCGGAGAGCACCCACACCACCTGCGCGAACGCCTGCAGGCCGGGGACATCCACCGGCAACGTCGCGCCGGCAACGGCCACAATCCCGGTGCCCATGACCGACGCGAACCAGTTGGGCCCCAGGTTCCCGAGGACTTGGCCTGGCGACTGCAGCGAGGACAGCAGCCACGGCAGATGAGGTGAAACGCGTCCGTCGGTGTCGGGGCCAGTGGGGGTCATGTCTTCGCAATCCGCAGAGGTCAGGAGAAGTCATCTTAGTAGCGCCGGCGGTGTCGCTTGCGCTCCTGGGCCCGATAGTCGTCGGCGAACTCAGCGACGTGGGTGGGGAGCGCACCGGCGGCGACGTCGACCAGGCTGGTCTGTTCCAAGACCGACCGCATGCTGGCGCGTAGCGCCCGCCAGACGTCGGTCAGCGCGGCGGTGGGCCCGCAGTAGGGCAGATCGCCCAACCCGATATCACGGACGCTGGCCAGCGGGCCATCGATGCAGCGCAGCACGTCGGCGATGCTGATATCGGTTGCGGGGCGGCCGAGCTCATACCCGCCGTCGCGGCCGCGGTGGCTGCGGACAAGCCGGTCGGTGCGCAGATCGGACAGGATGTCGACGAGGAACTGCGGGGGGATGCCTTGCGCCTTGGCGAGGTCGTCGGTGGTGGCCAGCACCCCGGGGTCAATCGTCGCGAGCTGGATCATGGCGCGAACGGCGTACTCCGCCTTGGCCGACATGCGCATTACGCGACTGCCGCGATGTGAAGGTCGACCAAGAGCCGACGGCGCATGCCACCTCCGGTCATGAACGGACTTCTCGCGCAGTGGTTTCCAGGACCGCGTCGGCCAATTCAGCGCGGCATACCACCAGATCGGGCAGCAGCGGATCGGGCCGGTTGTATCGCAGTGGCGATCCGTCGATGCGCGAGGTGTGCAGGCCGGCGGCGTGGGCCACCGCTACCGGCGCAGCGGAATCCCACTCGTACTGCCCGCCCGCGTGCACGTAGACGTCGGCAGAGCCCCCGACCACGGCGGCGACCTTGGCGCCCGCGGACCCCATCTCCACCAGGGTGCCGCCAAGGCGGTCGCGCACCGCCAACGCGATGGCGGGCGGGCGGGTACGGGACACCACGATCCGCGGCGCCGCAGAACTCGGTGCGGGCGCCGGCACGGTTGGTGTGGCCAGCGTCATACCTTGCGCTGGAAGGGCAACCGACCCGGCAACCAGCTCACCGGACTGCCACAACGCCACATGCACCGCCCAGTCCTCGCGGCCCGGCTCGGAGAACTCCCGGGTGCCGTCCAGCGGGTCGACGATCCACACCCGTTCGGCGCGCAGCCGTGCCGGATCGTCGGTGCCCTCTTCGGAGAGCACTGCGTCACCCGGCCGGGCCGCGCCAAGCGCCTCCATCAGAAAATCGTGGGACCGCTTGTCCCCCGCCGCTTTCCGCTCCGCCCCACTCGCATCGGCAAGCTCGGCACGGACACCGAGCAACAGTTCACCTACCTGCGTTGCGACCCGGAAGGCCAACTCGTGATCGCTCACGAGCGCGGCCCGAGCAGGGCAATCACCTTTTCGGCGAGGTCCCCGGGCGAGTCGCCGGGGAGCAGCCGCAGATCGGGCCGCTCCGGCGGTTCATACGGACTGTCGATTCCGGTGAAGTCCTTGATCTTTCCCGCGCGGGCCTTGGCATAGAGGCCCTTGGGATCTCGCCTCTCGCAATCCTCGATCGGGGTGTCACAGAACACTTCGAAGAACCCGAGCCCCGCCTCCGCGTGCAGGCGCCGGGCCAGCTCGCGATGCTCGGCCAGTGGGCTGATCACCGGCACCAGAACGATCTGCCCCGAGTCGGCCAGCAGGGTGGCGACGTGGGCCAGCCGGCGCAGGTTCTCGGCGCGATCGGCCATGGTGAACCCCAGGTCGGCGTTCAGCCCGTGCCGCAGGTTGTCCCCGTCAAGCACATAAGCGGGCCGGCCACCTTCCAGCAGCCGCTGCTCGGTGTGCGTGGCAACCGACGACTTTCCCGAACCCGAGAGTCCGGTGAACCACACTGTAGCGCCGCGGGAAAGCCGGTCGGCGGCGGTGACCAGCGAGCTGTGCCGCACCGTGTTCGGGCTCGACGCGCGCGCCGCGGCGGCGCGCTCGGAGACATCACGCAGCACCATGCCCGCGCCGATCGTGCCGTTGGTGTCCGGGTCGATCAGGATGAACGATCCGGTGGTGGCATTGCGGCAGTACTCGTCGAGCATCAGCGGCACCTGTGTGCGCAACGTGATCCGGCCAAGTTCGTTGAGTTTCAAGGCCGTTGCGGTCTTATCCCGGTGCAGCGTGTTGACGTCCAGCCGGTACTGCAGCGCGGCCACCTTGGCGCGAGTGCTGCGGGTAGTGTGCTTGAGAACGTAGTCGCGGCCCGGCTCCAGCGTCGACTCGTCGGCCATCCAGCACACCGTCGCGTCGAACTCCTGAACCACCCGCGGCTGGTTGTTGGTCCGGGCGATCAGGTCGCCGCGGGAGATGTCCACGTCGTCGGCCAGGCTCACCGAAACCGCCTGCGGCGGGAACGCCTCATCCACCGGTCCGGCCGGCCCCTCGATCGCAGTGATCCGGCTGGTCTTACCGGTGGGCAGCACGACGATCTCGTCGCCGGGACGCATCACGCCGCTGGCGACGGTGCCGGCGTAGCTGCGGTGGTCCTGATGCTCATGGGTCTGCGGCCTGATCACGTACTGGACGGGGAACCGCACGTCGACGAGGTTGCGATCACCGGCGATGTAGACCTCTTCCAGGTGCGCCAGCAGCGCCGGACCGTCGTACCACGGTGTCCGGGCCGACTTCGTCACTACGTTGTCGCCGTGCAGTGCCGACATCGGGATGGTGGTCACATCGTGCACGTCCAGGCGCGTGGCGAAGGCGTGAAAATCGTCTTTGATCGCCTCAAATACGTTGGGGTCAAAGTCGATAAGATCCATCTTGTTGACGGCGAGCACGATGTGCTGGATGCCGAGCAATGATGCAAGAAAAGCGTGCCGGCGGGACTGCTCCTGCAGGCCGTACCGGGCGTCGACAAGCACGATCGCGAGCTGCGCAGTGGACGTTCCGGTCACCATGTTGCGGGTGTACTGAATGTGACCCGGGGTGTCGGCGATGATGAACTTGCGCCTCGGAGTGGCGAAGTAGCGGTACGCGACGTCGATGGTGATGCCCTGTTCGCGTTCGGCTCGCAAGCCGTCGGTGATCAGGGCCAGGTCGGTGTAGTCGTGACCGCGTTCCTTCGACGTGCGCTCCACCGACGCCCATTGGTCTTCCATGACGGCCTTGGAGTCATAGAGCAGCCGCCCGATGAGCGTCGACTTGCCATCGTCGACGGATCCGGCGGTCGCGATGCGAAGCAACGTGGCTGATGCCGCCATCAGAAGTAGCCCTCCCGCTTGCGGTCTTCCATACCGGCCTCGGAGATCCGGTCATCAGCGCGGGTTGCGCCGCGCTCGGTCAGCCGCGACACAGCGGTCTCGGCGATCACCTCGGCTACTGTCGCCGCCGACGACTCGACACAGCCCGTGCAGGTGACGTCGCCGACAGTCCGAAACCGCACCGAGGTCTCGAACACCTCCTCGTCGGCGCGCGGCTGTAGATGCCGGTGTACGGCCAGCAACATCCCGTCACGGCGGAACACCTGACGCTGGTGCGCGTAGTAGATCGACGGCAGCGCGATCTTCTCGGCACCGATGTAGGACCAGATGTCGAACTCGGTCCAATTCGACAACGGGAACACCCGGATGTGCTCGCCCTTGTGGTGCCGACCGTTGTAGAGATTCCACAGTTCGGGGCGCTGGACCTTGGGATCCCACTGGCCGAATTCGTCACGGAAGCTGAACACCCGCTCTTTGGCGCGCGCCTTCTCCTCGTCGCGCCGGGCGCCGCCGAACGCAGCGTCGAAGCGGTTTTCGGCGATGGCGCGCAGCAGCGTCACGGTCTGTATCGGGTTGCGGGACGGGATGGTCTCGACGACGCGCCCGGCGTCGATGTCGTCCTGCACCCTTGCCACCACCAGCCGCACTCCGGTCTACGCGACCAGCTTGTCCCGGGCCTCAAGGACCTCGTCGAAATTGTGCCCGGTGTCGACGTGCATCACCGGGAACGACAGCCGGCCCGGGCGGAATGCCTTGAGCGCCAGATGCAGCATCACGATCGAGTCCTTACCGCCGGAGAACAGCAGAACCGGCCGTTCAAACTCGGCAGCCACTTCTCGGATGATGTGGATCGCCTCGGCCTCCAGCGTGCGCAGGTGGCTCAGTTCGTATTGGCCGGCCACGGGTCGGGCAGCAGAATGAGTGGTCACGATTTCCTCGTAAAGTTGATTTCCTCGTAAAGTTGGTAGGGTTGACCGTATTTACAAGCTTTTCGAATACAACCAGATCGCTGCGCCGCTTGTCAACGGTCGCTCAACTCAGGCCGACGGCGTGACCTCGTTCAGCCTGCCGGTGGCGACGTCGAAGATGAACCCGCGCAGCGATTCGTGCTTGGTGACGAATTGGCTGCTCTCGATGCGGCGCAGCGACTGACGCACGTCCAGCACCAGGTCGGTGAACGACTCCGCAGCCCACGACGGCTTGATGCCGGTTTCGTCCTGGATGGACCGCTTGAAATCGTCGTCGGTGAAGGTCAGCATCCCGCAGTCGGTGTGGTGGATCAGGATTATCTCTCTGGTCCCCAGCAGTCGCTGACTGATCGCCAGCGACCGGATCTCGTCGTCGGTCACCACTCCACCGGCGTTGCGGATGACGTGCGCCTCACCGTCGGCCAGGCCGAGGATCCGGTACACGTCGAGCCGGGCATCCATGCAGGCCACAACTGCGACGTGCTTGCTGGGCGGCATCGGCAGCGGACCCTTGAAGGTACGCGCGTACACCGCGTTGTTGGCCAGGTAGTCGTCGGTCACGGTCATGCGGACTCCTCGGGTGTGCTAGACGCCACAAATCAGTTCAATGCGACGCTAGCAATGGATCATCTGCAACCGCAGCGGCGGCTACCCGGGTGCTGGTTTCACCGGTGGTCGCGACGGGGTCGGATACCGCCAGAAACCGCCGCCGGTGACGCGATAAATACTGAACTGCACTGGGATATGTAGAGCCTCCATCAGAACCAGTGCGATTCAGGGCGAGCACTTCGTCCTTTTCGCGGACGAAGCCGATCACGCCCGCGTCTGAGGACTGCTGATGCCCGCGTTCAACGGCGCCGCGTTGCGCGGCCACCCACGATGATCGCCGGTCGCGTGGAAGCCGAGGTCAGACAACCGCAGACGGAGAAGACTGTCAACGCGCTCGACCGGATGAACGCGCTCACCCTCGACACCCCACGAGCAACTGCGACCCGGAGCCGATCCACCCGCTCAAGCTCAGTTAGCCGCTGCTCCACTGGCGCGTAGCGCTCGGCGCAGTCGCCGCCGTCGAAGTAGCGCAGCCGTTGCGCGCCGCTGCGGTCGGAGTACCAGCCGGGCAGGGGCATCATCTCAGGCGTACCGACACACCCCCCGAGAACACTGAATCACGCAGCTCGACCGTGTTGACGTGGGACGCGGTATCAGGCGGGACATCGAACGACACCACCACGTCAATGCTGTTACCGGGGTTGATCGCCTCGTTCGCCGCGCCCGTCCACACAGCCGCCGTGTAGTCGGCGCTGTACTCAAGCCCGTCGGCGATCAACTTCTGATCGTCTGCAAAGAACGTCTGGGCGACGTTCCCAATGTTCTTGACGGTCATGTGGACGTTGACGAACATGCCTTGGGCCGTCATGAACGGGTTGCTCGGGTCACCGACGGTGCGTGAGGTGTTGATCGAGTACACGACGAAGGCGAACTTGCCGTCGCGCACTCGCTGCCCGATGCCGGGCAACACTGTGGGCTCGGCGGGCAGGGCAGGCGCCGCCGTGCGTGCCGAGGTTGTGGTTGCGGAGCTGGACGACTTCTCGTCGTCGTTCATGGTGGCCGTAATAGCCGCGACGCATGACGCGAACAACACGAACGGGACGGCGATGCCGGCCGCAATGAGCCACGGCCTTGCTTTGTTGCTGCTTGGCGGTTGGCCCCACTGGGTGCCAGTCCAGTAGGCGCGCCCGCCGGTGCCCTTCGGGGCGGGATACCAGCCGGGCGGCGGTTGTGGCGCGGGCGGCGGTGGCGGCGCCGTCATGCACGCGAGATTACGCCGGGCTTGTCGGCCATGTTGAAAATTTCAACACACCCTCCAGTTTCGCGAGGTCGCGTGACGTGTGGTCGGGCTCGAGCATCCACTCACACCGATGTGGTTTCGCAGCTCAGAGGGCATATGCCGGTATTGAACTATGGGTTCGAGTCCCCTTAGCTCCACCGAAAACCGGAGGTAAACGGCTAGAAATCGCGCCCGACACACTCCGCGACAGCACACCCTCGACAGCACAAACGGGTTAATGCTGTTCATATGGATGCCACTACTGGACTCACCGACAGCACCTGATGGCGTGGGTTAGGCCCCGCACCCGCAACGACGGCAGCGCCTACTTCAGTTTCTCCTGGTCAAGCCCCACCTTGAGGTGCAGGCCATCGACCCACAAGTAGACGAAATCGGTGGCCCCAGAGATCCCGCTGCTGAAATGACCTGGCCTCGTTCTGCCACTGGGCAGTCAGCCGGGTGATCGAGGCGGCCGAGAGCCCCGCACCGGTACCCAGGAACTGCTCCAGCGCCGGGGCAAAGTCACCGCTGGACAGCCCATGTAGGTACAGCAGCGGCAAAACCTCGTTGACCCGCGGCGCTTTCACCCTCACCGCACCGGCGGCAGTCAACACCTGCCGTTGGCCGTGATAACCGTTGCGCACCACCAGCCGATACCCGTTCTCATCAAGCAACGACGACCCACCACACCGCCATCGTTGACGGCCGATGATTCCCCGTCGTCAACTACCGTGAGCACTGGGCGTACCTTCCCGGA
>Ga0114921_10001135_pt1 | contig 12024 bp, 10 predicted proteins | sample BentaG_FD_87016 | JGI IMG/M metagenome (GOLD analysis project Ga0114921, IMG submission 87016) | Deep subsurface microbial communities from South Atlantic Ocean to uncover new lineages of life (NeLLi) - Benguela_00093 metaG | ecosystem: Environmental > Aquatic > Marine > Oceanic > Sediment ...
TAAAAGTTTCAATGAAATACATACCTTAATTGACAGGAGGGATACTTCCACGACTTTTTCCATGGTTGCCAGATGCCCAAAAACATTAACACTCGGTGTTTGCGTCTCAACCGCCGTCCCAGCAGTTGGAAGCCGAGTTCCCCACGTAGAAGCAGGGGTTGGCGCCATAGCGACCCAAGCCAAAACCAACATTTTCTACGGGATAAACGGTTTAAAGCTGTTGAAGGCAGATTGGTCTCCACAAGCAGCCCTAGAAGCCATGCTAAAGGAAGACCCGGACAGAGAATCGAGACAAGTGACTATAATAGACAGAGAAGGAAGAACCGCTGCCTTCACTGGAAAAGAAACCGTTGGCTGGAAGGGACATTTGGTCGGCAAGGATTACGTGGTTGCCGGAAACATGCTCGTCAGCAGTCAAGTTATAGAAGCCATGGCTCAAACCTTTGAAAGCTCAGAAGAAAAATTAGCCGAAAGATTATTGAAGGCCTTGGAAGCTGGACAGGCGGCTGGAGGCGACAAAAGAGGAAGAATGTCCGCTGCGTTACTGATAACAAGCCAGCAACGGATAAAAACCCGTCCCATCCTTGACTTGAGGGTAGACGAACACCATGATCCGGTTAAAGAGTTGAAGAAAATCTTCGAGAAAAGGACGGCTGTGATGAAACGGAAATAATAAATGTTTTATGGAAGATTTGGAGGTATGTCAACAATGCTTGAGGTTGACTTGGGAAACCGGAGAAATATGAAAAAAATAGTCTGTGCGCATCTGCTGTTTCTTCTCTCAATCGTTACGTTTATTACGTCTGTTCATGCTTCGGTTACGGTTCAAACCATAATAGATCAAGACGTCCATGTTGCCTTTAATTTGGAAAACATCAACTCTACAATTTACTGGACGATCAAGAATGGGAACCTGATTAACGCGTCAACAATCCCGAACATCATCTTAAAGAAACTTGAACAGCAAAATCTGACGCATGTAGATGTTTACACTCAACCAATAGTTTTCAACGACTCAGCATCGTCGATTTACGTGGCTTTCTCTTTGACCGGTTCGGATATCTTAAATTTCACAGTTAACACGAAGTCTATGACTAAGACATATCATGCGAGGACGGACTGGAGAAAATTCCAATTTAACCTAACTAACGGATTTTCACTAGACTTCAATGAATATTTTGGCGAACCGGTAGAGCGGTGGCAAAGAATCAATTACACCTTAAATTCCAAAACGCATCCAGCTTACTATTATAACTTCACGGATTCAAATACCTTCGATCCAGCGTGTTACTTCATATTGCCCACGGCAGCAACCAACGTTCAAGTCGCAGGGGACATTTTAACCTTCGAACTTCCACTTTCCTTTGGAGATTCCTTGCTGAACAGCCCCTTTTTGATACTCGGCGCGTTGATAGTTGTAAACATCGCCTTCTTTGTATACCGAAAAGTCAGGAAATAGAAGCTTCAGTTTCGGTTCCTAGAAGAAGAGCAACTAGTGCTTTTTGGTCGATTTCAGCTCGGGTTCTCCAATCCAAGTAAAGTTGTTTGTTCTCATCTTCGGCTAGGTATCCAGATCGAATGTAACGGCTCATGTTTATATCAACCCTCCAGCCTGGAAGCTTGTTTCGCAGGAGATCTTCTACTTCTTCGCGAGGAGCCTTCCCCTTCTTGGTTATGATGTAGGAGATGGCTGTGGCTAAACCAGCTATGTCGTCTATGCGCCATCCCATCATCTTAGTTTCTTTCGGAGTTAGCCCTCCCCTGAGAGTTATGTAGAATCTCGCCTTATCCAACTGTTCGAGGGTTGGCTCTCCAGCGGGCTTCTCCCCCTCAAAAACGGTTTTCACCTGCAGATCCAGCTTTTCCAGATGACCATCCAGTATTTTGAGTACTTTAGAATAATCTGACCCCAGTTTCCTCCTTAGTTCCCACCCCTTCACGCCAGGCTTTCTGTGACGTCTATAAAAGAGAAGGTGTGTTGCCCTCTTGATTTTCCTTGTGTAGTATACTTTTCTCTTCAATTTTGTTTGCCTCCTTTCCATTTCGTCCATTCTTCAAAGCTGATGGAAACCGGAATGGAAACCATCTGCTTTTTTCCAAGCATGGACCTTGATTTTTCGAAGGGTTTTATGAAGATCTCTTCCTCTAAGGGATACAGTTCTAGGGTTGCATATCCATAGGTTACGAGAAAACTTGCCATGTAAGCTTTCTTTATGGTTTCATAATGGGTGTCGGCACCGATGAAATCCCAGTATAGAATTTTTTCTTCTCCGCCAACTCTGTGTTTCAATTCTTCCCAGAAAACTTCCAACTCTTCTAAGAATGATTTCTCAGCCAGTATTCTTAGCTTAACCAATTCCTCGCGCGTGGTAGCTCCGGTTTCCATTTCTAAGGAACCAGTTTTTAGCCATCTCTCGCTTAGAGGAAGAAGACTTTGCCAGTATTTGGTGGCTTCGGCTAGGCTGTGAAGGGAAATCTGTTCTAATTCGATGACGGGGTACCAAGCTTCTAGAAAAATCGTAGCAAGCTCTTCCTTGCTTAATGTCCGTATTTTTTCTTCGAGGAGGAAGGGATCTGTGTAGAGGGAAGTTGATCGATGTTTCACCCAGTCTCCTTGAAGTTTAATTATGGACGCGAGGTGGTGGATGGCTTCTGCGTCTAGGCAGAGTTCTTCCAGCGATTCCCATTCTGGGAAATATTTTTGAATAACTGCTAAGATGTCGTCAACATCTACATTAAACGGATCGAGGCCCCTTTCTTCAATAGATTTGCACATCTCGATGACGCGTTGAAGATGCTCACTGCCCCGCTTTTTCCTTTTTGAGGACAATCAAGCTACCTCTTTGATCAGCGATGTCCCTTCTACGTTTTGGACTGTGATGATGTGAACATCCTTTCCAGTGTAAGTTACTTGACTTGGTGTGATGGCTAGGTATTGAACGTCCAAACCCATAACCGAAGAAACGAGGAGATTTGCTATGATTTCCCTGTTTTTGGGGTCCATGTGAACGTCATATTCGTCAACGGCTCTGAAGGGAGATTGGACGTGTTGTTGCAGGGCTAGGAGGAAGGTCATGGTGGCGATGCTTCTTTCTCCTCCGCTCTGGGTGTACGCGTTGAGAGGAACCGGTTTTCCTCCTTTGAAACCCACAAATATTTCAAGGCCAGCCTCTTCGATGTCGTGTTCATTTATTAATCGAACGTCTCCAATCGCGTGGGCTTCTGAAAGGATTCCTTGATATTTGAGGTTAACGTGATCCAGAAGGTTTTGAATGACTGTTCTCCACGCTTCCATTCTTGTTTTTACTTCTTCCATGGCCTTTTCGCGATTTTCCGCTACCAAGCGGGCTTTTTCTTTCAGTTCTAGGTAAAGTTTGGAGTAGGACTCATACATACGTTCGATGTCTTCGGAAACGTCGGCCAGGGCGGCGAGATATCCGTCTGTTACCCGAATCTCATCTAGGATCTCGATGATGCCTTTCATGGGCACGATTCGAGGACCCGTTTCTTCAGCCCTTTTCATGGTTTCCGCAAGATCAGTAAGTGCTGTTCGAAGTTCATTATTCAGCTTCTCCATGGCCTTTGAAAGATTTTCCTTTCGATACTGTAACAAGGCTAGGCTGATCTTACGGTCTAAAACATCGTTGGTGGCGCCTTCAATTTCGAGATTAAGGTGATCCGTCTTTGCTTTAATATCCGAGATTTGGAAATCCAAATTTGCGAGTTGTCCTTTGGAGTTTTCAACAGATTTTTCCAAACTCTCGCTTTTGAGGTTAAACCGTTGAGTCCACGTGCTTTCAAGATTTTTGTAAGTTGCCTTGATTTCGGTTAGTTGGGTTTTGAGGTCGACAGGGTTTGTAGTTTCGTGGAACTCTGTTTCAAGCAATCTAATCTTGTCTAGGTATTTCTCCATTTCTTTGTGATGAATTTCAGCCCAAGATTCTGTTTCCTTCAAGGCTTGATCAGCCATTGAAACGCGTGATTCATGTTTCGCTTTTTTACGCTCGAGGGTTAATCGTTCTTCAAAAAGCCCTTTCCATTCAGTCTTAGATTGTTCTAGTTTTCTTTGAAGTCCTTCCAGTTGACCGTTAATGGTTTTTGTTTCGTTTTCGATTTGTAGGGTTTCGTTTTGTTTCTTTTGTGTTTGCTCCTTCAAGTCGGTGACGATTTTCTCCCTTTTGGAAACTTCAGCCCACGCCATTTCTCTTTCAAGGAATCGCCGTTTCATTCTTAACTGCTTTTTTTGTTGGTAGCGGTCGTATTGTTCTCTCCAGTAGGTTAGGGTCTGTTCAGCGGATTCGAGGAGTTTTTCCACGGAATCTTCTTGGCTTAAGATGCGGTTTAGCTTCTTTTGGGCTTTTAAGACGTTTTTGCGGTAGGATTCGAAGCCCACTGCGGCTTCAACTATTCTTAGTTTTTCTTGAGGTGCAAGCACTGTGAATTGTTCCACCATGTTTTGGTGCATGATGATTAGCATGTTTTCAGGGTCAACTCCGAATTTGGAGAGAAGTCGTTTGACGTCGGCTTTGGTTGCGGCTCTGTTTTCCAGTTCGAACCAGTATTTTCCGTCTTGTCTCAAGCTTCTCGTCAAAAAGATTTGGTCTTTTTTGATTCTGGGAGCTGGTCGGCGTTCACCTTTTGGGGAGTTGTCTAGAACTAAGGTGACTCTTCCTTGGTCTTTTCCCCATCGGATGAGGTTGCTTAATTTTTTGGAGCGTTCCGTGTAAGATTGGCCCAGTGCGACTGAAATTCCCAAGAGCATGGATGATTTACCTGAGCCGTTGGGTCCGCAGACAACGTTGACGCCCGGTTTAAAGGCTATCCTAGCGTATTCGTAGGACATGAAGTTTTCCAAGATTACCTCTCGAATCAGCATTGACTATGTGCCTCTTGACGCGTCAGTAATTAGAGACATTTTCCACTATTAAAGGAATTTTGTGATGCTTGTATATACGAGGAAAACTGCAAAAGCGGTTTGAGATTAATGTATTGCTATCTTAACTAGCTCGTTAGCCTCTGATCATTGTTTCACCTAACTGAATTTACTCTGTGAAGGATCAACCAGAAATAGAAAACGGAGAATGATTAACTAGCTGCAAGCATTCCGTTGTGTTTTTTATTAGACGAAATTCTTCTAGTTTCTTGTTTTCAGGAGAAGTTCCATGGTTTGATAGCTTCGAAGGAATCGTATCCCTTTCTCGGTTGTGTGATAAGAATTTCCAATTCTGAGAAGACCGGTTTCGAGTAACAGAGCGAGATATTTTCCAACAAATCTGTAACTGAGCCCACACGAATACATAATACGCGTCTTTTTCGCTCCGTTCTTCGCTACTCTTAGTATTTCCGCAATTATTTCAAAGGAACTTCTCATCTACTTAACTTCCATAACCTACCGTCCGCGTATGTTCGAAACGATTCTGGAACATATCGCATAATCGCTTTCTTAAGCTGTGACACAAAACGCATTTCTTTGACGTCTTTGTCTGAAGTGCCCAACTGCCTTTCTGCCTCAATAGAAGAAATCAATCCCCACGCAAACTTAATCAAAGCCGTGGTCTGTTTGTCTGTTAACTCTTTGCCTCTTTGTTCCTCAAGCTCATCCACGAAATCATAAAGAGCCTCAATTGCTTCTTCATCACACAATTTCGGAAACTCCGGAATCTCAATAAACTGCATTTCCATCACTAGAACAGAATGTTAATTTTGTCTATAAATACCATCCTCTAAGAACCAACATATTCCGGATTTCGATATAATCTGTGAATCACGTAGCAAGCATAGACAAGAGTAAGGCTCACAAACAGCCTATTTTTCAATTCCAGCGGTCTTTCTGATGAATCTGCCCACCTTCTCGATTTGATGCTCCTCAAGTTTCTTCATCAAAGCATTCAATTTTCTCTCACCAGTCTCTCTCTCCTTAATCCATTCCTTGGCAAACTTACCGCTTTGAACATCCCTAACAGCCTTCCTCATGTTCTCCTTAACGTGTTCGTCTATAACTTTGGGTCCCACGACTAAACCGCCGTAGTTAGCAGTTTTCGAAACCGCCTTAAGCATTCCCGTGAATCCCCCCTGATAAATCAGATCCATTATCAGTTTCGCCTCGTTGCAAGCCTCAAAGTAAGCAAGTTCCGGTTGATACCCCGCTTCCACGAGAACCTCAAACCCCTTTTTGATGAGTTCAATTAATCCACCAATTAGCACGGTCTGTTCCCCCACGAGGTCGCTTTCTGTTTCTTCCTTAAACGTCGTTTCTAGGACACCAGCCTTAGTGCACCCAAGACTTCTAGCCATGGCCAAGGCAACTTCCTTCGCTTGACCCGAATAGTCTTGATAAACCGCAATGAGAGCCGGCACCCCAAAACCGTTAAGATACATGTCTCTAAGCTTGAAGCCTGGACTTTTCGGAGCAACCATAACGACATCAACATGAGGCGGTGGAACAATCTGCTTAAAATGGATGTTGAAACCGTGGGCAAAACCCAAAGCTTTTCCCGGTGTCATATGAGGCTCCACATGGTCTCTGTAAACAGCTGACTGCTCCAAATCCGGAATCAACATGTGAATGACGTCACCTTTCTCAGCTGCTTCCGAAACCGGATAAACTTCAAAGCCGTCTTTTTTGGCTCTGTTCCACGATTTGCCTTCGGGTCTTAAGCCCAGTATAACGTTTAGACCTGAATCTCTCATGTTTTGGGCTTGGGCGTGTCCTTGGCTTCCGTAGCCAATCACGGCTATAGTTTTGTTCTTTAAGAGGGCTAGACTTACATCTGTGTCGTAATACACTTTCACCATCTAAAGGTCACCGGTCATTACTCGATTTTAACGGATTTAACTCCTCTGGAGAGGGCGGTTATGCCGGTTCTCGCAACCTCCTTCACACCGAAGGGTTTCATCAAATCAAGGAAGGCGTTTATCTTATCTGAAGTTCCCGTGATCTCCACCATCAACGACTCGGAGGAAACATCAACCACGCGCGCCCTAAAGATGTCAGCGTAATTGATGACATCCGATCGAACTTTAGTGTCTATCGCACGTACTTTGATGAGAGCCAGTTCCCTTGTAACGATGTTAGCTGGATCCAATCTGCTTACCTTAATCACGTCGATTAACTTGTTCAGCTGCTTAACCACCTGCTCGACGGTTCTTTCGTCTCCATTAACTGTAATAGTCATTCTGGCCAGATCGCTTTGCTCTGTAGAACCCACAGAAATGCTTTCTATGTTAAATCCTCTGCGCCTAAACATATTTGAAACCATGTAGAGCACACCTGGCTTGTGTTCAACGATGGTCGATATTATGTGATTTTGTTCCTTCGACATGATGATTACCCTGAAATTGTATCCTTAAGACCCTTGCCAGCTGGAACCATCGGAAACACGTTTTCCTCAGGAGAAATTGGAACGTCAATAACCGTGGTAACCTCACTTTTCAAGGCTTTTTTCATAGCTTCAGAAAACTCTCTTAGCGACCCTACGCGAACGCCTTGAGCGCCATAGGCCTCAGCCAGCTTAACGAAGTCGGGGGAACTCCCCAATTCCACAGCGGAATATCTCCTGTCGTAGAAGAGCCTCTGCCACTGGGCAACCATCCCTAGCATTGAGTTATTCAGAACTATTACCGTCACCGGAATTTTCTCCGTTACTGAGCAGGCGAGTTCTTGTTCTGTCATTCTGAAGCTCCCGTCGCCCGCTATGTCTACAACCGCACATCCGGGACAGGCAACTTTAGCTCCGAGGGCTGCTGGGAAGCCGAAGCCCATAGTTCCTAGTCCGCCTGAGCTGATGAACGTTCTAGGTTTATATGTTTCAAAGTGCAGAGCTGCCCACATCTGATTTTGTCCAACCTCAGTGGTCAGGATGGCATTCGCTGGCAGTATTTTTCGAAGTTCCTTTAGTAGTAGCGGAGGCTTCAAGTCACAGTCGCCGGGATCCATCTCGCTTTGAAACTGCTCCTTAAGTTCTTTAACTCTGTTAAACCATGGGGAGTTCTCCCTCTGCTTTAACTGATGAACTAACAATTGGCGAATCACTCTTAACGTCTCCTTTGCGTCGGCTACAATCGGTACGTCAACTTCCACGTTTTTCCCAATTTCCGCCGCGTCTATGTCAATGTGAATGATCTTTGCATCGGGACAAAACTGATCCAACGTTCCAGTGGTCCTATCTGAGAATCTTGTTCCCACCGCCAGCAGAACATCGGCTTCCAAAATCAGTTTATTTGCTGCGCAAGTTCCATGCATACCCACGTCTCCGAGGGATAAGGGATGATTTTCAGGGAAGCATCCTTTTCCCATAAAAGTTGTTGATACAGGCATCATCAAAAGTTCGGCCAGCTCTAAAAGTTCAGGTGAGGCGTTTGAGATGATTACTCCACCACCTGCCAGAACAATCGGACGCTTTGCTTCAATGAGGAGTTTAACTGCTTTTTTAACTTGGATTGGATGAGGCTCTGTCTTGGGTTTGTAGCCTCGAACCTCCACGTTGTCTGAAAACTCCATTTCATCGACTTCAGTCTGAACGTTTTTTGGGAGATCAATCAAAGTTGGTCCAGGTCTCCCGGTTGTGGCTAGGTGAAAGGCTAACCTTACCGTTTTCGGAATCTCCGAAGCCTTTTTCACCTGACAATTATACTTCGTAATGGGCGTAGTTATCCCAATTATGTCTGCTTCTTGGAATGCGTCTCTACCTATCATGTATGACGAGATGGCGGAGAATGTATTGACCTGACCGGTGAATGAAATGACCGGCGAAGAGTCCAAGTAGGCGTTAGCTATACCAGTAACCAAGTTCGTCGCTCCGGGGCCCGACGTAGCCATGCAGACTCCTGGTCGTCCACTGGCGCGGGCGTAGCCATCAGCTGCATGGGCTGCGCACTGTTCATGGCGAGTGAGGATGTGTCTTATTCCAGAGTCGCGTAGAACATCATGCAGCGGGATGATGGCTCCTCCAACTATTCCAAAGATTACCTCTACGTTTTGCTGTTTTAAGGCCTCTACAAGGGCTTGGGCACCAGACATTTTAACCATTTTCAAGATACCTCAGTTAACTGCGGTTTGTTGTAGTTAGTCATCAGCACGTTCATGCCGCTGAGCATTGCTTCAACGCTTGCTATAACTATATCCTCGTTAACCCCAATGGCCGTAGCCGTTCTATCACCCTTACGTAGCCGGACGGCTACCTCAGTGACGGCGTAGGTGCCTCCCGTGATCGCTTTTACAGAGTAATTCTCTAACTGTATTGGTTCAACAGCCAGGACAGCCTTCTTCACAGCATTCATCGCCGCATCTACGGGACCTACTCCAATAGCTGCCTCCGTGAGCACACTGCCGTTAAGGTTTAGCCGCACAGAAGCCGTTGGGGTAACCCTGTCTCCTGTGACAACTGTTAGTTCTTCAAGTTTTATTGGGCGAGCTTTCGGCAATCCCATAACCGCTTCTGCGATTGCTTGCAAATCAGCATCTGGAACCCTTTTGCCTTTGTCTCCTAACGTTTTCACTCGCAGGAAAATCTCTTTGAGCTGTTCATCGTTTGGATGTAGCCCCATTTCATTTAAAGACGCCTTAATTCCATGAGATCCAGCGTGTTTGCCAGATACCAGTCGCCTAGTGCGCCCAACTAACTCAGGTGGAATTGGCTCGTATGTTAAAGGATGGGCTAGTATGCCATGGGTGTGCATACCTGACTCGTGAACAAAGGCGTTGTCTCCTACAATTGCCTTATTTGGCTGGAGAGGAAAGTCGGTTAATCGAGCCACCAACCTTGATGTATCATATAGAAGCTCGGTTTTTATCGGCACCTTCACTTTATAAATAACCTTTAAGGCTACAGCTGTTTCTTCAAGGGAAGCATTTCCAGCCCTTTCGCCCAATCCGTTCATTGTTGCGTGGACTTCATCCGCTCCAGATTTTAGAGCTGTTATAGAGTTTGCTACGGCCAACCCAAAGTCGTCGTGGCAGTGGGCGCTTATAGGAACGTTGGTAAACATTTTCCTCAACTTCGAGAATAGTTCATGCGTTTTTTCAGGTGTCAAAACACCGACGGTGTCGCATGGACAAATCCTATCTGCGCCCGCAGAAATGCTTGCATCAAACATTTTGGTGAGAAATTCGAAGTCGCTTCTCGTGGCGTCTTCAGCTGAGAGCTCAACAGTGAGTCCGTGATCCTTAGCGTATTGGGTGCAATCCTCCGTGAGTTTCAAAACTTCCTCCCTACTTTTCTTCAATTTGTATTCAAGGTGTAGATCTGATGCGGGAACAACCAGATGTACTCCCTTAGCGTCGCTTTTCAGCACAGCGTCTATGTCTCTTTTTACTCCTCTAGCCATGCTGTAGACCTCTGCCCTAAGCCCCTCTTTAGCTATGAGTTTTATTGCGTTCATCTCTCCGTCAGAAGCTGCAGCGAAACCAGCCTCGATAACATCTACTCCAAGTTTGTCTAGGCTTTTAGCGATTCTAAGTTTGTTTTCTGGGGTTAGGGAAACTCCAGGGGTTTGTTCACCGTCTCTGAGGGTGGTGTCAAAAATTCTTATCTTTTCGGGGAAGCTATTCGATAAAACGATACCCCATTGTTCATTCCTCGTTCCAGAGCAAGAATGAAGCCTTCGATATAAAAGCTTTTCTGTGTCTTTATTACGTATCTAACTTCTAATAACCTAAATGGAAGTTTCATAGAGGGTTAAAGTTGAGAAGTGATGTTGTAAAACGCGGAGTTGAAAGGGCTCCCCACAGAGCCTTACTGAAGGCCCTTGGAATCACAGATAAAGACCTAGAAAAACCGTTCATTGCGGTAGTAAACAGTTTCACAACAGTGGTTCCAGGTCATGCCCATCTAAACCAAGTCGCCGACGCTGTTAAAGCCGGAGTCATATCCGCCGGTGGAGTACCCTTTGAATTCAACACAATAGCCATCTGCGACGGGTTGGCTATGGGTCACGAAGGAATGAAATATTCTTTGCCGTCCCGAGAGCTAATTGCCGATTCAATTGAAGTTATGGTTCAAGCCCATAGATTCGATGGAATGATTTTGATTACAAACTGCGACAAAATAACTCCTGGTATGTTGATGACCGCGGCTAGGCTCAATATTCCCGCAATCGTCGTGACTGGCGGACCCATGCTTTCAGGTATGTACAAAGGAAGGAAGATTGGTATAGCTTCGATGTTTGAGGCTGTTGGAGAAGTCGCTGCGGGTAAAATGAATGAAGAAGAGTTGAAGATGCTTGAAGACCTTGCATGTCCTAGCTGCGGGTCGTGTAACGGCATGTTTACCGCCAACACTATGGCTTGCGTTACCGAAGCGCTAGGTATGTCCCTTCCTGGTTGTGCTACTCCTTCTGCTGTTAGCGCTGCTAGGCTAAGAATTGCCAAGGCGAGTGGAGAAAGGGTTGTTGAATTAGTAATGGAAGATTTGAAGCCACTGGACATTCTGACTTCAGAAGCTTTTGAAAACGCCATCATGGTGGATATGGCGCTGGGCGGCTCAACCAACACCGTGTTGCATCTTTCAGCAATAGCAAGGGAGGCTGAAGTTTCCTTATTTCTGACCCTTTTCGATGAATTGAGTGGACGAGCTCCCCACCTCTGTAATATGGTTCCTGGCGGACCTTATACAATGGAAGATTTGGACGCAGCGGGTGGAATTCCAGCCGTTATGAAGGAGCTAAGTCCCCTTCTCCATTTAAACGCCGTCACTGTAACGGGAAAAACTGTTGAAGAAAACATTGAGCAGACGGTAGTCCTTGATACCAATGTAATTCGCCCCTTAACTAACCCTGTTCATCCGGAGGGGGGTATAGCCATCTTGAAGGGAAACTTGGCACCGAAACGTGCTGTGGTAAAAGCCACGGCCATATCGCCTAAAATGCTTGTCCATAAAGGTCCGGCTAAGGTTTTCGACTCTGAAGAGGAAGCCATGAAGGCCATACTGAACAAGGAAATTCGGGAAGGAGACGTGGTTGTTATCCGTTACGAGGGACCGAAGGGGGGGCCGGGAATGCGGGAAATGCTTTCTCCAACAGCCACAA
>Ga0114921_10001136_pt1 | contig 12015 bp, 9 predicted proteins | sample BentaG_FD_87016 | JGI IMG/M metagenome (GOLD analysis project Ga0114921, IMG submission 87016) | Deep subsurface microbial communities from South Atlantic Ocean to uncover new lineages of life (NeLLi) - Benguela_00093 metaG | ecosystem: Environmental > Aquatic > Marine > Oceanic > Sediment ...
GGAAAATAATTCAACGCCATCTTTAGAGGATAAAGTATCTGCTACAGCTCGTTGACTGCATATTGCGAGTCCTAGAAGAGCAGAAAGATTCTCATTTTGAATGGCAGATTCAGCTAGACGAGAAATCGTGCTATATGGAAGACCTTCTGCCAACTGAGAATAAGACTTTGGAGATTTTTTGGATCCAGAAGCAATTTCTGATTCTAGGATATTTTCTTTTGAGAAATCCCATGATGGAGAAAACTCTTTTTGTGGTATATCATCAAGGACATCTAGTTGAAATGTCCTCTCCTTTTCTAAAAATCCCCCAATACATATCCTACAATTTCACGAATTACTTCTTCTATAGATTTTTCCAAACCATCCTCAAGTTCGATCTTAGTTGCCAATGCCATAATAGCGCTGCTTACCCAATCTTCATATGTTGTGGCGGGAGAGTCATAGAAGCGTATAATGTTTGCGAGATCTAATGCGCCTCTTACTGAGGACCCTCTTCGAAGGTCAGCATAATCCCGTGTTGTACGAACAATAGCGACTACCTTCTTAATTGTTTGGTCGTCTTCGCATTGGGACTGGAGTTTAACAATTCTTCTTTCTTCCTCTTCACTTTGGTAGTCTAATTTTACCCACACAAATCGATCTTTTAACGCTTCACAAAGAGTAGTTGTTCCAATGAATTCTTCAGGGTTTTGAGTAGCAATAATCTGAAAACCATTTTCTCCTTTAACAATCCCGAGTTTAGGGATAATAATTTGCCGTTCATCAAGAGCTGGTAACAGCACGTTTTGTGTGCCCTCTGGAAGGCGATTGGCCTCATTAATAAACAGAATAGCACCTGTTTGCATTGCCTTAGTCAAAGGACCAGGGACAAAAGAATTCCAGGTCCACCCTTCCTTAAGAACCATAGGAGGATCGAATATACCAGCTAGTTTGCTTTCTGTAAAGCGTTCATCACCATCGACCCTTAGGAAGTCTTTGTTAAAATGTGATGCAACTGCTTTTGCTAATATTGTTTTTCCAACACCAACGGACCCTTCAATAAGTGCATGTTGTCCTGCAAGATTTGCTATGACCACTTTCTTGAGTTCATGCTCTCTTCCAACGATATCATAAGTAGTTTGGATCTCTTGGACTATTTCGTTAACCTTCATTTTTTTATTTCACCAAAATTTTATGGAATCATCGTGATATAGCTCTTTCAATGATATTAGTTACAACCGAGTTCCAAATTTTTCATGCAATTTTACTAAAAAAGGTTTTGCTATATTCGTGAACGTGTCCTTTCATATCAAATTTACCTCAAAGCCCCATAAATTGTCTTAATTATAAAAAGATACCACTTAACATCAAATAAGGGTTTAAAAGCTATGAGGTTCCATTTTCAATTGAGCGTTTTAAGTCTTTCAATTTTTTCTCAAGAAATGTAATAATATTTTCATTTTGTTGATGATTTAATACCTTACCACAGGTTGGACACCGAAATGAGTTTTCTACGGCCTGTGTAAAGGTTAGACGAGAGCAGGTTGACGTCGAGCATTCAAAAAACATATTTGTCTGTTCGTATGCGAGACGATCCTCAAGGACCTTCAAGACTTGTTTCTTTCGTTTAAGCAATAATTCTTTTACTCGATTTGGAACCAATTTCCAATAATATACAAACCAGCCTGTATTTTGATCTCTTGTTCTTCGATAAGAAGCAAGTTGGTTGTCATATAATTTATAAAGAATCTTTCTTACAATGTTTAAGCGGAGATCAGTTTCTGTAGATAATTCTTCATCCGTTATTTCTTTATTCGAAGAAGATAATATCTCGATGATTTGGAGTGCATCACTGCCTCCTATCTCTTCTACAAAGGTATTCAGTATCTCCTGCTGCTTTGCCTCACTCTGGATCTTCGATTCCTCCTTGACAAAGGTATCTAAACTCCCTTTTTTCTGGACACCAATGAACGCTTTGTGGCTTTCCTTGAAATACCCCTCATCTCATAGTATAGGACGTAAAAGTTTTTATGTTCTTTTATCCAAGTAATTTCTGTTTTTTCAACCTCTATTAGAACGCTAAGACGTCCTCATATCTTTCGCGTGTGTTAGTCAACAGGATGGCTCTTAAAGTTCAGCGTGTACACCTTTCGTATGTCAAATACTGCATTCTTTCACATGTTTACCTCGTGCACTCGGAATAATTTTCAATTTTGCACCTTTAAATTGTATACTTCCCTCAACCGCCCTTCCATCGAAGATACGATCTAAAAATATGCAAAGAGCTGCGATTTCAGAGTGTGGCTGATTCGTAACAGCAACATTGTAATCTGAAATCTGATAAATCTTTCCAGGTACCTTCTCTGAGCCTACTACGACCAGTTTTTTCTTTGATGATTGCTTTATTTCCTCGATAACTTCTGGAAGTGGAAGCCCATACATCGTTAAATGAATAATCTCACCTCCCTCCGATCGCCATCTTTCGATCATATCATTCCAAGAGTCTCCCATTTTGACAAAGAATGGTCCTCCGAATCGTTCTACGACCCTTTCTATATTAGTTTTGAGTTCTTTGTCAATCGTGTCAAAGTATAGTCCATCCGCTCCAAATGCTCTGGCAACAAGCGCTGTATGTGTGCTAACTCGCTTATCGCGTATTGTGCGATGACCGTATCTTAATATAACAACTTTTGGCAAATTCATCCCTTCTTACCGAATATTTTACACAAGATCCTAATAATACTTTTAAGAAATTCACCTAAAGTAACACAAAGGCAAACAAAAGTGTGAAATCCGAATGGTGCCTAGTACTAAAGGAGATGAAATAAAGTTTCCATTACGCAGAGTTACTGAAGGAAGAGTCTCTTTCTATATACCAGATACACCAGATATGGAAACAGATTTTGTAAAAACGCCAGTATTTTACAATCCTCAAATGGAATTGAACAGAGATTTATCTATATTAGCAGTTCAAGTATTTCAGGAAGAAAAACAACGCCTAATTCAGTTTTGTGAACCATTAACTGGTTGTGGAGTCCGGGGTATTCGAATTGCTCTAGAAGTTCGTGGAATTCAAGCAGTATATCTAAATGACAGGAGTACTCCTGCATACGAGTTGACAAAGGAAAATATTAGAGTAAATGAAGTACGGGAAAAAGTCAAAGTATCAAATGAAGACGGGAATCTCTTTTTGGATAAGCACACCGCTAGTGGAAATCGATTTGACGTCATTGATGTCGACCCTTTTGGAACACCGGCACCATACATCGATGCAGCTATACGCGCCCTTAAGAAAAAAGAAAGTTTATTGTGTGCTACGGCAACAGATATGGCTCCGCTTTGTGGAGTCTATCCAGAGGCAAGCTTTCGAAAGTATGGAGGATATCCATTAAAGACAAAATATTGCCATGAAATCGCAGTTAGGTTATTAGCAGGATGTATTATAAGAATCGCTGCACGGTTTAGTATGGGCACGAAAGTGAGATTCGTTCATAGTACAGATCATTATATTCGTGTTTATATTGAAGCGGATCATGGCGATACAAAAGCAGATGCTTCTTTAGAGAGTCTTGGTTTTCTTCTGCATTGTTTTTCATGTGGTTATAGAGATCTTGTTGAAGGAATTACTACCTTGTTTACCCATTTGTGCCCTAACTGTACGTCTCCCTTATCCATTGGTGGACCTTTGTTTGTTGGTAAACTATTCGATAAATCACTTTGCGAGAGAATGAAAGCTGAAGCAGAAAAAAGACAACTTGACGCTACAAAAAAACGTATAATGCGACTTTTAATTCGGATTATTGAAGAAGCAGACGGCCCTCCTTTATACTATGATATTCACTCGTTATGTGACGATTTATCAATCCAAGTTCCAAAAATAGAGCACGTAATGAATCTTTTAGAAAAAAAAGATTTTAAAACAACGAGAACGCATTTTAAGCCTACAGCACTTCGTACTACTGCCAACATCGACGATCTTAAGGATATACTGCTGAAGTTACGTCAGTGAGCTAACGCACCAAACTCTTCACTAAGTTCTCTAGCCTTTGAAATATCCTTTGCAAGATCAATAGTATGTCTAAGTAAGATTGAATTGAATGTGATTTCTTTAATGTCTTCTCGATGTTTTTGCACAAGATCATTTAGAGTTTCAAACATTGGATGAGCCAAAAAGAACATCGGAAATATCTTTTTTCCGACTACAAATCCATTTTGTATAACTAATTCTGTAAATCTTTCATCTGCGTCCCTTGGACGCATTTTTTCTTTATTCCAAACGAGACGTGTCATTATATACAAATCACCTGTAGTTTGAAGCCTAGGCTGAATAATCATCATCTCTAATGCTTTAGCTGATTCCAAGAGTTTTCCCCAGTCTCCGATCTGGTACGGGATGTGAATTACCCAATCTCCTTTAAATTGTAATTCCACTTCAACTTGGGGTTCTTGAAAAATTGAGAATCCGCGCGAGAGATTAATTCGAGTTAATCTGAAATTATGTTCGGCTAGAATGTTGGCATGTTGTTCACATCGTATTGGGAATTTAGAACCTGATGGGATCTTAAAAAAGAAGTGCAACATAACCGATTGAAAGCCCCATATTACCTTAGGAATGTGAGAAAGTGGGATTTCTTGAACTTCTAACATTTGTCGTGCATTACAACTCGGATTCTTGTGATTACAACAACGAACATACTTGATATGAAGACCTAAGGCATTATTAATTTGTTCTGCTTTGGACTGAATCCTCTCGTGGTCCCAAGGGAGAAAATTTCTACATAAACCAACTAGCAGCGAAAGATCAACTAAATCACTAGATTCGCGTTCATAAATTATTATATCGTCTAAGGCTCGCTGATAAAATTCTGAGTAAATTTTTGCCTTGACATTTTCAAGAATATTTGGGGTCATACTGGCGACCAACTACGTATATTTCTGAACTCCTTTTTCTCGAAGCATCGGGTTTGCTTATAATTACCTTCTCAAACATTTGTTTCATTTTTTCAATGAAATCTTCAAAGAGTTTTCCTTGAAAAACTTTAACTACGAAATTACCTCCCTCACAAAGAAGTTGTTGACAAATTTCTAGCGACATCTCAGCCAGATAAATTTGTCGGGCATGATCCACTTCCCAGTTTCCGCTTACATTGGGGCTGCAATCAGAGGTAATTACATCAAAACTAGAATTATATTCTTTAATTTCAGCTATGGTATTTTCGTCCGTGATATCGCCTAAAACAAACTTTACTTGGGGGATTGGAGTTATAGGTTGTAAATCTACTCCTACAACTATACCTTTTTCACCTACAAGGTTTTTAATCGCTTTTAGCCAGCCGCCTGGCGCACAGCCTAAATCTAAAACACTGTCTCCTTTTTTTATTAATTTGAATTTGAATTTTTCATTTAACTGAATAAGCTTAAACGCCGCTCTTGAACGGAGATTCTCTTTTTTTGCCTTTTTATAGTAATGATCCTTTTTCTTCTCGTTCAACCACATCCTCCGTTTACCCATTGACAAAAATCTCCAATATTCATGATTCAATATGAAAAAATACAGTGATTTAGATCCCCTTCCCATTTTATCGAATATCTTATGAAGAATTATTCCTGCGACCAGTCTTAGAGAGTATTTGAAGCCAGTGATCCAAACCAGCACAGAAAACAGGGGATATTGATTGAAGGTTTCCGCATCTCGCCAGATCTGCACATTTAAAACACGGACAGCCTTCAAGAGTATTTCCCGATTTAGTTTTTAAGGCATCTGAGATTGCATAAAGTCGGAAGGTCCATCTTCCATCAACTAATTCTTTTACCCGCTTAACCAACCCAGTCTTTTCCAAGCGTACAGCTAGTCTTGAGCCCTCTCGGCTTGTAGTTTCCAGCTTTTTCCAAAGATCAGACTGTAATATGCCTTGCACTCCAGTATCTAGAATGACCTTCATGGCTTTGTCTTCCAAAGATGACACTCCTGTCTGTCTCCTAAACCCTTGTGTTTTTGAATTAATTGTACCTTTTTGCGTCTTGGATAGATTCAACGGCTTAGTGTGGATCTAAACTAGTCCTCAAAGGCTTGTATGTTCAATTCCATTTAGTATATTGTTCGTATCATTTAAAGTATTCTCAATGGGGTAATGTAAATTTTATTGCTGTTATGCCTAATGATACCAATCTGTAGCCATCATGCTCTACCTCACGAGTTGCCTCAATCCGCCTAGGGAACAATCAAGGCGCGGCAATTGTAAAGCAGGAAACATATATATGATTTGGGGAACGGTGGTAGTTTAGCACATAAAGCCTGTCCCCTATATGGCGACAGGTATCCCGCTCAGCCGTCCTAGCGTGAACTACACATACGTTCTCGTGAATGGATAGACACTATCTGGCTAAGAAATAGATGCTATTATGAAAGGAACGGTAAAGTTTCTTTTTGGTTTTGTTTAAAAAATGAAGTTCCCCTTTTATTACTAGACGTATGATCTGATTTTCGGAGACTTTCAAAAAGAAAGTTCATTTATGATTGATAATATGCTATCAGTTTATACGCTACTTTTTTCTTTAACTCCCTTTTTTTCTAATAATCGTTTTATGTGACGCATTCTAACAAATGATTCGCGTTCTCTTTCCTCTAGATATTGTTCTATGAAATTAATGGTAGTTTCGAGACGAGGAATAATCACATAATTAAGTGCATTGACCCGTCGCTTAGTACTTATGATCTCGTCGGCTAGCCGTTCCATTGTTGCGATAACTTCGGCATATTTTGTTATTTTTTCAAGTATCTTCTGGAAAAGAGTTACCGATTCGTCTAGCACTGTCGGTGTGTCTACAAATCCGTAAAAGGGTATTTTTTCGGATTCATCGAGTTTTTTCTCAAGGTGTAAGACAGGAACCCTCACACCCATCAGATTGCGCGTCTCGGCCTCTAATTTAAAGAGACTTGGCGCCGCCGTAGCAATTTCCTTAAGTTTAATCGCCCCTAAAACCATTTTCGTTTCCATTAGAAACTTAAATGCCCTTGCAAGCATTTCAGAGAGTGATGCTCGTGCCGTCTTAACATCTTCAAGAATTGCAAAAAACTCTAGTATGAGAGCATCCATTTTTTCACTCAAAAGTCCGTGGCCTTTCACGGCAAGTGACTGTCTGTCCTTTAAAGATAATAATTCCATTCTAGTGGGTCGGATGCCCGACATAAGTTCACTCATTTACTTTTCCTCCACGATCCTACTATAAAGGAAAGGATGTAGCTTAAGAATATCTTATTTTTAGCGCGCGCGATATGAAGGATGCCATTTTTTAATTGTATCAGGATCGATCCTCTTGAGTTCCTTTTCGGGTAATTTTGCAAGAAGTTCCCACCCTATATCTAATGTATCATCGATTGAACGATCCTCATCCATCCGTTGGCTTGTGAATTCCCGCTCAAAACGCTCGGCAAACTCTAAGTATCTTCTATCTCTCTCTGTAAGCGCTTCTTCGCCTACTACTGCTACTAGCTCTCGCAGATCTCTTCCTTCAGAGTAGCCATAATACAATTGGTCAGCAACTTCTCTATGGTCTTCACGTGTTAGTCCTTTTCCAATACCTTCTTTCATCAAGCGTGATAGTGAAGGTAAAACATCGATTGGAGGATAAATACCTCTTCTATGTAGACCACGATCAACGTAAATCTGTCCTTCGGTTATATAGCCTGTTAAGTCGGGTATGGGATGTGTGATGTCGTCATTGGGCATTGTAAGAATAGGCATCTGTGTTATTGTTCCTTTTCTTCCTGTAATTCTCCCTGCCCGTTCGTAAATACTTGCGAGGTCGGTATAGAGGTACCCTGGGTAACCTCTTCTAGCTGGAACTTCTTCGCGGGCAGCGGAGATCTCTCGTAAACTTTCACAGTTAGAAACAACTAACCCATTATCAGTAACGAATCGATGAGTTTTGTCGCGGAATCCTACTGATTTACGAGAACCCAATTCATTTCCGATCATAACCTCAGCCATGGTTATATCATAGACAAAATCTGAGTCAGATTCTATTTCTTCAATTTCTACGATTTTATCAAGAATGAAGTCGCCACTGCCAAAACTCTCCATATCATGCAATTCGTTGATATTATGATGTCCAGGATTACTGAAATAAACTTCTACGACTTTATCTGCCATTTGTAATAAATCAAAATTCCCCAGCCGTTTTTTACCACTTTCAATTTCACTAATCCGACTAGATGTGCCAAAGAAAGTTTGAGGTAGATTTAAATGCTCACGCGTCTTTTTAATCAACGAACCAGAGATTAACGGTGCTTTTTCGAAGTCTGTTGTTACATCAGGAATCGATTCTAATTCTCTTGCTAATTTTTTGAGTTTTTCACTCTTTTCTGGATGTCTGGAGTTAATATTCTCGATGAATTTGAGAACATCCCGTTTACCTCTAACTACTACATCATAAATTATACTTGTTCCTTTTTCGTCGCCGGGTTTTATACTCGTTGTATCACGTTTTAATATTTTTGAGGCTATTCCAAGCCTTTTTAGCAGTAGCTGAATGTTTTTAGCCCTCTCTTTACTCTGCTCAGGAGGATAACCTGGTGCTAAAGAATCTGGTAATTTACCTACAGCGAACTTTACAGCTTTTTCTTTACGGGGTACGGTTCCGTCACCATCAAAATATCCTTGCAAGAAACTCGCAATAAGGTTCTCGGGGAGTTTAAAGATGGGGTAATAGCATTCTTCATCCTTTACTCTGCCTTTAACACCGAAAATCTCTATTAACCGCATTAGGAATAAATTACTGGTATCACAAATCCAAACGCCGTTTTGGTTTTGTTGTAAAGACGGATCAAATGAAGGAATGTATTTTTGGACCAGTTTTTTGGTATTTTCAACGACATCTTTGATTTTATTGGCAAATCCAACTTTGTATGTATAACCTTTGAGGCTACCATCTTTTCGTTTATTTTCATAAATCCCAACAGTTCCATCTGAAGCTATGAAACCGAGAAAGTAGAAGAAATCATCAGTATAAAGATCAAAACCTTTTGCTAAATCAGTTCTTTTCTTACCTGCACCAATCTTATCAATCTTAGATGAAAGCAATTTCCACTGGTATTTCTCCCAGGAAAGCGCTTTGCCTATTCTACCCAGTTCGTCAACCGTGTATCTTCTTTTTTCATAATTATCAGTAATACGGTTGTATTTTAAATCGAGTAATTCACATGCTTTACCAAGACTACCATGTTTATTTTTTAACGCGTTATTAATGCTCTCACTTATGTCTTTATCAGAAAAGGTTACGAAAAAACGTTCTGGAGAATCTTGCAAAACTTCAAGCAATGAAGGTAGATCTTCAGTATTGGCATCTACATCTAAGCGATTCACGGAGTAGATTTCTTGTCCTATTTCTAATTCCTCAGCAGGAATCATCTTCGGACCTTCTATCATGTCTACGAGTATTTTGTGATCTCCAGTGACAATTACTTCCCCACCTGAACGGGTTTTTATCACCAGAAGCTTTCTTGGCGATGGAATTTTTTGCACATCAATTACTGATCTATAGTTCAATTTATAATTCATATCTAACGTAGCAACACGAATATCTTTTAAATCGAGATTACCCGCTGTAATTGCTTCAACAAGTTCACCGATCGTAGTAATTGTTCCATCTTCTAGAAATATCCTTGACTTGCCGTGGAGACAATAGTTAGTCATATCTGTAAGAATAACCAATACCTGATAATCTTGTTCATACGCGAGATACTCTGCACAAGTTAGTGCTACACGTGGTGTGATTATACGTTCAACTGCAGGGTCATCAGCTAGATTCAGAAAGAGCGTAACACGTTCTAATGCACCAGTTCCCTCAAAGTCTTTACGGAAGAAAGCTGCTTCTTCGTATGTGATTCCCATGGCGGCAAACACTATAGCAAAATCTTCCGCTTCTCCTAGCACACGAGCTTGACGCGCAATTTGAGCCGCAATATAATTATGCGGGAGCCCTGCACCACTGAATAGTGGAAGTTTCTGACCACGAACGAGAGTGTTTAATCCATCTATCGTTGAGATCCCAGTTTGAATGAATTCTCTTGGGTAGGTACGTGCGTCCGGATTAATTGGCGCGCCTGTAATGTCGAAATGGTCGTCAGGAATAATTTTAGGACCGCCATCTATTGGTTCTCCACTGCCATCAAACACACGTCCCAGAATATCAGCCGAGACGGGTAGTTTGAGCGTCTCACCAAGAAATCTCACAGACGTAACTGACGTGTCTAAACCAGAAGTTCCTTCAAAAACCTGAACTACAGCAAGGCCTTCTGCTACTTCAAGCACTTGACCGCGTCGATTATCGCCTGATGGTGTTTCTACCTCAACAATTTCAGCATATCCTACACCTGATACACCTTCAACAAAAAGAAGCGGACCTGTAACTTTGCTGGATGTTCTATATTCCTTCATGGTATCATAAGTCATTATGATTTCCCTCATTGATGATATTTAGTTTTATGCAATTTGTCAATAGGTTTTCTTTTAAAACTTTATCTGATATCAGCGAGAAAACCCCTTCAGAGAGGCAGGAGATGACTCTCTGATCGCATTTTGGTAAGAGAATCGCGTTTCTTCCTCTCTCTCACACCTCCGAAAAGAGGGTCTCCATAACTAACTAAGTCTGAGAGTACAGGAGGCCTGGGATTACCATGAGTGAGTTAGTTTGTTATTATGGGCGGCTGAACTGCAAGCCGCTGCCATACCTCACTAATTTCACTTTTTTGACGTGGGTATTAACGGTAGCGCCGGTTGGGGTTTTCAATCGCACCCAACGCCCCCGGTTGAACATTCCCTTGACCTGACACCGCAGTCCCTCATAAGAGACGAGGTCATGAGGCTGTAAGACATACCGTTGTGTCCGGATGCTGCGTCCATACCCTTTTCTATTCAATTGGATACTTCTATTGTTGCGCCGGGGTTGGATCAACATGAAGGGGCTACACCTGATTTGCTGGTGGCCTCCGGCGATAATAAAGGCGTCATTGAGGTGTGATTTTACTAACCCCGCCTCAATCCGTCGTTTCTTGGTGAGGTAGCCGTACGTGTGATTGCACTCCAAGTCGTTAACCAGTTGCCATCGGACCAGATTCATGAAAGTCGCGCTTTTCATTGATGTCTTCGCCTGTCGTTGGATTTCAGGGTGGGCGAACTCGGCGGCGGTGCGATCACCTTTTTGCTGATTGCAGCAGCTACAACTCAGGGTGAGGTTCGAGACCCGATCACTGCCACCCCGTGACTTGGGGATGATATGTTCCACCTGAAGTGGCACTCCAGTTTTTCCGCAATAGGCGCACTTCCGTCCCCATTTTTCCAGCAGGTACTCTCGTATATGGTAACCTTGCAACGTCCCCTGTTGATATTCGACCCCCGAGATTTCCGGGTTTTGTAGCAACTGGGTATCAAAGGTAGCTACCTCCAGTTCGGTATGGATGACGGGTACCAGGGTCTTAATCATTTCAATCAGTGTGATATGAGCTTGCTTCTTATGGCGAAGAGATGGGGCCAACCAACCCTCTTCCCGTTTCCGGTTATCAAACCGCGGCACCCGATATCGGGTATTGCGGCTGCGCCGGTTTCTTCGATAGTTTCTCTTCTGCTCCAATTTCTTAGACATGTCGCTTCGTAACGCCAGTTCGCCCGCCAGCAGTTCCTCTTTCTGGGTAACGGCTGAAAACCCCACCTTTGAATAGCCGCTATCAATTCCCAGCGTTACTTCGGTAGTATAGCCCATGTCTCGGTTTAGCATACGAATGGTGAACGGCGTTCGCGCTACCACTTTTGCTCGGCCTCCTGCTATCAAGAGTCTAGCTCTGGCCGGAGTGGTAGGGTCTAAGGGTTTTCCCCGTGCAGTTTGAACGTAGGCTTTCATCAGTAACATTAACAACTCCCAAACTAACTATCTTTAACGACCTGTAAAGGTCAGCTCCGCCGAAGCGGGTAGGTCCTCATCGCCAATGTTGGGGCAGGCACAGGACATGATGATGGTGCAGGTCTCAGGATAGCGACC
>Ga0114921_10001137_pt1 | contig 12010 bp, 9 predicted proteins | sample BentaG_FD_87016 | JGI IMG/M metagenome (GOLD analysis project Ga0114921, IMG submission 87016) | Deep subsurface microbial communities from South Atlantic Ocean to uncover new lineages of life (NeLLi) - Benguela_00093 metaG | ecosystem: Environmental > Aquatic > Marine > Oceanic > Sediment ...
CCTCATTAGGGTGTTCGCTATGTTGCTGGCTGAGTTCCTTATTATGTACTTTCTCGCGTTGCTTAAGATGGATTGAACATTTCTCCTCTCGAAAACGTCGACGAGTCTCTCTCTCAATTCGTCCAAGTTTGAGTACTTCATCACCTCTCCGTCGAATACTTCGACGAAGTTGTTATCTGGGCAGAGGATAGGACGCATTGAACCCAAGCATAAGTGGACGGTGCTTGATGTTGGTAGGTAGCCCGCAGCACTCTTATGTACAAGGATGGCATTTGAAGCGTGGAAGTATGTGTAAAGCCTGCTTGTCGGCGGGGCTTCTTTTCTAAGGATTGTAAATTTGTATTCGCGAGCTATATCTTTGGCAGCTCCAATGCTCTCCTCATGGCTAGTCAACATCAGTAGAACGACACCATATGTTTTGCGCAACCCCTTGAAGATTGGAAGCACTTCGCGTAGGTTTTTGAGGCGTATTCCGTAGGCTAGGACGATTTTTGTGTCTTCCTCTTGTGGAAGGCCCAACTTTGATCTGGCTTCCAGCATGTTACCTTCAACAATTGGGTGGCATGGGTAGGGTACAATGTGTGTCTTATCTGCGGGCATGACGTCAGCCAAAAGTTTCTTGTAACTTTCATCAAACAATGTGATTACGTGCATGCATGCGCTAACCATTTTGGTTGTTTCGTTTTAGACGCGCGCTGTGGAGTTATTCTTATGTAACTTGATAGTATAGCATCGCATATGTAGACCTTCTCAGTTGCCTTGTAAAATCTTAAACCGTCTTTTCTGGCTGCTTCAGCATCTATCTCCAAGATAACTGGATTCCTAGTTCTTCTCATTCCTACTTCTGTCGCTGTTTCTACCGTTGGAGACAAATGAACCCATCTTCTCTTCATCGGTTTGAGCCCTACTTTCAGGATTTTAGAAGCAGCATCTGGTGTTGTTCCGTGATAAAATACTCTAGTGACCTTATCTTCTTCTAATTCCACTTTCACAGGTATTGTGTGACCATACAAAGCTCTGATCTTATTCTCTACGATTTCAAATCTTCTCCTCTCACTTTCTTCAACTATTTCAGAAATCAATTCTTTGTCGATCTGAAATCGTTCCTCAAGTTTCTGTAGAAGTTCATCTAGATCAACAAAACCATGTCTATCCATCTTCAAGTTCTCAGGATTATGCCTAAGAAGGTAACTCATGTACTTGCTGACTCTAACCTTCAAATCCTGTTCCATGCGCTCACGCATAAATTGATCCTGCGCTTTCTAACTTTATAAGTTTATAAACAGCAAGAAAAATTTAGAAGTTTATAAAATCCAACTAGATTATAAATTAGAAACTTAGAAAGCCATTTGAGTTCGTGCGGTAATAAAAGATACGGGTGCCATAGGTTGCGAAGCATCCAAGCTATGGTGGATTGACGTTGACGAAAAGTCTTGTACCATCAGAATACACAATCCAGTGAAAGACAGCTTACCTAGAATAGTTAAAGTGACCCCTAAAACAATCGCCATGATAAAGACCTTGCCAAAAACAAACGATTTCATATTCAACCCCAACGTCCATACCCTGCGCAACAGCTTCACAAAGCAAAGAAATAGGCTGGCTAGAAAACTTCAGAACCCATGATTAAAACAAATCCACTTTCATACACTGTGACATTGGAAAGCCACTAGGGAATATCACAAGACCAAAGACATTCTGCACGTCAAAAGGTTGCTGGGACACAAAAAGCTTGAAAACACCGAAATATACACACCCCTCATAAACTTTGAAAGCGATGAATGGCACGTAGCCTATGCCGAAAACCTCGAAGAAGAGAGAAAACTCATAGAAGCTGGATTTGAATATGTTCGATACAGCGAGAGAGACGATGTAGCTATATATCGGAAACGCAAATGAAAAAAGTAGTATAACTCAGGCTCCGGTAGTATAGTCCGGTTAAGTATGACGGCCTCTCGACCCCCCTCAAAAAAGAGCGGAGAAAGCCGCCGACCCGGGTTCAAATCCCGGCCGGAGCACCAACCATTCTAACACTTTTACGGAACTTTTTCGCTTTTCAGGAGTTCTAGAGCCGCCGTTTTTGCTCCGATTTCTGCGCTTGTCTTGTTTTCTCCGCTTCCCACCAGGATAACATCGTTTTCTTTCGGATTTAATTTGGATACTAACATGTCACGTATTGATGAAATGCCTTTGAAGACGTCTTTTTCACTGGAGGGCATAGTTAACTTGTTGCGGGAAAAGATTAGCGTGGTCGCTCCTAGGGCTCCAGCCTTAATCGCCGTGTCACGCTGTTCAACACCCCTCCTTACTCTGTGAGCCGTATCCCTCACAAGAACCGCAATGTTGAATTGCCCAACCGTCAGGGGACTGTTTGGAACCTCTATTTCTTCACTGATCTTGGACCTCAAATTAGAAAATAGTTTTTTGCCACGCTCTGAAAACGTAGTTCCGCGTCTTGACCCCTCGATTAGTCCTTCTTTTTTTAGGTGCTTTAGGAGAGTCCTTGTCGCGCCTTCTCCTAACTCAAGTTCCTTCGACAGCCTTATTCTGCCCACAGTTCCATAGGCACCGATTATTTCCAACGCCTTGACTACTTGGGCTTCATTAAATGAGGGTGCGCGTCCAGGCGCAATCTTACTTGCAACCCTTTCAATCACTTTTAATAATTCCAACTTTGATAATTCTCCGTTGCTCAACAATTTATCAGAATTATCCGTTTATAAATAGTAACCTGCGCTTTTAAATAGAGTACAGAGAGAAGAGGCTACGCCTGAAAAAAATAAGCGATATTTCTGAAAAGAGCTTCGGTTGATTTTACGCGGGTGATGAAGACAGGTACTCGCCTCCGTAAGTCCATGCATGCATGCAAAACTATGCGACATTTCAGTACTGGTTCTGGTATTATTGGGATGCAGAAACCGGAAAGTGGGTTCATGGATTAGTAGGTTGCGACGCGTGGAAGTTAAAGACCAATGGGATATACAAGTGGGCCTATGAAAGTTCGAGCTTTCCATGAGAAATACGAAGGACTTGTATTTACAATTAGTTCAAGCGTTTGACTCCTCGACCATAGATCGTAAGAAACTCTACAACTACATCAAGCAGAAAGCAACACTAGTTCAGAAGACGGAAGACATTCTAAACAAGATAGACTTGGTTAATAAAAGATAACTAGAATAAAATGATGGTAGCGGGGGGTTGATTTGAACAACCGATCTCTGGGTTTCCCAACAGGGCTTATGAGCCCAGCGGGTTCACCTGGCTACCCCACCCCGCTCATGGTGGGGAATTAAGACTCCAGCAAGGGAATCCAAAATCCCCATTTATTGTAAATAGCAGGGTATTGTTTAAAAACTTTAAGCATGCATGCATGGCATGCATGCATGCGCGCGCATAAGTAACTTAAGAGTGGGTGAACAAAATGCCCGGAGAACTGTCGACGGAAATTCGGAAGCTGGAGGTAAGGCTGGAGGGCTACTTAGGAGAGGAAGAGGTTTTCGTGAAGCAGTTAAAGAAGTGTCTCGGCAAATTCAAGGTGTTGAACAAGGATCTTGAAAGGTTGAAAACAGAGGTTGGTCCCAAAAAAGTTGAAGAATTGTTGGATCTTCGACTGGAGGTCATCAAGGCGCTTAGCGAGGCGCTGAAAAAGGGAAGCGATGCCGAGCACGAGAAGAGTCACTTGCTGGAATCCTACGAGCCCTAGTTCTAGCCATGGAGAGAGGGTTTAAAGATCTTCTTTTAATCCGCTCATAAAAACTTAACGCCTTCTCAAACAAAAAGGAGGGTGGTGTGGACCTTTTAAAGGCCACTTGAGCTTAGGTTCCCATACCCTCGAAACCCGTCTTTGCCTTACTGACAGCCTCTACGTTTTCCCGCGCTTTTGGTATCCAGATTGCTTGGCGATACTAACGCCTCAAATCTTTCGCTTGCCTAGGACAACCCTGAAAGATTTATTGCATTTAGGGCAGTCGAAAAGTCCTATCGTCAGTTCAGTCCTTTTTCCTGCTTTGTCTGGACGACCAGCCATCTTCCAGCTTTTTCTAGGGTTAGCAACTTCGCCTTCACATTTCGGGCATTTAGCCATGCATCTTCCTCCAATAATGATCAACTATCATGGTTTGAATGATATTGAATAAAAGATTTGCCCTTCATCTCGGAGAGTGAAAAAGGCTAAACATAAGCGAAAAACAGACAGGTAGAGGTGATATATTTAAGAATGAATGTGATGTATCAATAAACATTGAAAATTCAGAAATTCCAAATCAACAAAATCATGGAAATTATTATTGAATAAAATATTAATGAGCAACTTACTGGTTCCAAAACGCTTTTACAGCGGCTTCCGCTGTATTTCCTAAGCTTTGGTGCATATGGACTTTGACAGAAAAACCTAAAAACGTTTTCGAGATACTCGTCAAACCGATTCGTAGATTAGTTGAGCAGAAAGGCTTTGAAACGCCCACCGAGCCCCAAGAAAAAGCTATGCCAAAAATCCTTGAGGGAAAGAACGTTCTCCTCATATCGCCCACTGCCACTGGAAAAACTGAGGCAGCTGTTCTCCCGGTTCTCAACATGCTTCTTCAGACGCCTGAAAGACAGCGGGGAATCAAAATCCTCTATGTGACTCCTCTCAGGGCCTTGAATCGAGACTTGCTTGAGCGTCTAGAGTGGTGGTGCAACAACCTAGACATTAAGCTGGCGGTTAGGCATGGTGACACCGACACCAACGAGAGGACAAGACAGGCTCGAAGTCCTCCAGACATGCTGATCACTACTCCGGAAACCTTGCAAGCCATTTTGCCGGGCAGGCTGATGCGCCAGCATCTTCAGCGGGTTCGATGGGTTATAGTGGATGAGGTTCATGAGCTGGCGGACAGCAAGAGAGGAAGCCAATTTGCTCTGGCCCTTGAGAGACTTCGATGGGTGACGGGCAGAGACTTTCAATTGATCGGCTTGTCAGCCACGATTGGCAGTCCAAGGAGGATCGCTCAGTTTCTTGTTGGTAACGGGCGTGAAGTTGAAATCGTGAGGGTGCCCGTCGCGCGGCTCATGAAGCTAGAGATTCTTTTTCCGCAACCCACATCTGAGGACTATGAGTTAGCTTCAACTTTGTTTACCCATCCAGAGGTTGCCGCTCGCCTCCGCATCATTCGCCAATACATTGAAAGTCACAGGTCTGTTCTTCTTTTCACAAACACGCGTGCCATCTCGGAGGTTTTAGCCAGTCGATTCAAAGTTTGGGACATGGACTTCCCTGTTTCCATTCATCACGGCTCTCTGGCTAAGTCTTCTAGAATCGCGGCTGAGCGGGGACTAAAGAATGGCGAGTTGAAGGGGCTTGTTGCAACTTCTTCTCTTGAATTAGGCATAGACATTGGGCGGATTGACATGGTGATCCAGTACATGAGCCCGAGACAGGTTACGCGCCTCATTCAACGTGTGGGTAGAAGCGGGCATAGGGTTGGCCGCATTGCAAAGGGGCTCATCATCACCATGGATTCGGATGACACGCTGGAGGCCATGGCCATCGCCCGCAGGGCTGGCGAGGAGGAGTTGGAGCCTGTGGATATTCCGCAGAAGCCTTACGATGCCTTGGCTCATCAGATCATTGGTTTGCTGATGAAGAAGAAGCGTTGGTATTTCTATGAGATTTACGATCTCTTTAGGAAGGCCTATCCCTACGCTGACCTTACGGTGGAAGACGTTCAGAAAGTTTTGGATTACATGCATCATCGTTTTCCTAGGTTGGCGTGGGTTTCCTTTGAGGATATGCTTGCAATTAAGCCGCGTCGAACCAAGGCTATGTATGAATACTATTTCGAAAACTTGTCTATGATTCCCGACGTGAAGAAATTTCTGGTTTTGGACGAAGGAAATGATTCTGCTGTGGGTGTGCTGGATGAGGCTTTTGTTGCTGAGTATGGTAAGCCTGGCGTGAAGTTTATTATTCGTGGTAGTCCATGGCAGATTTTGAACGTTTACGGTGACCAAATTTACGTGAAGCAAGTTGATGATCCAACAGGAGCCATTCCAAGTTGGGTTGGGGAGGAGATCCCTGTTCCCTTCGAAGTGGCCCAGGAGGTTGGTTGGATCAGAGGTTTTGTTGAGGAACAGATAAAGAATGGAAGGGAGCCTGTTGAAGTTGCCGCCGAGTTGGCTGGGAAGTATCCCGCTGACAGGGATACGGTTATGCGGGCGATTCATGAAACGGTTGAGCAGGTGAGGAAGGGTTATCCTGTTCCGACTGGTATGCGGATACTGATAGAGGACTGGGAGGACTTTGTCATTGTTCATGCCCATTTTGGGTCTCTTACCAACCGGGCTTTGGCTCAGTTGATTGGTCATGTTTTGTCGGAGCAAACTGGATACAGCGTTGTGGTTCAGCACGATCCCTACCGTATTTTCGTTCACACAATGGGTGCCGCTAACGCTGACCGTATTATGGCTTTGTTTGACGAAATGAAACGTATGGATGAATTGGATATTCGCGATATGCTTACGAAGGTGACTGTGAAGACTTGGCTTTTCAAGAGGCGTATGGTTCACGTTGCCCGCAGGTTTGGGGCTCTCAAAAAATGGGTTGACTTGGGCAGGGTAACTCTTCAGAAGTTGATGAAGAGTTTTGAGGGTACAGCCATCTACGACGAAGCATTGAAGGAGACTTTCACGAAGGACTTGAATTTGGAGAGTATGATTCGAGTGCTGAACGATATCGGAAAAAGCGAAATTGAAGTTTCGAAGTTGGAAACTGAGGGTGTGGCGACTCCAGTTGCTCGGGTTGGAATAGAGCGGGTCAGCATGAAAACCGATCTCATCCCTCCTGAGAGAATGAAGCTCATTCTAGTGGAGTCGGCTAGAGCGCGCCTCCTCAACGAAGTTCGAACATTCGTTTGCGCCAATTGTTGGGAATATCTAGAAATGATTCGGGTGAAGGATTTGCCTGAGAAGCCTGTTTGTCCTAGATGCGGGTCTCCAAGCTTGGGAGTGCTTAGGTGGGATGAAGGGAAAGTTCAGTCTTTGGTGGATAAGAGGGGTGAAAAGTTGACGAAGATTGAGGAGAAAATGAAGGGACAGGCGGTGAAAACGGCTAGGTTGATGTCTGGGTATGGTAAGCCAGCTGCCGTGGCTCTTTCTGGAAGGAAACTAAGGGTTTCGGATGTGAAAGGAATCCTTAAGGAGGAGAAAGCGCTTTCAGACCACTTTTTCGAGTTGGTTATAGAGGCGGAAAGGAACGCTCTAAAAAGAAGATTCTGGTAAAACTACTATTTTATAACAAGTCTTAACTGAAAATAGGCGAGCATTTATCTAGAATTCATAAAAGTATAAAAGGAAGCCAAGAGACTACTCACCATCGCAGCTCTTGGAGAAAAACAACATGGAAATAACCCGCCAAATGGTGCGCGAACAAATGCTGCAGAAATTCAAACACATCCGAACATGTGTCCTAGCCAGAGAATTATGTCTTCTCATCCGCTCAAACCGTGTAGCCCTTGACCCAAAAGATGTCCATGAGTGTTGCGTCTTCATAGCCAAACTATGCAGAGAAGCCGGCTGCACAGAACCAAGCGAATTATGCCAAAAATCCGCAGAAGAAGTTTTGACAAGCGAAAGGGAGTACTTAGACCTCTGTATGCAAAGTTGCCACAAATGCGGAGAATCAAGAAGACCATCCCGAAAACCTAGACCAATCCCAGAAAGAACCACCTACGTAGCCTAACATCACGAAAACCATAAAAGCAAACGTCATGTATTAGAGACAAAATACGAGGAGGGCTAAACTTGTTCATAGCACCCTTCGTCGCCACACCCACGCCAGTAGTACGCCAAATGCTTATCCTCGCCGAACTTAAGCCCGGAGAAATACTCTACGACCTAGGCTCAGGAGACGGGCGAGCAGTAATAATGGCCGCCAAAGACTTCGGAGCCAAATCCATGGGAGTTGAGTTGAGGGAAGACCTAGTGAAAAGAGCCCTCAGCAACATTCATGAACTTGGCTTAGAGACAAAGGCGCAAATCCTCCAAAACGACATATTCAAAGTCAACCTATCCCAAGCAGATGTTGTTTTCCTATACCTCACAACCAGCGCAAACGAGAAGGTAAAACCAAAACTGGAGACAGAACTTAAACCCGGAGCCAGAATCGTTTCCCATGACTACGAAATTCTCGGGTGGAAGCCTTCTAAAATTAATAATTTCTGTGAAAACCCTAGGCTAGGCTATCCATCACACACACTTTACGTCTACAAAAGATGACATCTATCACCTTTCAATAATCACGCTTATCCTAGTCTTCCTTTGAACGTCGTCTACACTAACATCTTACTTTTAGTACCTATACGTCTCAAAGATCAACAATTTAATCGGCATCGTGGTTCCCGGAGGATATGACGCAACTTGTAGCGAGAATGTTGAGAATATTTAAAGAAAAAACTAGGGGTCTACATCGGAGTAGTTTCATGAAAAATAAATGTTTTTATAAGATACACCTGTTTCATGAATGTTTCGGATCTGCTAAGCTAGAAGTCCGCCACGGTGGATAAGGAATGATACATATCCCTTGGAGATACGTGGGATCTTGGAACTGTGTTGCCTGCGGCATGTGCTGCAAAGGGTATCGAGTAGTTCTAGGGTTTAACGAGTGGGTGGGCATCATCAGAAAGTATGGGGTAGGAGTAACCCAGCCAAGCGTAAGCAGATTTTACCTGGGAAAAAAGGGCGACGGCACATGCATCTTCCTAACCAAACTCTATGAAACATGGCTCTGTGGACTACAGAATATGAAACCAAAAGCGTGCAAGCTCTGGCCCTTCAAAATTCTCTCCAGACCCAAGTTCGGCAGACCAAACGAAGCCATCTACAAATACAAGGACAGAAAATTTTTCGTTTACGTGAATCCCGTTTGCATAGGAATAAGGTGGGGGAAACCAACGCAAGAGTTTACGTATAGGACTGTACCGGAACTTGTAAAAATCGCCTTGGGACTACGTGAAAAACAGTATTATTCGACATCTAGGATACCCTACCGCCCCCAATATTTTATGGTTAAAGGAAGAAAAACAGCCTAGATAGATTTGCAGTAACCAAAAGCATATTGTATAACGGTTGCTGAGAGAGTGATAGATGAAGGTGCGGAAGGTGGGTTTCGAACCCACGCATGTATGTCCCTGCCCACTATGAACTTTCGCTTTAAATTTCGTTTCTCTATCAACTCATCAAGGTCGTAGACTTGAGATTAATCGTTTCGGATTTTGTGTGATTTGTGTCACAAACAATGTTGAGAGTATATATAGCCCCCTCCCCTACTTCAGAGAGTAAAAGGAAAGGTGTTTGAGATGGATGTTCTGGAAGCCATAAAAACCAGAAGAAGCATACGAAAGTTTCGCCCAAAACCAATTCCAGACGAAAAGTTGAAGACGATTCTGGATGCTGGTCGTTTAGCACCTTCAGCGGGCAACCGTCAACCTTGGTTTTTCGTTGTGGTCAAAGATCCTGAAAGGAAAAGGGTTCTAGCCAAGGCGGCGGGCAACCAGACGTTCATAGCAGACGCTGGCGTGATCATAGTTGCCCTCGGTGATCCTGAAGCTTCGCCGAGATGGTTTAGGCAAGACCCCATGATAGCAGTTGAGCACATGGTTTTGGCTGCGACAGATTTGGGTTATGGCACATGCTGGATCGGTGCCTTCGATGAAGAGGAGGTTAAACGCCTTCTGCGGGTTCCTAAAGAGTTGAAGGTTATTGCGTTGTTGCCCATAGGCTTTCCAAACGAGTCTCCTCTCTCTAGACCAAGAAAACCTTTGAAGGAGATCTTTTTCCTAGGCGAATGCGGGAAACCCTTCCAAACTTAGAATCGACAATGTATTTTTCATTTGTTACAACAAGAATCTTGTCAAACCTAAGAAAAGGAGAAAATATGGACTAAGCTTCAAAACGCGTTCTTCTTGGTTCTCCACCGCGTCCTGTCAGAAATCCGAACAATTCAAAGGGGCCTAGAGGGAAACCGAATCCAAACTTTAGAGCGTTGTCTACGTCGGTTTCTGTTGCAGTGCCTTCCTCAACTATTCGTGTGGCTTCTCGTGCTAACGCAAAGTAGCATCTGTTGGCAATGTAGCCGTAGGCCCTTGGATCGTCCTTGAACACTATGGCCATCTTTCCACATTTTTCTAAGATGCCTTTAACAACCTCAACGGTTTCATCCGAAGTGTCTGGAGCCCTAATCACTTCCACTCCTCTCAATACGGGCGGAGGGTTAAACCAGTGGGTGCCAACGATTCTGTCAGGTCTTTCTGTTGCCCCTGCGAGGGCTGTGATGCTGAATCCGGAACTGTTGGTTGCTAGGATAGTACGTTTCGGACATCTCTTATCCAACTCTGCAAAGACTTTCATCTTTAGATTTAGGTCCTCGGGGACACATTCGGTGACGATGTCAACATCCCTGCAGAATTCGTCCATGTCTGTTGTCATTTTGATCCTCTTAATGGCTTCGTCCATTTGTTCTTGAGTTATTTTACCCCTGCTAACTCCTCTTTTGAGTCCGTATTTGCCTTCTACGATTTCGTTCATTACACCCTTGAGGGCAGCATCGCTTACGTCTCTGGCAATGACATCGAAGCCGAAGGTTGCAAAAACCTGCGCTATTCCGCTTCCCATAACACCAGTGCCAAGAACTCCGATCTTCCTAACATCTTCAATCTTCATGTAATCCACCACAAAAACGATATACGGTAGCTATGGCTCCAAAAATCTTTCGCCCACTTAGTGGCTACTCACGCTATATTTCACGGGCCAGTCGGGAACCTTCATGAATCGCCTCGAGCACGTTGCCTGTCTCTTTGGCGTTTCCTATGGCATAGATTTCCGCCACTTTGCCTTCCAGCACCTTCATCAGGCTTATGTCAGGTTTCGATCCCGCGGCGAGCACCACACTATCCGCCTCTACGGTTTGTTTCATTCCATCTTTTTCGTAGACTACACCATTCTCTGTTATTTTCTGAACCTTTGCGTTGGTGATCATGGCAACGCCGAGTTTCTTGAGCCTTTGGTACAACATCAATATAGCCATGGGAACCATATCTATGCCAATTCTTCCCAACATCTCCAAAATCGTTACCTTCTTACTCTTTTCAGCTAGGAACTCTGCTGTTTCGGCGCCAACCATTCCACCGCCGACCACGACAACCCTTTCCTTAGCTGATGCTTTACCAGCGAGGAGATCGTGGGCAGTGACTACATGGTCTCCTTCAACTCCAAGAATTTCCGGAATAGTCGGAACCGATCCGGTGGCAATGAACACCACATCGGGTTTAATCTTTTCAACTAGCAGAGGAGTACCCTCTTCTCCCAGCACAACTCTCACTCCAAGTTTGCGAATTTGGCTTTCAAGATACGGTGCTAAGCTCTTCATTTCCTCCTTGCGGGGTGGAACGACAGCTAGATTTAGTTGTCCTCCCAATCTATCACTTTTCTCGTACAAGACAACATCGTGTCCTCTAAGGGCTGAGACTCTAGCAGCCTCCATACCTGCCGGTCCTCCGCCAACAATGAGAACCCTCTTCGAAACCTTCGCCTTCACAATCCTATACTCTTCCTCTTTTCCCAAGGCAGCGTTTACGGAACAAGCGACGTCCTCGTTGAAGAATAATCTGGCTATGCACTCATCGCAAGCGGTACATCTTCTAATGTCGTCTGATGCTCCGGTGGCTGCCTTATTCGGTAACTCAGGGTCCGCCAGCAAGGCTCTTCCCATGGAAATCAGATCGGCTTTTCCTTCCTGCAAAATCTTTTCGGCTAGTTCAGGATCGTTGATTCTCCCCACGGCAATAACGGGAACACTAACAACCCGCTTTATCCCTGCAGCCAAATGCACCATATGGCCTCGAGGAACGGCCATAGGAGCTGTTCCGACGGGCACAGGTGAATCGTAGATGCCTCCAGATATGTGGAGGGCGTCTACACCCGCGGCTTCCAGCATCTGCGCGATCTCTTTTGTTTCTTCTAAGGTAAGGCCGCCTTC
>Ga0114921_10001139_pt1 | contig 12004 bp, 11 predicted proteins | sample BentaG_FD_87016 | JGI IMG/M metagenome (GOLD analysis project Ga0114921, IMG submission 87016) | Deep subsurface microbial communities from South Atlantic Ocean to uncover new lineages of life (NeLLi) - Benguela_00093 metaG | ecosystem: Environmental > Aquatic > Marine > Oceanic > Sediment ...
ACTTTCTGAGCTGTAATTCTTGGAATTCTTATCTTCTCCAGCATTTTTCTTTTCAGGATTAAGAACGAAATGGTTGACTTTGAAGTCTACTACAAGGCAGGAAAGAGAATTAAGTTGGGTGAAACACTCTATCAAGTAGAAGATGGCCACTATCAATTCAAGTATCCTCCCTTTTCGGCTCTTCTCTACCTCCCCTTGTCTTATCTTCCTTTAGATGCTGCCAAGTTCATCTGGTACTCTGTCATTCTAATCTCGACAGGCTTTCTCTTCTATACATCCCATAAGCTTCTAACAACCAAGAAAAAAGGCGAATGGATAATTCCGGTTCTTACTTTTATCATTTTAGCCAGGTTTTTTTTAAGAGAACTTCAATTGGGTCAGATGAATTCCTTGTTTACTTTTCTCCTCATCTCCATGGTCTGGCTTATCATCAGCGATGAGAATTTTTCTTCTAATTGGAAAAAAAGAGGCGCAGGTTTTTTATGGGGATTATCTACTGTGTTAAAGCCTTATGCCCTGATTTTTCTCCCGTATTTCCTGATAAAGAGAAAATGGCAGACTCTATGCTCCGGCGCCCTCTTTTTAGGTCTAGCTTTTATCGCTCCTTCACTATTCTACGGGTTTAAAGGCAATTTGTACGTACACAAGGAGTGGCTTTCTTCTTTATCTTCCTCCACTCCCCTTCTCTTTGATTCACAGGATAACATATCAATCATAGCTTTTTTCATGAAAAGGACAGAAAATCTTGAAGTTTCTGTTTTGCTTTATGGAGCTGTCCTGATTATTCTTGCTTTTTTCCTTTTGTTTATTGTCTTGAAGGGCTCAAAAATGAAAAATGCCCTTTTGTTGGATAGCTCTATTCTTTTTATCTGTATTCCCCTTATTTCCCCCCTGGGTTGGGACTACACCCTTCTTTCTTCTGCCCTGGGAGTAATGATAATTCTCCGTTCTTTCTTCAATTTCTCAAAATTCTGGAGAGGAATCCTCATCATCAATTTTTTTATCATCGTCTTCTCTCTGTATGACATTTTAGGCAGGAAACTCTATGCATCATTCATGTCTTTATCCATCATTACTATCAATTTTCTCATTTTAATCGTATATCTCTCTTATTTAAGGCTTAAGAGATATAAATAAGAATAATAATTACCAGCAGGAATCATGAATAAGAAGCATAAGGTTTATTTCTTGTATGTCTTAATCCTAACTGGGGTAATCGCTTGGCTAGGCGTTATTTTCCTAGCTCCTTATCTAAAAAGCCAATCATTAAGTTTAAATATTTTTATCTACAGCGTCTTCTCCCCTATCTGCCATCAGACTCCTTCCCGTTCTTTCTTCTTCTATGGGCAGCCTCTTGCTGTTTGTGGCCGATGCTTAGGCATCTATTCAGGATTTTTTTTAGGGACTTTACTCTATCCCTTCTTAAAAGGATTCTCTAATACAGACTTGCCCAAAACAAGGATCTTTGTCATCTTTTCCATACCAATTGTTATTGACACAATGGGCAATTTTTTACACCTCTGGCTTACGCCCAACGTACCACGTTTTTTCATCGGATTTCTCTGGGGCTTAATTCTTCCTTTCTATTTTATAGCGGGGATAACAGATCTTTTATTGAATGCAGGTCAGCCAAAAGAAAAATTTGACTAAAAATTATCTTGAAATCCTAACTTAAATCAAAATAGAATAATGTAAATCAATCAAGAAGGAGAAAGAATGGACAATCAAAAACCATCAATGCTCGCCCCAGCTTTAATCGGGGGAGTCGTAGCAGGGATACTTTCTGGGGTTCCTCTTCTAAACTGCCTCTGCTGTCTTTGGATTATAGGGGGAACCATGTTATCTGCTTACCTTCTCAGCAAAAATTCCTCTGTTGCTTTAAGCTCTGGAGATGGAGCTATTGTCGGAGTTTTCGCAGGAATCGTTGCTGCTGTTGTCCAGGCTATCATCAACATTCCTCTTTATGCCTTAAATAGAGAGTTTATTTACAAATTTGTGGAAAAATTTTCCGAGTATGCTGAAGAGATGCCATCAGGATGGGAATCCTGGCTCGAAAAAGGAGGGGTTGGGGTGTCTCCTGTAGCTTTTATGCTTAACTTAGTGATTTCTGCCGTCATATTCGCAGCTTTAGGAGCATTGGGAGGAATAATAGGCATCTCTCTTTTCCGTAAAAAAACTCCCTCTCCAGTTCAAGGAGAAAAAGATGTTTCTCAAGACGCAAGTGATCGTTAACCCTGAATCAAACAAGGGCCGAACAAGACAAAAATGGAATCAGATTAAGGATGCTCTTCGTGGCTTTATAAAAGAATTTAAGTATGAATTCACTGAAAAGCCGCTTCAAGCTATTGAAATAGCTAGGTCGGCTATAAAAGAAGGAACTGAATTGATTGTGGGGGTTGGTGGGGATGGAACTATGAATGAGATTGCCAACGGTTTTTATGAAAACAGAAATATCATAAATCCAGAAACTCAACTGGGGATTATCCCTTCTGGGACTGGATGCGACTTTACGAGAAGTCTAAACCTTCCCCTGGGACTAAAAAACTCCTTAAAAGTGATCTCCCAGTCTTCCTCTTCTCGGATAGATGTAGGTAGAGTAATCTTTAAATCGCATTCGGGTAAAGAAGAGGAAAGGCTCTTTATTAATGTCGCTGATTTTGGGATTGGAGGTGATGTTGTTAAAAAAATCAACCAAAAAAGAATGGAAAGAAAAGCTTCTTCTTATCTAAAATGTCTTGTTTCAACGATTATTAAATATAAAAATAAGAGAGTAAGAATAACGATTGATAAGGAAGAAATCCCAGAAGATGAATACCTCATCGGGGCAGTGGCCAACGGGAGAATATTCGGCAAAGGGATGAAAATAGCACCTGATGCGAGCCTTGTGGATGGATTATTCGATTTTGTTTTAGTGAGAGGAATGAAACTTTTAGAATTCTTCCGCAACGGCTGGAAAATATACACCGGGACTCATCTATCCCATCCCAAAATATCTCTAATTCGAGGAAGAAAAATCAAAGTCCTCCCGAACGAAGAAGAGGAAGATGTTTTGATAGAACTGGATGGAGAACAGCTGGGAATGCTTCCTGCGACCTTTGAAATCGTTCCCCACAGCTTGCTTGTTAAAGGGGAATTAATCAGATAATAGAACAGTTAACAGCAAAAAGAATAAATAAATTACTTTTCCCCATTGAGGGATTTAAGGCGACGACTATTAGTAAAGACTGTGGTTCCTGATGAATCATGAAAAGTGTAAATCTGGGTGGAGAAGGTTATTCCTCGCCTCCTGTATATTCTATTAACCTTTTGGATAAACCCTCTTGTTTCTGGATAAGGGGGAATGCCTTTGTACTTTTTTATGGCCTCCTGACCAGCATTGTAGGCTGCCAAGACCAAATCTGTTCTTCCGTTATAAACCTTTATTAAATCCTTCAGATATTTCACTCCACCTTCGATATTTTGCTTTGGATCGTATATATCTTTGACTCCATAGTATTTTGCTGTTTCGGGCATGAGCTGCATCAGCCCCACAGCACCTTTATGCGAGACAGACTTAGGGTTGTAATCAGACTCTACGGAGATCACAGAATGAATAAATTTCGTAGAAATACCATGTTTCCTCGAACAGTACTCAATGATATCCCTGTATCTGTTATAGTCCGAAGAGTAAATTGGCTCATTCTCAATGCCTCTTCTTAAGTGTCTTGTGGCAGGATTAAATTTGATCTTAGATTTGTCTTGAGTGCTCTGAGGGGAGGATTTTTTCTCGCTAGATTTTTGATCCTCGTTAGCCATGCATGGTATTGATGAAAGGAAAAAAATGATAAGAAATACATTAATGATAGAGGTGTTGTGAAATATCTTTTTTCTTACCATTTATCAAGTTTGTTCAGCATAGCTTTTAAGCAGAAAATATTCAATCCTCTTTTGAGAGGATTTTCACTTAACCCTAAAAGACTAACTTTAAATCCAAAGCCTGTCTAATCTATTTAGTCGTAGTTTGATAAATCAAATCCCTACATTTTTTTTAAGCATTTTTTCTAAGATCGAATAGCTTCGCTCTAAAGTTTTGTCTAAAAGTTCAGGTTTTATGCCTCCAGCCTGAGCAAAATCTGCACGCCCTCCGCCTTTGCCGCCGGCAGCCTTGGTTATTTCATTAATAATTTCATTTGCCTTTATTCGACCTACCAGATCTTTGGTTATGGTGGCCACTAAATACACTTTATCTTCGTAAGTCGTTCCCAATACCACAATCCCAGAGCGAATTTTCTGTTTGAGGGAATCAGCCAGCTCTCTGAGCTCTGTGTTGTTCAATCCTTCCACTTTTTGAGAGAGAACAGAAATTCCTTTGACTTTTCTCGCTTGATCATCTACTTTCTTGTATTTCTGATGAGCTAGTTTCTGCCTCAGGGCCTTGTTTTCTTTCTCCTTTTCTTTGAGTGAATCTTTGAGCTTTTCGATTTGACCAGGTACATCTTTCCTCGAAGAATCTAGAGATTGCTGGATTTCATTTATGAACTCTTCTGATGACTGAACATATTTCAATGCTTCTTCTCCTGTTAGGGCCTCGATCCTTCTCATCCCCGCAGCTATGCTTGCTTCAGATATAATTTTCAAAAAACCTATTTGGCCAGTATAAGACACATGAACTCCGCCACATAGTTCTTTGCTGAAATTATTGATAGTGACCATTCTCACTTCTTCGCCGTACTTTTCTTCGAAAATAGCTATGGCGCCTTCTTTGAGGCCCTCATCTAGGCTGGTCATCCTGGTAGTGACCTGAATGTTTTCTCTAATTTTTTCATTTACCAGGTATTCAATTCTTTGAATTTCTTCTCTGTTTAATGAAGTGAAATGAGTGAAATCAAACCTGAGATAGTCAGGTGCCACAAGAGATCCAGCTTGTTTTATATGATCCCCCAAAACCTGTCTCAAAGCTGAATGGAGCAAATGAGTTGCGGTGTGATTGTTACTGATGGCTTTCCGTCTCGGAACATCAATGGAAGCTTCCACTTTATCTCCTTCTTTTACTTTTCCGGCAATAACCTTGATTCTCTGGGATATCATTTCTGGGATAGGAAAATATGCATCCTCTACCACAGCCGAAAAATGAGGATTTTTCAAAAAGCCTATGTCACCGATCTGGCCCCCAGCTTCAGCATAAAAAGGAGTCTGGTCAATCACAACCTCTCCTGATTCTCCTTCATTGAGTTCTAAAATCCTCTTTCCCTCCTTTAGAATGGCTAAAACTTCTGCTTCCTGAACCTGATTCCTCTCATACCCGACAAACTGAACGGTGAGATCTTTTATTTTTTCATAGACTTTCCTCTCTTTCTCTTTTGCATCTCCCTTCCAGGAGAGACGGGCCCGCTGACGCTGTTTTTCTAATTCTTGATTAAATCCTTCCATATCTATGGCCAAATTTTTCTCTGCTGCTAACTCTTGACAAAGATCCAGAGGAAATCCAAAAGTATCATATAATTTAAATATTTTTGAACCAGGCAAAATTTTCTGTCCGTCTTTTTCGGCTTCCTCAATGTATTGATTCAAATAGCGAAGCCCAGAAGACAAAGTCAAAGAGAACCGTTCCTCTTCAGAAAGACAGACCCTTGAGATGTAATTCCCAGAAGATAGGAGTTCTGGATAGGCATCCTTCATAACATCGCTAACTGCTCCTACTAATTTGTAAAGAAATGGTTCTTCTCTTCCTAAGAGATTCCCATGGCGAAAGGCACGGCGAATTATCCTGCGTAAAACATATCCACGACCTTCATTGGAAGGCATGATACCATCCACGAGCAAAAATGAAATTGCCCTTATATGGTCAGCAATAATCCTAACTGAGATGTCTCCCTCATCATGGGAAGGATATTCCCTTTGAGTCAGATGAGAAACAGATTCAATTATTGGCAAAAAGAGGTCTGTCTCAAAATTACTCTTTTTTCCTTGAAGAGCTGCAACAGTACGCTCTAATCCCATCCCTGTATCTATGGAAGGCGAAGGCAAAGAATGCTGCACGCCCTTATCGTCAACGTAATACTGCATGAAGACCAGATTCCAAAGTTCAAAAAAGCGATCACTCCCCTTTTCAATCAGGGCATATGGATCTCCTTCCTCCACTTCAGGGCCCAAATCATAATGAATTTCAGAGCATGGTCCGCATGGCCCTGTTTCTCCCATAGCCCAATAGTTGTCCTTTTTCCCAAAACGGAATATCTTGTCTGAAGGAAATCCGATATCCTCATTCCATATTCTGTAAGCTTCCTCATCTTCTTCATAAACAGTTGCATAGATATTATCTTTTTTCAGCTTGAAAACTCCAGTGATGAGCTCCCAGGCGTATTCAATGGCTTCCTTTTTAAAATAATCGCCAAAAGAAAAATTCCCCAGCATCTCAAAAAAGGTATGGTGTTTATTTGTTTTTCCTACTTCTTCTAGATCGTTATGCTTCCCGCTAACCCGCATGCATTTCTGGACCGAAGCAGCCCTCTGATAGCTTCTTTTCTCAATTCCCAGGAAGATATTCTTGAATTGGTTCATTCCGGCATTGGTAAAGAATATGGTAGGGTCGTCTTTAGGCAGGAGAGATGAACTCTTGACTATCTTATGATTTTTCTTGGCAAAAAAGTCTAAAAATGCCTCTCTAATATCCTGGGCTTTCATTTATTCTTCATCTACTTCTTTCATCTTCTCTTTCGCCCTATCAATATTGGTCATCTTCTTCTCCATTTCTTCAATGGCAATATCTACTGAAGACTGGATGCCCATTACTCTCAACTTGAAGTTTTCGGGGGAAGAGGACCACTTCATTCCTTCTTCAAAAGAAATATACCCTTTCTGATAAAGCTGGTAAATCGATTGGTCAAAAGTCTGCATCCCATATTGAGAAACACCTGCTGCTATTGCATCTCTTAGCAGAGACATCTTCTCTTTATCACGAATGCAATCCTGGATGTATGGAGTGTTAATCATCACCTCAACGGCAGGAACTCTACCCGCTTCATCCTGTCTTGGAATAAGCCTCATCGAAACCACAGCCTTGAGTATGGCGGAAAGCTGAAGTCTTACCTGCTTTTGATAGTGGGGAGGAAAAACAGTAACGATACGATTTATAGTTTCAGGAGCGTCTAGTGTGTGAAGCGTGCTTAAAACAAGATGTCCAGTTTCTGCTGCAAGAAGTGCCGTCTCTATTGTATCAATGTTTCTCATCTCTCCAACTAAAATAACATCTGGGTCTTCCCTGAGAGCACTTAACAATCCTCTTGGATAGCCTTTCACATCCATCCCGACTTCTCTCTGGCTAATGATGCTTTGCCCATCTCTGTGCATATATTCTATTGGGTCTTCTATAGTGATTATGTTCAATTTACTGTGCTGGTTTATATGTTCGATCATGGCAGCCAAGGTTGTCGTTTTACCGCTACCTGTAGTTCCTGTAACCAGAACTAATCCTCTCTGCTCTAGAGAAATCTTCTCAAGACTTTCGGGTAACAAAAGTTCACGGATACTTTTTACTTCCAAAGGAATGATCCTCAGAGTAATAGAATGATATCCCTGTTGAAAGTAAACATTTCCTCTGAATCGACCAAAATCTGGGAGGCTGTAGGCAAAATCTACATCTAACTCTTTTTGCAGTCTGGTGCTCTGGTATTCTGTCATGAGTTGTTTACTTAATTCTTCTGTATCTTTGGCCGTTAATTTGGGCAAATTTTCTAAAGCAACGAGCTCTCCGTAAACTCGAACCACAGGGTGATTTCCCACCTTCAAATGAAGGTCAGAAGCGTCCCTTTCGATAGCGATTTTTAATAAGTTGTCTATCTCCATGATTCTTCTCCTCAAACATATTTAAGCCAATTATATTTATCCTCCCTCTCACCATTGATGTAGGCAAAATATTCATCCTGTAGCCTTTTGGTGAGAGGGCCTCTTTTCCCATCACCTATCTTTATTTTATCTACAGACCGAATAGGTGTTATCTCAGCTGCTGAGCCTGTAAAAAATACCTCATCAGAAATATAGATCATTTCTCGAGGAATAGTCTCTTCTACAAGAGGAATGTCTAAATCTTGGGCTAATTTTATCACTGTTTCTCTTGTGATTCCAGGCAAGATTGAGGCAGAAAGAGGAGGTGTGTGAAGCATACCATCGATGACCAGAAAAACATTCTCTCCACTCCCTTCACTCACATGCCCTCTCACATTAAGGGCGATACCTTCTACATACCCATCTATCAGAGCTTCCATTTTTATCAGCTGAGAGTTCATATAATTTGCTCCAGATTTAGCTAGAGCAGGGAAAGTGTTGGGTGCCATTCTCTGCCAGGATGAGATCTTTACATCTACTCCATTTTCCAATGCATCATCGCCCAAATATTGTCCCCATTCCCAAACCATTATAGCACAATCTACAGGATTGGGAAATGGATTAACTCCTAAAGTTCCATAACCTCTATAGACTATTGGTCTGATATAACAGGCTTTAAAATCATTGGCTTTAATTGTATCGATGATTCCTTGATTAAATTCCTCTTTTGAGTAAGGAATTTCCATCCTGTACATTTTACAAGAATTATAGAGTCTTCTGGTATGGGCGTTGAGTTGGAAAATCACGGCTCCCTTAGGAGTATCATAAGCTCGAAAGCCCTCAAAAAGAGAAGTTCCATAATGAATCACATGAGATGCTACATGAATATTCGCCTCATTCCATGGAACCAGTTTGCCATTCATCCAAACTTTTCCCTTTTCATTGAAAGGACTCATCTATTGCTCCTTTATAAATGTTTAAATGATATTAAGATAGATTGAGATTGTGTAAAACCCTTTCTAATACTATCTCAATCATTGGATTAAGTCAAACCACTCATCTTTTGATAAATTATTTCAGACTATTTCTCCGCAGTGAGGGCAATTCCTGGCTTTGTAAGGCAAAGGCTTACGACAGTTCCAGCACAAATCAGCCTTGCTCCTTTCCCTTGCTTTTATTCTTCCCAACATATCTTCAATCTCTGATTTTGAGATGTCCTTTTCTTTGAATTTTGAAAGGCGTTTTAGTATCATTGAAGCCTTTTGAAACCTGTCTTTAATCTTAGGAGCTAAGCACTTCATGATAATTTTATCAATCTCCTTTGGAATCTGGTCGTTTTTCAATCGAGGTGGAGTAATTTTCCCTTTTTGTGCTTTTTCTAATATTTTAAAGGGATCTGGGTCAAAAATAGGAGGTCTCCCTACCAGCATTTCGTAGAAAATGCATCCAATGGAGTATATATCTGAAACAAAAGTAGCTTTTCCTGAGAATTGTTCTGGCGCCATATAGGGGGGAGAACCGATTCTAGTCGAAGCGTAGGGAACATTGCTTAACCAGACAGATGTCCCAAAATCTGTTATTTTACAGGTCCCATCCTCAGAGACTATGATATTCGATGGTCTTAGATCTCGATGAACAATTTTATTCTTATGGGCATGATCAACTCCATAAGCGATCTGCTTAGTATAATCTATTGCTGTATCGCTATCTAAGATTTTTTCCTTTTCCAAAATTTTTTCTAAAGTTTTTCCCTTGACATATTCCATAACCATAAAAAAAACCCTGTTTTCTTTCTCGGCTGAAATTGTGCGGACAATATTGGGATGATTTAAGGCTGCTTGGAGTCTTGGCTCTTTAAGAAGTTTAAAGAGATCCATAGACTGTTTATGGGGAACTTTAATCGCCACCTTAATGTTAAGCCACGTATCTTTGGCCAAGAAAACTGAGCCAAAACCACCGCTTCCTAAGGATCTTAATATCTCGAATTTTCCTACTTTCTGACCCTGAAGAAACATTTCATGAATTCCAAAAATGAGAAATTAGCGCCACAGAGTAAAAGGCAGCTGTTTCTGCTCTCAGGATATTTTTTCCAAGGCTCACGGCTTCAAAACCATTATTTAGGACAAGCTCTTCCTCTTCCCTTGTCCAACCTCCTTCAGGACCTACCAGAATCAGGAGGGAGCTGGGCAAATCTTCCTTTTGAGAGCTCTCGTATTGCAGCAAAATATCTTTTAAGTACTTTCCCCTGTTTTCGCATAGAAGCAGCTTCCTTTCTGCTATATCCTCTTTTATCAACTCATCCAGAGGCAAAGGAGGTAATATATGTGGCACCCAAGAGCTCTGAGATTGTTTGACACCCTCACGAGCTATTTTCTGCCATCTCTCGAGCTTCTTTTCAGTCTTTTCTTCAATTTTTGCTACGGAACGGAAGGCCATCACAGGTATGAAGTCTGTTATTCCCATTTCTGCTGATTTTTGAATGATGAATTCCATTTTTTTTGACTTTAGCATAGCTTGAGCTAAAATGATTTTAACGTTTGCTTCCTCCCTTTTTCTTTCCTCAAGAATGAGGAGTTTAGTCTTTCCCTTTTTTATTTCTTCAACTCGGGCTAAATAACTCTTTCCCTTCTCATCAAAAAGCCAGACTTTATCTTTAGTCTTGATTCTGGAAACATGGCTTAAATGATGATGTTCCTCTCCCTTGAGGAACACATAGGGGGAATCCAATTGGACCTGCCTGATGAAGAAACGATCTGAAGTCAAATTTTACTCTAATGAAAAATGTTTTTTATTTTACTAATGATGCTTTTATCTACTGAGTCCAAATTATCTCCACGCAATTGACCGAACTTCCGTATTAAATCCTTCTGCTCCTTACTCAAATCTTTCGGAGTTTCAACTATAACCTTAACAAATAGATCTCCTTTGCCATGCCTGCGAAGGCTTTTTGTTCCTTTTCCCTTTAAATGTAAAACTTCTCCCGACTGAATACCAGCGGGAATCCTCAGGATTTCTCTATTTTCAAGAGTAGGCATCTCCACGTTTGCCCCAAGAGCAGCCTGGGCAAGAGGAATAGGTATTTCACAGTAGAGATTATTCTCTTCCCTTTTAAAGAATTTGTGTTTTTTTAAACGGATAAGAACATACAGGTCTCCTCTCGGAGCTTCCTTATCTCCGGCTTCTCCTTCTTCTTCGAGTCTCATTTTAGTGCCATCATCAACCCCAGCAGGAATATTAATTTTTAATCTCTTTTTTATCTTAACCTTGCCTGTACCGCTGCATTCCTTGCAGGGAGAAGAGATAATCTCACCGCTCCCCTGGCAATGTACACAAGTGCGGGCAATGGTGAAGAAACCTTGGCTGTAACGAACTTGTCCTCTTCCCTCACATTGAGGGCAGCTCGATTTCTGTGTCCCCGGACGCATACCTGAACCATCACAGACATTGCAGAATTCAGCCCGGCTCAATTTAATTTCTTTTTCGGCTCCGAAAGCTGCTTCTTCCAAGGTTATCTCAAGCTCTAAGCCAAGGTCTCGACCTCTCTGATAAGAACGACTCCTTCTTGTCTGTCTTGTCCCGAAAAAATCTCCAAAACCAATCCCGAAGAAATTTCCTAGGATATCTTCGAAATCTTCAAAAATGGATGAATTGAATCCTGAAAATCCTGCAAATCCCTCTCCCCGCAATCCATCATGGCCATAACGGTCGTAGATTGGCCTCTTCTCTGAGTCTATCAAAACACTGTAGGCTTCTGCTGCTTCTTTAAATTTTTGTTCAGCTAACTTGTCTCCAGGGTTTCTATCAGGGTGGTATTGAAGAGCTTTTTTTCGGTAGGCTTTTTTTGTTTCCTCTGAAGAAGCATTTCGTGGGATTTCTAGAATTTCATAGTAATCTCTTTTATTCATCTCCACCTTCTTCAGATTTCTTTTTAGCTGACGAGGATTCATCTGATTCTGTAGATTCTTCTAATACTCTCTCGATCGTTTTGGTATACTTCTTTACTTCCATTTTAAAGCTTTCCAGTTGATCCAGGTCTTCAGATTGCAGAATTGTCTCCTTCTTAGCCAATATTTTTTGCATATCTTCCTTGTTTAAGAAAGAAAGAACTTTATCATCTCTGTAAAAGTAGCTTTCAAGGGTCACAACCATTTTCTCTATCTCGCCCCTGATTTGCTTTACTTGAATCATCATCCTATCCTTA
>Ga0114921_10001140_pt1 | contig 12001 bp, 15 predicted proteins | sample BentaG_FD_87016 | JGI IMG/M metagenome (GOLD analysis project Ga0114921, IMG submission 87016) | Deep subsurface microbial communities from South Atlantic Ocean to uncover new lineages of life (NeLLi) - Benguela_00093 metaG | ecosystem: Environmental > Aquatic > Marine > Oceanic > Sediment ...
AAATATACGCCTTTGGAGGCAAGGGAGATAGGGGATATCTTTCGGATGACTAAATGGGCAGTATTCAAGACGGTGCATCGAATTGAGCAGAGAAAAATAAAGGGGACGGAATTGAAAATACTGGAAGAAAAAATGTCCAATGTCCAGACCTGACCCCATAATAATGATTTAATAATTAAGTCATACTTGACACTGTTGTCATTATAAATATAATTGCAGGCAAGGAGGTACTATGCGTTATTTAAAATTAGCAATTCCACTGTTTTTAATCATTGCTTTTTTTGTGGGTTGCCCTAAAAAGCAAGAGGTAAAGCCGGCTGAAGAAATTACTGTAGAAGAAATACCATACGAGGAAGTGAAAATACCTGAAGAGTTCCCCGAGGAGCCGGAGAGGCCAGAGCTTGTATTAGACCGCATCTTTTTCGATTTTGATAAGTCAGACATCAGGGTGGATGCTGCAGAAACGTTAAAAAGAAACGCGGACATGCTCAAATTATATCCCGAAGTAGAGATCATTATTGAAGGACATTGTTGCGAAATTGGTACTGCTGAGTATAATCTTGCCCTTGGTGAGCGTCGGGCCGCTGTAGCACGTGATTATCTTTTGATGTTAGGGATTAGTCCAAATCGTCTTGCCACAGTGAGTTATGGTGAGGAAAGACCCCTTGACCCAACGAATTTACCGAAAAATCGCCGATGCGAATTTATTGTTCGGTAAAGGGAAAACCTTAACAATTCTTAAAACTATATTGTTGAAGATAATGAATAATTCCAAATCTCTTTTGGTTTTACTAACTTTCATGTTTTTTGTGATTACTACGGGTTGCTTTAATCGCCAGCGGTTCAACAATTTCAACTGGCAGTTGGATAGCTTGCGATACTACACTACAAAATTTGATAGCTTTCTAACAATTCAGAATAAAGAAATAGCACAGTTGCGTATTGATCTTTATACAAAATCTAATGAGCTTAGCGAAAAGCTTGAGATGCTCAATTCGAGACTCAGTGATTCTGAATCACAGTTGACACGTATAAGTGAAAAACTTGGCCCACGGCAAGGAAGTCCTGTTGATTCGTTGGATATTTCGAAAATAAGTCCTGAGGCGAGACTTATTTATGAGTCAGCATATCTGAATTATGTCAGGGGTAACTATTTTGAGGCAATCAATGGTTTCCAAAATTATCTTAAAATTTCGCCTGATTCACCTCTCTCTGATAACGCCCTTTACTGGGTCGGTGAATCTTATACCGCAATGGGTAAGAGACAGGATGCCGTAATACATTTCAGGATTTGGTAAAGAGATATCCTAAGAGTAGTAAAAAACCCAGTGCGCTCTACAAAATGGGTATTATCTATGAAGAGGCAGGGGATATGAAAACAGCGCAGGTATACTACAATCAGGTGATTAAAGACTTCCCCAATTCCCCAGAGGCAACCCTCGCCAAGGATAAACTGCAGCAATGACTACATCTGTTTTCATCCGCTTATATCTGTCTGCATCAAAGTTTACAGAGTAAACTATGAATATCCTGAGAATTTTTTTAGAATCGAGTATAGCTGCCCAGATTATTATGTCTATTTTGGCTATCTTTTCAATATGGTCATGGGGGATTTTTTTTAAAAAGCTGTTTAATTTTTCAAAAGCTAAGGGAAAGAGCAATGCTTTCTTATCCAAGTATCGCTTTCAGACCGGCGTAAAGGAATTAGAGAATTTAGGTGATCTCTTACATGACAATCCATACGGTAGAATTTTAGGAAGTGGGCTTGAAGAGTTCAAAAAATTGAAATTAACAAAACAGATGTTTTCTGGCAAACAACATTATCAGAAAAAAGATAGCGAATGGATGAGTGAACTTTCTGACAATATGCGCTTGGCAATGGAGAGGGCAAAGATTACAGAGATGAAAAATTTAGAAAGCTCATTACCCACACTCAGCACATTTGTAAGCGTCAGCCCTTTCCTTGGGCTTTTGGGTACAGTGTGGGGAATCATGGTAGCCTTCTTGGAAATTCGTGCCCGCGGTTCTGCCCATATCACAATTGTTGCTCCAGGCATTTCTGATGCCCTCATCACCACAGTATATGGACTCTTGGTAGCAATTCCTGCCCTGATATTTCATAATATTTTTCGAAGCCGTGTGAATAGTTACAACTCTGAATTTAATAAATTTGCCAACGAAATTTTCGCTCGACTCCGCAAAGAATTAACTATTATGTAACAATGAATAATAAAGGATTAATTTCTGAGATTAATATTACTTCTTTGGCGGATGTCAGCATTATGCTTTTAGTGATATTCATCATCGCTGCTCCAATGATGACCCCTGGTATTGATGTCGATCTACCCAGAACCGATGCTTCATTACCACATGACGAAGAGGGGGTAACAGTTTCTATAAAAAAGAATGCAGAAATATTTATTGACAACGATCGAGTAGACTTGAGTAATTTTGAAAAAAAGCTTGAAACAATCTTAAAAAATAAACCTCCGGGAATAATTGTATATCTGCGTGCAGATAAAGAGGTCGATTATGGATATGTTGTTGAAGTTGTTGGTCGAATCAGAAAAGCGGGAGTGAGAGAATTGGGACTCGTCGCCGAGATACCACAGGAATGAATCGTTTCTACTCCATTTCAATTTTACTACATCTGGCGTTCCTTTCTGCATTAGTACTTATGAGCCGCAAAAATCTTCACGTAGTGCCAAAATTTGAGGTTTATAAGGTGAGCATTGCCCCATTACCTCAGCCAAAAATCATCGAAATAAAGAAACCAAAGGAACAAGAAGTAAAAGAAGGAGAAAGGATAAAAGAAAAAGCACCACCGAAGAAGAAGATTGCATCAAAAAAGGCACAAGAAATAGAAAAAAAGTCCAAAGAGGCAATTAAAAAGGGGCTACCTGATATCACCCCAAAGGTGTATACTGGTAGTGGTAGAGGATTTACGTATTCGTACTATTTAAATATTCTATTGGGCAAGATTCAAAAAAATTGGCATAATCCTTTTAAGAATAAGGATATCATCTTGAAAAGTATCGTTTATTTTGAGGTCGATAAAAAGGGCACTATCTATAATATTAGACTCGAAGAGAGCTCTGGGAATGAGGTATATAACGAAACAACAATCCGCGCGGTAACATTAACAAGAAAATTGCCTCCTCTGCCTCAAGAATTTTCAGATGATTACCTGAAGGTACACCTGGAATTTCTGACTGCACGGTGAGGGCATGCATTACGCCAGACGCCTTACGCTCGATGTCCACACAAGTGCTTTCAACAAAAGAAAGCGTGAAGCGTGTAGCGTTAAGCATTGAGCATACCCTGGACCTTAACCGAGTAAAAATAATCTTTTCCATTTTGCAGATCTTTACTCTGATCTTTAGTTCTGCCTTTGCCCAAGATGTCTATCTGCGCCTGACCGACTATGGAGGAGGCAAAATAAATCTTGCTATTGAACCATTTTCGAAATCGGGCGTTTCAGATGAACTGATAACAAAAATAAACAATATCGAGATTGTTATCAAAAATGATTTAGAATACTCACTTTACTTTGAAATCTTTCCAGATACTATATTTTTTGCAGGTTCTGATAATCAAGGGATTGTACTGAAGGGCAGTGGAGATAATTCTCGATTGTCAATTATATTGATAGACTTTCAGTCCCATGAAACAATTGCGCAAAAAGATTATGAAATTGGTGAGGACATGAGAAAAACCGCCCATAAAATTTCCGATGACGTGGTTGAAATTTTGGTTGGAGAAAAAGGTATTGCCTCCACAAAGATTGTTTTTTCATACAGAACATCGACAGGGAAAGAATTAGCAATGATCGATTACGATGGCTTCACCTTCACGCCGCTTACGAAAAACAGAAATTTTAACCTCTTCCCTGCCTGGGCTCCAGATGGCAAGAGAGTTTTATTTTCTACCTATGCACGAGGTCGTTTAAATCTGTATGTATTCGATTTGGTAAAGAAAGTCATAGAATCACTTTCTTCTTTTCGGGGTTTGAATTTTGCACCATGTTGGTCGCCGGATGGTACGAAAATTTGTCTTAGTTTGACCAAAGATGGCAATGCTGAGATTTATCTCTTAGACCTAAAAACAAAAAAACTGAATCGTCTCACTAATAATCGAACCATCGATGTTTCCCCAGCATTCTCTCCCAATAGTCGAGAGATTGCATTTGTATCGGATCGCAGCGGTAATCCACAAATTTACGTTATGGATATCTATGGCGGAAATGTCAGGAGACTTACATTCCATGGTGATTATAATACCTCACCAGCGTGGTCTCCACGAGGAGATATCATTACCTATGTCTCAAGAGAAGATGACAACTCTCAACAAATTTATATTACAGACCCCTATGATTTCAGTCCGGCTCGTCTCACCTACGATGGTAATAATGAGGAACCATCGTGGTCACCAGATGGTTTACATATTGTTTTCACCTCAAACAGAGACGGCAGGTATGAGCTCCATACAATGAACTGGGATGGTTCAAGACGACGAAAACTTACCAATCGCATTACTGCGAATGGCCCTGATTGGTCACCAATACTTAGATTTAGTGATTACTAAATCTAGGAGTAGACAGTAAATATTTAAAAGACTCATTATTGTAATAAACCTCGCTCACTTAGTTATATCCTAAACACCAGATCGTATTTCCATAATTTTCTTTAAACCTTATTTACCTATACTTTCAATCTTTTTTTCTAATTGTTCAATCTTCGACCTCAATTTTTCTTTTTCTGCCCTTGAAATTTTTACTCTTACACGAACCAGGAGGTAAATAACTATGAGAATTAATATTATCTGAATAATTATTATTGGTTGAGAGTTCTGGATGATTCCAAAGATTAATGTGATGAACGCCAAAATTAAAACACTAATCAAACCTTCTATCATTGCACCTCCTTATCCGCCTAAGGCGGATTAAATGCCTAAAATACCTAAATCCAGCCCGTTTGCAACGAGCTTGGGTAAACATCTAAACCCGACCAAAAGACTATTAGACTATCAGACCATAAGATTAAATGACCATGAGACAATTCGACTATAAGACTCTCAGACCATACGGCCATCTTATTTCCCCCGCAAAATTTCTTTAACTCTCATCAGCCGGGTTAAATCACCTCTTTCAATTTCAGATAATTTCAGATTTATAAATTTGATTGTTTCGTCAATTGAGGGAATAAGAATATATTCTAATGCATTCACTCTTCTTCTCGTTTTTTCAATTTCAGTTGCGAGCAGCTCCAGGGTTTTCTCCAATTCAGCAAGGTCAAGCAGTTTGGAGATGAGTTGATCAATTTTTAAGAGAGCAAGGTCAAGATCGCCCGAGGTGGACAAGAATCCATAATTAATTAATCTCCCAGAAATTTTCTTAGAGAATTTTGGAATTTTCAGGTTTAACACACGTTCAGTGGTGTAATCAATTTCAATTGTCTTGGTGGTTGCCAAAAGTGCCTCATCTGTAGCCTTTGGCATCTGTTTGCTTGAGGCAAAATAGAAATATCCAAACGCTTTCCTCAATTCATCTTCAATCTTTAGACGCGTTTCTCTGATTCTATTCACCAATTCAAGAATTTTTCGCATCAGTTCGTCCTGTTTATCCTTCAGTAACTTATGACCGCGTCGGGCAATTGCCCCTCGCCGTTTTAGGCGCAGTAATTGCATTCTGGTGGGAGGAATATCCAGCTTCATAATCTCTAAATCCTAATATCTAAATACTAAACAAATACAAAACTCTAATTTCAAATATTTAAAAATCCGGTTTTGGACTTTGGTCATTTGAATTTGTTTAGAATTTAGGATTTCGTGCTTAGAATTTAATGTATAGACAACCATTCATCACCTATGATATCGATTCTTTATCTTTAGTGTGGTCATAGTAACGCTGCAGATATTCATCCCTCACTCTCTTCATCTCTGTCCTCGGCACCTGCCTCAATAGTTCCCAACCCAAATCTAATGTTTCTTCTATTGTTCTATTTTCATCTTCTCCCTGAGAGATATATCGTGTTTCGAAATCCTCGGAAAATTTTAGATAAATTTTATCCAAATCTGACAATGCTGCTTCTCCTAAGATTACCGATAGTTCTGCTGCTTCCTTACCCCGTGCATAACAGGCGATGAGTTGGTTAAACAAATCGGCGTGGTCTTCCCTGGTTTTGCCTTTACCAATACCTTTATCCTTGAGCCTTGAGAGTGACTGTTGGACATCAATCGGTGGTGAAACTTTTTTGCGGTAGAGGGAACGCGAGAGAATAATCTGCCCCTCGGTAATGTATCCAGTCAAATCAGGAATTGGGTGGGTCTTATCATCTTCGGGCATTGACAGGATTGGAATTAATGTTATCGATCCCTTTTTGTCTTTTATCCGACCTGACCGTTCATAAACGCTAGCCAAGTCAGTATAAAGGTAGCCGGGATAGCCTCGTCTCCCAGGAATTTCTTTTCGTGCCGCTGAGATTTCCCTCAGTGCCTCTGCATAATTTGTCATATCAGAAAGTACTACAAGTATATGCAATCCTTTTTGAAAGGCAAGATACTCAGCAACCGTAAACGCGACTCTCGGTGTTGAAACCCGCTCAATCGCTGGGTTATCAGCAAGATTCAAAAATAGAACAACGCGCTCAAGTGCCCCCGATTTCGTGAAATCCTGAATAAAGTAGTTCGCCTCTTCGAATGTAATACCCATTGCTCCAAATACCACAGCGAATTCCTCTTCTTTCCCCAAAACCTTTGCCTGACGTACAATTTGTGCGGCAACACGATTGTGTGGTAAACCAGAACCTGAGAAGATAGGTAGTTTCTGTCCACGTACTAAAGTATTAATTCCATCAATTGAAGAAATTCCAGTCTGAATAAATTCATTGGGATAGTTGCGCGCAGTTGGATTTATTGGCGCACCATTTATATCAAGCATTGCCTCAGGGATGATTTGTGGACCACCATCTTTTGGTCGACCGAGACCGTCAAATATTCTACCAAGCATATCAGAAGATACACCAATATGTAAGGTTCGGCCAAGAAATCGAACCTGACAGTTTTGAACGTCAATTCCTGTAGAACCCTCAAAGATTTGCACCAGTGCTTTATCTTTATCGACTTCTAAAACTCTACCTCTCCTCTTCTCTCCTGTGCCGGTATAAATCTCAACCAACTCCTCATATTTTGCACCCTCGACGTTTTCAACAAGTAGGAGGGGACCGGAGACACTTGTAATACTACTGTATTCCTTTATCATTTTTTCTCCTCGGTCTTGTGTTCATTTTGTGCTTTCTTTGCCTCTGTCCCTGCGGTTTCCTTTTTCTTTTTTTCTTCCTCTGAAGCCGCTTCAGTCTTTTCAGTTTCTTTTGTCTCTTCCTCTTCTTCCTTTTGTTCTTTCTTTATCTCACCTGTTATCAGTTTTCCAAATTGCTTTTCTACGGTATCTTTCAATGAAGTTATCTTTTTTTCGCTTTCTGCTTCTTGTAAATACTTCATCCTGGCAATCTGCTCTCTCACGTCCATCTTCACTATATCAGCAAACGCTACACCTTTAGTCAATGCCTCTCTTGCTCTGTTGTAGTAAAGCATACACACGGAGAGCATATTATATTGTTTCTTAAGCGAAGCATAGGTATCAATTTCATGAAATGCATTTTGGTGTAAGAAATCCTCACGTATGGAACGAGCACCCTCAAGGATTAAGCGGTCTTCCGGAGATAAGGCATCAACACCGATCAGTCTTACGATCTCTTGAAGTTCCGCCTCCTGCTCCAAAAGCCGCATTGTCTCTTTGGATAGGTCGGTAAAATCCTTTGCCACCGTTTTATTCAAATTATCGCTCATATCATCCAGGTAAAGTGAATAGGAATTTAACCATGATATTGCTGGGAAATGTCGTTGATACGCAAGTCTATCCTCAAGACTCCAGAATACCTTTACGACCCGAAGTGTCGCTTGAACAACAGGATCGGATAAATCACCGCCCGGAGGCGAAACCGCACCAATGACACTCAGTGCCCCCTGTCTCTCAGGATTGCCCAATGCTTTCACTCTCCCAGCCCTCTCATAGAATGAACTCACCCTTGCACCAAGATAAGCGGGATAACCCTCTTCACCGGGCATCTCTTCCAATCTTCCCGAAATTTCTCTCATTGCCTCAGCCCAGCGCGAGGTTGAATCTGCCATTACCGCAACTGAAAAGCCCATATCCCTAAAATACTCAGCGATCGTAATGCCAGTATACACTGAAGCCTCTCTTGCTGCTACTGGCATATTTGAGGTATTTGCAATGAGCACAGTGCGTTTCATAAGTGATTCCCCTGACCTTGGATCTTTCAATTCAGGGAACTCCAAAAGTACCTCGGTCATCTCATTCCCGCGCTCACCACAACCGATGTAAACGATGATTTCGGCATCTGCCCATTTTGCCAGTTGATGTTGAATAACCGTCTTCCCAGAGCCAAATGGGCCAGGGCAGCAGGCAGTCCCCCCTTTTGCAATAGGGAAGAATGTATCAATAACCCTCTGCCCAGTTGATAGAGGTATGGTTGGAGCAAGCCTCTCTTTATACGGTCTTGGGATTCGGACTGGCCAGCGTTGTAGCATAGTAAGCTGAACCTTTCCGTTTTCTCCCTCCAATTCACACACAACATCGGTTACCAGATATTCGCCTTCTTTAATATTTTTGATTTTACCTTTAACATCGGGGGGAATTAAAATCTTATGGATCACCAAAACAGTCTCTTTTACTTCACCAATAATATCTCCGGGGCCCACAACATCCCCCTTCTTCATGAGGGGTTTGAAATGCCATTTTTTATCTCGCTCCAGTGCTGGAATTTCCACACCCCGAGTGATGTTATCACCAGTTTTGTCCCTAATGATGTCTAACGGCCTTTGAATACCATCAAAAATTGATTCAATGAGTCCCGGGCCGAGTTCGACAAACAGTGGCTGGTCAGTCATATATAATGATTCTCCAGGACCAATTCCTGAGGTATCTTCATATACCTGAATTGATGCAAGGTCTCCAGAAAGTGCAATGATTTCACCAACCAGCCGTTCTTCACTTACGCGCACGACATCATACATCTTACTTCCAGTCATTCCCTTCGCTACAACTAAGGGTCCTGAGACTTTAACAATTTCGCCTTTTCTCATTTTTCCTCCAAAAAGACATCAGCACCAACTGCTTTTTTTATAACACCTCGTATTCGTTCTGTTGCGAGTTTTGTCTTTCCCCTACCTGTAGGGATTGGAATCAAACAAGGAAATGTTTCGGTTCGATACTGCGATAGGACTTCACTCAATTCATCAATAAATTCTTCAGTAAAAAAAATGATTTTAATGCCTTCTTCAATTAAATCTTCAACCACCTTCACACCTTCTCCTTTTTTTATATAAACTACCTTTGCCCCAGTTGTAAGAAATGGCATAATTGTTTCCTTCTCTCCAATGATTGCTAACGCACTACCAGACATCAGGAATACTCTCCTTTAATTCATCACTGGGTACTTCATTGAGCTTTCCCCAATAAACCTGACGAATTTTTTTGATTTCGCTTATTTTAAATTGATAAAAACCAAATAATGGTTCGACGCCAAATGTCATCCTCCTCGCCTGCACTAAGAATTCTAACTTCATCTCCCCACACATCCTTTCTAATCTGAGAAAGGAATGGCATTCCTCAATATACGCACTACCCCTGTCCATGATTTTTGAATATGGTGTGGTAAAAAAATTCTTCCCCAAAAGATCGTGATGGGCACTGAGATTATCAACGAAGAGCTTTTTATCAACAGAACCATAAGGTATGTATACTTGGGAAAAAATTTCACGACTATTCTCGAACTGGCGAGCCCTGAAGAAACTGCGAATATTTTCTAAGTCAAAATAGACTTCAAGGTATTTGCTGAAAAATGGAGTAAATTGAGCTGTTTCATAAAAATATTTACATAAAATTTTATCAAGATTTGTTGAAAACAGGAAAGGGTCTTTGTCGAGGGCAAATTTTTCAATCTTTTCAATCACCTCGGGCCAGGTCTCGACCTCTGACTCTTCTTGGGAGTACAGTATATCATCGCTTCCCCGTTTCAGCTTTACCTTTAGATTGTGAATCTGTTCGGGCCAATCGATTAACCTATTGACCTGTGGGGTTTGGCAATATCTGTTGAAAAAATTTCTCAATGCGATTTCTTCTGCCTCAAGGCCGGAGGAGATGTCCTTCTGTCCAATATAGGGGGTATCAGACAGAATCGTATTGAAGCTCGACAGATCAGCAGCAAGTAGTCGGTCGAAGTGCCCTTTTGTCAAAAGCTTGCTCTCCCGTGCCCTGATTATACCGTTAACATATGCGTACTTTGTATCTTCTGTTCCCTTTATCATCTTGATTGAGTGATCTTTATTATTTCGCCCTGGTCATCAAGGGTTACGTTAAGAATTCTTTCCATCGTTATATTATCAACCGTTTTAACCACCTTTTTAAACTTCAATCTGTATATTTGCTTAAAGTACTTTGGTACTCCAAGTGAAAGCTTACGGTATATTTTATCCTGGGGGCCAATTTTCTTTTCAGTGACCTTAGGCTCTACTCCCTTAAACTCGGGGAATTCCTTTGAGATTTTTCTCTTTATGCTGTTTATTATCTTGCGTTCAATCATTTTTGCTTCCTATTCCTTTACTCTATGTCTCATTCGCAATGTTGGGTCACCATAGAGTACGAATTGTAAGAGTGTCTTCTGGTCATCATCATCTAAAAAGCCGTGCCTTCTCAGTGCCTTACGTGCAAAATCTATTTTTGCATTTTTTAAACTCTCGCCAATTGTTAAGCCCTGTTTTATATATTCGAAGAAGTACTTTGCTAATAAATCGGCCTCGGTAGAGGGCGGACTAACTGGACCATATGAAATTGTGGTGGACCCACAAAAACCGTAAATACCATCTTGGCTGAGAAATTTTAGGACCATCGCATCCTGATGTGATTTTTTTATGATGTATGCACCATAACATGCCTCAGATGTAGCCAAGCCTGAGGCGTCGATAATATTTTGGGGTCTTAACGCCACTGGATAGTCTTCATTATCCTGACCATACCAGTTCGCTGAGACCTTGGTACCGTGGAGATTAAAATAGAGAAAATCCTTGTTCTGTAGCCACTGGGGTTTAAATTTGTCACTGGTGATGGGTGGTGATACCTTTAAATCTTTTAGATTTCCAATCTGACGGTAGACATTTTCTGATGCCTCTCGCCAGACCTTTGCAGTAATGCCGAACGCTTGCCTGGTGTTTTTGTGCGATTTTCTTAACAGCTTTATGATGAAGTTGGCGTCTTGATTATCCGGAATGCGGGCGCATACCCTATCTGGAATCAAGAAGTCATCATCCTTTGATGCATAGGGGTTATCTGATAAGACAGTCTCATCACCGTCATCACAGGGATTTTCTAGTCTAAAAAAAGGGATTACGTTATCTCCACCCAAGAGTAATAAAAAATCCACATCCCCCCATTTCTTTTCGATTTTTAAGAGGAAATTTCTGATTGATAGTGCTTTCCTCTTCACTGGCTTAACTTTAAATTTATTTGGCCTATCATGATATAAAAATTCTATGTCGTAATCCCTTTTCGTTTTGATAAAAAAATTTACGGCCTTTTCTACCTTATTTGTATCATCGATTGCCTTTTGTAAAGCCTTTTTTCCACTCAAAATGACCATCCTCATTGCTGATTATATTCAAAAATCGGGGGATGTCAAGAAACCCAGCACCTTACCCCCACACCAAAGTTTTTTTGGAGGGGGGAGGAGGGTTGACATAAGATATTTTGTATGTATAATTAACTGTTTCGGGGCGTGGCGCAGCGGCTGAGCGCGCATGGTTTGGGACCATGAGGTCGTGGGTTCAAATCCCACCGCCCCGACCATTAAACAAGCGGAAATCTAGTGGTTGATGTGTGTGGAAGTGGATCTAGTCGTGGGTTTCCCGTTTCTTTCATTATGATAAT
>Ga0114921_10001142_pt1 | contig 11999 bp, 12 predicted proteins | sample BentaG_FD_87016 | JGI IMG/M metagenome (GOLD analysis project Ga0114921, IMG submission 87016) | Deep subsurface microbial communities from South Atlantic Ocean to uncover new lineages of life (NeLLi) - Benguela_00093 metaG | ecosystem: Environmental > Aquatic > Marine > Oceanic > Sediment ...
CGAAACCCAGTGCCCTGAAGAAGCAATAGAAATAATCGAAAACTAATTTCAAATTAAGTATTTTTCTCTTTTTTTTCTTTAATTATTGTTAATAAGATGGAGTTCACCTACCATAATAATATTCTACCACAATTCTTACATGTTCCTTCATTTATTTGTGTATTTATGCAGTTTTCATGATAAGGGATTCTACATGCTTGGCAAAGATAAATTTTGCCTGAATATTCTATAAAATCATATCCACAATATATACATTTAGATGTAAAAGAAAAGCTTTTACTATTAACATCTGCTTCTATAATTTGAGAAGTTTCTGTTAATCCTCCTCCAATAGTATTAGGCGTTATATAATTTTCTTGTTGGGGGACCGAAACCCATTGATCTTCTAAAGGTTGTTGAGGTTGAGATTGCATACTTTCCCAATCAGAAACATATCCAGAAGTAGGTTTCTTTGTTATCCCCATTTTTTTAGATATTTTTTCATCTAAGATATTTGTTAAAATTAATGCGGAAGCATATTTTCCTTTAGCTCCTCCTTTTTGCAAATGTGTATGGCTAATCATATGAATAATTTTTCCACCTGTTTTACCATAATCGAATTCAACTAACACAGGTGCTTCTCCCCATTTATTTTGAATCTCCCATGAGCCAATTAATACCTTAACCACTTGATGGTTTATAATTTGTATAGGAAAGGAGCGAGTTTCAAGCCACCATCTAAACTCTTTCTTTTTAGTATTTTTTGATGTTTGTTTCGCCCATTTACTCTGTTGAATTTCACTTATCACTCCTTCTAGAAAAGGATGATTTGGTTCAAGAATTTGACAAGCCACAACAGCATCAGCAGTTTTAGCGCCATTCCATCTGATATAACCTGGAAAAATATTTTCAATAATACTTCGAATGGCCCAATCAGTTGTAATTAACCATCCACCATTTACAACAAAATTTTTAACTTTGGGATGAGCAGAATAAGGAATATCACTTCCTGGACATCCTATAAGTAATACATCATATTGAGATAAATCGACTTTCATAATTTCTTTTTCTTTTATTACTTCCTTTTGAGAGGCATACATGTATTCAATCACTTTTTTAGGTTTCTCATATTTTCCACTTACAGCTAGAATTTTTCCATGTTTTTCCACCGCTTCTACTACGTCTTTTTTATTCAATGCCTCTATTTTTCGTTTTTTTACTTCTGAATATAAATCTTTCCAGCTCATTTTACTTGCCTTTAAATAAAGTTAAAAGGAATCTAGTGTTATTTTATAATTAATATAAATAAGTTAATATATATTTTTGTATAGGAAGTGAATAAATTGTCAATATTAAAAGAGTTAGGTCCACCATATGAATTTTGGGATTATTTTGAAGAAATTTCTAAAATTCCTCGTTGTTCGGGTAATGAAGATGAAGTAAGAGACTATATTAAAAATCAAGCAGAGAAATTAGGTTTCAATACAAAGGTTGATAAAACAGGAAATCTAGTAGTTAGAATTCCATCAATATCTAATGAAAAACAACGAATTATTTTGCAGTGTCATATGGATATGGTTTGTGAAAAAAATGAAGCCATTTCCCATGATTTTACAAAAGATCCATTAAAGTTAAAAACAATAAACATTGACGATGAAATATGGGTTACAGCTGAAGGAACCACTTTAGGTGCCGACAATGGTGTTGGAATTTCTTATTTATTAACTCTAATGAAAAAGATTTACAAGAAAGAATTAGAGTTTGATTCATTAAGTTTTGAATTATTATTTACTGTTGATGAAGAAGTAGGTCTAAAGGGTGTTTTCGAGATAGAAACAGATTTAATAAAAGGAGATTATCTGGTAAATATCGATTCAGAAGAAGATAATGCTTTTACAGTCGGATGTGCAGGAGGTATAGTTACTATCTTTGATATTAAGAAAGAGATATCTAATATAAATCAGAGTGAAGATCGACTAATACCTATAAAGATTTTTATAACTGGCTTATTAGGAGGACATTCAGGGGCTGATATTCATTTAGGGCGAGCTAATGCTCTAAAAATAATGAGTCAACTTCTCTGGAAGTTAAATGATAAATTTTTAATTCATATCAATTCGATAGATGGAGGAAATAGGAATAATGCTATACCTAGAGAAGCTAATGCTATTTTATTAGTAAAGAGGGAGAGGTTTTCAGAAATAACCACTTTTATTGAGGATCTTATTAAAGATATAAAAATTGCTTTTAATGGTATTGAGCCAAAGATGGAAGTTATTATAAAAAAAATAGAACACTTTGCTGACAACAAGGTTTTATCAAATAATTTTCAGGAAAAACTCTTGAACATCTTATATTTACTCCCTAGCGGTCCTCATTTGATGCATCCAAAAATTAAAGACTTAGTATTTACTTCAACAAATTTCGCAATAATAAATACTAAAAATAATCATATTGAAATCGTACTTCATCAAAGAAGTATGAGTGAATACTTCAAATACGTAGTTTGGGAAAGATTAAAGACTTTATTCAAATTATCTGATTTAGAAACTGAAATTATAATAGACAGTGATTATCCGGGGTGGACACCTGATTTTGATTCCAAGCTATTGGCATTATCCAAGGATGCTTATAAACAAATATTTAAAAAAGATGTTCACATTAAAGCAATTCATGCTGGTTTAGAATGTGGCATTCTAAAGAAACATTTTCCTAAAATGGAAATGATTTCATTAGGACCTAACAATGAAGGAGCTCATTCTCCCAATGAGCGATTACAAGTAAAATCTGTTGAAAGGATCTGGAATTTTCTAGTTAATTTATTCGAGAAATTAGATTAAGATATTAAGACTTTTTTTATATCATTTGAAAAAATTAATAAATTTAAATAAATAATTTATCCATAGTTCATTATGCAAAAGCAATCAGGTTCAAAAAAAAAAATTAAAAAAGAAGAAGTCATAGGCTCCGAAACAATATTAGAAAGAATAAGAAGTAAAACTCCTTGGATTCCAGGAAAATTATTGAGAAAACCTAAAATCAATTTTCCTAAATTTAGAACTCCTAGAGTTTCTTTACCTATGCCATCAAAATATTTGAGTATTGTGTTAGTATACATAATACTATTTATTCTTCAGACAGGAGTAATTTATTTAATGATCAGGAACCCTCCAGCATTAGGATCTGATCCAAATAGCGGTAATCCGATTTTTCTTTATCCAGATCTTTATGAAAGTTTTATAATAGAGGGTATAGTAGCTTCTATGTTGATGTTTTTTTGCTCAATAGGATTTATCTTTTTATATCAAGCGTCTAAACACGTCTATAATAAAAGTTTAGCTATACGAATTCTGGCAATTGGTATAGTAATGGTAATTATTACATTTTTCATACTCCAATACATGATTGGGGTGAAAATGGGCACGCTGGATGAACCATAAACAAATTATTAAGTTAGATATTAAATTTATTTAAATTGAAAAGATATAGGCTAATACTTTTTTAATTCTAATAAAGGAGTATGATAAATTGCTTAGTTTTCATTAAAGGGATTAGATTTCAATTTGAATTTATATTATTCCACTTTACAGATTTTTATCTCGTCATAATCTACAAATACTTTATATAATCCTTTCATTTCTTCATCTAATTCAGAATCGCGCGTATCTAATCTTAATATTTGATTAGGAATGGTTTGAAGTTTATATTTCGCACATAAAATAATTATATTTTTAGAGCTTATTTTACGTAAGATTCTTGGCGAAATTTGTAAATTACCACGTCCAAAGAGAAATCCTTGTCTTCCAATAGGTGAAACAATGATCTTAACTTTTTTATCCTCAATATATTCGAGAATTTGTTGTTCATTTAAATCCATTGCAATAATTTTACCATTACTAAGCAAATCCACACCTAAAATTGATTTTTTTTCGTTTAATCTGTCTGTTATTGCCTTAGTTGTGGATCCAGGTCCAATTAAGTAATATATATCTTTTTCTAAGTTTTCCACAACTCTTTTAGCAATTCTTTCTTGATGAATTAAATCCGAATCAATAGAACCCATCTTAGATAATTGAGAATAATCTGGATTAAAAGGTGTTAGTAAGTAACCATATAATCTTGAGATTAATTTACCTTCTCTATATTCAGTCTCATCAATATCTAAAACCTCTGATTCCTTTAATGGTAATTCATCCCATAGAAATTGTATTATTAAATAGCTTGCAATTCTTGGATTTAAAGAAAAAACACTTGAATAAATTTTTACACCTGCAGGAATCCCAAGGCATGGGATATTTGTATTAACAACACTAAAGATGTCACGTGCTGTTCCATCACCTCCAACAAATAATAATAATTTTAGATCTTCAATATTTTTCATCATCTTCGCTGCGATTTTCGTGTGGTCAGCATTAGTATCTAAAATTCCCTCAATTTTATTAAAAATCGAGTGATCAATAAGTTCATAATCAAAATTCAGATCTTTCAAAATATTTTGACCCATAATTCCCGGACAAGTAATGAATTTTAGTTTAGCTTTAATTGATTCTAATTCTATTAAAAGTTCTTTTGTTCTATTTATAGCATTAGGTTTAGCACCTAATCTAATTGCTTTTTTTAATATTTCCCTACCGTCTGTACCTTTTAATCCTACAGAATCACCCATTCCCGAGATGGGATTTATGATTAAACCTAATTTGAATTTAGTAAGATTGTTCATTTATCATCAATATAATTAAAAAAAGAAAAAATTTTTGAAGTTACGTACTAAAAATCAAAGATGTATTATTCTGCTGTAAATGATTGATAATCTGCTGCCGAAAGTAAGTTACCTTTTTCTCCATCCCAATTTGATGGTTCAATTTCATACAACCAGCCTGCTCCATAAGGATCTTCATTCATTTTTTCAGGCTCATCCATTAAGTCGTTATTGATATTAGTAACTTTTCCACTAACAGGAGAATATATATCACCTACTGCTTTAGAGCTTTCAACTGTAGCATCAATAGGATCTGAGGTTGGTTCATCCCCTGACATTTCCACTTGAGTCAATTCTGCCCCCTCAAGACCCTCAACATCTACAAAACTAATTTCTCCAAGTTGTTCAGCAGCGTATGCGGTAAGACCTACTTTTTTAGATCCAGGATCGAACCATTGATGAGTTTTAGTGTAAAAAAATCCCTCTTTAACATCAGCCATTTTTTAATCACAATTTTTTTATTTTTAATTTATAAATAAAAATTATTAAAAGATATTGAATTTAATGATATTTTAAATTAATTATAGTAAAGATTTAAAATTTTTTTATTTATTAATATTAGAAAAAAAGAACAGTGACTCTTAAAGAACAAATTGATTTTTATAGAGAATTTAAAGATTGGTACTTTAAAATTATAGAGGATTTTAAGTTTAATCATAAAAAAGATTACAAAGCACGTAATTATTTATCTCAAATTTTAGAAAAAAAAGGAAAGAATTGGGATCTGGAATTAAATTTAGTTACTTTTAAAAATCTTCTTAAAACTAAAAATATCATTTTAATCTATGGGTGCGGACCATCACTAGAAGTTACCGTTAAAATTTTATTGAAAGAACTTAGACCAAAATTTTTTGCTAATTGTATAAATTTAGCTGCTGATGGCGCCTCGATTTTACTAAAAAATAAAGGCTTACATATCAATGGAATCTTTACTGACTTAGATGGAATAACTAAAGAAGAATTTTTCTATTCAGAGTTTCTATTTATTCATGCTCATGGAGATAATATTGAAAAATTGAAAAGTTTTAAGGATGAAATACATATTTTTAAAAATATAATTGGAACTACTCAAGTAGAACCATCAAAGAACTTAATTAATCCAGGAGGTTTTACAGATGGAGATAGGATTCTTTATTTTTTACGAACACTTTTAGAACCTAAACATCAAATATTTTTAATTGGTATGGATTTTCAAAATATTATTGGCAAATATTCTAAATTGAATATAAATGAAAATCAAGAAGGAAATGCAATTAAAATAAAAAAACTCAAATTTGCTATAGAATTAATAGAATGGATTATGCATTTAATAAAAAACGAGATATATTTTGTAAATTCAAAATTTATCTCAGATAAATTCAACTACCTTTCAATAGAGGAATTTAAAAAAATAATTTCATAATTAAAATCTATATCTTATAATCTTGGATACCAGCAGAAGTAATTTTATATAATAATCTTTTCTCAGGATTTGCGCTTGAATTGACATTATGAATATAATATTTCCCTTCTTCTTTGCGATTTAGATATAAATATTCTGAGAAATAATTATTTATGAAATGGTTACCAACAGGTAATACTCGAATAAATGCATTTTCAAATAGGTTCGGAGCAACTTGTGCTGTTGCTATAGTTATTAGATTATATGTTTTGGTGAGTGAATTTATTTTGTTTATAATTTCTATAAACGTATCTTTTGATTTTTTATATGAAATTCTCTTTTCACCCTGTTCTGATCTAAAATGATTATTTAGAGTATCAATAATCAATACTCCATAAGGTTTTTTTTCTATTAAGTTTTCTAGATCATTTAAAGTAAGTAAAAAAGCAGAATTACTTAGAATTTTAGTAACTAGTATACTTTTTAATACTTTTTTATAGTCATATTTAAATTCATTTGCTATATCCCTTATTCTTTCTGGACGAAAGGTATTTTCTGTATCAAAATAATAAACAAATGTTACGTTTTTTAATTTTTCATAAATTCTTGAAAAATTTTTGTATGCTTGAACACATATTTGATGACAGATCTGAGTTTTACCTGTTTTATTAGCTCCAAAAATCAAATATTTTTTACCCGTATAAAGCCCTCCGCCAAAAATTTCATCACAATTTTTTGAACCAGAAGATAATACTAATTTTTCACTTCTTTTTTTACTATAATCATTTAAAGCATAACGTACGTTGATCAATTGATTTTGTTTAATATTTAGGCTGTTGCAGAGATCCATTTTCATTTAATATTTAATTAATTAATTAAGGGTTTTAATATAATTTAACATATTCATCTAAAAAATTTTTATTGTATTCTCCAATATAAAATCGAAAAATTAATTTTTAGGTAATCATAAATATGATCTATCCTAAGATTTGTGAATTTTCTTATTAAACTACCACTTATTTATATAATTATAAAAATGGCAAAACGAAAAAAAGAAATTTGTCAGTATTGTGGAAAGAGTTTCGTTTATTTATCTCGTCATAAATGCAGAATTAAAGAACGAGTTGAAGGTTCTTCAGATGAGAAATCTGAAATGGAGAGAAGAGTTGAAAGAATGGAAGAAAAGAAGAAAGTATTTAACCGAACATTACGAAAAGATGAGGCAATGATCTTAAGCATTATTAATAGAAAAAAAGATTTATTTTTTAATGATCTTTTAGAGTTGAGTAAAAAGAAACGAGATGAATTGGATCAAATCCTAGATGTTTTAGCAATGCAATCAAAAATAAGACTTAGACGAGAATTATTGGAGGCTTCCTGGACAAAACATATAACTTCAATTGAAGAAATTGATATAAAAACTAAAGAACTTAAAATTAACAAGAAACTGAAGCCTTTCATTTGGAATATGTTTTCAAGACAACCGTGCTTCATTTGTCCTTTCCGTGAAAAGTGTAATGAAACTAATTCAGATCAGTTTAATCCATATCATTGTCATTGGTTAACAGATTGGATTGAGGTATCACTAGAAGGAAAAGAATATAATGTCAATTTTGATGAAATTAAAGCAAGATTACAAAAAAGCTAATTATATTTTCTGTAAGCCGATAAGATAAATTTCGTTACTTGTTTTTTTAGATGATTTTGGTTTATAAGATTTTAAATATTTAAATTCTTGCTTTACCTTTTTATAAAAATTATTAAAGTCAGTTCCTTGAAAAACTTTAATAACTAAACTTCCATTAATTTTTAGATTTTTTTTTGTTAAATCAATAATTTTAAGACAAAGGTTAATTTGTCTTATTTGATCACTGAATTTATTACCAGATTTATTAATTGAAGCATCAGATAAGATTAAATCTAATTTCTTTGGAAAAAATGCATTTAATTCATCAATGAATTTTGGTTTAGTAAAATCCTCTTGGACTAGTTTAATTTTTTCAATTGGTGTTGTTTTTTTTATATCAACTCCCATAATTTTATAATGATCTCGATGATAATACTGATCATTATATTTCTCTAAATTTTCTTCAGAGAATTTCCTTGCTACTTGCAACCATGAACCAGGAGCACATCCTAAATCTAAAATATAAAATGCTCGTTTAAAAATATTGAATCTTTTTTGAATTTCTAATAATTTAAAAGCAGATCTCGCTCTATACCCTTCTTGTTTAGCACTTTTATAATGTGGATCTCTCCTATGCTCTTTTGAATTTCTAACCATCTTTTTTCAATAAAGAATTAAATTTTTAAATCTAATAGACTATCCTTTATAAGGTTTAAACCCATATTTGTTTTAATTGAGAGAAAATCAAAATGTGTTCTTGAAACCTTGTATCCTTTTTCCTTAATTTTGTTTTGAATTACATGCATCTTTGGAACGTAGGGCAACTTTAAGTTTTGACTCAATTTATGTATATTGTAATAAGAAACAGGCATATTAATTTCCTCTAATGCTAAATTTAAGAGCTTATCTATTCTATTCTTACATTTATATCCAATTTTTTGGTTTAAAATTAAAATTTCTTTGATAAATTGATTATCATGAATTTCCTCAAGCCACAATGGTCCTGCATAATCTAATGTATCCTTAGTATTACATAAGGGACACTTTTCAAATATATGAAGGGGTTGATTTTTTAGAGTAGTTCTATATCCACAGTATTGGCAATGGATTATATATCCATAATTTTTAATGAATTTAGTTATTATTTTTTTATTTTTAAAAGTTAGAGCAAAAATACGGATGAAATGTTTGTAAGAAAAAGTTAAAAGAGGAATGATACCTAAGTTATTGATATTTGCCATTCTTGAAATAAAATAAATCAAGATTCTTGCTCCAATTTCCTTACAATACTCACTATGAAGTGGCTTAGATAAATACTTTCTTATGCAAGCATTTTGTTTGATTCCAAACAATACAGGTGTATCTGTGGCAGTTACACATAATGAACCATTTACTTTTTGGATAGCTTTAAAGGCTGAATCTAAGTAGCGATTTGGGGTACCAAAGGGATCAATGGAGATTATATTTGGTTTATGTTTTTCTTGTTCTGATGTAAAGCAGTCATCTTGAACAATTTCAGACAAAAGGAAATTAGCATCTTTTCTTGAAATTTCAATTTTATGTTTTGGCTTGTCTAACTTATTTAAAGTGATATTTTTCTTAATTAACTTAATAGCAATGGGATTAATATCATTAATATATATTTTTTTAACATTTCTACATTCTTTTAGAATTCTAATAGAACTTACTCCCGATGCTGCCATAGAGTCTACTATAATAAGACTTTTTTGACTGTAAATTTTATTATATGCTGTTATTGCTAGATTAGTTATATCACGATTTATCATCATATTTTTATTATAAAAAACAACCATAGATTTTGAAGGAACTGTGTTTTCATCAATAGCAAGAACATAAAAATCTGCTAATCCTTCCCTGTTTATTATGAAATCTTTTACTTCCATTTTTTTATGTTTGAAAACATTATAATAATAATTATTCAAATCCATTTTCAGTTAAATTCAATGTAAAGTTATTTAACTCAATTTCAGGATCTTTAGTTAAAATTAATTTTCTTTCATTCAATTTTTCTGTTCTTGTTATTTTTATACTAAAATCCACCCAATATTTCATAACTTTACCGCCACTCTGAACTTCAATGATTTGATCATTTAAATTTTTTCTACTAATTTCGTTAATTATCATAATTTCGATACCATAGGTTTTATTTATATAGAATAAATTTGCTAAGATCTGATTTAATTGGTAATTTAAATTGTAATTCTTTTCTTTTTTATCTTTATTTAACTCTATTCGATATAAATTAGTTAAAGAATCTATAACAATTAAGTCAAAATTGATATTACTCTCATTCAGATATTTCAGAATCAAGAATTCAAAATTAAAAACAATATTATTCAATTCATCAAAATTAGTAGTTTGAATAAATATTATCTTATCTAATATTTTAAAGGAATCCTTTTGAATCATATCAATTTTCTCAGAAGGAAAGTTAGGTTTAGTATAAATATATATAACTCGTTTTCCAATTTTTGCGGTATTAATTGCTGTCTGAAGAGCAAATGTAGTTTTTCCAACACCGAAATCCCCCCAAATAGAAAATATTCCTTTTAAAGGATCGGTATTTTTGAAATATGCATTTAATTTCTGGGTTGGAAATTTCATTTAATTAAAAATTTTTAATTTTATTTAATATTTATAATTATAATTTGAGAAATAAAATTTTATATGTATATACGGAAAATTTAAATTTTTTTTATAGAATAAATAATGAACTTAACCGTCTAAATATTAAGTTTAAAATTTTAAATATAGGAGCTAAACTTCCATTTCATTCCTCCCTAATCCTTACAACTTCAGAAGATCTCCAACAATATAGAAACTCTAATAAAAATTTAAATTTCCTCATATATTCTAAAGATGATAATTTCAACCATTATATTCTAAAAGTAATCGCCGCTTATCGAATAGAATATAAAAATTTTTATTCAGAGCTGACATTTTCTATTGATCCAGGAACAAAACATATTGGAATGGTTGTTTTTTTAGATGATTATTACTTAAATTCTCAAACAATTTATGACGAAAAAGCTTTTATCATGGTGATTAGAGATTATGTTGACTGTTTCCAAAAAAATAACCCAAAGTTATTAAAAGTAAACCTTAAATTTGGAAGAGGAATTCTGCAAATAACTATAAATTTGATAAAAGAAATTTATCAAGTTTTTAATAATAGAAGTCATTTGAAACTTTATTTAATTGATGAATCAAAATCCTCAAAAATTAAAATTCAGGATATTAAAAAGAGAATAATGACAAAGCATGAAGTTTCTGCATTAATCTTAGCATTTAGGAATGGAATTGAAATGAATTATGCAAATAATTTTGAAAATATTAGACAGAATAAATTTCAAAAGTTAAATACCATGGATAATAAAGAAAGACACATTGAAGAAGTCAATGATTCAGTAATCGATTTAAGAAATATAATTGAGAAAGTATTAAACAATGAAATTTCTCTTAGTAAATCAATAGAAATGTTAAAGGAGGATAAAAATTGTTTATAAGAAAGTTGTTAACGATAGAGTCTTTATATCTTTGTGTGTAACCCAACCATTAAAATAATTAATAGAACAATCCTTTGAAATTTTTATGAAGAGATTAAAGAGTATCGATATTTTTCGAGGAATGGGAATGGTCTATATTATAGTAGGCCACATGATTGACTGGTGGACAAGACCTGAAGATGATTTTTTATTTTATATATATGTATCCCTTTTCTCCGCTATAGGAGCTGCTGGATTTGTATTTATTTCAGGAGTAAGTACTGCGTTATCTTATAGAAATAGGCTTGTTAAAGCTAAAACCTTAGATGATTATAACAAAAAGGTAATAAAAAGAGAATATCTATTTCGAGCATTTTTAGTTTTAATACTTGGGTTAATATATAATTCTATTGTAGCAATTGAATTTTTAGATCCCCTTCTAATTTGGAAATGGTTTATTATATTAACTGTTGCAGTTTGCCTTTTTATGGCTTGGCCATTTTTAAAGACTTCAAAATTGTTCAGATTATTAGTTGGAGCTATTTTATGGATTGTAAATCAATTTGTATTGGTATTTTTATTACCCTTTGAAGAGCAAACCAATTTTTTTGGCGTAATATTCTACATATTATACAATTCTTTAGATCAAAATCCTATATTGTCTTTTTTTACCTTCTTTTTAATAGGAACAGTAATAGGGGATATTATCTATGATATTTACCTAGTAGATGATGAAATTGCTAGAAA
>Ga0114921_10001143_pt1 | contig 11997 bp, 12 predicted proteins | sample BentaG_FD_87016 | JGI IMG/M metagenome (GOLD analysis project Ga0114921, IMG submission 87016) | Deep subsurface microbial communities from South Atlantic Ocean to uncover new lineages of life (NeLLi) - Benguela_00093 metaG | ecosystem: Environmental > Aquatic > Marine > Oceanic > Sediment ...
CCCCACTTCAGAGGGTGAATCCACTTCGGCCGATCCTGGACATTTCGGCTTCGGTGGTTCGCTCCAGTGGGCCCTACGCCCACCAGCCGAAGTTAGCGCGCGGATGCCGGGAAGAGCACCACCAGCTTGAGATAGACCCAAGGCGGCCAAAGCTACTTACGGCTCCCTTTCCCACAAGCAACTACCCGTGAGCTCAATCGACGCCAGCTGTGTGGTCAGCGCCAACCTAAGCGGCTGCCCCGGCTCGCCCGCAACGACCTCCGGCGGTGCCATCTGCCCGGCGACAATGACATTGGATTGCGTGGCACTGCACTGGCTTTCGGGACTCTGAGGGATCCCGACCCAGATGCCGGCCATCATTTCGGGATTGCGCCGCGCTTGTCCGCGCAGTGTCAATTCAGGACCGTAGGTCAGCCAATTATCGCTCGACGGAAACATTCCGGTGAAGGGTTCCCATCGCCCGTCCCGGCACTCCACCAGAGCCTTGCTGTCGGCTAGCCGGGTCAACGTGCCGCTGGGACTCTGCGTGCATGGGGCATCTTGTAGTGGCACAGCGGGGCCGGCGTGTCCCACCGCTGACGTACACGCCGGCAGGACCGCGACGACCAGAGCCGTCACGGTCACTGCACAACGTCGCGTCATTCGATCAGGCCGCCGGGGTGATGGTCAGCGGTTCTAGGTCGGTCTCCATCAGCACGACGTTGTAGTTACCCCACAGCGACATGTTCCAATACAGACTGTCGTCGTCGGGTTGGCCGTTGCTATCCATCAGAAGCCCCGTTCCCGACCACGGGTGGATCATCGGTGCGTACAGACCTGGGTATTCCGCTGAGGTCGCCACCGTGATCGGGTCCGACCACGGTCCTTCCGGCTCGTCGGCCAGGCGCATCTGCATGTCGTTGTTGCCATCTGCGTACATCACGACGTACTTGTCCAGGTACTCGTTGTACTGGACCGACATCTCGCTGACGTTGCCACCGGTCTTGGCGCCGACCCACCCGGCGAGACTTCCGCCCAAGACGTTCGGGTCATTCGCCCAGTCCAGGAACGATCCGAAAAGGCCTGTGCTGTTGGTTGAATCGCCGATGATGGGGGCGGCTACGGCGGGTTTGTCGGCGACCCAGGTATCGCCGTCCCAGTACTCGTACTCAGACAGATCGGTGACCGAACCGTCGGCCACCCGGGACAGGTAGGCCGATCCCGCGCGCCCCGACGGTGTACCGAACGCATAGAGGTAGCGCGTTTCGCCCGGGGCGACCTTGTCTTCGGGCTGCAGGACGTATGCGGCCTGCTGGAAGTTCTGACTGCCTGCGACATACGGCGTGGTCGACCGGAAATACCCTGCGGAGCGGATCGTCGACGATTGCAGGTCCCACTTGTCTGTGTCCTGGTCATACATCGAGACCGCAGAGTAATTGGTGGTCCACTGGCCCGGTGTATCCCACGACTTGACCGACATGTAGTTGACGTACTGCTCGCCGTCCACCGAGACGCCGCTGGTTGGGATGATGGTCACCTCGGATCCCAGCCATCCCAGAGCACCCGGAGCGCTCGGGATGAACTGATAGGCATAGCCGGTCTGCAGCAGATCCATGCCGTCGCTCAAATTGTCGTCGGTGCTGAGCAGCAGCACATTGGACCGCCAGTCTCCGGTCATGTTCGGCCCGCTGAACGTGTCACCGAACGCCGTGAGTACGTAGTGCGTCGGCTCGGGCAGTCCGTTGTCCCACATGATGCCGAGATCGGTGCCGTAGATCCCGAATCCTGCGGTGTCGTTGGTCTGCTCCCAGTTCGCTCCCGGGTAGCCGGAGTTGTTCTGACCCGTCACCCAACCGACCGGCGTCGAGTCCAGGCTGTTCGGCAATGGATCGACAACTTCGGCCTGGGGATCGACCAACGCGGCAGTCGCGACGCTGCCGGTTTGCGCTGTGGCCATTTTCGCGGCCGGGGTGGCGTCGGGATCGAATTCCCGTCGTGCCGATGCCGCCAACGCCCATAGCCCTGGTGATTGGGTGGGTGCGACCGGCGCGTCGCCGGCCAGCGGCGCTAACCCGACCCCCGCCAGTATCCCCGAAACCACGCCCCTTACGGTCGGCTGTTCCGGCTCGACAGGGGGCGTCGGCGGCGCGGCGGTCAGCTCTGGCGGCGTGTCCACTGACGGCGCGGCCGCCGCTACCGATGCGGTGATGGCCTCGCCGACGGACTTCACAACAGCGGATTCGGTTTCCGCGGACTCCTTGGCGGCGTCCTTGACGGCGTCGACAGTGTCTTTGACGGCGACGACGGTGTGAGCCCGCACCGTCGGGGGCAGATCCGGGATAGCCGTCTTGAGCTTCGTACTGGTGGCCGCCGAGGTCGAGCCCGCGGCGGAGAGGGACGGCGGAACCGCGAGTGTGATCGCCCGTTCCTCGTTCTTGGATTCGCTGTTCTTGGATTTGCTGACCTTCTCTAGGTCGGCGTTTGCCGAGGGCGTCACCGGATCGCTCGGTATATCAGCCTCGGCTGCTTCGACGTCAGTATCAATCGAGGGTGCCGAATCCTTCGGTGTTGGGGTCTGGGCTTCCCCGAGGTCGAGGTCCGTCGAGGGCGTCACCGGATCACTCGGCGTCTCCTCGGGCGTTTGAGCCGCGGCTTCCTTGATGTCGGTGTCAATCTTGCCGGGCTGGGCTTCTGTGCTCTTGCCCGCCACCTTCTTGCTGGTCAGGGCGCCCCCGGAACTGGAAACTCGCCCTTTGCCAGCGGCCTTGTCTTTGGCTGGCGTAGAAGCGTTACGTGGTATTGACGACGTCGCGGTGCCGGCGGAAGGGGAACCCTCGGCGGCCGAATCTGATTCCGTGGATGTCGGTGTCGGTGCTGTGGTGTCGGCCGATCCCGAATCCGACGCCCCCGAACCAGTGGTATCTGCCCATGCCACCCCTTGGCCGCTGGCCACCGCGGCGCCGATCCCGAGAGCCACCGCCAGCGCACTGATCCGGCCCACATGTGCGGCAGCGCCCGTCTTTGCTCTCATCCGCTAGAACCCCCTGTTTTTCGTTCGGTCAAATACTCTCACTGCCGGCATCCGGCGTGGGTGTTTCAGGCAACGTCGCGGTCTCTGGCCGTCGCCGAGAACACGCCTCTCCAGTCACTTCAGTCACTATTGTCGCAGACGAAGGCAAGCCGGTGTCGCAAGTCAATGCCGAGCGTGACGTCAGCGCGTCAATTCCGTTCGAATCATGTGCTGGCGTTGCGCTCGCGTCGAGAGCCGCTTCTAGATGACGGTCAAGCCGGCGTCAGGCGCACCACCGGGATGGTCCGCACGCCATCGGTGTTGGCCGCGTAGGTCGAGTAGCCGGAGTAGTAGCCCTCCGCCATGGCGTACAACCGGTCGCGGTCAGCGCCCTCGGTCACGCGGGCCACGAAGCGACCGCCGCGACCGCTGACGCCGCTGCCCAGCAGCTCGCACTCCGGGTGCGCGACCAAGTTGTGATACCAGCTGGGGTGCTTGGAGCGCCCGTAACTCGAGGCCACCAGGATGACGTCGTCGCCGTCGGTGAAGTAGGACAGCGGGACTTCGCGTCGTGCTCCCGACTTCGCGCCTTTTGTGACCAGCACCAACTGGGGTGCGGCGCCGAGCGCGGCGGTGACCCGGCCGCGGGTCAGGCGCATCAATTGTGCGTCAATCCGCGCCAGGACTGTGCGGTGGAACGCTGTGCCCGGCTTTGTCGCGGCGAGACGCAGCACTCCGCGGCGCCACGCAGTGCGTCGCTCCGTCGGGTCCACCCGGGCAATCCCGTTCAGCAAATCGGCCATGATTGGCCGATCCTACGCTCGGCGAAACCTTGACATCGGCGCTTCGGTAGACGCATAGTTAAGCATGAACGTTCGTGCTTAATGGCGATGGCTTAATGGCGATGGCTTAATAGCGATGGCTTAATAGCGACGGCGGCAGAGGGAGCGAGCCATGCCCAGCGCAGCACAAGGCCGACACACGCGCGAGCAGATACTGGACGCGGCGATGGAGGTGGCGTCGGTGCAGGGGCTCGCCGGGCTGTCGATCGGCGGCTTGGCGCAACGCCTGGGAATCAGCAAGTCGGGCTTGTTCCGGCACTTCGGTGCCAAGGAACGGTTGCAGTTGGACACCGTCGAGGCCGCCACCGTGGTGCTCAAGCGTGAGGTCTTCGATCCGGCCACCAACGCGGCGCCCGGCCTGCCGCGGGTGGCAGCCACCACCCATGCTTTCATCGAGTATCTGGAATCCGGCGTGTTCCCGGGTGGGTGTTTCTTCGCCGCCGCTGCCGCCGATGTCGACTCCCGACCCGGGCCGGTCCGCGACCGTGTTGCCGAGATCGCCCGGTCATGGATCGACGAGGTCGCCGCGGAAGTCGTTGTTGCTCAACGGCTCGGCCAACTCGACGAAGACATCGACGCGCGACAGCTGACCTTTGAGCTGCATGCCTACGTCCAGGAGGCCAATTGGGCCCGACTGCTACTCGACGACGATGGAGCGCCGGACCGGGCCCGCGCCGCAATCGACGCGGCGTTGTCCCGCGCCGCTTCAACCGTTGAGGTAACCCCTGAGAGGACCGAACCATGAAGTACATCAACCACGTCGAGCCCGTCGCTCCGCGTCAGGCACGGGGTTTGGTGGCCGATGTCTACGCCGAGGCCCGGCACGACTTCGGCCGCCTGCCCGAACCCGTGACGGTGTTGTCGCCACACGAGGGACTGCTGGCCGCCGGCTGGGCAGCGCTGCGCGAGACGCTGATCGCCGGGCAAGCGCCGCGAGCCGGGAAAGAGGCCGTCGCGGCCGCCGTCGCCGCCACCCTGAGCTGCCCGTGGTGCGTCGACGCACACACCGCTATGTTGTATGCCGCTGGCGAAACCGCCACGGCCGGAGCCATTCTGGCCGACGAGGAACTTCCGGCAACACATCCGCACGCACCGTACGTCGCCTGGGCGCGTGGCACCGCGACGCCATCGGGACCAGAGGCGCCGTTCGGCCCCGATGAAGCCACCGGATACATCGGCACCGCGATGCTGTTCCACTTCGTGGTTCGCTTGGTCTCGGTGCTGCTCGACGACACCTTCCTCATCGGGGGTGCGCGCACTAAGTCCCTCATGCGCCGAGCCGGCGGATTGGTGTTCGCTCGCAAGGTTCGCGCGACCTATCCGCCCGGGCTAGCCTCCGATCGGCTCCCGACTCGACCCCTTCCCGAGGATCTGGCGTGGGCCGCCACCTCACCGCCGGTGGCAACCGCGTTCGCCGCGTTGACCGCCTGCCTGGACGAGGCGCAGCACCTGCCCGCTGAGAGCCGCGAGGCCGTCGACCGCGCCGTGGATACGTGGCGCGGGGCCCCACCGTCAATCAGCAGTAGTTGGACTACCGAGCACACCGACGAACTCGCAGAGAACCTGCGCCCCGCCACCCGCCTCGCGTTGTTGACCGCCTTGGCCCCGTATCAGGTGACCGACGCTGACGTCGCGGCCGCTCGGCCGCTGCTGGCCACCGACGCCGCGCTGGTGACCGGACTGGCCTGGGCCGCCTGGACTGCCACCCGCCGTATCGGGAGCTGGATCAATCGTCCGGCGGGAATCCAAGCGCGTACCGATCCCAACTGACTCATGGTGTTGGGCCTTAGGCCTGCGACTCGTTGGCCAGGGACACTTGATGTTGTGCGCGCCACAGGATTCGCCCGACGGTTTCCAGGAGCGGGTTGGGCACGTGGCCAATCGGTAGGGTCATCGACGCGGCCGCACGCAGCACTAGCACCGCCAGACTGCTAGTCGTGTTGCACGGCACCACCAGGATCGTTGCCTGGCGACGACTGCCGATCACCGTCATGAGGCGTTGAGTAGCGGGAGGATCGCCGGGCAGCCGGATCTTGTGTCCGAGATCATCCAGATCCACAGTCCGTTCAGAGCTTGACCAGTTAACCGCGATCTTGTCGATTGATCCCAGCTTCGAGTCAAGGGCTTCGACGAGTCCCGGCAGTTCATTGGCGATGATTGAGGAGCGCGGCCACCATGCCCCATCGATCAGACTGCCCGATTCCTCGGCGAGAGTCAGCCGTACGGGCGAAGCTGCGCGTCGTTGTACGAACACGAATCACGGCGTTCGCAAGGTCGACGGAGATTTTGCCGGGGTTGACCACAAGCCTAGGTATGTCATGCGTTCCTCAATATGAAAGCGATATGAAAGCGACGCAATGCAATATGAAAATGATAGGAAGCAACGCGACCAACCCGGCGGAAGGGCAGTTCGGTACCGGTGCTACCAGTTCAAACGCTACACGGGCTGTCTGATCCGGTTAGCCCGCCGCCCGCCCGGCTTACGCGCGGCCGGGTGACCGCGTCCGATCTGCCGCTGACCACGAGCGCCGGTACCCTTTGCTGAGTAACGCTGAAGGCGTCGGCGCCGAGACTGTCTATTAGATTCGGTGTCATATCGGCGGGTACGCCCGAGCTCGGCGTGCCCGGTGAAAATCCGAGCTTGAATCCGTACGTGCCCCAACCCCTGTCGTTTATTCCGCAGCCGTTCGTCCTGCAACCGCAGCTGCAGAGCCCCTGATAGCTCAGTCTGAGCAACCGCGCTTGACCAGTACCACCGTCGCGAGCGGAATCTGAAGACGCTCGGGCGCGGCAGACAGTAGCTCTGCAACCCCGGCCTCCAACTGCTCAGTAAACTCCTCGGCGCGTGGGTCTTTCGCCCCGCCATCGAGCGCGGCCACCAGAGTCGGGAAGATCGAAAATCGCGCAAACGCGGCCCACTGTGCACCGAAAGTCGCCGCATCCCTATCCGCGCAGAACTGCGTCCAGAACCGGTCCTCGGCGTTGAACACCTCAAGCTGCTCGACCACGAGCCCCTCGAATCGCCCGCTTGGGGAGAACGGAGCACGGAGGTCCTTCTCGCTGCGGCCGACCACCGGAATCGCCATCCGCCGGGTCTCGTGCTCGTGCAGCAGGCCGTCGCGGGTCAGATCCCGCAGAACGGAGCGGATTCCGTCGAGAAGCGGCCGAAAGGCGAACTGTCGGTCCTCGTCGACGGCCATCGTCAGCACCACGACTCGTCCTTCCGGGGACAGCTCACGTGCGCGGAATGCGACGAAGTGCTGCCAGTCGTTGGCCGCCTGCCGGGCAAATGCCGACCGGGCCGCATCGTCGGCGCTGTAGGCCACCGCCAAATGATCGGGGATTTGAGTGGGAACCCGGCTCAACCACTGCGTCGCCCACGAACTCCAGCCGAGGTTAACGGTGTTCGATGGCAGGATCTGGGAGTAGAACGACCGACCGATCGCGGAAGTGAAGCTTGCCCGATCCCGGAGCAGGTAGCTTTCCGGATCCTCGGCCAAGGTGCGAAAGAGCACCGTGAAATCGTTCTCCGGCAGGTCGGTGTGGGCGACCAGGACGGCATGCTCGGGGCGGGTGCGTTCGCGCACCGCAGCGATCGCAGCTCCGATCGGGAGCAGCGAGTTGTGCCCCGTCGACGCACCGTAGTCCGCGATCACGATCGGCTGCGGCGGTCTGGGCAGCGGCACCGCCGCAGCGACCCGCGCGAAAATCGCTATGGCTTGCTGCAGTCCGGCTGCCTGCAACCGAGAGGATTCGCTGTAGGTGGCGCTTCCCATCGGCTCAGGACGGACAACGCTGCTGGATTCACGCATAGGAGCCCTCAACTCGCCATTGCTGTCCACTCCGGAACCTCTGGAAGCCCCTACGAGCGCCGCCGACGTAGTAGCAGACCGACCACTAGGCCGACGGAGAAGATGACCGTCAGCAGAAGCCAGAGCGGCGAGGTGACCTTCACCCACAGGATGTTGATCGGGATACTGGTCCGGTTCTGCAGGATGAAGATCGTCGCGGCCGCGGCCAGGGCGATCGCCACCCAGTACCGCAGCGCGAACCGGCGGACCCGTCCGCCCGCCGAGGGTTGTCCCGCTTCCGACGCCATGGCCGCCTCCTGTCGGTGTGACTCGTGTCACCGTTGACGGTAGTCGGTGCCGGACCGTTCCGCGAACGTGCGTGTCTGTACCGTGACACGCCGAAAAACGTGTGCAACTGCGCACGTTCGCGCGGGTGCAGGGGGCCGGGAGCAGGGGGCCGGGAGCAGGGACTAGTGGCCTCTGGCCACCCATTCGTCGTAGTGCACTATCTCGTCGCCAAGGGTGGTGGTGTTGCCGTGGCCGGTGCAGACGGCGGTGTCGGCGGGCAGGGTGCCCAGCCGGCCCGCGATGGAATCCAGGATCGTGGGGAAGTCGGAAAACGACCGTCCGGTCGCGCCCGGCCCGCCCTCGAACAGCGTGTCGCCGCTGACCACGGTCTTCAGATCCGGGATGTGCCAGCACACTGATCCGGGCGAATGGCCCGGGGTATGCAGTGCGCGCAACTCGATGCCGCCCACGCGCAGCGTGTCGCCGTCGGCCACCGCTTGGAAGTTCTTGTCCGGGTGCGTCATCCGCCACAGCACATCGTCGGCAGGGTGCAGCAGCACCGGGGCGTCCAGCTCACGACCGAGTTCAGGCGCGACGGTGACGTGGTCGTTGTGGCCGTGCGTACAGACCACCGCCACCACGTTTCGCCCGCCGACAGCCGCCAGAATCGGCGCGGCGTCGTGGGCGGCGTCGAAGACCACGACATCGGAATCGTCGCCGACGATCCAGATGTTGTTGTCGACTTCCCAACTGCCGCCGTCGAGTTCGAAGGTGCCGTGGGTGACCACGCGCTGGATCGCGCTCACAGCATCACCACCGAGCGCAGCACCTCGCCGGTGTGCATGCGATGGAATGCCGACTCGACATCCTCTAACCCGATGCGTTCGGAGACGAACTTCTCCAGCGGCAACCTGCCCTGCAGATGGAGGCTGATCAGGGTCGGGAAGTCACGCTCGGGCAGGCAGTCGCCATACCACGACGACTTCAGCGAGCCGCCCCGGGAGAAGAAATCCACCAGCGGCATATCGATGCGCATGTCGGGCGTCGGAACACCGACCAGCACAACGGTTCCTCCCAGATCGCGGGCGTAGAACGCCTGCCGCCAGGTCTCGGGCCGGCCGACGGCGTCGATCACCACGTCGGCGCCGAACCCGTCGGTGAGGTCTTGAATCGTCTTCACGACGTCGAACTCTCGCGCGTTCACAGTGTGCGTGGCGCCGAACTCGCGCGCCCACTTCAGCTTGGTGTTGTCGGTGTCGACGGCGATGATGCGCCGCGCACCCACCACCGCCGCCCCCGCCACCGCGGCGTCGCCGACACCGCCGCAGCCGATCACCGCGACGGTGTCGTGGGGACCGACCGCGCCGGTGTTGATCGCGGCGCCGATCCCGGCCATCATGCCGCAGCCCAGCAGACCGGCCACTGCGGGATCGGCGGCCGGGTTGACCTTGGTGCACTGGCCGGCATGCACGAGCGTCTTGTCCGCGAAGGCGCCGATGCCGAGCGCCGGGGTCAGCTCGGTGCCGTCGGTCAACGTCATCGGTTGTTCGGCGTTGAAGGTGTCGAAGCACAGCCATGGCCGGCCGCGTTTACAGGCCCGGCACTTTCCGCACACAGCGCGCCAGTTGAGGATCACGAAATCGCCGGGTGCCACCGTATCGACTCCGGCGCCGACGGACTCGACGGTGCCGGCCGCCTCGTGCCCGAGCAGGAACGGGTAGTCGTCGTTGATGCCGCCGTCCCGGTAGGTCAGGTCCGTGTAACACACGCCGCACGCGGTGACGTCGACCACCACCTCGTCGGGTCCGGGATCGGGGATCACCACGTCGACCACCTCGACAGGTTCGCCCTTCGTCGCTGAAATCACGCCGTGCACTGTTTGGCTCATGTGGGCCAAACTACTAAAGCCCCGGCGTAGCTTTTCACCCATGACCGCACTCGGCGAATCCACAGCAGCCCCCGCAGAAGGCGCCGAGGAGTTCGCCGAGCGGATGGTGGGCGCCATCGACAGCGCCAGCGTGGCGATCATGGTGAGCATCGGACATCAGACTGGGCTGTTCGACGCCATGGCGGGGCTTCCGCCGGCGACCAGCGCCCAGATCGCCCAAGCCGCCAGACTCAACGAACGCTACGTCCGAGAGTGGCTCGCGGCCATGACGGTCGGGCGGATCGTCGACTACGACGCGGCCGCGGGCAGCTATGTGCTGCCGGGTCGCCGCGCGGCGGTGCTGACGCGGTCGGCAGGTCCGGACAATCTGGCCCGGGTGGCTCAGTTCGTCCCGCTGCTGGCCGAAGTCGAACAGAAGATCATCGGCTGCTTCCGCCAGGGCGGTGGGTTGTCGTACAGCGAGTATCCGCGGTTCCACGCGCTGATGGCCGAGGAGAGCGGCGAGGTGTTCGACGCCGCGCTCGTCGACGTGATCCTGTCGCTGGCCGCGGGACTGTCCGAGCGGCTGCGGGCCGGCGTCGACGTGGCCGACTTCGGTTGCGGCAGCGGGCATGCGATCAATGTGATGGCGAAGGCGTTTTCAGCCAGCCGGTTCACCGGAATCGACTTCTCCGACGAGGGCGTTGCGGCGGGAGCCGCTGAAGCGGCCAGCCTGGGCCTGACGAACGCGACGTTCGAGCGGCACGACGTGGCACAGATGGACGTGCTCGACGCCTACGACGTGATCACCGCGTTCGACACCATTCACGACCAGGCACACCCCGACCGGGTGCTCGAGAACATCTATCAAGCGCTGCGGCCGGGCGGTGTCTTCCTGATGGTGGACATCAAGGCCTCCAGCCGACTGGAGGAGAACGTCGGGACCCCACTGGCGGCGTATCTCTACACCGCGTCGACCATGCACTGCATGAGCGTGTCGCTGGGGTTCGGCGGTGCTGGGCTGGGGACGGCGTGGGGGCGACAACTCGCCACATCCATGCTTGCTGATGCCGGGTTCGGCGACGTGCGGATCGAGGAAGTGGAATCCGACCCGCTCAACTACTACTACATCGCCCGCAAGTGACCGCCCTCGATGCTATCGCCGACTGGCCGGTCGGAGCCGCCGCGGCGGCCATCGTGGGCCCGGCTGGTGTGCTGGCAGAGTACGGCGACATCACACACACATTCGCCCTGGCCTCGGTGACCAAGCCGTTGGTGGCACGGGCGGTACAGATCGCCGTCGAGGAAGGCGTGGTCGAACTCGACACACCCGCGGGGCCGCCCGGCTCGACGGTTCGCCACCTGCTGGCTCACGCGTCTGGGGTGTCGATGCGCTCCGGTGAGATCATTGCGGCCCCGGCCACTCGCCGGGTGTACTCCAACTACGGCTTCGCGGTGCTGGCCGAAACGATGGAGCAGCAGTCCGGTATCGAGTTTGGCCGGTACCTCACCGAGGCGGTGTTCGAACCGCTCGGCATGGCCGGTTCCCGGCTGGACGGCGGTGCGCAGGCAGCGGGTTTCGGCGCTACCTCGACAGTCGCGGATCTGGTCGCGTTCGCCGCAGATCTGCTGCGGCCGTCGACGGTGTCGGCGCAGATCCACGCCGAGGCCACCACCGTGCAATTTCCCGGTCTGGCCGGCGTGTTGCCGGGATTCGGGGTGCAGCGACCCAACGCCTGGGGGCTGGGCTTGGAAATCAAGGACGCTAAGTCGCCGCACTGGACGGGTGCGGAAAACTCGCCCCGCAGCTACGGCCACTTCGGGCAATCAGGCACGTTCATCTGGGCAGATCCCGATGTTGACCTGGCATTGATCGTGCTCACCGACCGCGATTTCGGCGACTGGGTGCGGCCCTTGTGGCCCGCATTGTCTGATTCGGTGATTTCCGAGTACCGTGCAGACTAGCGCAACAGGGGTATCACAAGGCACAATAGACACGTACGACACAACAGCATCATGCTCTACCGGTTCACCAGGTCGTTGGGGAAGACGTCCCTCGTGTACCCGAAGGAGTAGAAGATGCGCGCGTCGAACCAGTTCGCCGACTCGACTACCGGCGTGGTGTACATCCACGCCTCGCCCGCCGCGGTGTGCCCGCATGTCGAGTGGGGGTTGTCGTCGGCACTGCAGCCGCGCGGCGAGGAAGAATTCGCCGGGGCG
>Ga0114921_10001144_pt1 | contig 11991 bp, 6 predicted proteins | sample BentaG_FD_87016 | JGI IMG/M metagenome (GOLD analysis project Ga0114921, IMG submission 87016) | Deep subsurface microbial communities from South Atlantic Ocean to uncover new lineages of life (NeLLi) - Benguela_00093 metaG | ecosystem: Environmental > Aquatic > Marine > Oceanic > Sediment ...
CAGAAGACTTTTAATTTCTTAGAAACAGAATTCCAATTTTAGCTCGTTTCTTCTTTCTCATTTTAAACTATAGATTGTAATTAATTTTCCAAATTAAAAACTTTAGATAAAAATGATAAAATATAATTGGGAAAAAAAATTTCATTTTAGATAATATTACTTCTAAAAACTGATTATTATGACCGAAGAAAAAAAGAAAAGATTAAGAGGATTTGCTGGCGTTGTATCAAAACAAATTGAACCATTGATGGAAATTGAAAAATTTAAAGAGGATTTTAAGGATAGGGCAGTTAAGATTCTTTTAAATGCGACTGACGGAAAGAATGCTGCGTTAATTGTGATTGATAAGGGAACTATACATGTAGAGGAAGTCAAAAATAATCCTAAAGAAAACATTAAGAAGAAAAATGTAGGATGGGATGGGCGTATACAAGCGAAGACAAACGATTTTGTTGAGCTTTTAACGAGCGATGATCTTAGTATTGGCAGTGTAGTAGGCAAAGTTCTTACTTTCAAGATAAGGATAAGAGGGCTTTTTAAAGCATTAACATTATTAGAACTATTTAATTATTAAAGCTATTTTTTTATCAAACTCCTTTTTTTAAAATATTAAAATTCTTAATTAAGGGGGATCTAAAGAAAAATCTTTAAATTTCTAACTTAAAAACATTTATCAGAGGAAGAATTTTCTCTTTTAATTCCTTAGTATCTTCTTCCTTAACAGATTGAACAATTACTTTTTTATCTTGATCCGAGATTTCGTGAAATCTGTCAAGAAAATCCCTCAGATAAATTACTTTTTTTGATGGATTTTTTTCTATGTCAGAAACGAGATTGTCAAGGAGTGAATTAATTGAAATAACCTCCGGATCTGAAAATGTAGGTTCGCAAACAAATTTATTGGATAAACCATGTTCTTTAATAAGATTATTCTTTTCAATAATATCGCGGGATATATCCCTTAAAAGATCGTTTCGTGAGGATATTGACATATCTGAAAGAAGCTCTTCTATTTTTAGGTTTTTTTCATCAATATCTTTGAGTATTGATAGTGCTTTGTCAATAATTTCCCGCTCCATATATAACCTACCTTTGTTTAAGTTTTTAAATTTTTACTTACATATTTTATTGATATGGATGAATATATTGAAGATAAACTTAAACAATTTCAAGAATATATTAGGTATCAATTCAAAAATCCTAAATTATTACTCCAAGCATTAACTACGCCTCAGTACGGAAATGAAAATAATATGTCTCATTATGAAATCTTAGAAAATCTTGGAGACTCCGTGATAAAATTAATCTTTAGTATGAAATTATACAATGAAGGAGAGGATGATCCAGGTAATCTTACTAAAACTAAACAACGATTAGAAGATAATCAGACATTTATAAAAATCGCTAACGAAATGGAACTATGGAAATATATAGTTGCATCAAATAAACAGCCAATAGAAGGGACTGCAATATTGGCTGAAGTTTTTGAAGCTATTTGCGGCGCAATCTATCTAGATTCTAGCTATGATCTCAGTATAGTTGAGCAAAAAATAGTAGACAAATATTTTTACGATTGGGATTCAATAATAGAACAATCACCGCATTTGTATAAAAACCAACTCTTAGAATACCTTCAAGATATATATAAAATAACACCAAAATTAGATTTCGAATATGAAAGACTTGGTCCAAAGAACGACTCTCGATAGGTTGTAAGAAATCCTAAAATTGTCGACCAAAACCAAAAAAGAATAATTGATCTTCCTTCAACATTAAAATCGGAGGAATACAAACGAAAAAAAGACGCAGAGAAAGACTTAAGCATTAAAATCTTGAAATATTTACAAGAAAACTGATTTCCTCACTTTTTTTATGACTCAGTATCTTATATTTAGTTTTAGTTGCCCAACATGGAAATTACTAGATTTAAGTCGTGATAGTTTCAATGCAATTGGTTTTTAATGATTGTTCGATTAAAATAGAATCTTAAGGTTTAAAACTTTTTTAATACTTCTAATCCTACAGCAGTAATGAATATTATAATTTAATTCTTTAATTTAATTTTTTAACAAAAATGGGTTAATTTCAATGTCTGAAGGAAGAATTATCAAAAAAACTCCAGAAATGGATGAATTTGAAAATGAAACTGGAAAACTTGCGATTTGGAAGGGAAAAGAAAGCAAAGAATTTCGAAAATGGCAAATTAGAAAACAAAAGGATTTAATTAAAAAGCAAAAAGTAGAAACGCTTTCATTATCTCGAGACCAAAGAAAGCAAATGAAAGCTGAATTAAAACAAGAGAAAGAGATTGGGAAAGATTACGAACATTTAATTGTAGTTGAGAATCTACACAAAACATACCTACTTGGAACAACAGCTGTCGCAGCACTTCGAGGAGTCGATTTAACAATTGATAAAGGAAACTTTATAGATATCATGGGGCCTTCAGGAAGTGGTAAAACAACGCTTTTAAACTTAATAGGAGGACTCGATACTCCAACTCGAGGTAAAATTTTTTTAGAGGGTCGTAATATTTCTATGCTTAACGATAATGCTTTAGCAGAGATTAGAAGGGAGCGGATTGGATTTGTATTTCAATTTTACAACCTACTTCCACAGATGACCGCGTTAGAAAATGTAATGGTACCCTTACATTTTTCAGGAAAATTAAGCCGTAGAGGTAAGAGGAAAAAAGCGCTCGACTTGTTAACGCTCGTAGGGTTAGAAGAACGTTCTCATCACACCCCTTCAGAGTTAAGTGGGGGAGAACAACAAAGAGTGGCAATTGCAAGGGCTTTTTCAAACGATCCAGCCATATGTGTATTAGACGAACCTACGGGGGATTTAGATAGTAAAACGGGAGTTATGATCTTAAATTTACTAAGGGATTTAAATAAAAGAGGAGCTACTTTTATATCTGTATCTCACGATGCGGCTGTTACTGAGTTTGCTACTAAAGTTTTTCACATGAGGGACGGGAAATTGAGCCAAGAAGGGAAAATTGGTGGTCTGAAGGAAACAGAAACAATGCAACTGAGGAGAAAACAAGAAGCTGAAATGAATAAGGAAAAGTGTAAGAGCATGATTTTTAGATATCTTTTTACGAATCAAGGCAAAACCCAAATAAATGTAAATGATATAAAAAGTAGTATTCCAAAACCAATTATTGCCAACTTACCAGAACATTTTGGCGATATTCTGGTTGAACTAGTGCAGGAAAATAACATTAGTGGAAGGATAATAGGAGATGAATTACATCTAGATTAGTTTAATTAATCAATTATATATTCAAAGTAGAAATAAATAATTTCTTATACAAATGCCTAACATAAAAATAGTGTTTAAATACGCATTCAAAGACCTTTTGCGGCACAAAACAAGGACTTTTGTGGGGATTTTAGGGATAACAGTTTCTATTTCGCTTTTGGCATTAATCCTTTTTTTATCTGATTCTATTTCTGTGACTTTTATCGATTATTTAAGCATTGACGCAGGTCAACAAGATTTCAACATACAAGTAAGACATTACAATGGAGAACCCGAAAATCGTTCTAATTATTACGACTATCAAGAAGTAATCGATAAAATACAAGGTGAAGTAGAGGAAATCGAGAGTTTTATTCCGAGAATGAATCTATGGGGTAAAATTAATGTCTCTAAAGTATATGAAACTCCAGAATTAGAGAATGAAAGAATTGATGTTCTACTTTCGGGTATAGATTTTGAATTAGAAAATCAACTAGAGTTTGGTAGCTTTATCAAGCCGGGATCGAATGAATTGTTAGATTTATCGAGTTTACCTATAAATCATTGTGCGATCTTTTACGGATTAAACGAAGAAATCAAATACGCAGAAAATAACACTATTGAAATTAAAATGGGTTTTTGGCACGGTGATCAATACTATATCAGAGTAAAAAACCTTACAATAGATCGAATAGTTGATTTTCAATTGAAGTGGCCAATAGTTTATGCATCTCGCCCGCTTATAGTTGTTGACATTAACACACTCTATCAAATTTTTGGAAATGAAACTTTTAATGGAAAATGTAGTGAATTAATTCTTACTTTAAAAAAAGATCAAAATATTTACGATGCTCGAGATATTAAAGGTTCTGAAAATAGAGCTAAAAAAATAGCAGGTGAAATTCAGCTGTTAATTGGACTTAGGGAATACGATATCGATGCGCCTAAAGTAAATATCTTAGGTTTTTCCGAATTTTTTAGTGTCGGGCTTACTATAATTTTTGTATTCGTATCAATGATTTCAATGTTAATAGCGGGCGTTTTAATCAATGGAATTCTTAAAACCTCTGTAGAAGAACGAATTAGGGAGTTTGGCATCTTTAGAACATTAGGAGCTACTAAAAAGTATAATTTGATAATTGTATTAACCCAAGGATTGTTGTTGTGTAATTTTGGAACTATTTTGGGTATAATTTTAGCTCAGTTAGCTACAGAATTTGTTGTACTCCCTATCGCGGGCGCTTTCGTGGCGGAATCAATACCCGGTCTAGCGGGTAACATAACTTTTTCGACAACTATATGGTCGATACTAATAGCATATATAATCGGATTGAGCGTCGGAATCGCAGTAAGTATTTCCCCAGCTCTAAAAGTGATGAAACTCCAATTGATTGAATCAATACATCCATATCGTAAAGAGGATGTTTTATATAAGCTAAAGAAACGAGCTTCTGTAAATTATAAATTGTTAGTAGTTGGTGCAATCTTAACGATAAACGCTGCTTTCGTGCTTTTTGTTCTTCCTAGGATTTTAAATACTGGAGATACGGCTTTATTTTCAGGTACTTTAATAGCTCTCCTTTTGATATTTTTAATTGGAATGACATTAGCGGGACTTGCTATTTTGCCATTAATTTTAAGGATCTTCATAAGATTTTTTCAAATTTTTACGAAAAAATTAGCTCCAGTCTATAGAATATTCATTTTTAGGTATGCTCGGAGAAATTCGAGTACCATCATAACCTTTGCCTTTACATTTTCTTTTGTAATATTTACTGCAGCCGTATTTAATTTTTTAGGAAATAATGGTGTGGTTAGCGCAAATCTTAACTATGGGTCTGATTTAGTTATAGAGACAAAGGGTTGGTACGAACCAGAAGAAGCAGAGAGTTTTGGATTATTTGGAGGAGGTGGAGATTTTCTAAGCGTTTCATCTATCTCTCCTAAAACTAGTCAAGATAACGGATTTTTAATAAATCCAAATAGAATCCTCACAAGTGATTTTAAAGAAGAGTTATTAAAAATAGAAGGAGTTGAGAGGATATCTTCTGTTATTGCAAGCCCCTTCCATTTAACTCAAATTTATTCGGAGGAGGGTAAAGAGTTTACCGCGACGATTGGTGATTTGGTGGGTATAACAACTTTGGAAGTAAGTTTAATAGGGATTGACGAAGTTTACTCTTCTACAATTAAAATAGAGTATATTGAGTTCACACAGGGAGATATTTCCTCTTTCGAAGCTTTGTTTGAAGAGCAAGAAATTCCTGCATGTATAATTTCTGAAGCTATTTCTTTGAGCTTAGATATGTATTTAGGAGATCTTATTCAAATGGAAATTAACCGTGGAGACGAATCTGAGATATACCGATTTATAATCGCTGGAGTAGCAGCAGCTATGCCAGGATTTTTAGGAACATTTGCACGAACTGCCGCAACAGCAAACATGGGGGGTGTTATGATTTCTCAAGACATTTATATGAGTATTATGGATATTCCACCTATTCCATATTTAGATAAAATATTTATTCAACTTAGCCTAAATTCTCAAAGTGCTTCTAATGATATTTTAAACCAAGTAAAAGGTGAGAACGAAGGTAGTTATGATTTTGATATTATTAGTTTGAGAGCTGAAATTGCGCAGACACAATTATTTTTTACATTAATTGATATATTTTTCACTATAACATTAGACGCAACAATACTCATATGCCTTTTTGGGTTACTTTCATCTTCCTATTCCACGATCATAGAAAGAAAGAAGGAAATAGGAATTATTAGAACCTTAGGATTAAAAGGAAAAGAAATCGGTAGATTGTTTACAATAGAATCTTTAATTATTATGTTAAGTAGTGGAACAGTTGGGGTTCTAGTAGGATGGGTGACTGGCTTATTATTAAGTGTATCGATGAATTTAACAAGTGGTTTACCTAATATTCCTGTGTTTCCATTATCGGATATGATTTTTATATTTGCACTTTCTATTATTTTTACATTAATAGGGATGAAAATACTATTAAAGAAATCTCGAAAAAAGAAAATTGTAGATATTTACAGAGAGTCTATGTAGGAGGAAAAGATTGAAAATGAAGAAATCTAAACAAATTGTTATTTTTATATTTATTTTTAGTTTTCTTTCTACAGCGTTCCAGAACGTTGATCGTAACCAAGAATTCGGGTCTAGAGTAGAAGAGAATGACTACTCAGAATACTCTTCATTACAAACTTCAGATATCGCCGGTACTGATCTTTATGCTGAACAAATTAAGGCTTTCGTCGCGGGAAATAAATCCGTAATTAAACAATCACTCTTTACCAACGACACGAGTATATTATCTCGCTTTGATACTAGAGATCCCGCATTTTATAAATGTGATGTCTTATTTAGTGCATCAAATGGAATCACACCAGAGTTATTTCCACGCATCCTTAATGAGGAAGGTTATAGTAAACAATATGAAATGACATTTAATAGTTTTTCTGGATTCCTTAATTACAATGAAGAATTGGATGAATTAGACGTTCAGATGAGAGCAGATCGAGCTCTTGAAATTATAAAAAGAAAATTTGAAATAGATCTCATCGAGGTTGAAGTAGATAATCCCTATTTCTTCCCGTTTGTTGGATATTACCCCGATTGGGAATTATATTTCCGTGAAGTCACAACTAATCTTCCAATGGATGGATATTGGAAGGCCTTAAATGTTGAACGATTAATATCTAAAGCATATTTAAAGAAATACCATTTATCCTCGACATTCCTTTTAGTAAATTCTTTAGATTTTTTAGACCACGATATAACAAAATCGATTGATCAAGTTAATTTTAACATAGAATCTTTAGATCTAGCGTATTTAGAAAGTCTCGATGTTGATAATATTTTTGAGCAATTTACAAATGTTTTAGACGATTATGAGTCTATATTTGGAAACGCTTCAGATGTAATAAATTCGAATGAAACATCGACTCAGGAAGATTTCGATGAGTTCGGTAACTTATTTTCAGTACTAAATTTATCGAACGAATCTCACTACACTAGTTTTATGGTACAATATGAAGGAATAAGCCATGGAATTAAAAAAATTAGCAAAAATGAATATAGTTTTAATTTATGGGACGCTTTAGGGTACGAGGGGGCGCCACTCAAACCTAGTGAGAAAATTTATATTTCCTTAATAGGAGCTTTTATGAGCAGCATAGACATTAGTATTTTTTGCACAGATATAATCGATCAAACGCCTCATTATTTCACGCTTTATGATTTTTTGATAGAACAAATTGGATTATTGTTATATTATGCCGAAATAGATTTTGATATCCAAACATTGAAGGACTATTCATTTGAGTTATTTTGGGTAGATGAGGGGGGATTTAAAAGGAATTATATAAATCCTGTGAATTTAAATGATGAATTAGATCTTATAAATTTCTTACACCTAATTGGCTTTCAAGGATTATCGGGGATTCCTACGGGGATATTTAATCCAATAGGAAATTTTGAAATCACTTATAAAATATCGAACTCTGAACCAAATCTATTAGTAACGAAAGACTTGATTGGAGGAAACGCTTCAAATGGAGTTTTTAATGACTTTTCTTTTAATATAACCGCAAAAAATGTAGGAAACGAAACTGCTTGGGGTGTGCCTACTTCAATACCTATTGAACTAGATGATGTTTTTTCAATAATAGTTGGTCCTATCGGAGTAGTTTTAGGACTTGATCAAGATCTTAAGGATGCTATTTGGGAGGTCGTAAGGGTCGAATATACGGGTCAATACACTTCGATTGAAGATTTTTTCAATTTTAATGATGATCCACGGATTTTTTACTTTGATACCACAGGAGCAGGAACAATAGACACGTATTTTCCAAATCTTAATAACCTCACAAATTTGCAACCATACAACGAAAACATGGGTTACATTATCAATATAATAGAGAGTGGAAATCCACAGTTAATTGCTTCTTTATTAGCAATAGGAATATCTCCAGATTCGTTAGAGGATTCGTTCACTAATAAAGATAGTATTTGGAATGAGGATAATTGGGATCTAGAACCTGGTGAACTACTTACTTACACATATAATAATTTTTCTATAGAAGATATTGATTCCTTTTCTCCTTTTTACAAATATAATTTCACGATTAAGGAGACCTTTCCAAGCTTACCATCTATAATATCGGGAGTCTCAATCGAAGAAACTACGCCTCAAATGGCATTACGTACTGACGATCAAGATTGGATTATTGAATCAGAACAGACCTATATCGATCAGCACGAAATAGAGGTTCATTTTCTTTTTCAGAACGAAACAAACATCGATTTATATAGCAACTCTTTGGATAGTGTTTCAATTTTGGTGAACTATACTGATCCTAATAACATTTTATACTTTGAAGTTTTCAATTATTCTTCAGAGGTTTTCCAAGAATCATCTCCATATCTCTCTACAGCGACAAATAATAGTGCAACCTTTACATTCGTAAAAAATCGTGGTACGTTAGAGTGGTTATTTGATCCAAACTCGAGAACCAACCATTCAATTCTATTAAAAATTAAGGGAATCAATAGTAATCCTTTTAATATTTCAATAAACGACTTAGATGTAGAATTTTATTTTCGAGATGTAAACGAGTACTCAGTATTAGGATCGAGGGTTATCTATAGATCATCAAGTGCACTAGTAGAATACATAAGAACGTCAAACTCACTATCTCTAAGTACGGCTAGTATGGCTTCGATTGTAGCTTATTCTTATTTGGATAATTATAACTCTTCTTCTGGAGAGCTCAATAGTTATACCGTAGTAGTAAGAAATATTGGCTCTTCCCTCGCTACGGATATTAATATTTCGATAGTTATCCCTGGAATAATTTACGATCCGATTAATTTCACTATAGAAAATGAGTTTTTAAAATATAATCTAGCTGAACTTCCTTCGTCTGCTGAAAGACAATTGACCTTCTCATTCTATATTCCTAATTCAGCTATTATAAGCCACACATCTATTAACTATAGCAATAGTGAAAACATCCAAAACTTAAATTCTACCACTTTAAAAACACAACCTAACGATGTGTATATTACTGCTCCAATTGATTACTTTGATCGCTTACCTTATGTTAAAACTATAGAGATATCTTATTTTAGTGCGAGTTTAACTCCCTCTATCGGCGAAGAATTAGACTTATTTGTGTTTATGAAAAATACTGGACTTGAAGGTTTAAGTGTCCAAAACTTAACTTTTTCTATTGGGGACCAGTTTGGTGACTTAGATCCAATGAACAACTCTCTTTTAGAAACACCATCAATTACATACAATTCAATAGGAGTTCTCAGACTTACCCTAAAGAAAGTTGGATGGAAAGGGTATTATTTTCCCGCTATTAATTATTTTAGTGCTTCAGAACAGAATACAATTCAAATTGCATCTTCAAAACCGATCGTTTTAGGTGTTATCAACTTTCTTATAATAAAAACAGTAGATAAAAATCAAATCGAGATTGGAGATTTAATTACTGTTAAAATCACTGTCATTAACACTGGAAGTATATGTGCTAAAAATATTACTATAAATGATGCTACAAGTTTCACTGGCATCGATTTTTCTTTAGTTAGTGGAAGTTTAATACATACTATTGCAAGCATACAACCAGGGAAATGTAAAATATTTTACTATCAAATTCAAGCTATGACGCAAGCTTTGGTAGAGTTAAAACCTGCTTTTATCGAATACTTCTATTTAGGAAACAGAATAGCGTCATCAAACATTATCGAAGTTAAGGTAGCAATACCAAGACTTATTACAATATTATTCGTACTAGGTCCGACATTAGTTTCACTCTCTATTTTAATTATTTTCATTTGGAGAACTCGTAGATATAAAGCAAAGAAATACGAACTTCAAAGAAATGAATCAATGCTTTTTAAAATTTCTCGGAGCGAAGCTGTGTTAAAAGTCGAAAACACACTTAGAGATAGATTTAATTCAATAATCAAAGAAGAAAAAACGAAAATTCTGGAAATTGGGAGGGAAGGTGATCGAGACAACTGAAAAAATCAATTAAATTCCCCATAGTTTTGATAATTATCGTTGGTTTATCTATAGGTCCGAATTTCTTTGCAAACCAATCTATAGAAAATAAGGGTACATACTTTTCGACATTTCAGAAAAAAAATATGGAAAATTTGCGTATATCAAATAATAACGAGGAAGCTGTAATAGTGTTTTTCAATAAGTCAACATACGATATGAATGCTGTTAGCCGATTTGAATACTATGGAGGTCGTTTAAAGGAAAATGAAAATTGGAATGGGATATTTAGTAATTTTTCAGGTTTTGCTGGTTTTATTCCTTTTGAAAATATTACTTCTTTCAAAAATGAATTTCCTGACATTAACATCGATACTGATGAAATAATTAAGGTTCAAATGAACTACGCAAGTGTTCAAGTTCAATCGGTTAATTCAACTTGGTACACAAATGGTTATAACGGCGATACAGGTTCTTCTATAGCAGTTTTGGACAGCGGGGTGAACCCTAGCCAAGATTTTTTACAAGGAACATTGAGTGGATGGCAAAATTTTGTTAACCAAGATTCAATTTCTGACGATAATGGCCATGGGACCTTTATTTCTTCTGTTATTGCAGGTACGGGGTTCCTAAGTAATAACTCTGGTGAACCTTCAATTGTAAATTTATATGGTAATTATTCACATTTCGATTTGTTTAACGATTACGTACCTTCCCAGAATTATACAATAAAAATTTTTACCGCAAATATGTCAAAAGCAAATTCGAGAGTTATAATAAACGCAACAGTTAACTTTAATCTTAATGAAATCGATCAATTTTGGTTTGAATTATATAATAATTCTGATTTAGTCAATTCAACAAGTATTGAAAATCCTAATCAATATTATTCAATAGTTCAGAATATTAACCCTAGCAAAACAGGAATTTATGATTTGTTCGTTAAGTATCATAAAATAGGTAATACCGTACCAATATTTTCGTTTAATTCATCTGTTCAATTTTATCCTGAATCATATTTAGAAAACTTTAACCATTTTACCGGTATAGCTAATGCGACAAAAATTTTAGCATATAAGATTGTAAATCAGTCTGGCCTTGGTTATGTTTCAGATTTGATATCAGCGATGGGAAGCATTATTCAAAACAGAAGCGCTCATCAAATTGTTAGCGTTTGTTTAAGTGTTGGAACTTTAGGGGAAGATGTTTCAGCAGTTAACGCTGTGATTGATGAAGTTATTGAAAACCATATATTAGTAATAATTGCAGCAGGGAACAATGGGATTGAGGGTTCTAAACAACTTAATAGTTTAGGTACTAATAAAAATGCTATTGTCGTAGGAGCAATTAACGACAAGGATCAAGTCACATCTTATAGTAGTATGGGGCAAGAAGTAGAAGGCACCGTCTTTAAACCTGACATAGTTGCACCAGGAGGAAGCACCATTCCAAACCAGCGTTCAATAATTAGTGCCGATAGCAAATCAAATGAAGGCACTATTTTAACTGGCACTTCGATATCAACTGCGATCGTTTCAGCAGTAATTAATATATTAATAGACGCAAAATGGGGCACTTGGTTAGAGTGGAATAACCAAGATTTGTCAGAATGGGTTAAAACTATTAAGGCAATATTATTGATGACTGCTTCAGAGACTAACATGGAAAGAGAAGACGACCCCTATACAGAAAAAGATGAAAGTAATTATTC
>Ga0114921_10001145_pt1 | contig 11988 bp, 11 predicted proteins | sample BentaG_FD_87016 | JGI IMG/M metagenome (GOLD analysis project Ga0114921, IMG submission 87016) | Deep subsurface microbial communities from South Atlantic Ocean to uncover new lineages of life (NeLLi) - Benguela_00093 metaG | ecosystem: Environmental > Aquatic > Marine > Oceanic > Sediment ...
AGATCTCACAAAGTTCAAGTTCCAAAAATTGATGAACCGTTCAAGACCAACCCTTAGAAAAACCAGAAGAACTATAGCTGGAATAATTCCTACCAATGCCACGTTGACAGGAAAAGGCAGCCACATGAGCAAATAGAGGTTCATTAGGAAATCAACAAATATGAAGAGTGGAACGATAATTGCCCAGAATACTCCGGAAGCACTCTCAACTAGATTGATCCCGGGAACCTTCAAGATTAACCTATGAGACAAGGGCAATTCCTTGGTGTCAATTGCAGCTGAAAACTTGGCATATCTACATGCATCACAAAGACCGTCATGCCCAGCTTCACCTTCCCGACAATTTCGGCACTTTGCACTCTGATGCTCGCTTATGTTGCTACACGTCTCCGAAAGTCTATGTTCATTAATTCTTAAGGTCTTGGCTTTAAGTGCTTACTTTTTCACGCGGGAACGATGGAGGGTTCAAGCCCAGTCAACACTAGTTGACCAACACTATTCAACTCCAAGCTTCCCACACACTTGTCCGTTGGAATACTCTGGCGGCAAATTCAAGTTAGAGTATTCCAAGCTTAATAGCGATGTCAACCGCTTTGAAGTCAGGATGCAGCTTCACAAATGCTTTCTTCTGGCCCTTGGACGTAATGAGAACATTAACTTTCTCCACGGACACTTCGTATAGCTCCTCAACCGCTCGTCTAATGTCAGCCTTGCCTGCTTTCAAATTGACTATGAAAACCAGCTTGTTCTCTGTCTCAAGTAAGCGGCTGGCGACTTCAGTCATCAGCGGGTATGAGATTACGTCGTAGGGGTCCATGGTTATGCAGCCTCACTGAACTTTTCGGAGAGTCTCTCTAAAGCCGAGTTAGACCAGATAGTGAGTCGACCTGGATGGGTTCCTGGCGCCAACAATTCAACGTTTAGGTTGTCCACCAAAGCAACGTCAACTCCAGGCAGGTTCCGCGCAGCCCTAACTATTAAGCCATCCTTAGAAACAATGATTAATGGGCCTACAGCTTGTTTATATCTTCGCCCACGGCCTTTTCCTTTTCCAGCCCTCACATGTCTGCTCTCCTTTGCCCTGAAGACATCTGCCCAAGCACCTAATGAGAGAAGAAATCCTTCAACATCTTTCGTCTTCTGCAAGCTCCCCACATCATCCACGACGACCAAAGGGAAATCTGGCACATCATCAACTAGATGCCCCCGTTTAGCAACAATCTCTCTCACACCTGTTGCTGCGATAGCAGAACGCAAGGCCAGATTCATCTCCTTCCGAGGGATCTTCCTTCTAATCTTCTTTTCAGAGCGGGGAGGATGAGCGCGATGACCCCCAACGATCCCAACTCCAAAAGCTGCTCGCATACCAATCTTCAAACGGGGCACCCTTGCGATTCCAAGGCCAACTCCTTTAGACTCAGCAGTTGTTCTCTTTCCCGCCATGGGATCTCTTCCCTGCGGTTGGAACCGATGAGATTGAATCGTCGTAACAGCTCGTCTAATAACGACTGGACGCAACACAGTTCTGAAAACGCTGGGAAGTTTCACCTTGTCAACCTGTTTTCCTTGCAGATCAAAAACCTTTGATGTCAACTTACCCATCAACATTCAACCCCCTTTAGGCGCCCTGCTGCGACTTTAACGAGACACTGACTATGTTTGGTGGTTCAGCAGGCACATTGCTTGGTGGTCGCGCTGGAACGCGAAGGCGGACCAAACGTTTCTTGGGGCCAGGTACACTTCCATGTAGCAAAAGAAACGGTCCTTTAACAACGCCATACCTTATGAAGCCTCCTTTAGGCGTAACCTCCTTGCCATCAGCTCCAATCTTCATGACGCGTTTGTTGTATTCTGTTCTTTGATGATAACCCATCTGTCCTGCTCTCGGAACAGTATACAAGACTCTAGACGGCTTCCAAGGTCCAATACATGCCACTCCCCTCTTGGTCTTCCTAGCCTTCCTAGCCAAAAGCCTAACACCCCAACGTTTCACAGGTCCTTGGAATCCCTTTCCCTTCGAAACTGCAATCGCGTCAACGAATTGCCCCTCTTTGAAGACTTCACCAACTGAAACAGTCTTACCCAGTAACCCCTTCGCGAACTCAAAGAGTTCCTCCACGGTTCCTCCATCAATCTTTATTTCCATGAGTTCCGGTTTCTTCTTAGCAATGCTTGCGAATTTAGGCTGGGCAATGGTCAAAAGGCGGAACTCAGTGATCTTGTCCAGTTTCTCCTCGATCTCTTTCAAGCCAGCCTCAGAGTTAAAGCTCTCTGGCAGCGTTAGAACTCGATCCAAGTCCTTCGGAGGATGGTCCACCCATACTTCCCCCAAGGTCTTCAGACCATAATCTGTTTTCGCATAAGCACGAATTGCACAAATAATAATCGGTGGAGTTTCAATCACCGTGACAGACTGGTTGATCTCCTTTCCAAAATTCGGAGAGCGATGGCGATCATCCACATAGAATAGATGAGTCATCCCAGCCTTGTAGCCCATGAACCCAAGTAGTCTCGTTCCTCCAGTTACACGGGGCCAATAATGTATCCTCCCAGTTTCTCTAGCAGCACGCCCTCTAGGCAGATACGCTAAAGAACCGCGCTTTGGAGCGCTTTTCTTTCTATGCCCCATAAATTCCCACTCGACTCTTTTTCAATGCAAGCATCAAGTTATAAACGTTACGAAGAGCCCTTTCGTCTAATCAAATAGAAAAGACCAAAACCTAAAAGCCACCCGCAAACCACAACAATCGTTGCTGGGAAGTAGATATGAAGTTTGAAGTAGATGGCTAAGACCTCAAAGATGAAGAATGCGATGCCAATTGATATGGCGGACATGATCCCCGCCCATACATTATACTTCCTACTTGTCTGAATTGAGAGTAGACCAGCCAAGAAGAGATCTCCCAACCCCAGGATGGCCTCACCTGTAATTGGGAACATGGGAACTCGAATGGCAACAGGTAACTGGAGCCCCATAACCTTGTCTGCCGCTTCCCCCATGAACTTTGTTCCAATCACCTGAATAACGTCCATGACGGTAATTAATGCCGCAAACACAAGGACGGTAGTCCATGAAAACAGGCTTCCAACATAAACTGAGATCGAGATGACAAAAACCACAGCAAACAACGTAGACGTGAGAGGTCCCCAAAAATCAGAGAAATAGAGAGCCAAGAAGAATATAGGGGGTAACACAGCGAAATATATCCTCTCAACTGCGATATACGTGAAAAGAAATAGGACAAAAGAGTAAGCCCCCAGAAACAGAATCTGTATTACCTGCTCAGGAATTAAGACTATCACCGTGACCATAACACCCATGGCGATTACGAGAAAAACAGCGTCGAGGACACCAAATTTCTTATCTTCAAAGAGGGACTCAATCTTAGTTCTAAACTTCGGGTACAACCAAACAATCGCAATAGTGATCACACTGACGACTGCTGGAAGCGCGATGTCAAACAACATACGCCACTATATAAAACGACTTGGATTTCAACTTTTTGCAAACAAGCTTAAGATTCCCAAAGTGACCAGAACGGCTTCCTCAGTTCGCACTGTCTCAACCTCTTGGCGTGGAAACATGTTCACAACGAAGTCGGCAACCGAATCCAGATCGATCTTCTCCCTCTTAGAGATCTGATACAGCCCTTGGGAAGGTGCTCCAAAAGCCACAAGTATTCTCCGAGAAGCCCTCCAACGATCCCCCAACTCCTCACGAACTTCCCTGAATGGTCTCCCATATTTCGAGGTCCCTATAACCAAATCGAAATCCCGACCCTTCAAAAGTTTCCCTAACGTTAGCTTCGAAAGTTTCACCTGATACCCCCAATATTCGCCAATCTCACTTCTCTTCATAGTTCTCGCCTCAAGACCGTCCTTACTCTTCTTCAACGCCACTGTAACTCGCACCCCAATCGGAAGATCCACATCGCGTACGAAGGCGCCTCGTTCAACACCCACATCAACAAAGACGCCACCTCTCTCTGCAGACACCACAACACCTTCACGAACCTCACCATCAACCAAGTCTTTCATGCGATTAGCCAACGGGTGATGTCGTGACCTGAGAGGAGGCAGAACACCAACATATCTCAACTCAGGTCTTATCTTAAACAGGCACCTCCGAAGATATTGCGGGGTCTCTAAATAAGAGAGAATCGTTGCTATGAGGTCAATCTCTCGCCTCTGACGCTTGAGATGATGATCCGGATACACGATAATCTCTTCAACCCCAAAAATCCCGGCAGCCCTCCCAACCATCCCAATCTTCATAGTCTTCTCTCTAAGATGAGGAACATCTGAAACCAAAGATGCAGGAACAGCAATTGAAACTTCTTGACCCCAAACCACTGATGCAAACTTCCCAATCAAACAAGAACCGGTGTGTCTTTTCCTAACTTAACTACCCCTTCTTTTAAAAGCTTAGACACAAGAAAAATGAGCGTTGATGACCAAAAGATGCTAAACCCTACAATTCTAGATCAACCTTCAAAAGCAAAAGAAATCGACTCAAGCCACATGCTTGAAGCATGCGAAAGAACCCCATACTTCTGCAACGACGCATTCACACAAGCTCGCAAAACTGAGATTCCCGAGAAGGTGCAAATCTCCAACAGATTTACAATGAACCGCAAGACACCGAGAAACATCCTCATCGTAGGTATGGGCGGCTCCGCCATAGGTGGAGAAATCCTCCGAGACTGGTTGACCAGCAGAGTTTCAATTCCCATCAACGTTTCCCAAGACTATCTCTTGCCCGCGTATGCAAATGAAGACAGCCTCGTCATCGCTGTGAGCTACTCTGGTGAAACTGAAGAAACCTTAAGCACCTTCATAGACGCGTTGAAGCGGAGATGTATGATCGTCACAGTTTCGTCTGGAGGACACCTCCGCTCATTCTCACAGAAACTAAAACTCCCTCACATTCCTATCCCCGGAAATCTACCAGCCCCGCGCGCTGCTATTGCATATACTTTCTTCCCCCTCGTTGCATTGATGGAGAAGTTTCAAATTATCAAGAACATAGAGCAGGAATTCGTCGAGACGCTGCGAATCCTGCGGCAGATAAGCGAAGAAAACTCACTTCAAACACCCCTAGAAGACAATAAAGCCAAAACAACAGCATCTGAAATCGGCGACACAACTCCCATTGTATACGGATTCAGACAGTACAAGGCAGTAGCTCGACGACTAAAATGCCAGTTCAACGAAAACAGCAAAGTGCCCAGCAAATTCGACGTATTCTCAGAACTCAACCACAATGAAATTGTGGGATGGGAAGCTCCCAAGAATCTAACGAAAAACCTCTCAGTAATTCTAATACGAGACCCAGAAGAACCAAGCGAACTCAACCGAAGAATTGAGATCACGAAGCAGATCGTGACTGCGAAAGCCCACAAGATCATGGAAATCCACGCAAAAGGCAAAAAACCCTTGGCAAAAATATTCTCAACTCTGCTAGTGGGCGATTTCACAAGCATATACTTAGCACTGCTAAGAGGTGTTGACCCAACCCCAACGAAAACCATCTCTCACCTAAAAGAAGAGATGAAGAAGAGATTTGATATGACAATGAAGTTCGAGAAGGAAATTAAGAAGTTCACATGAATGCATGCATGCAAACTGTATACGCTTTGTTTATTATAAAGAAATACACTAAACGCTGTATGACAATGGACTGTGGAGAGGAAATTCAATTCGTAACAGTGACAAATATGAAATCATAAGCGAACTAGCCAGACGCCGAGGATTCTTTTGGCCTTCCTACGAAATCTACGGTGGCGCCAGCGGCTTCCTCGTCTACGGATCATTAGGTTCAATGCTTAAACGAAGGATTGAAGAGAAGTTCAGAGAGGTCTTCATCAAACCCTTAAACATCATCGAGATGGAATCCCCAATAATCACGCCAGCAAAAGTGTTTGAAGCATCAGGCCACGTTAAAGCCTTTCGAGAACCCATGGTAGCTTGTCTGAAATGCAAAAAGAAGTTTCGCATTGATCACCTGCTTCAAGAACAAGCCAAGATGACAGATACTCAAACTGAGAGGCTCAACCTGAACGAAATACACACACAGATGAAAGAACACAAAATCAAATGCCCGGAATGCGAAGGCAATCTTGGCCAACCCAAATACTTCATGACCATGTTTACAACCACGATAGGTCCATACTCAGACGCAATAGGATACGGTAGACCCGAAGCAGCACAAGGCATATTCGTCGAGTTCAAACGCCTATACGAGATCGCCAGAGAGAAGCTGCCATTTGGAGCAGCTCAAATCGGTCACGCTCTAAGAAACGAAATCTCACCCAGACAAGGACCCATAAGACTCAGAGAATTCACGATCGCCGATATAGAATTCTTCTTCGACCCAGAAGAACCCCACTGCCCACAACTGAGAAGCATCGAAGATGAAACCCTGCATCTCATACCCGCAGCCCAAAGACAAAGCGACAAGAAAGAACTCGTAGAAGTTACAGTCAGAGAAGCCCTTAAAAAGTACATCAAGACCGAATGGCAAGCCTACTTCATGGTTCTAGCCAGAGATTTCCTAAAAGAACTGGGAATCCCAGAAGATCGACAACGATTTATCGAGAAACTGGAATGGGAAAGAGCCCACTATTCATCCCAAGGCTACGATCAAGAAATCTACCTAGACCGTTGGGGATGGACAGAAGTTTCAGGACATAACTATCGTACAGACTATGATCTCGAACACCACAAGGAACATAGTGGTGTGGATATGCAAGTCTTCAAAGGGTACGACGCACCAGTGTTGAAAGAAGAAACAATACTTGAACCGATCTTAGCCAAGATCGGACCTGCATTCAAGGAAGACGCTTCAAAAGTAGTCGCTCTACTCCGCCAATCTGACATTCGAGAAGTCGAAACCTCCCTCAAGACAAAAGGTGTCTATAATGCAGGATCTTTCAAAGTCCTACCTGAACATGTCAGATTCGTCAAGAAAAGAATCGAAGAGACAGGAAGACGATTCACACCCCATGTTGTCGAGCCAAGTTTTGGAATAGACAGATTGGTATACACAGTTCTTGAGTATGCCTATAGTAAACGAGAAGGCAGGACAGTTCTGAAGATACCAAGAGAACTGGCACCAACACAGATCGGAGTGTTTCCATTAGTCACCAAAGATGGCTTGGCAGAAGAAGCGAGATCCTTACATGAGACGCTAGTTAAAAAAGGCTTCAGAGGAGAATACGACGAAGCAGGCCGAATCGGAAGACGCTACGCCAGAGCTGACGAAGCTGGCACTCCCATCTGCATAACTATCGACTATCAAACCCTAAAGGACCACACAGTAACCCTTCGAGACCGCGACTCATGGAGCCAAGTTCGCACAGAGGAAGATAACCTTATTTTACACCTGCAGGAATACTTCTTCTATGATAGAGAGTTCGAAGAAATGGGAAAAATCGTTCAGCCAAGTGGCAAACCTTAGTTAGATTTTTTAGTGTATTCAGCTAATCTATGTTGTAACCAGAGAGCCATTTCCCGGGGCGAGAACTTGGTACTTCCAGTCGAGACAGAAGAGCGTGTAAAGAGAAGAGCACTCAGCGTCTGCCAAGATCACTTAAGGAAGGTGCTGGAGACTACGCGGAAGATTCCTCAAATAGTCGACTGTTTCTCTACAGGTGACAAAGAAGCCGCCCGACAAGTCTTCATAGAAATAGAGACAGCTGAAGACGAGGTTGACAAGGCAAGACGAATGGTCTCTCAAGAACTCGCCCAAATAGGCGCTATACTAATAAACAGAGAAGATTTTCTAAGATTCACAAATCTAGCCAGCGAGATCGCAGATTTCTGTGAAGGCATCGCCTTTTGGGCTCTGTCATTAATGGAACATGGATGGAAAACACCGACAGACATCAAGGAAGACCTCTCAAAGCTGGCAACTGCCGTTCTCGACACAGTGATAAAACTCAGGGAAACGGCGATAACCCTCTCATACGCTCCATCCAAGACTCTGGAGAAGGCTAAAGAAGTAGAAACAGCTGAGCGTATGGTTGACGAACTCTATAGAGATCTAGAAGTGAAAATAATAAATAGCGATCTAGAGGTGCCTGCAATGTTACTCCTACGAGACATAACCCAACTACTTGAAAACGCAGCTGACAAAGCAGAAGACGCATCAGACGCGGCGCGTATACTGTCCTTTGCAATGTAAAAGGCTAAAGGACATCTAATGGAGGACAGCAGCTTCTGACGATCCGCCTTGCTTATATAGATTACGTCCGTACCTTTATGGAATAGTAGGGGTGAAGTGACAATGGGCAATCCTATCATGGTTGAGTTCGTTGAGAACTTCCTCGTTGTTTGGGATCCAGAGGAGGGTTCAAAGCTCTACAGGATGGGATACTATGGTAAGCCCTTGGGAATACCTAAGCCAAAGATCCCCGAGTTTAAAGTTCCACTGATTTTGGACCTCATGGAAGGCCTCTACCTTGCCGAGAATGGGATTATAGAGGTTAAAGAGGGCGCCAAGAGGAGGAAGGTCGGTCGCGCCAAGCTTAAGCGAAGAGCTCGCAAGCTCTACGATGAGTTCGATCTGAAATACGCTGTGTATCAGGATTTGAGAGATGAGGGATTCATCATCACACCAGGCATCAAGTATGGCTGTGACTTCGCAGTCTACAAACACGGACCCGGAACTGAACACGCACCATACATGGTATCAGTCAGAAAAAGCGAAGAAGATCTTACAGCAACTGAGATAGTAAAGGCTGGAAGACTTGCTACAACAGTTAGGAAAAGATTTATCATTGCGATACCTGAGGCTGGAGCAAAGAAAATTCAATACTTGATATTCAAGTGGTTTAAGGCATAGAACTTAAGTTGTGTCAGCTCTTAGTTACCAGAGAATGCTGAGTTCTGAGAGACTGATATGGTTAGTGTAGCACTCGTCAAAGGACCTAGGAAACTGGAAACAGTATATGAAGCTATCAAATTCGCAGGTGGTTTTGAGGAAGCAGCTAAGAGCTATGACAAAGCGCTGATAAAGGTGAACTTCATCTCCACCAAAACCTACGAAACCGGAGTCACAACGGATCCTATAATCGTGGATGCGCTAATCCACAAGGCCAAAGATCTATTCACCAATGTATTTGTAGTTGAATCTGATGCAAGCATGACAAATGCAGACAAGGCTTGCGAAGCAACTGGTGTGAAAAAAGTATGTGACAGAAACGAAGTGGGATTTCTCAATTTGAGAAGGGAGAAGGACAAGGTAAAACTGAAGATCCCAGATGGTGAGGCACTCAAAGAGATCACAGTGCCAAAGATAGTTGTGAATTCAGCTGTAATCAATGCTGCAAAGCTGAAAACCCACAACGTTACAGGAGTATCTCTAGGAATGAAAAACCTGTTCGGTCTCCTTCCGACGAAGATGAAATTCAAATACCACTTCAAAAACATTAGCAAAGTGGTTGTAGATATAAACTCGGTACTGAAGCCCCAATTCTCAATTATCGATGGCTTCTACGCCCTAGAAGGGCGGGGACCTACTTCCGGAATACCAGTCAAGATGAACTTGCTAATCTCTGGGAAGGATGTGGTTGCGACAGATGCGACTGCCTGTCGAGTCATGGAAATCAACCCAGCTGAAATATACCACATCGCACAAGCCTGTAAGAGAGGCTTTGGCGAAATGGACGAAGACAAGATAGAAATAGTCGGCTTGGAACTAAGCGAGGTCAAGAGAAAGTTCAAAAGAAGCTAGGAAAGGCTTAAAAGACCCCGACGATTGTTTTCTCTTAATGGTAAGAAAGAGGTCAGAGAAATGCCAACTCACGGATCACTCTCAAAAGCTGGCAAAGTGCGAAGCCAAACCCCAAAAATAGAAGCTACACCGAGAAGAAGTCCGATTCCGAGAAGACGGTCGAGACGAAACTATGAGAAGCGAATAATCTTGCAGCGAAACGTTGGCCAGAACTGGGGTAGACGACGCTAGACGCTACTCAAACCAAACATTTTAACAGTACAATCTAGTATTTTTCCGTTTATGCCCTATGCTGACATGGTTCTAGTAAACGCCACCGTTATCAACCCTGGCTCCGAACAGTCACCAGCTCAAGCGATAGCGATAAAACATGGGAAGATCATGGCGGTTGGCACAAGCAAACAGATTCTATCCCTTATAGGAGAGAGCACTAAGAAGATTGACGTTGATGGGAGAACCATTCTTCCTGGATTCATCGAATGCCATGCACATGGAGTATGGCTGGGGCAGAGCCTCTCCGAGATCAATCTGCGTCGAGCAAAGTCGATCAGAGAGATTCAGGAAAAGGTTAAGGAATGGACTAAAAAGACCTCCTTAGGATGTTGGATAGTTGGACAAGGATGGAACCAAGACCAACTATCGGAGCATCGATATCCCACCTGGAAAGATCTAGATGAAGTATCTCCCAATCATCCCGTTCTTTTAATACGTGTATGTGGGCATCTCGGTGTAATCAACTCTGAAGCCATGAGACAAGCTGGCATAACAAAGGAGACTCAATCCCCGAAGGGTGGCAGAATTGACATAGATCGTAAAACGAGGATGCCAAACGGCATTCTTCGAGAGAACGCTCTGAATCTCGTCTTCAAAGTCTTGCCTGAACGCTCAAAGGAAAATCTCGCGGAAGCAATCCTACAAGCCAGTCAAAAGATGATAGAGGAAGGCATAACCACCGTTCATTGGATTATCCGCTCAGGAAAAGAGTTACGAACTCTTCAGAAACTCATCGACCATAACAGATTACCAGTACGTATCTACACGATAATACCCGTTGAATATCTCGACAATCTAGTCGAGTTGGGTATAGCAACACGGTTTGGCGATGACAGAATTCGAGTAGGTAGTGTTAAAATCCTAGCTGACGGATCCCTTGGCGCAAGAACAGCTGCCCTGAAAGATCCTTACACCGACTCCCCAAAAACCAAGGGGATGCTATTATATTCGGAAAGTCAGCTCAAAAGACTTATTGAGACGGCTCACAACGCAGATTTACAGCTAGCCATCCACGCGATAGGGGATAAAACCGTTGAGATCATCCTCCAAACCTTGAAGAAGATACTGCAAAAAAACCCGAACCCCAATCACCGCCATCGACTGGAGCATGCATCAGTTCTTAACCCAAGCCTTATCCAAGAAATGAAAGAGATTAATATGATAGCATCTGTTCAACCCCACTTCATAATCTCTGACTTCTGGGTTGCAGACCGATTAGGAGAAAGTAGGGCAAGGTGGACATACGCATTAAAAAGCATGTCCAAAGAGGGCATTATTGTGATCGGAGGCTCCGATGCTCCCGTAGAACCCGTCAGTCCAATATTAGGCATGTACGCCGCAACAGCAAGGAAAACTTTTCCGCAAGAACGGTTAACAATCACTGAAGCTTTACGCCTGTACACGACTAACGCTGCCTACGCTTCCTTTGAAGAAGACACCAAAGGATCCATAGAGAAGGGAAAACTTGCAGATTTAGTAGTGCTTTCCGGGAACCCCTTCCAAACTCCACACGAACAACTCAAACAGATAAAAGCAGTGATGACGATCGTGGATGGCAAAGTCGTCTACGAAAGAAAACCAGAGTGAAGACTACACCTTGAGTGAACAAGCCTGTCGAGAGATCATCGAATCTCTGATGCAAATACCCAAACCCACAAGGAAAGACCTCAACAAGATTAAGATAGAAGTTGCACGCCGACAAGTCCTTGGATATGTCATCCCCAACTCCAAGCTAATAGAGCACCTTCACCCCTCTGAAAGAAGAAGACTCTTACCATTGCTCCGAAGAAAGGCCACCCGAGCCATCTCCGGCGTAACCATAATCGCTGTGATGACGAAACCTTACCCTTGTCCCCACAGCACTCCGTGCGCCTACTGTCCAGGAGGCCCTTCCAAAGGCGTCCCCCAAAGTTACACGGGCCACGAACCAGCAGCAATGAGAGGGATGCAGAACCAATACGATCCAAACAGACAGGTGA
>Ga0114921_10001146_pt1 | contig 11986 bp, 13 predicted proteins | sample BentaG_FD_87016 | JGI IMG/M metagenome (GOLD analysis project Ga0114921, IMG submission 87016) | Deep subsurface microbial communities from South Atlantic Ocean to uncover new lineages of life (NeLLi) - Benguela_00093 metaG | ecosystem: Environmental > Aquatic > Marine > Oceanic > Sediment ...
CTGAAAGCAGTAATAAAAATGGATATGTCGCCCCGATTAGTGCGAGAGCACCGCCGACAAGTGGGAAACTCCCTGTACCAACAGTTATTACGCTAGTATTGATCCCCATGGCCCTTACACGGTCAGAACCCGCGTAAGAATCGCCTATAAGGATTATAGCTAAAACAGTTAAACCCGAGCCGCCTATTCCTTGGACAAATCTCAAGACAAGCAATTGTGTGAAATCACTTGCAAAAAAGCTCAAACCTCCTGCTATGCCAAACAAAAAAAGGCAGGGTATTACAACTTGTTTTCTGCCGAAATTATCACTTAGAACACCCATTACTGGGGACAAAAAAATACCTGGCAGTGTAAAAACTGTTATTAAGAGCCCAATAGATAGTAACGATACATTAAACTCGTTAGCTATTGTTGGAAGCGCTGGAATAATTGCACTGATGCCAACAATTCCGCATAGGGAGATACCGAAGATGATGCCAAGGTTCCTATTTAAAACCAATGTTTTCACATCAAAATTTTGGTAAAAGGAATTACTAAAACCTCATTAGTTTTTTGGCAGAGGGTAAAGTCTAACGTCCGTACAGCAACTTGTAGAGTTCAGCTCGCCGAGTGCGATCCTTGAAGGTAGTTGCTGCACCTTTTTCTCTGTTAATGTGGAGTTCATCAAGGTCAACTTCAGCTGTTATTACCATCTCCTTGTTTGGTTCCGCTTCTGCAATTATGCCGTTTGATGGCCAAGGAGTATCACAAGGACTTAGTATTGAAGTTTTACCCCACCCAGCAAGATCCAATATCCCTGCATCGCCCACTGTACAGCAATGTACCATATAAACCTGATTTTCAATGCATCTTGCTTGACTGCAATGTCTTACTCGCCAAAATCCAGCTTTTGTTTATCCACAGTTATGAAATATAGTTAATACAAATTCTTTCGTGGCTTTAGCATATAATAGTGCCTTTTTATAAAGGTAATACATCGAAGCAGATAGAGTGTGTATAAATGGCATTATATTCGATGAACTTGTTTACGGCAAGTTTTATCAAAAATCCTGTATTTATATTGAAGAGCTAATCGCCAAATTAAAGAATGAGGGCTGCGACGCAGTGGTCCTTGGGTGCACTGAAATTCCATTATTAGTAATCCCAGAAGAATCATCTCTTCCAACGTTGGACTCCACAAGACTACTTGCGAGAGCTGCTTTAAGAAAAGCAATCGAAGAATGATTTATGGTAAAGGTTGTGAATCTATGAAGATTTGTGTGGCAGAGGGAAAGGTAGGCATCATCGAAGGGAATCAGATTAAGTTTTTGAGCGGTTTTCAATCAGTAGAAGAGTTCATTCAAAATCCTAATCAATTATCCTTCTCAAGTGAAAGCATCCTACTAGAAGATGCTAAATTTGATGCACCCATACAAAACCCGTCAAAAATTCTTGGCATTGGGTTGAATTATTATAAGCATGCGGCAGAGGTAAACGCCCAAGTCCCTTCTGAACCTTTAGTATTTTTAAAGCCTCCTTCATCGATCATTGGACCAAATCAATCAGTAAAAATTCCAAAAATGAGCAACCGAGTAGATTATGAAACAGAGTTGGCTGTTGTGATGGGCAAACAGACTAAGAACGTTGATGAAGACGAAGCATATTCTAAAGTGTTTGGATATTCCATAATTCTTGATATGAGTGCCCGTGACCTGCAAAAGATCGATAGAACACTATTTCGAGCAAAGGGATTTGACACATTTGCGCCAATCGGTCCATATATCGTGACTAGAGATGAGATTCCAGATCCTCATTCGCTGAATATCACACTTTGGCAAAATGGTGAACTGAAACAAAGCGACAACACACGAGAAATGATCTTCAAAATTCCCCATTTAATCAGCTTCATTTCAAAAGTCACGACACTTCATCCAGGAGATATTATTGCCACCGGAACGCCAGCAGGAGTTGGCCCTGTTAAAAGTGGAGATAAACTTGTAGCACAAATCGATAGAATTGGAACTTTAGAAGTAATTATTGAGAGTTAACATGATAGGAGTCACTTAACGTATGACAAAGGATAAGAAATCGGAAAAGAAAACAGCAAAAAGAATAGAAAAGCAATTACATGAGTCTAAAAAACTTTTAAAGAAAGGTATCTAAGACTATCCAAATGTTTTAGTATCAGTAATGACGTGGTTTATTCAGTGGCAAAATGGTTGAATTATGATGGATTCTGCAAAGCCCAGTTATATCTTCAAAATAATTGTTGTTGGGGAAGGCGGCGTCGGGAAAACGACATTAATAAACAGATATGCCACAAACAAATTTGCTAAAGACACTAAGATAACTATTGGTACAGGATTTTTTTCTTTTCACCTAACCGTGAATGGTGATACGACAATAAAACTTCAAGTCTGGGATTTTGGCGGGGAAAAAAGGTTTCGCTTTATATTGCCAAGTTATTGTCAAGGAGCTCATGGAGTACTGGTTGCGTTTGATCTTACAAGAGCGTCTAGTTTGCTTAATTTAAGTGATTGGTTCGATTTAGTAAAAGAAAACACAGATAATAATCCGGTAGTTTTATTAATTGGTACAAAGGTGGATAAACTTGGCGAAGCGGGGAGTGAAGCCGTTAATGATACACAAATTGAAGAATTTATGAAAAAATATGATTTATCACCTGAGATTTTCTTTAAAACAAGTTCTAAATCAGGTGAACAGATTAAAGATGTATTTAATACGCTTTCTGATTTACTGTATGCCAGGGTGAGCCAGTTAAATGCCTAAAAAGCACGCATTCATAGATTATTGCCAACTATGCAAGAAAAACATTTCTTATCAATTTAAGAAAGAACAGCTTCTTCGAAAGAGTAGCGATCTTTATTCAGGAGTATTTCTTCATAAGAGTAAAGATCCTGAAGAAATTCATGCGGTACTTGCTTATTTTGACAATAACCTTTCCCACAGAGGAACGGAAGGCTCAAAGGTAATTCAAACAGATGGTATTTCACTACAATTTGTGCAAAAAAGCACAGCATCAAGTTCAGAAGGAGAACCATTAGCCCTTAAAAAAGACATTAAGGTATTCTACGAGTGGCTCATCAATGAATATATCTTCTACTTTAAGACTAGAAATATACCTGAAGGTAAGAAAGTGGATTCAACATTAATCAAATATCTTGCAAGTAAAAGAATTAATCCAATACTGAGCAAAATTTTAGAGAACTTAAGAAAAATGGATCCTTTATATGAAAAGTTTGTGTTCTCTGACAAAACAAACAGTCTAATTGCGATAACCTTTCAGGAAAATGATCTTCGTAAGAATAGTGCAAGTGAGCTAAAAAAGATTTTTCAAACATCCTTTGATTATATTAAGACTTATTTTTATGGAGTTAATAAGAACGATGCTCTTGAAACGTCGAAAAAGTTGGAACTCGAAATAGCTAATCGGTGGGGTGAAATAACAAGACTAAGTCTCCCAGAAGACATGCTCCAGATAATACAAGAAAGTTAAAAAGTGCAAAACCCCATGCTGGGAGTGAATTCACAAAGTTAAAAACTTTCTTAATTCAAATATTTTGTCTCTTATAATTGCAGCCTTTTCAAATTCGAGATTTTCAGCAGCTTTTTTCATTTCAGTTTCTAGTTGCGCTAAATGGAAGTTGATATCTTCAGGAAAATCAGATAACGCAATATTTACATCTACATCAATTTCAGTTTCGGTTAAAGGAGCTCTTATTGCTTTAGAAATTGTTTTAGGAGTTATTCCATGTTTTTCATTATATTTTAACTGTAAAAGGCGTCTTCTTTCGGTTTCTTCAAGTGCTCTTCTCATTGATTCAGTAATTTCGTCTGCATACAGGATAACTCGCCCGCTGACGTTTCTTGAGGCTCTTCCGATCGTCTGGATCAGACTAGTTGCTGATCGAAGGAATCCCTCTTTATCTGCATCAAGAATTGCAACAAGAGATACTTCTGGAAGATCAAGCCCTTCCCTCAAAAGATTGATGCCTATTAGTGTATCAAATTTGCCTAATCGTAAATCTCTCAAAATCTCAATGCGCTCTAATGTTTCTATGTCACTGTGTAAATAGCGGACTTTTAATCCAACGTTTAATAAGTAATCTGTTAAATCTTCTGCCATTCTCTTGGTAAGAGTAGTAACTAGTGTCCGTTCACTAGCATTTGTCTGCTGTCTTATCTGGTTAATTAGGTCATCTATCTGGTTTTCAGTTGATTTAACAACCACTTCTGGATCGACTAATCCAGTAGGGCGTACTATCATTTCGGCGACTTGTTCACTATTACTAAATTCGTAAGAACCAGGTGTTGCGGATACATAAACTACTCGATTCTTATCCAGAAATTGTTCAAATTCATTAAAGAAAAGAGGACGATTGTCATAAGCAGATTCTAATCTAAAGCCATACTTTATCAAATTATCTTTTCGGGATTTATCTCCTCCATACATGCCTCTTATCTGGGGAATGGTTACATGACTCTCATCTATAAACATCAGAAAATCATCAGGATAATAATCCAAGAGAGCATAAGGTCTTTCGCCAGGCTTTCGGCCATCAAAATATCGAGAATAATTCTCAATTCCTGAACAGTAGCCCACTTCTTTTATCATCTCTAGGTCATATCTTGTTCGTTGTTCAAGCCTTTGAGCATACAACAGTTTGTTTTCTTTCTTCAATTCAACAAGACGTTCTTCAAGTTCCTCCTCTATGAATTTAATAGCTTGATCAATCCTAGATTGGGTGAAGACAAAATGCTTAGCGGGGTAAATCACCGCAACTGGTTTTTTCTGTTTAGATTTTCCCGTCAGGGGATCAATCTCTACAATCTTTTCAATCTCGTCCCCAAACCATTCGATTCTTAGCGCTGAATCATCATACGCTGGAAAGACCTCGACGACGTCCCCTCGAACCCTGAACCTTCCTCTAGCAAAGTCCAAATCATTTCGTTCGTATTGAACATCCACTAATGATTTCAATACACTGTCACGATCCCTTTTTTCACCTGCTTTAAGATAGAGTGTAAGACCAGTTGTATCTTGAGGGGCACCAATAGAATAAATACAAGAGACGCTAGCTACGATAATGACGTCTCTTCGTTCAAGTAAAGAACTAGTTGCGGATAGTCGCATCATCTCGATTTTTTCATTTACGGAGGCATCTTTTGCTACGTAAGTGTCAGTTTGCGGAATGTAAGCCTCAGGTTGATAATAATCATAATAACTGACAAAATATTCGACAGCATTTTCTGGAAAAAAGGCCTTGAATTCAGAGTATAACTGTGCGGCTAATGTCTTATTATGACTTATTACAATCGTTGGTTTTCGCGCTTTTTCAATAATAGCTGCCATTGCTAGTGTTTTACCGCTTCCAGTTACACCTAAAAGTGTTTGATATCTTAATCCCTGTTTAATGCCATCCACAAGTTGATTAATAGCTTTAGGTTGGTCACCTTTGGGTTCAAAATCTGTTACAAGTTTAAAATCTTTCAAATTAATCGCCTTTTGCCGGCATTGAAATTACACGCAAAAGTATAGTTTAGTGATCTTAAGAAAATAAGAATATCACTTTTTTCATAAATGCAATCTTTCTACTAGGAATAGATTATGGTAATTAATTGAGAGATTCTTAATGCTTCTTATAGATTCCTCTTAAGGCTTTTTTTCGCGTTAGTTCTCAACAATTTACTAAAAGCAGTTTGTGAGACCAAATCCTTGATTGTACATCTCATACAATATATGATTCATTAACTATTCTTAAGCAATTTTTCAATCATCTTTTTTAATTCTTCTTTAGATTTTGCTGCCATTGCACGATCTTTAATCTTGCCGTCTTTGAAAATTATGAAAGTAGGAACGCCAGTAATCTCATATTTTGTGCCTAACCCTGGATTTCTATCCACGTTAAGTTTACCGATTTTCACCCTCCCTTGGTATTCTTGAGCTAATTCTTCTAAAATTGGTTCGACAACTTTACAGGGAGGACACCAACTAGCCCAAAAATCTACTAAAACAGGTATGTCAGATTTAATGACTTCTTCTTTGAAGTTTTTCACTGTAAATTCCATTAGTTTTCCTCGTCACAAGTTAAATTAAATTATTGATTAACACTTTTTGTAGTTTCTTTCACTTCAAGTTCTTTTCCGGTGTCAAGCTGTGGTTGAAAACCTCCATTTTGCTTCGTGCCAGGTACATAGACTTCAATAACTTCAGACTTACGTTTTTCACCATCCCACCGAGTTACTGGCCAAAACACGTGTGCTGTCTCTTCAATTCGTTTTTTAATGTGAGGTTGAGTCAAAAGGGCGAACATGTTTGAAATCTCTTCTTCAAAGCTCAGTTTAGGTTCAAAGCCAAATGTTTTGGGAAGTTTTTTAGAAATGACTTCGAAAGGATGAAAATCTGCTTCGACACGTGGATTTTCTACTCTCTGAATTTTTACATTCAATCCAAATTTTTCACTTCCAACTTTTGCAACAGTATCAGCCAATTTTCTGATTTTAAAGAGTCCTGATACTTGATTAACTACATCATATTGTCCTGGTTCGGGTGGGCTAGCAATCAGCCGCACCATACACTGCATTGCATCATCGAGCGCAATAAATCCTCGAATTTGTTCACCTTGACCATATACCGTTAGTGGAAGTCCGAGTATCGCCTGAATCACAAATCGGTTCATCACGGTCCCGAACCATTCGTCAGCATCTAAGCGGGTTCTAAGTCGAGGATTTGCAGCCACTTCGTCCGTATGGACTCCATAAATAACGCCCTGCATCACATCATAAGATCGTAGCCACCAATATTTGCAGGCTTCATAAACATTGAAAGTGTCTTGGACTTTTGATACATGGTAAAGCGAAACCGGATCTCGAGGAGTTAATTCGCCGCCAAGACTCCATTCTCGGTCTCCGTATTTCAATACAGCATCAGCAGGGAAGATACCTTCAAAGAGCGGTCTTCCAGTCAAAGGTGAGCCATATTCGCCAAGGGTACCGAGTTTGATTAAAGACGTTTCCGGAACGATCTCCTTCATCAAAAAAAGTAGACCAAGCGTACCGATAACATTGTTATATTGGACTTTAATAGCATGATCTGCATCTACCATACTATAGGGCGCACTTGGACATTCTGCGTAATGGACTATAGCTTCTGGTTTAATCTCTTCTAAGAAAGCACTTAATTGTTGGCGATCTAAGATATCTATTTCTTGAAATTCGATTTTGATTCCCAGTACTTCCTGAGCAACACGAAGTCGTTCCTCCATCGGTGCAATCGGAACAATTGAGAGAGCATCTTTTTCAGCTACACAATCCCGACGGAAATAATTATCAATACCGCTTACTTTGCATCCCAATCTTCCCAATCGTAGTGCTAATGTCCATCCTAAATACCCATCGATGCCTAAGATCATAACACGCATATCTTTTAAGAAATAACAATTTATTTCTTCTCGATATGACCATTCTGGACATTGCTCGAAAGTAATTGTAGGTTCGAAGTGTCCCAATTCAGATCTTCGGGCACATTCAAGCATAATGACATAATCGGGATCCTTTAGTTCTTTTATTTTCTCCATTGATTGTCCGCATGCTCGAAAATCAACATTGCCTTTGAATATTGCAGCTGGACAATTCCAGCAAGTTTTATTTGCATTATACGCTTTAATTTGTATCACGTCCTATAATCAAATTCATAACGTGTTCGACACTTAGATTATCTGGGAGATCTACTTCGCCTCTAAAGTAGAGAAAAGCATCCTCTTGAGTGTGCTTTCCAGTGAAAATGTCTTTGTCGAATACTTCTTTCTTTAATACACTTCCCTTTAGATTAAAACCGGCGTTTGGTTGTAAAATGAGATCAGGAGCGTTATCTATATGTGGACCATGATAAATCTCTTTTTTATCATGTATTCTCTTTATAACTGGGCTACCATTCATTTTTAGTTGAGAAAATAAATCGATAAGTTCTTCTTTTAACCCAGCCTCTTCATTTTTCTTTATACGACCTCTAGGAAATCTGTCTTTTTTATTTAAATAGATTCTTGCTGGATCCAACGCAAAAGCCTTAGTACCTTCCTTGATGTTATTGTAGTTCTTTTTTAGATCATTATCTAATGAGCAAAATCCCTCTTCTGTAAGATATCTATTGACATTTACATTAGTTTTTACGGATTCCATTCCATGGTCAGATAGCATTATTAGAGAATCTTCTTCCCCTAGTTTGCTGTTTATATAGCCAATTTCTTCATCTACGAGTTCAAAATATCTTAAGAATTCCGAGTGATACTCATTATTTGGATCTTCATAAGCATTCCACATGAAGTGACCGAGGCGATCGCTTCCTGTGAAAACAACAGTGAATACGTCCCAATCAATTCCTGCTTTATCCCAAAAATATCTATAGGTCAAGATACGATTTTTATGAGTTTCAAACAAATCCTTAAGAAATAAAGATGTAGACTCGTGACCCTTTTGAGCATCAACATCAATTTTATAGCCCAGTTTTTTGAGGGTTTTAACATATCGAGGAGGATAAACTGCCTTCTCCAAATCCAATGCGACAAATCCAGAAACTAAGAAACCATTTATTTCTTTCGCAGGATATGTACTAGGAACATTAATAATGATATATTTCTTAGAATCTCTTTGCCAAAAGGCTTTAGATTTAAGATTTCTAAAATTTGGAAAGCGTAATGAGTAAGTTCCTTCAATGAAATCCGTGAATCCAAAGATTCCATGTACACCTGGATTAGTTCCAGTAATGATCGAACTCCAAGATACTGATGAGAGTTCGGGAATAGAACTTTGCATCTTACAAAAAGTTCCTTCTTTTCGCAACATACGGAAAGTCGGCATTACACCTTTGTCGGATAGATCCTTCATCAGTCTGTAAGGAACTCCATCAATGCCGATTATAACTGTTCGTTTTTTCTCCATGAACATGTCACCAAAACGTCCAACATAAAAATTATTACTTTTGTTTGTAGTTTTAAACTTTTTTAAAAGTTACTCTATAATAAAGTAAATAAGGAATAAAATGGCATTAATTTCCTAGCAGTGAATTGTTTGGTGATGTTGATGTCTTTTGAAGAGTATGAAGAGGAAACAGCTAAGGCTAGAAAATGGTTATTAAATCTAGGCTTTACAAAATATCAAGCAAACCTTCTAAGTTATCTGATACTGATGGGGGAAGGGACAACTAGTCAATTGAAAGAGATTACTGGAATTCCAAGCACAAAAATCTATGAAACTCTTAATGAACTTGCTACTATGGGTATCATCCAAGAACGAACAGGTCGTCCTGTAGCCTATACTGCATTGTCACCTAAGCGAATAATGGATAACCTGCTTGAATACAAGCAGAAAACATTTGACAAAGACATGAAAGAGCTAAGCAAGACAGCAAAAGAATTTACAAAAACTATGACACCCATTTATGAAAAGGGTTTAATTGAAACACGTCAGAAACTGTTGCGAATAGTCAAAATTGGGCGTGCATCAGAAATGGAAACTGTTTCTGCTATTAGAAGGGCAAAAAAAGAAATCTATATCATCTCTAAAGTGCTAGAATATCTACCTGAAATTATTGATGTTTTGGCAAAGAAGATCGAAAAAGGAGTTCAAGTAAAAATCTTATTATTAGATCCGAACAATTTGAATGATGAATCTCAAGCAATCCAACAAAGCATAATAACACTGCTCCTCTCAAGGTTTGAGGATAATATTACTATCAGATTCGCCTATTCGGTTCCCCTGCGAGGAACCTTAATCGATCCAAACAATGAGGGGACGGCGATCTTTCTAGCAGAAGAGATTGGAATTCCTCTTCGTATGCGTGAGGCTGCTATTTCAGAAAATACAAATCTGGTACATGCATTAAAACTTTTCTTTGATTTGATATGGGAACATCATTCCACTGAGCACTGAATTAAGAGTTAAAAAATATTGAAGTAAAACAATTCTTCAAATGTCTAAATAGATTATGTTTCAAATAGAAAAACTTAAAAGCCTCAGCTTGTCATTTTACAAAACCATGTACATCGGAAACTCTTTTTTTTGTAAAAGGAAAGATTCGATGCCATGAAAAGAAAACAGAAAAAGGAATTTACAAGACTAATTGGTGAGTTTAGGTAAGTTTGTCTTTTTTTGTACGAGTTTAAGAGTTTAGGTGAATAATATGTCCATGGATGAAGAATCAACTGAAGAGACAACTGAAGAGACAACTGAAGAGACAACTGAAGAATCAACTGAAGAATCAACTGAAGAATCAACTGAAGAATCAACTGAAAAGACAACTGAAGAATCAACTGAAAAGACAACTGAAGAATCAACTGAAAAGACAACTGAAGAATCAACTGAAGAAGAAATTTTAATGTCAGTTTCAGACCTTGGCCCTCGTAGTCGTAAGGTCAATGTAAAAGTAAAAGTTGTCGAAATGAATGAACCACGAGAAGTAACGAGTAGAAAAGATGGGTCAATCAACAGAGTAACCGAAGCTTTAGTCGGTGACGACACTGGAGTGATTTTTTTAACGCTTTGGAACGATGATATTGACCGATTAAGTGTTGACAGCGCACTCAAGATCTCTAATGGTTACTGTAATGTGTTCAAAAACAGTTTACGGCTTAATATAGGCAGATACGGTAGTTTTGAAGAAATCGAAGAGGATATCACCGTAAATACTGAAAATAATATTTCAGACCGGTTCTTTGAACAGCCTCCTAGATTTAGACGCGATAGCAGGCCTCGCGGTGGCGGCGGCGGTGGCTACGGCCGATATAGTGGTGGTGGCGGTCGCGGTGGCGGTGGCGGTGGCGGTGGCGGTGGCGGTCGCGGTGGCGGCGGCGGCGGGTATAATAGGAGACGGAGATACTAACATAAATTCAAGCCGAAAAAATTTCGATATACAAATTCTGCCTGATCGTCTTTTTTTAGTCAGGCTTATTTTTTCTCTTTTACGGTGCATTATCCATATATAAGGGAATTCCTTGCGTTTTAGGATACTGCATAAGTTATGTTATAATAGTAAATGACACCCCGGTTGAAAAGTGATTATATGTCGAAAAGTATCGAGAATCTAAGAAATAGAACAGATCCTTTTTCAAATTTTTTCAATATTCAAATCGATCAACTAGCAGAAGGATACGCTAAAATCTTTATGCGTATAGAGAAAAACCATTTGAATTTTTACGAGGTGGCTCATGGCGGTGCAATTTATTCTTTAGCAGACCAAGCATTCGCACTTGCTTCAAATTCTTGTGGTGTGACGGCTGTAGCTATTCAAATGAATATCCATTATCACAGACCTTCAAAACTTGGGGATATTCTTGAAGCAATAGCACGGCAAATTCATTTTGGCAAACGAATTGCTGTATATCAAATAGATGTCAAAAACAGAGAAAACAATACGCTCGTTGCGTCTTGTCAGGGAATGGTTTATCATAAAGACTAGATAAAGTTGCAATTAGATGCCCTTAACTGAGGATTTTGATTAATTCTTATATTGGTGATTCACCTTAAGCATAAAATTTTTGTTATCGATTAATGATCAAAGACAAGAGGACTATTTATGACTAATAAGTCTGAAGAGAAGGAAAAAGAAGATCTGATAAAGGAATGTCTAAAATTAGCAAAAAGAGAGCTGAATGCTGCAGAATATGCACGCCTGTTAAAGGCTTGTTCTCCCAAGCAGGAAGAATGAATACTTTATAGTGATTTAAAAGTTCGGGAAGTACCTTCCTAAAAATTGGCACTTTTGGTTCTATAGTGGACGTCTTTGTCGAAAATAACAAGGTAATGGGTTTAAGAAGGTTAAAAAGATTATTTCCTTCTTAGGTCATAAAACATGATAAAATCGCTTTTCAGTCAACTACCCCACCCTGTCGGATGGGGCTTGTGAAGTACAGGCTCACGACGCAAGAGTTGTCTAGGAGGCATATACCATAAAGTTATGCAGTAGCCGCTCGGTGGTACACACTTCGGAATA
>Ga0114921_10001147_pt1 | contig 11983 bp, 11 predicted proteins | sample BentaG_FD_87016 | JGI IMG/M metagenome (GOLD analysis project Ga0114921, IMG submission 87016) | Deep subsurface microbial communities from South Atlantic Ocean to uncover new lineages of life (NeLLi) - Benguela_00093 metaG | ecosystem: Environmental > Aquatic > Marine > Oceanic > Sediment ...
CGAGGATGGTGCTAACACATACTGTCCAAAATGTGGTAATCTACTGATTGAGCGTCTCTACTTTCGCGCCTCAATGAAAGGTTTAAAAGATCATAAATGTGAAAAGTGTGGGGAGGAGATTAAAATTATATTATAATTAATGTCAAATTCTAAATGACAAATGTCAATTTTAATTTATAAATTAACAGATATGAATTACGAACATAATTTTATAATCCGCGGAGTTCCGCGTCGTTATCCGCGTAATTTTAGTGTTTTGCCGTTAGGCAAAAAGGAGGAGTTATGGCAAAAAGAAGAACAGGGGATATAATTTTAGGAATTATAATTGGTGGTATCATCGGGTCTGCATTATCGTATCTTTTGGCTGGGGCGTTTCCTCGAGGTCCGGTAAAGAATTTTTTCTTTAGTGCTTTAAAAGTAGGATTCTCTCCGGTAGAGGTCGATCTAGGATTTTTTACCTTCTCGTTCGGATTGGCCATTAATATTACATTACTAACGATAGTATTTATCTTTGTAAGTATGTATCTGCTTCATAAACTTTAATAAAAGAAGGCAGTCCTTTACACATGTGCTTATCTAGATATAATTAGATCATGTTTCTATTGGGTGAACGTATACAAAAAGATAAAATCGTCGAGGTCATCAATCCATATAATAATCAGGTGGTTGAAAGATTAGGATTGAGCGATGAACATGATATTGCTCAGGCAATTGGGATTGCAGAGAGAGGATTTAAGATTCTAAAGGGGCTTTCTGCGGGGGAAAGGGCTAAAATCCTTGAGCGGACTGCGGCAATTATTAAAGAAAAAAAAGAAGATTTTAGTAAAGCACTATCTTCAGAATCCGGAAAGACAATTAATGAAGCACGGGGTGAAGTCGACAGAGCAATTAACACGATGAAACTTTCTGCGGTGGCGGCAATGAAATTGACTGGTGAGACGGTACGCTTCGATTTAGGTGGACCATCACAAAAAATGGGATTTTACATTCGCGTTCCACTCGGAATCGTACTTGCAATTACACCGTTTAATTTTCCACTCAATCTGTCCTGCCATAAAATCGGTCCAGCAATTGCCGCAGGTAATGCTGTAATCCACAAACCGGCAACAAAAACACCAATTTCTGGAGTAAAGCTTGCTGAAGCACTCATCGAAGCAGGTCTACCCAAGGAAGGAATTTCAGTACTTATCGGTTCGGGGAGTACTATTGGGATGGAACTTGTTAAACATCCAGAAATAAAAAAGATAAGTTTTACTGGTTCGTTAGAAGTGGGTCAGATCATTACAGCACATTGTGGTATGAAGCGAGTGACTATGGAGTTGGGTTCTAATTCAGCAGTTGTAGTATTCAATGATGCACCACTCAATTTTGTTGCCAAGAAGATTCGCAAGGGGGGTTACACACTTGCCGGTCAGGTTTGCATTTCTATTCAGCGTGTCTATGTGGAAGAAGATTGTGCGGATGAATTCTTAAGGAAACTCTCTCTGGAGGTAGGGCAAATAAAATATGGGGACCCGCTATTGGATGATACAGAGATGGGGCCAATGATTGATGAGCCAGCAATAAAGAAGGCTGAGAAGTTTTGCGCAGATGCATTAAGCAAGAAGGGAATACTACTCTTGGGAGGCAAAAGAGAGAGTGCTATCTTTCTGCCAACAATTATCTTTAATGTTAGCGAAGATGCGCTTGTCATCCAAGATGAGGCATTCGCACCGATCGTTGCAGTCAACAAATTTAAAACCGTAGAAGAAGTAGTGGAGAAAGTAAATAATACAAAATATGGATTACAGGCTGGGGTTTTCACACGAGATATCTCAAAGGCATTACAATGTGCCCAAGGCATAGAAGCCGGTGGAGTTTTGATAAATGAAATCCCAACGTTTCGTGTAGATAATATGCCATATGGTGGGACAAAAGGCAGTGGCATAGGGAGAGAGGGACCCGACTTTGCAATAAAGGAGATGACCGAGGAGAAATTGATTATTTTTGACCAGTTGCCTAAATAAACTGATTTGCGAATACGAACCCGTTGAGTTAATCGAGGCAAACTGTTTTAATATTTTCGACGATGACTTTGGCTATATTAGGAACTTCAGGATTAAACCAACGTAGGTTGGGAATCTTACTGAACCATGTAATCTGACGTTTTGCAAAATTTCTTGTTCGCTGTTTTGCTTTAAGTATTGCTTCATCCAGTGTCAGTGTACCTTGTACATATTTAACAATTTCTTTATAGCCAATCGTTCTCAGTGCATTTGATTCAGGATCAAAACCTTTTTCCAAAAGAGATTTTACTTCATCAATTAATCCATGCTGTATCATATTATCGAATCGGCTGTTTATTCTGTGATACAATTTTTCACGTGGTAAGCAGAGCCCAATGTAGTACGGCGAATATTTGGATTTTCTTCGTCTTTTCTTGATTAATTTACTCAATGGTTTACCTGTCATTTCATAGATTTCTAAACCTCTCAAAATTCTTTGTTTGTCTTTGGGACTAATTTTTTTTGCCCAATCCGGATCGAATGACAATAGCTTATTATAGAGATAATCTACACCATACTTATGCAACATTTGTATCAATTTCTTTTTTATTTTTTTATTTGATTGGGGTAAAGGATGCAGGGGTTTGAATAGTGCCCTGATATACAAACCAGTTCCACCGCAAATAACAGGAATTCTATTTCTTTTTTTTATTTCCTCGATCTTTATTTCAGCGTCACGAGCAAACTGACCACAGGAATAACTATCATCGGATTCGACAAAATCTATTAAGTGAAAATTAACCTCTCGTCGTTCTTTATAAATTGGTTTAGCAGTACCGATATTAAGATATTTATAGATTTGTCTGGAATCCGCGGAAATAATCTCTCCCGAAATTTTTTTGGCAATCTTAATTGATAATTTTGTTTTACCTACTGCCGTAGGTCCAACAATTGTTATAACTCTATTAATCATCATGCAGTATGCAGAGATAAAAAATAAGTTACAAATGTATTTATGATTTTACGAATTACCCCGAGTGGTGATGGCTGAACTGTCCTTTAGAAGTATATTTCTAACAATTTAAATACTTGAATAATTTCTTGTTTAAAAATGATAACTGCTATACCACCAATGCTCAAGAAAGGCCCAAATGGAATTGGACTTTCTCGACTCTGATGTGTTGAGATGATGAAAAGAACACCCAAAATTGCACCAATGAGAGCCCCAATAAAAATTGAAGGTATGATTAATGGGAAACCAATAAATGCTCCAATCATCGCTGTAAGATACACATCACCCAGTCCCATAACCTCTTTTTTATACACCCAGCCACCAATAGTTCTTATTAATAGAATCAAACCGCCACCAAATATCATACCGATTAAACCCGAAACAAAGTTGCTTTTTATTACTTGGAAAAGTATTCCGATAAATATTCCAGGAACCGAGATGATATCTGGCACAATTTGAAATGAGTAGTCAATACCTGATATGACTATTAGCGAACAGAAAAAAAAGAAATAGAAAAAAAATTCTATGTTCAAATTATAATTAATGAATAGATAAACTAATAGAGACCCGCTAATAACCTCAACTATAGGATAATGAACGGATATCGATGTTTGACATTTAGGACACTTACCCCCTAAGAAAATGAAGCTTAATACCGGAATGTTTTCATACCATTTTATAGGTTTTTTACAATTTGGGCAAAATGAACCTGGTTTTATAATTGAGAGGCATCTTGGCATTCGATAAATTAAAACATTTAAAAAACTACCAATAGTCGCGCCAAAGCAGAAACAAAATATGTAGTATATTATTTTCATGTCTATTTTTCTTTATCCTTTAGAGTGAAATAAACAGTAAAAGAGTCAAGACACTTGTGGAGGTCTGCAATACTTTGTGAAACAAGTTCTAAGAGTTCGGGGATTCCGCTGCTGCTTATTTTGGGCATTGCTAAAACTGCCTTTTTCACCCCCGGTACAACTGACGGCATAATTATTCCATGCTCAGCAAGACTTATGAAAATATCGGCTCTATTTAACGGATCTCGAAAATCCTTTTCAAGTATTATACTATGTCCAATGTCAACAAGTGACTTCACTAAGCTGTAGAACAAATATTTAACCCTCTCAAGAATTTTTAAACCGTCTGGAGGATCGAGGGTCTCTGGTTTCTTGATGATCGATTTAATCTCTCCTATATTCTTTGCCAGATTCTCATTTAATGTTGTAAACTCTACATTATCCATAGTTTATTATATTTAGTGAGTGACTTTTGTCAATAAAAAAATTGCATGCTACTATGTAGCAACATTAAGAATATTAGTTCACACTGTGATTACAATTAATGAAGAAGGGGGATTGCTCCCCCTTCTTACAAATTATCTTCTCTTCTTAGCCTTCTTCTTGGTTTTCGTCTTTTTTATTACCTTTCTCTTTGTTTTTTTCTTTCTTGCACCAGTCTTTCGCATTATTACCTCCTTATTATTATTATTATAATCATAATTCAAAATTTGTCAATACCTAATTTCAAGTGTAGCATGATAACTGAAGTTTATTAGGCCTTGACTTATTTTTTAATTTGGTTATGATAAGGTATCGTGTTTGCAATTTTATGTTTTTTGCTTAGCGTTGGCGATGTCTATGTTAGTGAATTGAGCGGTGTGATAAGTCCGGCAAGTAGTTCGTATTTGTTACGCGTAGTTGAACTCGCCGAAAAAAATGATGCCTCGTGTCTCATAGTGAAACTTGATACACCGGGGGGTCTTGATGAATCTATGAGAGAGATAACCAAAAGAATTCTCAATGCAGAAATCCCCATTATAGTTTATGTAGCACCAAAGGGTGCAAGAGCAGCTTCCGCTGGTGTCTTTATATTGTATGCAAGTCATATTGCTGCAATGGCTCCAGGAACTAATATCGGTGCCGCGCATCCAGTAAGCATGGGCGGAGAGAAGATGGATAGTGTAATGCTTGAGAAAGTGACCAATGATGCAGTTGCGTATATTAAGGCATTGGCAAAAGAGAGAGGGAGAAATCAAGAGTGGGCAGAGCGAGCAGTGAGGGAGAGTGCTTCAATTGATGCAGAGACCGCCCTCGAGCTTGGAGTCTGTGAAATTATTGCGGAGGATGAAGAAGATTTAATTGCAAAATTAGATGGACGAACGACAAAGGTGAAAGGTAAGCGAATTACCCTGAAGACTGAATCAAAACCAGTGAAAAGGGTTGCAATGACGTTGCGTGAAAGGCTACTGTTGATACTTACCAATCCAAATATTGCGTATATCCTACTTCTCTTGGGTATTTACGGACTATTTTTCGAGTTGCAAAATCCTGGTATGATTTTTCCTGGTATGGTTGGTGGTATCTGTCTGATTTTAGGTTTTTATGCACTCCATTTATTACCAGTAAATTATGCCGGTGTAGCCTTGATTATTCTATCTGCTATTTTATTTATTTTGGAGATATATGTAACATCGCAGGGAGTTTTGGCCATTGGCGGGATAATTTCACTGGTGATGGGATCATTAATTTTATTTGAAAGCAATGTGCCGTTTTTGAGGGTGTCATGGGAGGTAATTATGATCGTCGCTATTATTATTGCAGGTTTTTTCATCTTTATATTGGCCATGGGAGTACGTGCACAATTCAAAAGAAGGGTGACTGGTAAAGAGGGATTGGTGGGCGAAATTGGGACAGCAAAAACTGATATTAAACCTACGGGAGGAACGGTTTTGGTGCATGGCGAATACTGGAATGCAGTGAGTGATACACTTATAAAAAAGAACCAAAAGGTGAAAGTTGTTAGTGTTAAAGAAATGATTGTTCATGTCGAATTAGTAAAATCAAAATAAAAATCTCTCAATAGTTTACTCATGTTAATTCTCGCTCTATTTACTGTATTTGAATCTTTTCTTTTCCCACCCACAATTTTCGACGAAAATCGATTTAACCCAGCAACTCTTTACGAAAAAGATTTTGAGGTAACCATTAGTACAGAGGTGAAGTTTGGTTTGTCTGATTTACGAGCGCACACAATTTATTCACACATTAATTCATACCGTTTGAGCGCTACAAGTTTTGGCAATGATCTTTACAGAGAAAACGTTGTCCATCTTGGATTTGGTTTTCCTATTATTGAGAAATTGGCTGTCGGTCTCAGTGTCGCCATGCTCAATTATTGGATCAGAGATACTGAAAATCATTTTGGTTACTCCTTGAAGATAGGGAGTGTTTTCCATAGTACCCCAGTGAAGGCTAGTGCATGGATCAATAATATTAATGTACCAAAATTTTCTGAAGTTGATTATCTGCCACCAAACTATTCTTTGAGAATAAACTATGCGGCGTTGCGTAATTTATCATTTCATTTTGCAGTACGGGGGATAGAGACAAAATTACCATTTTTTAATTTTGGTCTTTTCTACTCTCCTTATAGAATTATCAAAATCGGAATAGGGGTAAATACAGATCCAACACTTCTTGAGTATGGATTGGAAACTTATGTAGGTGAATTTATTTTAAACTATTCTGGTAGCAGTCATCAAAAACTCGGTTTATCACATTCGTTGAGTTTGGGTTTCCATTTATGATAGTCGCGCTTATTTGTATATTTTTATTAAATGAAAATTCATTCTTTGAAACTGAGGAAGAAAGAGATTTTGAAGTCATTTTAAGAGACATTGAGTACTTAAAAAATAATCCCATTGATATAAATATTGCTGATGTCGAAGCACTTTCGAAAATTCCCTTTCTTTCTCTAACAGATTGTTTGAAGATTGTACAATATCGCCAAGAGCGTGGACCTTTTCATTCTTTAGAAGATCTACTAAATATCCAGGGATTTGATCCTTATCTTTTCGATAATATTAAGCCTTATATTACGGTTAAGGCAAAGCCATTCAAAATAGAAAAATTAACAACGAGGCTTCGTCTGAAAACTAAAATTCCCAAAGATCAAAATTCCTTAGAATACTACACTAAATCAAAAGGTATCTTTAGTCAATATAACATTTTTTTAGTCACGGAAAAGGATCCTTACGAAAGTTCTTTTTTTGACTATTATGCCGCTGGTATCGTAATAGATGAGGGGAAGAGAAAGATTGCTTTGGGAAAGTATAATTTGGATTTGGGATCAGGCGTTGCCCTTTCTACGGTCGGCTCTTTTTTCCATTCAATTGATTTTCGGGTGATGACTCATGAGCGGGGGATACTACCTTATACATCGAGTCTAGAAAATGGTGGTTTTTTTGGTACAGCACTTAGTGACTCTCTTCTGGTAAACTATACCCTTTTTTATTCAAACCAAAAACTTGATGGCAGGATTGATTCCTTAGGCTTTGCCCGTTCGTTTGATGAATCTGGCGACCATATCGATTCCGCCTCCCTGAGTAGAAAAGATAGAATTACAGAAGAACTAGTTGGCTATGATGTACACTATCGATTTACGAATCTGTTAGTGTCGCATAGGTCATACTGGTGCACCTACAGCCCTGAATTTGCATGTCGTGATTCACTCACACGATTTTATGGAGGCAATTTTTGGATTTCAGGAATTGGGTTAAAATATTTTGGTGATCTCTTTGTGTTATTTTCAGAGTGGGCGCGCTCCTTTAAAAACCGTATCGGAGGGTTGTTCGGATTTAGTGGTTTCTTCTCTTATATTGACTTTAACCTTGCAGGGAAATATTTCCCGGTTGGTTTCTATTCACCCAAGGGCGTTGAATCTAAGGCTGACTACGTCGGCGGAACATTGGACATCAGGCACCGCTCAAGGATTGGTGATCTGGGTACAACAGTAACCATCGACAATAAGACTGACGAGGATTCGACAAAATATGGATTACGGTTAAATTTTGAGAAAAAATTTGGAATTTTGAATGCACGTCTTCAGGTCAGGTGGCGCTATAGGGGAGAGATGAAGGACCTTTCCGGATCAAGGGTATTCTTACGGATTACGCCTTTAAGATGGCTCTTTTTCGATGTACGGTTTGAAGAAAAATATGTTTATAGTATTACTGAATTTGAAAAAGGAATTTTTGGTGCCGTAGAGGTAGGGGTGAAATACAAAGGTGTAAACTTGAGAATGAGATATGGTTTATTTGATACCGACTCGTATGCCTCAAGAATTTTTGCATATGAAGCCGATTTACCCGGGATCGTAAATAACCGAATGCTCTATAATGAGGGGAAGTATGGATTCGTCTACTGCTCTTTTAAACCAATGAGGCACCTACAACTCAGCTTCAAATATTCAGTGCTGAAGAGAGATTCTTTTTTAACAAAGCAGTTTGGTTGTCAACTGGATGGAAGATTATAAAACGCAAGCAATTGTTGAATAGTATTTAAGATAACGCGATACTATTAATATGTTTGAATGGCTTTCTGCACGAGACCCCATCGTGGTCTACACATTTCTATTCTTCAACGCTTTTTTTGAAAGTTTATTTCCACCCTATCCCTCTGATGCATTTGTTTTGGTCTTAGCATTTGTTGCTGGAAAGGGTTATTTCAATCCGTATGTCGTATACACCTGTACGGTTTTAGGAAGCATTGCCGGCATTATGGCGCTCTACTTTATTGGCAGGCGCATCGGTAATCGTGTGATTCAATTCTTATCCAGGTCATTTTTGGGCAGGTTTATCCCAGTACGGTTGATTGAAAAGGCGAACCATAAATTAGCCAGGCGTGGTGATTTAATAATTCTGCTTAATCGTTTTTTGCCAGGAATGAGGGCACCCATATGCTTTGCCGCAGGCATGGCACACATCAATAGTAAAAAAGTTTTTTTCTATAGTTTTGTGAGTGTTTTGCTCTGGAACATCTTTTTGGTGATGGTCGGTTTCTATGTTGGCGCAACCTGGCAAGAGGCATCACACTTTTTAAGAAATTATAATATCATCGTTACATTAGTACTCATCGTGGTGCTTATTATTTTTGTGATCGTATATTTCCGAAGGAAAGCAAGAATTTGAATTAATGATTAATAATCTTTATTTCTGATTTACTTAAAGACTTACCTTTCTCTATCCGAGAGAGACTGACCTCAATAACCGCATCCTGTCAGATACACGTGGCTAAACATCATGGATTGTACGTTGCCGTAAAACTCCGCGTCTCTGACCAATCAGTAAACCACGTCCAATTTGGATTATAAGCCCTTACCCTCCAGTAATATATACCATTGTGGGTGATTTCGTATGTATAAAAATAATCATACGCCCTAAACTCATCTGTCCCTCCTGCTGGGAATAAAGAATTGTGGGATACCTGTAATTCATAATATTCAGCCTCTTCAATATAACCCCATCCTAATTCAAGATCATTGGGATATGGGTGCCATTGATCATATAGTAGCACGGTATCATTGCATGGATATAAGAGAACTGGTGGTGGAGGTGGCGGAGTGAGGGGTCCAGAGCCTGGTCCATATCCATGCGGGTCCTTACAGCCAGGAGTGTAATTAAAAATTACGACTAACGATACTAAAGAGAATTTTTAATATTAAACGCAGTACCTTCATTGTTAAATAACTCCTTCCATAGGGCACGCTATGGTGCTGATTTTATGAGATAGACATCGAAACCACCTGCACCAGATGAATTTGTGCACCCAGCAACTACGTAGGAACCATCTATAGTTTCACAAACCGAATAACCATAATCAAATCGCCACTCTCCACATATTCTCTCCCAGAGAAGGTTTCCGTTACCATCTGTTTTTATAAGATAAACATCATAAACACTGACACCGAACGAACTTGTATGTCCAGCAACGATGTATCCACCATCCATAGTCTGTTGAACTGAATAGCCATATTCATTGAATGACTCGCCGTATGTTTCTTCCCAAATGACATTACCATTTGCATCTGTTTTTATAAGATACACATCATAGACAGTGACACTAAGATAATTTGTGTATCCAGCAACAATGTATCCACCATCCATAGTCTGTTGAACTGAACGACCGCGGTCATCTTGTGTGTCTCCATATGTTTTTGTCCATAGGGTGTTTCCATTCGCATCAGTCTTTATGAGATAAACAGCATCACTACCTGCACCAAAAGAAGCGGTATACCCGGTAACGATATATCCTCCATCTTGTGTCTGCGAAACTGAATAACCACAATCATGCTCTGTACCTCCATATGTTTTTGTCCATAGGGTGTCTCCACTTGCATCAGTTTTTATGAGATACACATCAAGATCACCGGCACCAAAAGAGGCGGTATTCCCTACGATGATATATCCACCATCGGTAGTCTCTTGAACTGAATAGCCATATTCCTCATATGCTCCGCCGTATGTCTTTTCCCAAAGAGCAATTCCATTCGCATCTGTTTTTATGAGATACACATCACCATACCCGCCCCCGCTGGGCGAATTTGTATACCCGACAAGAATATACCCACCATCGAAAGTTTCCCAAATTGAATAACCACGATCATTATATGACCCGCCATATGTATTTTCTCGAACGAGATTACCATTCATATCGGTTTTTATAAAATATACATCAGAACCACCAGCACCGTACGAGTTTGTATATCCTGCAATGACGTATTCGCCAGCCGAGGTTTCCTTAACTGAATGACCATAATCATCGCCTGCTCCACCATATTTTTTTGTCCAAAGTATCGCGCGGCTGATATCAAGCATATGAGAATTTGACCAATCTGATTCAGCTCCTTCTTCATCCTTCGCTTTTGCCTGAATATAAAAAATTCCAGAATCAGCATAAAAGTGGGTCATAGAAACGGTGTCTCCGGAAGCTACATAATCACTCCATTGGGACTCTGTGCCTTCTCCCCAATCAAATTTAATGGAGATGCTATCTTCATCTGGGTCAATGGTTGAACTGAGAAAAGTGTAGTTACCGATATCGCCGCTTGAAGATCCTAATGGAACTAAGGGAATATCGGGTGGATTATTTCCTTTACAACCTGCAACGCATAAAAGGGAAAAAGCAAAAGTACAAAGAAGAAAAGGGACAGTCTTTCTGAAACTTCTCAGCCAGATTATCCAGGACACCATTAAGGAAAAACTCTTTGCATTACCTCTCATATTCCTTCCTCCCTTCTTTTTATTTCCATATTTATGATACTATGTAATATGGTTTTGTCAAGAGCGAAATGTTTCGCGAGTCTCAAGCACAAGAAAATATGTTTCAGCCTATCGTATAATAACGAATTTGCCAACCTGTTCACCAACATCCGAATCAACATGAAAGATATAGACGCCACTCACAACGAGTATGCGATTATCACTCAATAAATCCCACCACTCATCACCACCTTGATCACCGAGTGCTGCTCCATTGTCAGATGTGTGGTGATGTTTAATCGTCTTCATGAGCTCGCCATTGAGAGTGAAGATGCGAATCGTACATTCTGCTGGCAAGTTAATGAACCTCAAAAGCCTATCGGTAAAGCGTTTTTGCCACTCGTTAGTGATGATATACGGATTGGGCACCACCTTCACATTTAGCGTATAGAGCTCATCGGTTTTGATCACAGCTGGCGTCGGCGTAATCTGAACCCCGGCATTTGCTGGTGCAGGAAGATACATAGAATTCGCATATACAATCCATACATCGTTTGCTCCGGGACGTATATCACCCGGTGCTAAGTAATCACCCAACTCGAGTTGGAATTTACCACCACAGATGTACATATTTCTGGTACCAGTAGGTACTGTGCCATAGACAAGGGTATCTGTGCTCTGGGTCAATGACCGAAAACCCCAACCCTGGGCAAGCGGCCCAGTCATGTCCGGCGTAAATGGAATAGTGTCGCCAGCCTGATTATCGATGACAATCACACTGTTCACCGAATCACTTTCATACGCCTTGATCCAGTGAATCTCATAGTCATTGCCACGATATCACCAAGTGGTCGGCATCGGTACGGGTGGAAGTAGAGCCTGGGGGTACGTACCAGTCTCTACCTCTATCCGATCAAATATTGATACCGAAGCGGAAATATCCTCGCG
>Ga0114921_10001148_pt1 | contig 11979 bp, 8 predicted proteins | sample BentaG_FD_87016 | JGI IMG/M metagenome (GOLD analysis project Ga0114921, IMG submission 87016) | Deep subsurface microbial communities from South Atlantic Ocean to uncover new lineages of life (NeLLi) - Benguela_00093 metaG | ecosystem: Environmental > Aquatic > Marine > Oceanic > Sediment ...
CTGGCATTCGCGCTGATGGTCCAGGTGCTCTCAACGACGCCTGTCGTGTTCCACGTGAAGGTTAGAGTTTCGTTGGTCTTTGGAACCAAGTCGGTCACGGGGTGTGAGGGCGCAGCAGCGTTGCTGTCGTAGTAGGCGGTGACGTCAAAAGTTTCAAGCATGTTGCCCTCATTTGTAACGGTTACGCTGATGGATACGGATCCGCCGACGAATACGTCGGTTGGGAAGGCCGTTACCTCGGCGACAGCCACGTCGTGTCTCTCTGAAATACTGCTGAAGTGACCGTCAAGCACATCGTGAATCATCTCTTCTGCGTATATGTCGGTCATTTTCGTCTTGTGTAGGTCTAAGAGGCTTTCTCCTTCTGCGTCGACGGTGAAGTCTATACTCGCTATAGGCGCGGGATCAACCGTTGAGAACCCTACTAGATCGCCGAACATCATGCTGTAGGCCACGGACACGGTGCCTGCTGTATCGTTTATTTCTGAAGGCCACGGAATAATGAAGGGGGCAATGGAAGCGTAGGCGGTGGCTGTTAGGATTGTTGTGTCGTAGCCGAGGATTAACTCGTAGCCCCACATTGCGGTGACGTCGGCGACGGTGATGTCGATGGAGAAGTTTGAGCCAGGCGTTAAGGCTTCGTCTATAATGGTGGGAGCTGAAAGCACGGTGTCTGGCATGCCGACTGACAGAGGCAAAATCGCCATAGTTATGCTGACAAGAACGGTTATAATAAATGAAATCCATATCAGGTTTCTTGTTTTTTTCATTCTCCTTTCTCCCAAGATTGTTTTTGGAAATTTACACGCTTAGTCTGTTTCTAATATTAAATTAGACTTCATGAATAAAAAGTGTGTGGAAAACTCTTCTAGTAGTTTATTAGTGTTTAAAAGAAACCGTTGCGCAAGTTTTGATAAGCCTGCTTTCTTACATGCTCCATTCGTAGACATGATTGCAACAGATGTGCCGCGCATGCCGGTTCTGAAGGTAAACTGACGGTTTTCTATTAATTGAATTGACTGAATTGTTCGTTCTTTAAGGAAGCTAATTTGCTGTAAGAGATCACTTGAGCAGCGATCATAGTGGTTGCGAAGAGCATTACGAATATTATCCAAAACTGGTTTTTTTTTTGTAATATGCAATATAGACCCTCAAGATTGGTGAAGGTGGTTGAAATGATATTATTTTTCGCCTCACTTTCCGGAACAATTAAACTGCGAATTTAGGAAAATGTAAACGACAATTTGCCGATGCATGCATGCATCGTAGCTGAGGACGAATTCGCAGCGCGCGCGGCACAGCTTTGAGTATTAAGCACATGCTTGATTCTTTGAACGTGGGTTCTGTTGGTTGGTTCTTGACAGTTCTTTATCATTAGGGTGCATGCCTCTTCATGTCATTAACCTTTTTCGGTTGTTGTATCCATTCTAGTGAATCGCATTGAGCAAAACCCTTAGATTATTCCTTTTTCTCTTGTGGGCAAATATACATGGCAAAACCAGTTTTGTCTGATTTTTTTTATGATTTCAACCTTGTGGCTCCATATACGATGGAAAAAGCCAGTAGAAAATATAAAATAAAGTCTAAAATTAAGGCAGCCCATGTTATTGATCGACTGAGTGCAGATACTTCCAGATATTCTAAGGGGAAACCATAACTTAAAACTAAGAACCCATGTATTGCTTCGAATTCTTTCCTAATGTAAAAAGCAAATGACATGAAAGCGAATAGAAAGGTTAGGATAGAAATATAAACAAACTTCTTCAAACCTACATCAGCATGTTCGAAAAGAATTTCTAAAACTCTTCGCAACATTCCCAGTCTTCTTCTTTTTACGAACTCTATCTCTTCACGCTTTTTTAGTGAAACATAAATTGGCATGTTCCAAATGCCTTCCTTACAGTGGGGACAATTTCGAAGGCCTTTAGAAGTCAGTCGTCCGCAGTAAGGGCAGAAAGATGTTCTTAATCTCCATTTTAAGTTTCTTCCACAAGCAGAGCAGAAATCTTGGTCAGGGTTCATCCAAGGTTCTCCACAATATGGGCAATACTTCCCTTGATACAGAAATGAAGGCTCTAGACTAGGAGGAAGTGATGTGGCTCCGGATATGGAAAGTTTGATGTAAATAAGAGCTCCGCAAAGGGTTAGGATGGATCCGATGCCTGCTAGAAAAGCTCCTATGTATGCTGATGGATTGAAGTAAACGTACTGGTTTTGGATAATTGTTACGAAAGACAAGACACTTATTGCTAGGCTGAGTATTCCACAAAGCCCTCTATTGAGGCCACGCAAGCATAAAGAGGGTGTCACGAAAAATGTGAGCAAAGAAAGAATTCCAATCATTAACAACATATATGGATAACTATAATTTGCTTCGTATACACCTATAGAATATGTTTGAAGAACTCTGGAAATAGCCCACATTAGCAAGAAAAGCATGGAAGAAGACGCAATTAACATGGTGCCTGTCTCAACAAAGAAACATGCCTCTCTTTTCCAGAAAGCTTTGAATGTAGGCTCTGTATGGGCGAGAATCACAGCAATTAATGCCAAGACTCCTCCTAAAAAAGACAGAAAATTGAGGATTGAAAGTGCAGATAAAGCTAAACATAGAATAACTAATGTACAAAGAGCGGCAGTGTGCCATAGAGTAAGCTTTTCAAGTTTTGGTGTCGTGGCGAAGACATAACCTAAAGCAACTATTGTAACGAAGCTTGGCAGATACACGCCTAAGAAGAAAAGTGTGGCTTCATACTGGCTGATATTAATGAAGATGAGGAAAAGGTGAGTGTTAAATAAGCTATATGCTCCTAAGGTGACACCAATGAAGATACCAAGTAGTACAACGTAGCCTCCTGTTTTGAGAATTGTCAGGGGTTTTTGCTCAATCTCTCTTCTCTTCGACAAGACCATCAAAGTTTTTAATTACAAAGAGGGATATACATATTGTGGAAAGAATGGAACGAGCATATAGAGAAGATGAATTGCTCGACTCTATAGTTGTAGATTCTGAAGGATACATTTATGGAAAGGTAGGGAAAACCAACATCGAGGAAGATAAAATCGGTCTTGTTATATATGAAACTAAGCCTGATCAGAGAACAGTGGCGGACATAGACGCTTCCAAAGAAGAGTTAATTAAAAAGGTAAGGTTGACATTCACTGCAAAACTTCAAAGATTATCACGTCCTGAAGTCTTGGCGCAAAACATTCGAAAGGAATTTGACTTAAAGCTTGAAGAGCCTCTAACTGACCAGCATTACATAAAATATGCTGAAAAACTGGGAATTGAAGTTCCTTACAAGAAAGCCCTGGGAGAGAGAAGAGAGCCTAAAGGAATCGTAACTCTACGCGCGGTAAAGACCATAGAATTATCAACAATAGGAACAGGAGAAAAGTCAAGTTTAATTAAAGTTATTCTTTTGCATGAACCGAAAGAAGCTAGGTTCAGAAAAATTCCAGTTCAAAAAACAATTCCCTATCGAAGCACGGAAATGATAAGGGATAAACTTGTACTCGACGCTAACGGACTTGCGGTAGGATACGTTGATTCGACAGTGCTGTTCCGCAATACGCCCGGGATAAGAATATACTCATCCAAGCCAACTGATTCTGTTAGTTTAAGCTGGTTATTCAGACACCTAGAGGAAATTGGCAGACCAGATATCATAGAGGCAATTAAGAAATACTTCGATATAAAAAGTGGTTCTCACGTCTATCGCGTAAAAATGGATGATTTAGATATTTTCATGAGAAAGACAAAGCTTCCTTTCAAGATTCCCGAAAGCGTTTTCTTTGACCGAAGTGTAAAGGAGTTCGTGATGGATATCCCTTGGGATATCGTGCATAAAATAGGTGATGTTGTTCTACTTCGGCTAACATTGTCTGAACTTAGGTCCAAAGGCTACTAAGGTGTCACCTTATGGAAAGCCTCGTAGCTATCAAAGATTTCTATGATAAAACAATGAAGGAGTTCAACCACACCATAATAGGATATGAAAGAGAGATAAGACTTGTATTGGTTGGTTTGCTTGCTAAAGGGCATATTCTCCTAGAAGGAGTTCCAGGCATTGCTAAAACAACCATGGCCAAAGCTTTGGCAAAAGCCTTGAATTTAAGGGAGAAAAAAGGCTTTCAGAGGATTCAGTGTACTCCCGATCTCATGCCCACCGATGTCGTTGGCACTCTGATTTATGACCCAAAAACCAAGTATTTCCGCCCTCATTTCGGACCAGTGTTCACAAATTTTCTTCTAGTAGATGAAATAAACAGAGCGGTGCCACGAACTCAATCAGCCTTGTTGCAGGCGATGCAAGAAAAAGAAGTAACAATAGGTGGCACAACATACACGCTAAAAGAACCTTTCTTTGTAATCGCAACCCAAAATCCTATTGAACAAGAGGGAACCTACCCATTGCCCGAAGCTCAACTCGACCGTTTCATGATGAAAGTCAAAATGGGTTACCCTGAAACTTTTGAAGACGAAATAAACGTTCTCGATTTACATGAAATGAGATTGACCGAGCCCGTGGAGGAATTTAAAACAATAGTAGATAATCCCCTTCAAATATGCGACATGCAGCTGATATTAGCAGAAAAAGTTGCTGTTCCTCCGTTGATCAAGCGGTACATTACTGAAATAATAAGATACACCAGGGTGCGAGAAGAAGTAAACTGGGGATCAAGTCCTCGAGCAGGAATTTTTCTAATGAAGTCAGCCAAAGCACACGCAGCTTTGTCAAGTAGGATCATCGTCCAATTAGAAGATGTAGACAGCGTAGCTTACGCCGTGCTTAACCATAGAATAATTCTAAAAGCTGAAAAGGTAATTGAAGGAGTTCAACCTGAAGATGTGATAAGAGATGTTCTTGAAATTGCCAGAAAAACGGTGACAAAAACTGTTTAGAGAAACCCCAAGACAACTCGTACTTGAAATCTGCAAAAACAGAAAAAAAGTGCTTGTTGATGTTAAGAGCAAAGTTAAGACAGTGCTTCAAGGGGAGCATCCAAGTCGCTATGTTGGTTTAGGTATAGAGTATGAAGGCGTAAGAGAGTACAGGTTCGGAGACGATTACCGAAGAATCGAGTGGAGCATTTCTGCTAGAACTCCTCCCAAGCCAAGTGGGGAAAGCCCTCTGTTCATAAAGCAGTATCGAGAAGAGAAGAATCTAAACGTTTTGTTAATTTTAGACCAAAGCGGAAGTATGGAGTACAGAGAGAAAGTTCTCATTGCAGTAAGGGCAGCACTGGTGATAGCGAACTTGGCGCAAAGAAGAAGTGATTACGTTGGCCTAATTTGCTTCAGAAACAAAGTGGAGCTCTTCCTTCCTCCAGCTAGAAGCAGTGAGCAAGCCTACCGAATTTTGAGAACTTTGTGCCAATCTTACCGAACTGGAGAGACCTCAAACTTAAGAATGATGGCTATCGAGATTGTGAGGGCTTTGAAGAGAAGGTCTATTATTAATCTCATCACTGACATTAACCACGAAGTTGCTGACTATGTTTACTTCACTCGACTCATGTGGGCTCGTGGACACTTAGTGAATATACTGCTCGTAGCAGATGAAAGCGAGATTAACCTGCCAAATGTCGGATGGCTGACCCTGACAGAAAGCGAAGGGCTAAAGAAGATGACAATTGACACTTCAGAGTTCAAGAATAAGTATGACACCGAAATTCACCGTCTCTTGAATGACATAAATAGCAGTTGTACCCGGTTTGGAGCCAAAATCCTTTTACTTAAAAGTCTCCGTGAAGTCGACGCCAAAATACTGCAAATAGCGGGTCTTTACCGAGTGGCCAGAGAAGGTGCATATCGTTGAAAAACTCTTTTTTATTTATCCTTATTTTTCTACCTCAATTGCTAGTACCTCCTTCGGCATCTCTAAACAATCTTGCATTCAGACAGCAAGATGAAAAAATCTCATTGGGAGTTTCTACAAAACAAAATGGTCTCCGTATTTCTCCTCAACCCATATATGTTAGGCTTCAAACCCTGCAAGAAGGCAGTGTTGTATTCTGGGAATCCATCCCTCAAACGTTTCAGGATCATGTTGCAACCATAAATGTAAGCATACTAGCCGTTTTCGTTTCTTCTAACGCTCAAAGCATAAACCTCCACAAAGATGAAGTAGGAAACCTTTGGATGGCAGTGAACTATACATTCAACGAAGGAGATTACATAAGCACATTAGCATGGGTTTCGTCAGAAACCATTAGCCAAAATCTTACAATTCCTGAATCTGTTCCCTTTCCTGAAAGCTACCCAGATGATATTGAACCATTTCTCAACCCGGGGAGAAAAATGCCTGTAGACAACGCAGCCATTAAAGAGATAGCGGAAACTTACGCAACACAAGATATGATTGAAACCATTGAGGACATCTTAAATTTCGTCAATGGAACTCAAACCTACGATCGCGAAAAAATCACACTCTTGATGTCGGGGACACTCAACACAACAAATATTCTCAACTTTCTTAATGATCCCTTAGAAAGTTTAGAAACTGGTGAATCCTTTTGCTTTGAAAGAGCCTTGCTTGCAGCAACAATACTCCGGGCCGCTAGGGTTCCAACCAGAACTTTCACGAACGCTGAACTTAAAACTTGGATTCAAGTTTGGCTGCCAGAAATCGGATGGGTTGATGCGGAAGTTTTGTGTATGCCGCCCCACGATCGTCTTTTTCCTCGTCCACTTTCTTTTGTTGTACCATCGATGATTGAAAATTCATCTGATGCCATGTTTTACTTTACGTGGTTTCCAGAAGCCTTGATGAGAGTTGCCAGCTTGAAATTGATTCAGTTAGAGGACTTTGACATTGATGAATACAGAACAGTCTTTTCTCAGCCCGTGGATGTGGAGTTATATGAGACAAGTCCAGACAAGTTTAGCTTTCCAATGATTATGGGCACCGAGATATTTCAAGCAGCCTTAACATGGGACGGCTCCCAAATCACTTTTCATCTTAGTAAGGAGGAAAGAAAGACCTCTAAAACGTTGATTTTAGGAGAGACAAACAACATCAGATTTGAAGGCTTGGATGTGTCCTTTAAGCCTACCCGCCAAGGCGATATTGTTTTTTTGAACAACTTTTCAATTCAGGAACTGTGGATGTTTGATGTCAAAATTTTGGTCCCCTTTATTGCCGTTGTTCCGGTTGTTCTCATCTTCTGGGTGTATTGGAAAAGAAGGAGAAATGAACCTTAACCATTGCTTGGCTTCGTCAAGATTATAAACCTCTTAAACAATCTTATATCGAATGTTATGCACAAGTTAATAGGGTTGAAGACCGGCCTGAAGTTTGCGTTTTTTATAGCGGTGTTAGCTCTAGTAATAGCTGCTGTTGTCCTCAATAATCTTATCACTGGTGGTGGGCCCAAGGCATTAACTGAAGCCATGGAAGGTGGCGAGTCAGTTTTGACGGCCATTGGCAGAAGCCATGAATCTTTAACAAATTTCATGAAAAATAACGAACAGTTAGCTGAGGAGCTGCTTAAAGTAGCACAGACGTCACAAGAAAATGCGAAAGCAAAGTTAACCTTTGCGAGGCACACAGACGACGATTTTGTGATTAACATGGCTGAAAACTACGGGATTCTTCTCGACTCTTCTCATGTTTTGACTCGAGGCTTAGATAACTTATTAGCAATTACTGATGATTTAAAGAAGGCTTTTGGTTACTATGAGCAAGGGGCATATGAGGAGGCTGCTGAAAAAGCATCTGTTTGCTTGCAGACTCTAACTCCTCTGGTTAAACAGTTTAATCTATGGAATCGAAGCTTAGATAGTATTAACTACGGTTATGTAGCTTCAGGTCACAGAGACCGAGTGAAACATGCTGTTGTTGAGTATAGAGATGAAAATAGAATTTATCTTGAATATATTCTCCTTCTGGAAAGCATCATGGAGGGAGTTAATTACCTAAACGCAATGGATGCCATAAACGAACTATTTGACCAACTGCAGCATGCAGTTGCCAACAAGGACTACGAAAATGCTCGAAATTTACTTGAAGAAATTTCTGAGCAACTTCAACTTTTAGAGGATCCACAATATCAGAACGCTGCATCTACAGCCTCTGAGCTAGACCAAAGTTTATTGGACGGGGAGGCCTTTAACATCGCTCAAGATGTGAAAGATCAACTTAAAGATTTGGAAGGAATACAAGGATTTGAGAACTATCTTGAAAGCGTTAGGAGATACATGGAGGCGTTAAGTTATTTCGAGCAAGGTGACTTGGAGGCAGCGGAAGAAGCAATAGGTCGAGGGCTTTCATTACTGGGACAAGGAGAAAGCCTAACTGACGCCCAAATTCAAAGGTTTTACACAGCACTAAGAGGCGCATTTAACTCGCTAACGACGCAAATGCGGACAAGCGGTCAGTTGGATCAAGGCTGAGATACATATGGTCATGCTAGAATTCCCAGTGAAGTTTGAAAATCCATTGCTTGGCGTTTTTGGTGTTATTCTTGTAGGAATCTTCGCAGTTCTTTTTTATCTATCATACAAAAGGCTGAGAATAGCTGAAAAACGTTTGGAATTAGTTAAGTGGCAAACTGTGAGAAGGATAATTATTACCGCAAATATTGGCATGAAAATAGGCGTGATTGTAGCCCTTTCATTTTTGCTAGCTATTCCGTATTTTGCAGTTACTATGGAAGTGCCTATTGAAGAACTTTCCGAAGAGCAACTAGCTCAAAGCAGTATGACTGCCATGTTGCTCATGGACGTATCCTACAGCATGAACTACTCCGATCTGGAGCCAAGTCGGCTTCAAGTGGCTAAGCAAATGGCTAAACTTCTTGTTTACAACATGAGTTCTGCAGATATGATAGGATCTTTATCGTTTGCTGGAAAAATCTACGACTATACGTTGCCAACATTAGACAGATCTAGCGTTGTAGACATGATTGACAATCAAACGCTTCATCCATCCACCGCAATAGGAACCGCTTTGGAGACCGCACTCGGAGTACTCGGAGCATATCAGGGTGGAAAGGCAATTGTGCTATTTTCGGATGGAAAAAACAATATGGGAATAATGGATTTGACTTCTGTAGCTGAAGCGGCCGTAGCAATGGAAATTCCTGTTTTCACTGTTTTTCTTGGAACTTACGGGATAGGTGAAACCGATCCAATAGCTCTTGAGGAGATATCAGAATCGACTGGCGGGAAGTTCTTTGAGGTGAAAAGTGAGGAGATGAAAGCTCTTGTAGCCGAGGTTTCAACGATTTCTCAAGAAGTGAAAGTTGGTGCTCTAAAAGCAGCCTTTGATACGCTTACCCTTGAGTCAAAGGATTATCATACGCCTACGCTGTTTTTCGCTGCTTTGCTGGTAATTTCTTTGTTTCTGACGTGGTTTACAGGTGTTTAGTTCTTGATAGAACTTGCGAAGCCTGAATTGATTCTTCTTGTTCCCTTTTTTATTGCTCTAACTCTTATGAGTCACTATTTTGCTCAAAAAATTAAGAGGAGCCTTGAGGTTTTTCATTATCCCCCGATTCAGAGGCTGATTAGGATGGCTGCAAGAGAAGGTGTTCGGAGGCATTCTTGGCGGGGAATCAGTCTAGTGTTAAAAATCACTCTAATACTGCTAATAACATTCAGTCTGGCTGGTCCCACATTCTTAACCGTTAGCGAGGTAAATCAGACGGTAGACATTCCCATGGTTGAAGAGAAGGACATTGTTGGTGGAATACTTCTAGCCATCGATGTTTCGTCATCCATGGACTTCAGAGATGTAACCCCTTCAAGGTTATTAGCTGCCAGAAATCTACTCATAGAATTTGTTGAAAATGCAAGTGAGAAAGTGAGATTTGGCGTTGTTGCATTTGATGCTGAAATAAGAAATTCACTTCCTCTCACAGAGGATAAGGAAAGAGCTATTTCTGTTCTGGAAGAACTACAGCCAAGTGGAGCACTGCCCTGTCTAGAAGAGATCACCGACATTGGCTATGGAGTGCAAACAGCTGTTACCCTGCTGGCTCCATACACTTCATCCAACGACACCTATGCAGTTATCTTGGTATCTGATGGATTTGCAAATTTTGGCTATCCAGACCCCTTTACCTCCATTGCTTTGGCTATAACAGAAGCCGTTTACGAAAACGTTCCCATTTACACGTTGCATATAGCTAAGATTGGGCAGGAGTCTAATCCCGAACTTTTACAGTGGATTGCCAACAAAACCCATGGGAAGTTTATGGACTCCACAAACGTTGAAGAACTGCGAAACGTGCTTGACATACTCACGAAGTATCATACACCAACAAGGGCATGGACCGCCACAGTGGAGATTAAAACCACAATTCCCCAGCAAACCGAGTTGGGACACATACTCATGATTGGTGCTGCAACAGTTATTGTTCTTCTCTGGATTGGAAACTACAAACATTATAAAACGTGGTTTTAAACCGCATGCATGCATGCTGCCGTTGACTGTGAAATCTATTCTCACTACTGACGCGGGCTTGAGTGTCGAAAAGTTATGGTTCTGCTGGTTTAAATGCTGTAGTTCATGGCTACGTAGCATAGTCGTCATTTCGGAAGGTTATGGAAGAATGAAGGGGTCATCTTTTATCTCCCCGACAGATGTAATTACAGACTTCTCCTATGGGTGGGCGCACTTTGTGTGAGATCGACTATTAAGGTTTGTCAGCTTTTTATTTTGTTCGAGAAGTTATCACCAAGAGTTGTGCCAGTTGGCGCTCACTATGGCTGCGTCGAGTATGTCGATCGCCCCGTCGTTGTTTATGTCGACGTTTGGATCGTAGCCTAAGAGGCCGACGGGCGGGCCTGGGTACCAGTGGGCACTTATCGCACCGCCGTCGGAGATGTCAACGACTCCGTCGCCGTTGACGTCGCCTAGGATCGTCACTGTAACCGTTTCCGCGGCGTAATTGTCAGAGAGATCGTTTTCTCTTAAGGCTGTGGTTACGTTTGCCGAAATAATGTATTGGCCGTAGGGGACGCCTGCGGTGTTCCAGGTGAAGACTTTTTGTTGAGGAATGAAGCTTGGAACCATTGAACTTGTTTGGGTTCCAATGGGTGTGCCATCCTGATAGGTTGTGACGTTGAAGGTTACGCCGGCTGTTCCTTCATTCAAGACCACAACGTAGATGTCAACCTGTTCCCCTTGGGGCACTATTGTCTTAGAAGTTGTGAAGTCTAAAATGGACATGTCAGCAATCACGAACTTGTAGTAAAGGTCGAAGTTGCCGGGTTGGTCCGATGTCCACACTAGCCACATAGTTTCATTTGCAGCTTGAAAAAGCGAGGACATAATATCGTTGTACATGAACCATGTGAGATAGTTACGGGGTGACCATGATGAACCGTCGTAGATCTTGTAGAAGATGTCGTCAAAGAGGAGGTTTCTGTCGGATTGCCAAGCAACCCACATGTTACCATCTGTGGCTTGAGTAACTGAAGGAAAGGAATCGGTGTTTGGGTCGGATGTTAGTTGTGTTTCTGTTGACCATGAGACGCCGTTGTCAGGTGAAGTTTTGATGAATATGTCATCGTTTCCGGTTTGGTTAGATGTCCAAACGAGCCATATGGTTCCGTCAACAGCTTGCACAGAAGACGGATTTTTGTCGTCGTTTGGGTCGGTTGTGAGCGGCGTCTCAGCTGACCAAGAGGAGCCGCCGTCAGAAGTGGTTTTGTAGAAAAGATCGGCGTTTCCGGTTCTGCGTGACTGCCAAACGACCCATATGGTTCCGTCAACAGCTTGGAAAATTGATGACCTTCTATCGTCGTCTGGATCGGTGGTTAACTGCGATTCAGCTGACCATGAGACCCCCCCGTCGGAGGATGTCTTATGAAAAAGGTCATAATTCCCGGCTCGGTCGGATGTCCAAACGACCCATATGGTTCCGTTGCTAACCTGCAAGATGGAAGGAAGCCGATCCACCGACGAATTGGTGGTTAGCTGCATGTCGGTTGACCATGATGACCCGTTGTGGACTTTGAAGAAAAGA
>Ga0114921_10001149_pt1 | contig 11977 bp, 8 predicted proteins | sample BentaG_FD_87016 | JGI IMG/M metagenome (GOLD analysis project Ga0114921, IMG submission 87016) | Deep subsurface microbial communities from South Atlantic Ocean to uncover new lineages of life (NeLLi) - Benguela_00093 metaG | ecosystem: Environmental > Aquatic > Marine > Oceanic > Sediment ...
CACTCTTTCTGAAAAGAACAAGAACATTAAATCGGTGAAGTGCCCTTACACAGGCGAAATCCTGGCAGCTGTTCCTGCCCTCAATCCTGATTTAGCCATCATTCATGTCCAAAGAGTAGATGCCCTGGGCAATGCCCAAATCTGGGGATTGATGGGTGTCCAGAGAGAAGCTGCTTTCTCTTCAAAGCGAGTGATTATTGTCGCCGAAGAATTAGTCGATAGGGAAGTCATCCGTTCAGATCCGAATCGCACTCTTATCCCGGGTCTGATTGTTGATGCCGTAGTCATCGAACCTTTTGGAGCTCATCCAAGTTATGCTCAAGGATATTACGACCGCGATAATCAATTTTATGTGGACTGGTACAATGTCTCCAAGAACCAAGAATCAATTGAAAAGTATATTGCAGTTTGGATTCTTGGAGTTTCAAACCGTCAAGAATATTTTGAGAAACTTGGGAAAGATTACACAGATAAATTAAAAGCAAATGAACAGCTATCTGCTCCGGTTAATTATGGATACTAAAATGTTTTCTTTTCATTTGGAGAAAGGCATTGTCTTATACACCTTCTGAAATTATGGTCGCCAGAGCTTCAAGGGAGCTTAAGGATGGTGAGGTTATTTTTGTGGGCATTGGATTGCCAAACCTTGCCTGCAATCTTGCTCGGCATCTTCACGCGCCTAATCTTGTTTTGATATATGAGTCAGGAGCAGTTGGAGCGGTTCCTTCCCGTTTGCCTCTATCCATTGGGGACCCCTGTCTTGTTACCGATTCCATATCAGTATGCTCCATGGTAGAAGTCTTTAATTATTATCTTCAGGGTGGATTAATCGATGTCGGCTTTCTTGGAGGGGCTCAAGTCGATAGATTCGGCAATATTAATTCTACAGTAATCGGTAATTATGATAATCCTAAAGTTAGACTCCCTGGAAGCGGTGGAGCCTGCGAAATATCCATCCATGCAAAAAAAATAATTATTATCCTCAACCAGAATAATAAGACCTTTCCTGAGAATATTGATTTTATCACCAGCCCAGGCTTTATCAATGAAGAAAACGAAAGATCTATTTATAACATGCAGGGTAGGGGACCAGCCCTTGTTATTACTGATTTTGGTGTCTACAGATTCCATAATGAAAATTTTGAAATGATTTTAACAGAAATTCATCCTGGTATTTCTCTTCAAAAATTGAAGGATACTGTTTCTTGGGATGTTAAAATTAGCTCAGATCTTACTACAACCCATCCTCCTTCAAAAAAAGAATTATTGATTATTCGTGAACAACTAGATCCTAATCGTATACATCTTCGTTAAATCTAATTCTTATTTTATTTAACCCATGCTTATCGGAATACTAATATTTATTTTATTTTTGAATTCTTTTCTCTTATATACATAACAACTTTTAATTTTTATATATACTTTTATTCTTAAATATTCTTTCAATTTCTATTATTAATTTTTTTTATTTTTGTTTATTCTTTTATATATACTTCTATAACCACCCTCATATTAACCTCTTTTAACTCATTCAGTATCAACTATTTATATAAAATGTCGGCATGCCGACATTTTTTATTTATTACACTTATATTTATTTACTTTATTAAATCTTTTGTTTCAATAAATTCTGTTTAAAGTCTTTTTATTAACTCTATTTTCTTTTGTTTCATTAAATATACATCTACATTTCTTAATCAAATGCTCTTGGATTAATTTATAATTTTTGTTTTTCATTATCAAAATTGAATAATTTTTACATTAAAATATTTTTTTTAATTTTTTCTTGCATTTTCCTTCTATATTTTATATTTTAGTTTTAAGTTTTTTTAGGATTAACCATTGATAATAGCCATCACTAATCAAAAAGGAGGGGTAGGCAAGACCACTACAGCATTAAACATTGCAGCTGCTTTTGCCTTTATCGGCAAGAAAACAGTTTTAATAGACACAGATCCTCAAGCTCATTGTACAATTTCTAGTATAAACAATCCTCTTGAACACCAAAAATCTCTTTATGAAGCGCTAACTGATTCTAACGAAACAATAGAAAATGTTATCTATAAGTCCACAATTCCAGGTCTAGATATTGTTATATCTAGAATTTCAATGGCTAAACTTGAAACATCTCTATTAGGGGATATCGACGGCCATTACAGACTTAAAGATTCAATGGAAGGCATAAAGAAAATCTACGATTTCATCATCATCGATACTCCTCCAACTCTTGGATTGATTACCCTAAATGCTCTTGTTGCATCAACTCACATTCTTATTCCTATACAATCTTCATATCTCTGTTTAGAAGGAACAGATGACCTCCTTGAAACTATATCTAAGGTAAAAAGAGTCGCTAATCCCAAATTGCAGCTCGTCGGTGTATTAATCACTCTTCATGATAGAAGAACAAACATATCTAAAGATGTAGTTAGAAGGATTAAAAAAGTTTTTGGGCCAAAGTTATTCAATACAATCATAACTAAAAGCGTCAAGTTAGAAGAGGCTCCTGCTTATAAAGAATCTATATTTACTTATGCACCAAAATCAACTGGAGCTTTACAATATAAAAATTTAGTAGAGGAGATTATTAAACGTGCAAAAAAATAGAAAGACAGGTTTGCCTGAATCTACGAGTATGAGGCATGATAGTCATTTTGTTGATCTCATAACTACTCGTAGCATTGGTCCTATAATTAGAATGATTCCAATTTCATTTATTGATCCAAATCCTAGACAAGCACGTAGTGAATTAGGAAATCTGAATGATTTAATGTCTTCCATAAAGTCTAAAGGAATATTAGAACCCATTCTGGTAAGGCCAAAAGAGAACAGGTATGAAATTATTGCCGGTGAAAGGCGATATGTGGCGGCAAGGTCAGTTGGATTAAAAGAGATTCCTTGCATAGAAATGGATGTTGAAGACAATGAGGCAATGGAACTTTCTTTGGTTGAAAATTTGCAGAGGAAAGATTTAGATGCCTTTGAAGAATCTGATGGCCTAAGAGCTCTCATGGATATTTACGGTTATACGCATTCAAAAATATCCGATAAGATCGGAAAAGCCCGTTCTACTATTACCGAAATTATTAACTTAAGTAAGATACCCAATGATCTAAGAAATAAGTGTAAAGAACATGATATTACAAGAAGGAGCACACTCATTGAAATCGCCAAACAAAGAAGTAAAGAAGATATGAAAAGGCTTGTTGATGAAATTGTAAACCGAGGGTTAAAAAGAACAGATACTAGAGAATTATCGAAGAAAATAAAGGGAAAAATAAAGAGGTTAAAGAATTTTATTTATAATTATTCTCCAAAGGACTCTAGTTATAGGTTAAGAATAGAATTCAAAAAACAAAATGTAAGTAAAGAAGAGATAATAGATTTACTCGAGAAAATCATCAATAAATTAAAAATTTCTAGTTTTGAATAATATATCAGCCAAATATTACAATAATTTATTGTGATTTTGCTAAAATTAATCCAAATATTTTTTAACTCATTAATTTTCAATAGTTTATTAATTATTTTGTTAAAAAATAAATATTGATATTAGTTGACATAATATATCTTATCCGACACAATATTTCATTTTTTCTATACCATAATGCTAACAAATTCTTAAACCAATTAAATATTTAATAAATGGAAAAGTCTTTTAATTAAATCATATACAAATTATTATAATCCTGTTCATTGGCATTAGGCCCTTGTAAAGGTTTTTTTATCGTTTTATTTGTATTTGGAAAAAAGGCCACTGTTGCTGCAGAACAAAGTTCATTACCAAAAAACATTTTGGATGCAATCAGGGATGCAAAACCATATGTTGAAGGAAGATCATTCAGAGTTGAAGTAAAAAATGTGGAAGACCTTTAAAATGTAAAAAAACTGGTAGGAATCAAAATGAAAAATTAGATGAGATAGTTGAAGTTATTCCAACGAGATGCTAGAAAAAATGGAAGTCGTATCTTGGATGTCTTTAGGAAAAAAATGTTTCTTTTAGTGTGTTTAGTAAAAGGGATGATTAAAGAAATTAGATAAGAAAGTTAGACTATAAAGACCAGATAGACATTAAAGACCTTTACTCATAGCATTTAGGAACTCTTTATTTGTTTTCTTCTTTGAGATTTTCTCTAGCAGTAATTCCATAGCTTCAACTTCACTTAATTGGCTTAAAACTTTTCTTAGAATCCATATTCTGTTCAATTCTTTTTCATCGATGAGCAGTTCTTCTTTTCTTGTACCAGATCTATTAATATCTATGGCAGGAAATACTCTCTTGTCAACAAGTCTCCTATCAAGGTTAATCTCTAGATTTCCTGTTCCTTTAAACTCTTCAAAAATGACTTCATCCATTCTACTTCCTGTATCGATAAGAGCTGTTGCTATGATTGTCAAACTTCCGCCTTCTTCGACTTTTCTTGCAGAGCCAAAAAATTTCTTTGGCTTATTCAATGCATTTGCATCTATTCCACCTGAAAGTACTTTACCTGAAGGTGGAATAATAGCATTATGAGCCCGCGCTAATCGAGTTATGCTATCCAGTAAAATCGTCACATCTCTTTTAATCTCTACCAATCTTTTTGCTTTCTCCAATACAATATGAGCAACCTGCGCGTTTCTTATAGGAGGTTCGTCAAACGTAGAAGCAACGACTTCTGCATTTACACTTCTTTGGAAATCAGTAACTTCCTCAGGTCTTTCAGCTACTAATAACACAATTAGAAATATCTCTGGGTGATTCTTTTCAATCGATTTGGCTATAGTTTTTAGAAGCGTTGTTTTTCCTGCTCTAGGCGGCGAGACAATCAATCCTCTCTGGCCTTTCCCAATGGGAGTGAGAAGTTCCATAATTCTGGCATTCAAATTCTTTGCATTTCCATCCTGTAGTTTTATCATCTCATGGGGATATAAGGGAGTGAGATTATCGAACTGGATGTTTCTTCTATTTTCGAGTACGACATCGGGATGAGTGAAATTAATAGCCTCGATCTTGATAAGAGCAAAATACTTTTCTCCATCTTTAGGAGGACGAACAATCCCAGAAATAGTATCTCCGGTTCGGAGCTGGAATTTTCTAATCTGAGAAGGAGAAACATAGATATCTTCTTGGCTTGGCAAATAGCTGAATTCAGGAGCTCTCAAGAATCCAAAGCCATCATCAAGACATTCCAACACACCTTCAGAAAAGAGCAATCCATTTTTTTTGGCATTAGCTTCAAGAATTCTAAAGATTATATTCTGCTTGTTTGAATCGTCTACATCACTCTCAGAGATACCGACCTCTCCGGCAATTTTTAATAATGCTGGCACTTCTTTTTCTTCAAGGTCAACTAAAGTGTACTCTTTCATTTTTTACCTCTCTGTAAAAAGATTTTTTTGGATGAATAAGTATCTAATTAATTTATTATCAATGAGTTAGAGGTGGTTTCTTGGGGGTTCCCGCCTCCCCTCCCCCATTGGAAAGGTCAGGAGAAATGGCAACTTTTTCCTTTGGTTTCTTTACTTTCGGTAATTCCTTCTTTAAGGCAATTCTTAACACCTCATCCATATTCTCGACAAGATGTATTGTCACGTCTTCCTTTATGTTCTTTGGGAGATCCTTTAAATCAGGCTGATTGTCTATGGGAAGTATAGCTTCGCGGATTCCAGCTCTATGAGCGGCTAATAATTTCTCTTTTATGCCTCCAACAGGAAGAACCTTGCCCTTAAGAGTAATTTCTCCACTCATGGCTACTTTTTTGTTGACAGGTATTTTGGCTAACAGAGAAATGATCGAAGTGGCGAGAGTAATTCCTGCCGATGGTCCCTCTTTTGGAGTAGCTCCTTCTGGGACATGAATATGGATGTCAAAGTTCTTATGTAAGTCTTTTGCAATGTTCAACTCAAAAATCTTTCCTCTAACATAACTAAAGGCAGCTTGGGCTGACTCCTGCATGATTTCTCCAAGCTGACCAGTTAAAGTGAAGTTTCCTTTTCCATGTACTTTAGTCACTTCAAAGGTCAAAAGTTCACCGCCGAATTCAGTCCAGGCCATTCCTACAGCCTCACCAATCGCATCTTTCTTGTCTATTTCAGCTCGCCTAAATTTTGGAACGCCAAGATATTTCTCTAAATTTTTCAGGGAAACCTTTTCCTTAAAACTCTTTCCTTTAGTTACGACTTTTTTAACAACTTTACGGCATATCGACATCATCTCTCTTTCTAAATTCCTAACGCCTGCTTCCCTTGTATATTGCTGGATAAGTTTTATTAAAGCTTTATTTTCAATTTTAAGATTATGCTCCTTAAGACCATGAGCTTTCATCTGTTTTGGTAAGAGAAACCTTTTTCCAATCTGGAGTTTTTCATCCTCTGTATAACCAGGGAGTCGAATGACTTCCATCCTATCGATCAAAGCCCTGGGTACTGGCTCGAGTATATTAGCCGTGACAATAAACATCACCAGCGAAAGGTCAAAGTCCGTATCTATATAATGATCAAGAAAAGTGCTGTTTTGTTCAGGGTCTAATACTTCCATCAAGGCCGCGGCAGGGTCACCTCTAAAATCCATACTCATCTTATCGACTTCATCCAGCAGAAAAACCGGATTTTTAGTCCCGGCTCTTTTGACCATCTGGATAATTCTTCCTGGATAGGCTCCAATGTAAGTCCTCCTGTGGCCTCTAATTTCAGCTTCATCTCTAACACCACCCAAAGAAAGACGGACAAAATTTCTTCCTGTGGCTCGGGCAATTGAACGTCCTAGGGAGCTCTTCCCTACCCCAGGAGGACCGATGAAACCCAAAATGATTCCTTTTGGATTCTTCACTAATTGGCGAATGGAAAGATACTCAAGAATCCTCTCTTTTACCTTTTCTAACCCATAATGATCCTCATCTAGGATTCTCTCGGCTTCTTTCAGAACTCTCTTCTCTCTTGACTTTTTGTTCCATGGTAATGAGAGGAGCCAATCCAAATAATTGCGACAAACTGTAGCTTCTGCTGACATTGGGGGCATTGTTTCTAATCTTTCTATTTCTTTATTGGCTTTTTCTTCAGCATCATTGGGCATTTTTGCCTTTTTTACTTTTTCTCTTAGTTCCTCAATTTCGTTAGGCTGCTCTTCCCTCTTAAGATTCAAGCCTGAGGGAAAGATTTTCTGCCCCGAATCGCTGAAGGGAGGTTTGGTTCGAGATGTTTTTTTGCCATCTTTTCTCAATTTTGCATGTATTTTTAAAATCTCATTTTCAAGGACAAAATTAAGCCTTCGCAATCTTTCTAGACCATTGGATGTCTCGAGTAGATTCTGCTTCTCATCCACGGCCAAATAAAGATGGGAAGCAATGATATCAGAAATTCTATTGGGAGTGTTATCCCTCAAGGCTGGAATAATGGAATCGAAACTTGTGTTCTGGCTGAGTTTTAAATAGTCTTCAAAAAGGCTCAATACTCTCTTCAATATCTCTCTTGTCTCATGATTATCTGTTTCAATCTCTTTTAATTCCTTAGCTAGTACTTGATAGAAAGGATAACTGCTCAGAAACTCGATAATTCTAGCTCTTCTCTTGCCTTCAACTACAACCTTGATGTTTTTTTCGTTAGTCTTTACTACTCTGATAATCTTCGCAATTATTCCTACGGAATATATTTCCTTGGGACTTGGATTATCCGATGAAGCATCCATCTGAGTAGCAAGAAAAACCATCTTTTTCTTTTCCATGGCTTTTTCCAAAGCCTGAATAGAAGAAGAGCGTCCAATGATAAAAGGGACCAAAGTCGAAGGAAAGATGACCAGTTCCCTCAACGGTATTAAGGGGATACTTTTTATTACTTCTGGATAATCACTTTCTTTCATCACTACTCTCCTACAGCTCTTTTTAATCTTTCAAAACTTAACTCTTTATCTTTAACCATGCCCTTTGTGATTTTGATTTTTTTTGACTTTTTCGAAGAAGGCAGATGGAACATGACATCAAGCATTAAATCCTCAATAATAGTCCTCAAGCCTCTTGCACCCAATTTCCTTTCAATAGATTTCTGAGCAATAGCTAGGAGTGCCTCCCTGGTAAAATCTAACTCGACTCCTTCCATTTCGAACAGTTTCCTGAATTGCTTTATGATGGAATTCTTGGGCTTGGTTAAAATGTCTACCAAGTCTTTCTCATTGAAATCAGAGAATGTAGCCACAACAGGAATCCTTCCTACTAGCTCTGGAATAAGTCCGTACTTTATCAGATCCTGAGGAATTAAATGTTCATAAATTGCCTCTAAAGATTCGATTTTTTTACTTTTTTCGTCCGATTTAAAGCCTACTGCCGATTTTCCAACTCTGCGGGCAATAATTGAGTCGAGGCCGATAAACGCTCCGCCACAAATAAATAAAATATTTGTCGTATCGATAGGAATACATTCTTGATAAGGATGTTTTCGACCTCCCTGTGGAGGAATGTTGGCCGTGGTTCCTTCTATAATCTTTAGCAATGCCTGCTGAACTCCTTCACCTGAAACATCTCGAGTTATAGAAGGGCTGTCGATTTTACGGCTGATTTTATCGATTTCGTCTATGTATATGATTCCTTTCTGAGTATTAACAATATTTCCTTTGGCTCTCTGAAAAAGTTTAAGGACAACATTTTCCACATCTTCTCCCACATAACCAGCTTCAGTAAGAGAAGTCGCATCGGCAATGGCAAAAGGCACGGATAATATTTTAGCGAGGGTCTGGGCCATTAAGGTCTTGCCTGTTCCGGTGGGGCCAATAAGAAGGGTATTACTTTTAGTTAATTCGACATCCAAGATTTCTTTTTGAAGATGAATCCTTTTGTAATGATTATAAACAGCAACAGAAATCTTTTTCTTTGCATTCTCTTGACCAATTATGTATTCATCTAAAGCATTTTTAATCTGAAAAGGAGTTGGAAAATCTACTGTCTGCTTTCTCTCAATTTCTTTTCTCTTATCTGAAAGAATAATAGAATGGGCAACTTCCACACAATTCTCACAAATATAGACGTCTCCAGGTCCTGCAATCAATTTTTTAACTTGGGATTGAGTACGACTACAGAAAGAGCACTTGACACTGGAATTAATCCCTCGTTGGTATTTGTCATCCATGGTTAAGGCTCATTAAAATATTGGCATTGGGAGTAAGAGTAAAAGATCTTACTTTTTTGATTTTTTTCGGGTTTTAATTATCTTGTCTATTAATCCATACTTTATTGCTTGTGATGGAGTCATTATAAAATCCCGGTCGATATCAGATTTGATTTTGTCTTTGGGTTGGCCTGTATGTCTATTCAAAATATCGATTATATTGTCCTTTATTCTTAGAATCTCTTCTGCCTGGATGGCAATGTCGGTAGCATACCCCTGGAATCCACCTAAAGGCTGATGAAGGATAATCCGGGAGTTGGGAAGAGCATATCTTTTTCCTTTTGTCCCGGATGCAAGGAGTACAGCAGCCATGCTAGCAGCTTGTCCCACACAAATAGTCGATACATCAGACTTAATCAATTGCATTGTGTCGTACACCGCTAAACCCGCTGTTATGCTTCCTCCAGGAGAATTGATATACAGATTAATTTCTTTATCTGGGCTTTCTGCCTCAAGATACAGCATCTGAGCGATAACTGAATTGGAGGTGCCATCATTTATCCCATTTCCCAAAAAAACTATGTTATCTTTAAGAAGGCGAGAAAAGATATCATAGGAACGTTCTGTTCTTCCATCTTGTTCGACAACAAAGGGGATTAAAGTCATGTAAAGTCTAGTCATTCTATTATAGCTTGTTTTGCTAAAAAGTCAACCGTCTTTTTTAGTAATATGCTATCTTTAAGCTCTTCTCTCCTTCCTTCACGGTTAAAATTATCGATTACTTTTGCCAAGGGAATATTATTCGCTTTAGCAATTGCCCTCAATTCTTGATCTTTTTCTTCCTCTGATACTTCAAAACCCTCAGCTTCGGCAATTTTTCTAAGAATGAGATGGTTTTTGAGGCTTTTTTCAGCCTGTACTTTTCCTTCTGCTTTCAAAGCTTCGATATTTTCTTTCTTCAGCTCCTGAGGAGGAAGTTGGGCAAGCCTCCTTTTTATCAAGGACATGTTTTCTGCCTCAACTAAAGTTTCAGGAAGCTCGATTTTTAATTTTTCAGACATCCTTTCGACTATCTCTTCTGCAATTTCTCTTTTAGCGATATTCTCTTTTGTGGCCAGTATTTCTTCTTTAATTTTTTTCTTTAAATCCTCTAAGTTCTCATATTCCCCCAGATCTTTGGCAAAATCATCATCTATTTTAGGTAGTTTTTTCTCTTTTATCGAGATTACCTTTACATTATATTCCACTTTTTCTCCGGCCAATTCTTTATTCTTATGATTTTTGTCGTAAGTGAGAGCAAATGTTCGCTCTTCATTATTCTTAAGTCCTCTTATATTCTCATTAAGGAGTTTCTCGTTTTCAGGATGCCCAGCAAGAATATGCGCTTTTTCAGTAGGTAAGAATTTCTTTGATTTAAGCTCTCTTCCTTTTATTTCAACAAGGACATAATCTCCATCCACCACTCCCCTGCCCTCGACAGGAATATATTCAGCAACTCTTTGCTGGAGCTGCTTGAGGGATTGTTCCACTTCTTTTTCTTCTACGGAAACTTCTTTCTCTTTTACTTTAATCTTTTTATAATCAGGAAGTTGAAAATCTGGCCAGATTTCGAAGGAGGCTTTGAAACGGAGGGGTTCTCCTTCTTTAAAATGAATATCGCTGATAACAGGTGCATTTATGGGATTTACTTTTAAAGCTCCCAGTTCTTCTCTCAAAGCACTTCTAATAATGGAATCAAGAAGGGAGTTTTTAATATCCGGATAAAACATTCGTTTGACTATATCTTTAGGAACCTTTCCTGGTCTAAAACCATGAACTTTAGCTCTAGTTGCATATTGAGTTAATACTTTATTGAATTCTTTTTCCACTTCATCTTGAGATATTTCCACCTCAATTTCTCTTTTACATTGACTGATGGTTTCCAGACTACTCTTTATTTTCTTTTCTTGTTTGATTTGTTGATTCATGCTTAAACATCAATCCACAGGTTTAGCAAATTCTTAATCCATTCCATTTAGTCGCTTTTTGCTCAAATAAATCATAAATGGGCAGAGCGGGATTCGAACCCGCACTCCTAAAATAGGAACTAGGTCCTAAACCTAGCGCGTATGCCAGTTTCGCCACCTGCCCATAAGATTATCATACACATGATTAACCTGAATTATTCATAAAAAATGTCAATTAAAAATGAAATATAATAAAAAGGACATTGAAAACATGGGCTCACTATAATTTTCTGTGAAAACGATATATTACCCTGATATTTTTATATTTGTTATTTGTGTCGACATTTTTTATGAATAATCCACGTTAGATGACAAGACAGCACAAATCGCATTTAGAACTGATTCACATTAACGAGATTAGATTTATGAATTCTTGAATATGAGGTTAAAATATACATTTACCATAAAAGCACCAATTTGTCAATCCATTCCATTCTCTATGTCAAGGCAAAGCGAATATTTCCTGTTCCGGGCAAAGCAAAAATTTCCGGTTTTGTCATGGTCTAAATCCTCTCTAGATACGAGTTATGATGAAGCGAAGGATTATGTCTTCTCCATGGATGATCAGCTGGTGGGATGTATTTTGATTTTTTCTTTACGGATTCAGACTTCGGTTTTTCCAACTTTAGTATTTGGGCTGGTTTTGGAACGATAATCTCCTTGAACTTTAAATATCTGCCGTTGAATTTTATTGCAATCTCCCCATCAAAATGCTCCATGACTTCGACTTTTCGCCTTCTCATAGCTATAGATGGGTTCTCTATCAGAAACATCCGGCCTCTCCACTTGACGATGTATCCGTTGTTTATGGTGCGTTTGCCTTTAATGCAAAATATCTCTCTGAGATTGATATGCTTGGCTAAAGGTCTGTGTAAATCGCCTTCCTCTCTGGCCAC
>Ga0114921_10001150_pt1 | contig 11976 bp, 10 predicted proteins | sample BentaG_FD_87016 | JGI IMG/M metagenome (GOLD analysis project Ga0114921, IMG submission 87016) | Deep subsurface microbial communities from South Atlantic Ocean to uncover new lineages of life (NeLLi) - Benguela_00093 metaG | ecosystem: Environmental > Aquatic > Marine > Oceanic > Sediment ...
GCAAAGTTCATTATCGATAAAGAATAGGTTAAAAGCACTTCTCCCCGCCCAGTAACGAATCTATACTAATCCTCAGAGTAACGTGAAATGGGAATCAATAGGAGATTGACAACCAGGTGCCATGGATATACCATTGGTGACAAAATTGATGAGGGACCATGATACCTCATCGCGAATTGAAATGGGAAATCCCAAATTACGGGTGTGATAAAGTAATGACTACTAAATCCTTGAAGTATTAAAGGGGGGTAATAATAAATAAAAAATTATTAATCGGAATAATCGTTGTAATCGTTGTATTTGTGATAGCGGCGGCGATTTTAGGGAATCCTTTCTTTGCGACGCAATTAATGTTCTGGATACCCTTAGCGGTCTGGATATACCTGGTATTTGTGGTTCGGAAAAAGAAAATTAGTCTATTCCATGACCAGGTGGAACCAAAGTTAGCCGAAAGACGTTACAAAAGGCTGAAAGTATTCCTGCTGGTAGCCGGAATATCGTTAGCGGTGGGTATTGTTGGTGTCGTTGTGCACAATGCACTATACGGTCTGTCCGAAATAGAAGAGCCTGTCTCTTTCTTCATCGCGATTTCGGCTATTTGGGTGTTTGTTATAGCAACTATTGGCGGCCTGGTTATATTTCTCAAAGGACGACGAAAACAACATAAAAGAATACCGAAATAAGTACAATTTGACGAAGTGTTTCACAACAAACTGTATCAATATCACATATTATGACTGATTGCTATATCTGGTGGTTGACAGGAGCGTTGAGACAAAGCTGTTGGTTATTTGGAAAAGCAGCTTTCCACTTTAGTGCAAGCCAAACTTACTCTTTCCGTAATTTCCCACTTCAAAGGCTATGTCCTATAAACTATTTATGAATCTTCTTTCTAAAAAGTAAGCAGTTCCCGCTAGCTTATTTTCAAAACGGCAACCCCCTGAATCTTACCTCGCTTTAGTAAGACTAAGGCTTCATTTGCCTCTGCTAATTTGAATTCTTGGACCTCAGGGATAATGGGAATTTCAGCAGCCAAGGCAAGAAAATCTTGAGCATCCTTTCTAGTAATGTTGGCCACACTTTTTATTTCTTTTTCATACCACAGCAACCGGCTATAGTCTAGGGGAGGAACAAGGTTTCTTTTTCGAATCACCGCAATCACCAATCTGCCACCCTTTTCAAGGACTCTCAAAGCGTTAGGCACTGTCTCACCAACCGGAGTGAAATCTATGGCACAATTAAGTCTCTTAGGAGGGTCGTCTTCGGCTCTACCTGCCCAAGCTGCTCCCAATTCTCTAGCCAAATTACGATGCTCTTCACTTCTGGTGAAGACATAAACTTCACAACCCCAATATCCAGCTACCTGGAGAACGATGTGGGCTGAGGCGCCAAATCCAAAAAGACCCAGAGTCTGCCCAGGCTTAATCCCTGAAAGTCTCAAATCTCGAAACCCAATTGCCCCGGCACACAAAAGAGGGGCTGCCTGAGAATCAGTGAATCTATCAGGAATTGAATAGGCGAAATCCTCGGAAACCACCGTATATTCGGCATAGCCACCATTTACCTGACAGCCGGTGCCTTCAAACTCGGGACATAGGTTTTCATTACCTTCCTTACAGAAACCGCACCTTCCACAGGCAGCATGTATCCAAGCGATTCCAACCCGGTCTCCGATTTTGAACTTAGCCACCCCTGAGCCCAAGCCCTCTACTTTGCCAACAATTTCATGGCCCAAGACTATAGGAAGTTTTGGCTGAAGTCTGCCTTCAATCTCGTCCAGTTCAGTGTGGCAAACCCCGCAGGCAGAGACTTTCACCAGGATTTCTTTTGATTTTAGTGAAGGAACTGGCAGGTCTACCAGTCGTAGGGGCCGATTTTCAATCGGAGAAATCTCTTTCAAGACTTGCGCTTTCAAGCTAACCTCCTAGATGCGATGTATCATTTAGCGCAACCAACCGGGAACGGCTATCGGAGATTCGTACCACACTTAATGATGCGTTAGCGATGTCGAACTGGCGATAGATGCTAGTCGACACCCTGAGGACGTGCGCCACTAACATCTTAACGATAATATCGTGAGTAACGATTACCGTTTGCTTGCCTCGGCTAGCCCCGACTATGCTTCGGAGGGCTCGGATAGCCCGCTCGGTTACCTTGCTGACGCTTTCGCCATTGGGTATAGTAACCCCTGAGGGATCAGTCCGCCATTGCTGCCAGAGTCCCGGCCACCTTAACTTGATTTCATCCATATGTAATCCCTGCCAGTCTCCGAGCTGAATCTCAATCAAGTCATCCAAGACCTCTGGTTTAAGCTTGTGGGATTCAGCAAGAACCGTTGCGGTGGTGTATACTCTCCGCAGTGGACTAGCGTAGATCGAGGTGATGGGCAGGCGAGCCAGCCTCGAAGACAACCGTCGCACCTGGGCATAGCCTACCTCATCTAGATCTTCATCAGACCAGCCCATATAGAAGCCAGTAACGTTTGAATTGGTTTGCCCGTGACGGACAAGTAAGACCGTAGTATCCATTTATACCTGCATTGAGAACAGTACAAACAATGAGTAGTAACCAACACCCTGTCTGGGCAAGGCCAATCTACTGCATATGCATATTATAACGGCTGAAGCTCATTAATGCGAGGAATATGTGGATGCACTGCACATTATGACGGAATGTTACCTGGTCTCTCTTCAACACCACCACCCTCTCTAAAGTCGTAACCACATTCCGCACGCACTATTACTCTCAATTTACAATGGGAGAATAGAGCTTAATACTGTCTTCAAACCTCAGTGACCTAGTATACCTATCTATTATAACCCCATCTCTATTATAACCCCATCTGTTTTTAATCCACTTCGTGTTGCTCGGGATATATTCGTCGTTTTTATTCGGGTAGGGGGTTTGGTTAGTTTTAGAGTTTGTTCAAGTCGCATTCAGTAAAGGAATTGACATACAGCAAGCAGAGATTTAGCATAACCACAGCAGGTAATACAGGAAATCCTGGTTATTGACACTGTGAGAAGGAGGATATATGAGGGTAGACAAGGAGAGGTGCACTGGATGTTTGGAGTGCGTAGACTACTGCCCCGTGGGCGCTATCAAGGAGATTCAGAAGGAAGGGAGGGTTTTTATTGATGAAGAGGAGTGCCTGGAGTGCGGCTGCTGCCTAAGGACTGGCGCCTGTGAGTATGAAGCTCTGTGGCAGCCAGAGCTGTACTGGCCTCGCATCATAAGGGCTCAGTTCAGCGACCCCTGCGTGTCTCACCCCTCCACCAGCGTTACTGGGCGGGGTACCGAAGAGACCAAGACCAACGATGTCACTGGCAGGTATCCCCAGGGTTATATCGGGATCGCAGCGGAGGTAGGTCGTCCTGGCATCGGGACTCGGATGGAGGATATAGAGAGGGTAGCTCAGGCCATACTTCCCCTCGGGGTGGAATTCGAAAACGATAATCCAACCTATCATCTCTTTGAAGACCTCACCAAGGGCAAGCTCCGCGAGGACATTCGTGGGGAAAGAGTGCTTTCGGCGATTCTAGAGTTTAAAACTACGGTTACGAAGGCACCTCACGTATTAAAGGTATTGGACAGGGTTGCCAGAGAGATAGATACCGTTATCAGTGTGAACATAGCGTCGATGCTTGAGCCTAACGGCAGCCTACCTGCCGAGAGTGTTGCCAGAGAGGCAGGCTTCGAACTCCGCCCCAACGGCAAAAGCAACTTGGGGCTGGGTTACCCCCGTGCCGAGACTTCGAAGGAGGGAAGAGATGACTCATTCTAACCATCGTCAAGGAACCGTGGAAAGCCTGAGCAAGGATTATGTTGTCTTTATGTATGCGGCCAGCGGGATCAACGATAAGGACGTCGGACCAAAGCTCCAAGAGTTCTTACGCCTGGGGCTCAAGTATGATCCGGTGAACGTAGGCTCACCAAGGGTAGGGAATATGTTTACCTCCTCCCTTGAGGAGTTAGTAGAGGGAGTGAGGGGGGAGAAAAAGGTCTACGTGGTCTTCGATGATAGGGAAAGGACAGAAGCCTTTGTCAAGGAGGTGGTCAAAGCTGCCCTGGGTGTATCAGTGATAGCTAGCGGACTCTTCGAGAAGGTGGATAGGATGTGTCAGGCAGCGGGTATCAAGCGACATACCGCTCAATGCTCCCTGGGGGTGTGGGGGAAAGTGGAACGGTTGCCCCAGGCGGAGATAATGGACATCAGCACCATGTGTGGTCATGGTATGGTTTCATTTAACCTGGTGCAGCGGATGGCTACTGATGTGAGAAATCACTCAATCAAACTTAAGGAGGCGGCAGTCATCATGGCTAAGCCTTGTGTATGCGGCATATTCAATCCCAAGCGCGCCGAAGACCTCCTCAGGCAGTATATAGCTGGTAGTCTTGAAAAATAGCGCTACCTGCTCTGTTTCGATGTGCTAGGTTAAAGCTGAGCAATAGCGACTGAACGAATTGACGGAATGTGTATAAAGACGATGGCTTAAAATAAGGACTCAGGGGATTGCCATCCGCATCGGGAACCACAGGGCTTTATATGGTGTGTTATACTTTAGCGGGGGAGCAAAATGGCTGGTGTGTTCGTAACTTTCAACAAGTGATTCAGATCTACATGTTGACGAACTTCATAAAAGTCAGACAGAATATAAGCTAAGGCTTGTTCGTGAGGGGAGATAGCTCCGAGAGGGGTGACCTCTTTGATATGGTGCGAACTATCTAGCACAATTCCAAAAGAGTAACTCTAATGTCAACTGAGACCGTAGTACACACAGCTTGTCCTGCGCACTGCTCTGGCAACGCCTGCGGTATTCTGGCTCACGTACGGGACGGGCAGGTGAGCAAGCTAGAGCCTGCCACTTTCCCTGATAATCGCTACACTCGTATCTGTCAGAAGGGCCTGACCACTCTGCAAATCCTCTACCACCCCGACCGACTCCGGTATCCCCTGCGGAGGGCCGGGGCTCGAGGCGAGGGTAAGTGGCAGCAGCTTTCCTGGGATGAGGCGCTGGATTATGTAGCTGAGCGGCTGAAAGACGTGGCCGCCAAGCACGGCAGACGTTCGGTAGCCTGGGTGCTGGGCGGCCCTGGCTCTGGTACTGTCAAGTTCGGCGCTTACACCCGCTTCGCTGGCTGCTTCCAGGGTACCCGCGTCTCCACCTGGGGCTACGGTGACGCCGCCGGGCCCTGTGGCACCATATCCACCTTTGGAGCCCACCAGCTGGGCGACTTTGTGGCTAACTTGGAGGAGCCAAGGCTCAATATCTGCTGGGGTACTAACCCGGCTGAGTCCGGTCCCTTCCGCATGCGATCACTCCTCGACGCCAAGGAAAGGGGTGTGAAGCTGGTAGTCATAGACCCTATCTTTACCATCACTGCCTCCAAGGCTGACGAATTTCTGGCGGTACGTCCCGGCACCGATGCAGCCCTCGCCCTAGGAATGATGCACCAGATACTGGAAGATGGACTGGAGGATCGTGATTTCATGTCCCGCTATACCGTCGGGCCATACCTGGTGCGGCAGGATAACAGCCGCTACCTGCGGGGTCGTGACCTCTCTCCCGACGGTGATGACACATATATGGTCTGGGATATGGCCGTGGGCGAAGCTCGTGTGGCAGACTCAGCCGTAAAGCCTGCCCTGGAGGGCAGCTATAACCCGGGCAGCGTGTCCTGCAAGACCGCCTTTCAGATGCTCAAGGAACTCATCCAGGAATACCCTCCCTCACGCGCTGCTGAAATAACCGGTGTATCCGAAGATAAGATTGTACGAATGGCGAGAGCCTATGCTACTCTGAAGCCAGCCGCCATCCTCACCAACAACGGCCTAGGTCGCACCTACCACGGCGATATCACCTTCCGCGCTGTAGGCACACTGGCAGCACTTACTGGCAATATCCGCCTGCCGGGTCCAGCCGGTCACCGCGGGGTGCAGTATAACTGGGGACCTTTCCTCAAACCCCGAGCCGACCAACCCTCCTACAGCCGCCTGGGTATACTGAACATGTATGATGCCATTGCCAGAGGAGAACCTTACCCGGTACGGGCAGCCTGGTTTGCCTTCATCAACTTTATCAACCAGTGCACCAACAACAACCGTATCTTGAACGAAATTATCCCCGAACTGGAGTTCATCGTTGTGGCTGACATGTTCATGACCACCACCGCCCAGCACGCCGATGTAGTGCTGCCCGTCTGCACCTTCCTGGAGTTCACGGATATGGTCAACGGTCCTCACCCTTACATCCAGCTGCAGCAGCGCGTCATTCCACCGCTCTACGAGTCAAAGTCCGATGTGCAGATTCTAAGGGAGCTGGCGCCCCGGCTGGGCTTCGACGAATATTTCAAGACTGAAGAGGAGTTCATCGACCTGCTCTTGGACTCCGGCGACCCTTCGATAGAGGGGATAAATGTACAGAGACTGAAAGAGGGCCCGGCCACCATCAAATCGCCTCCCCGACCTACCGACCATACTGCATCTGCTCAATTCCGCACCCCCTCCGGCCGTATTGAATTTTATGTCGAGAAGCTGCTCCCCTTCGGAGAGGCGCTGCCTGTCCATAAGGAACCGTTGGAGAGCAACCGCACTCCACTGGCCAGGAAGTATCCCCTCTCCCTCGTCCAGGTGCACAGCAAGTTCCATGTGCACTCCTCCTATGTCAAATCAGCCTGGCTACATGAGCTGGATACGGAGCCCTTACTGGAAATCAACCCGGCTGATGCCAGTAAGCGCCAAATCCAAGATGGCGACCTGGTGGAGATGTTCAATGACCGGGGACAGGTCAAGGTCAAGGCAAAGCTCAACGCAGGGGTGCAGCCGGGGGTGGTGAACCTGACACATGGGTGGTGGCCCTCGCACTTCCGTGAAGGTAACCTGAACGCTCTTACCAATGACGCCATCAACCCGGCCCAGGAGGCTGCCTACGAAGCCAATATGTGTATGAACGATAATTTAGTAGAAGTGAGGAAGGTCTGAAATGCCGCGCTACGGACTGGTCATTGATCTGGAACGGTGCATTGGTTGCCATGCCTGCGCTATAGCCTGCAAGGTCGAAAACGATATCGAGCAGGGTTCATGGATGCGGGTAGAGATGCTTGATGGCCAGCCACTGGACACTGCTCGGGGCCAGTCCCCCAAGCTCACCATGCACTACTTGCCTCTCGCCTGTATGCATTGCCAGGACCCACCCTGTATGGACGCCTGTCCTGCAAACGCTATCTACAGACGAGATGATGGCGTGGTGATACTGGATACTTCCAAGTGCAATGGCTGCCAGGACTGCCTTAGTGCCTGCCCTTACGGTGCCATCCTCTGGGTGGAAACGACCGGGGTAGCCACTAAATGCCACCTTTGTGCTCACCGCCTCGAGAAAGGGCTGGAACCTTTCTGCGCGCTGTGCTGCGAGACTAAGGCCATCCACTTCGGCGACCTGTCCGACCCCCAGAGTCGGGTATCCCAGCTCATTACCCGCCGCTCCGGCTACACATTAAAACTAAAGGAAAGAACAGAGCCCGCCATTTATTACCTGCCGCCACTCAATCAGCGGCCAGTCTAGTCAGCAAATATCTTCTCTGGATTGAGCGGGTTCTTAGAGTTGCTAATAGGGGAAAACAATAAAATCAGGAGGTGATTCAATGATTGTTAGAGTACCACAGTTTCCCTGGTATGGTGACACTGAGTTAGAGTTTGACTTCCCTTCCTCTTGGGAGGTGATTACTTGTCAAATGGCAGGGCAGGACGCACCTAAACTCAACGAGGAAGGGATACGAGCCGCGTTTCTTAATCCTATTGGTACTCCCCGGATTGCCGAGTTGGCTCGCAACAAAAAAGAGGTTGTTATTCTCTTTGACGACCTCAGTCGCCCGACCAAGATAGCTGAATTAGTACCTTACGTATTACAAGAGCTGAAGGAAGGAGGTATTAAGGAAGAAAACATAAGATTTATTGCTGCCCTCGGAGCCCATGGAGCCATGAAACTTATGGACTTCATCAAAAAATTAGGTCCGGAGGTATTACAAAAATTTCCGGTCTACAACCATAATCCTTATGAGAATTGCACTTACCTGGGTACCACATCTCGCGGCACACCAGTCTCTATAAACAGTGAAGTCATGTCTTGCGACTTGAAGATTGCTGTAGGAGCAATAGTACCTCATCCCACATCAGGGTTTGGTGGCGGAGGCAAGATGATCCTTCCGGGCGTTGCCCATATAGATACCATATGGAGTAATCACCATAATCTCAGTGAATTGGATGAAGACCAAAATATGGCGCTTACGTCGTGGGGTAGGGTGGAAGACAATGCTATGCGGCTGGATATGGAAGAGGTTGCTAAGATGGCAGGCCTTGATATCATTGTCAACGCCCTAGTGAATTTAAACAGGGATACCATAGGGCTCTTTGTGGGTTACCTGGTCGCTGCCCATAGGGAGGGGGTCAAACTTGCTAGGAAGGTCTACGTTACTGAGATGCCAAGCAAGGCAGACGTGGTCATTGCTAATGCCTATAGCAAGGCAAACGAAGGATTGCTCGTGGTGGACACAAGTAGTAAACTGCTCAAGGAGGAGGGTGGTGACCTGGTAATCACCTGCAATTTCCCAGAGGGCCAAATATGCCATTATCTGATTCGCAGTTTTGGGAAAAATATAGGTGGTCGGCTATGGGGACCACACACGACGCTACCACCCAGAACCAAGAGAATGATAGTGCTCGGTCCCTATGTGGACCGGGCTGGACTCGACTGGATAGGTCCGCCGGAATTGATTACCATGGCCAACAGCTCGTCTGAGATTCTAGACATGCTTAAAATGAGCTATGGCGATAAGGCGAGGGTAACAGTTATCCCCGATGCTACACTTCAATACTTTCCTGATCTGGGGGGGGAAGCTGTCTAAAGGTGAAATAATTTAACATGCGAAACTAAATGTATGAGAAATGCTCGGAGCCGGGCTTGCCTGTCTTGGTCGGTTACCGTACTCCAACAAGTTCCGAGCTTTGACAGGCGATGGCATGACTTTATAGAATATGCACATCAGCCCATAAGAAGCCTCTCTAATTTCATTTATCCGTTAAGGAGGGAAAGCATTGGATAAGAAAGATAATAAAATGATAATTGATGTTCACGTACATCTACTTAAGAGGCGTGAAGCGTATCCGGGAGTGTTCTTAAATCAACTTTACCGTATTTGGGAGGACAAGTTTGGAAAAGAGGGCCTGGAGGAACGGAAAGCACGCCTCGATGGCAGAGTTGAACCGCTGATCAACGATATGGATGAGGCTGGTGTTGATAAATCCGTAGTTTCTTCGGTTGATTTAGGTATTATGTGTGGGGAAGAGCCAGAAGTATCTATATGGGAGAACAATGAATATGTGGCAGAATCTCAGAGGAGGTATCCCGACCGGATTATAGGTTTTGTGGGTGTTGACCCGCTGAGGAAAGACGCGATTGAACTCCTGGAAAAAGGAGTAACCGAGTGGGGCCTACGGGGTGTCAAGGTCTTTCCGACGATGTATAAAGTAACTGACGAGAAAATCCAGCCATTTATGGAAAAGGTGAATGAGCTAGAGCTCCCGGTCCTGTTCCATCAAGGTATGGACCCAATACCTTTCCTCATGCAATATGGTAACCCGGTAGATTTGAATGCTTTGACGCTGAGATACCCCAACATGAAGATGATAGCCGCTCATGTTGCCAGAGGTTTTGATGATCTTCTTACTGAAATAATAACCTACAGCGGCGGGAGAATGGTCACGGATATATCCCAGTATCAGCATTTATTCCTGAATACTCGTTGGCATTTTATTATGAAAATGAGATATATCATAGACAGAATTCCGGGTTCAGTTTTAATGGGTAGTGATTGGCCATTCGTAAAAGCACCACCCCTCCCAACGCACAAAGAGTGGTTTGATATCATCAGAAATTTGAAAATACCTGAGCCAGTTCTGCAATTAGGAATAGGGGTAAAAGATTTTTCACAGGAGGAAAAAGACCTCATCTTGGGCGAGAATGCTAAGCGCTTCCTCGGGATAGGGTAGGTCCAGGGTCGAGTATCTATAACAAAATTTGTAGACAGATAGGAGCTTCCAATGAAAATTATCAGGGTAGAAGCAATTGAACTTCGCCTGCCCGATGAAGAAGTCTACGAGGACAAGTTCTCTTCCTGTCAGGATGCCGTCATCGTCAAAATCCATACCGATGAAGGTATCGTCGGTATCGGTGATTCGTATTCGTCGCCTCACGTGGTAAAAGCCCTGATTGAAGCACCGCTTAGTGGGGCGAGTGCTTCGGGATTAGCCAGGCTGTTGATAGGGATGAACCCCCTGGACATAAGGCCCATCAATCATATGCTGCAAGCAAAGAACCTTCGGTTGGGGCGGCGAGGAATAATTTGTCATGCCATTGCCGCCATTGACATTGCCCTGTGGGATATTGCCGGCAAGTACTATAATAAACCCATTTACCAGCTTCTGGGCGGTGCCTTCAACAAGAAACTCCGAGCCTACGCCAGCATCCTGTTTGGTCCTGATGGTAAAAGCACCTGTGAAATTGGCAAGAGATGGGTGAACGAAGGGTTTACCGCGGTAAAGTTCGGCTGGTCTCCTATGGGGCAAAGTGAAAAGCTAGACCTGGAACTGGTAGAGGGAGGCCGGCGAGGTGTTGGGGATAAAAATGACCTCATCATCGACGCCGGGTGTTGCTGGGATACCAATACCGCCATAAAACGGGCACAGCAGTTCCAAGACTATAATGTGCTCTTTCTGGAGGAGCCGCTGAACCGTGAAAATCTTGATGGTTACCGGAAGCTAACCAGTGTTTCCCCGATTCCCATCGCTGCCGGTGAAGGGGAAGCGGGAAGATTTTCCCACCAGCATTTCATCGAGCGGAGCGGAATTAATATCGTCCAGATAGATATGGAAAATACCGGCATTACTGATGCTAGCCGAATTGCCGATATGGCTGAAGACCAAGGTGTAAGAGTGGTCAACCACTTCTACACAAATCCTATTGGCTTGGCCGCCTGTTTACATTGGCTGGCATCTCGCCAGAGTGCCTTTATCCTGGAATATTGTGTGGAAGAAACCCCAATAAGGCAAGACTTGTCAAAGCAAAAGCTGTCAGTTGTGGATGGCTATATCCAGGTACCAGAAGGACCGGGCTTGGGCATTGACCTGAACGAAGAAATTATAGAGCGCTATCGAGTTGCTTAATCTGAAATCAAGGAACAATAGTTCCACATCACAATCTACTGCTTTGGTAGTCAACTGCACAAGATAGCAATTTGTTCAATGGAGAAGCTGCGGTATATTATTAAACAAGAGGTGGCCGCAAGTACACATTCAAAACCCGTTCACACCATCGCGCCACAGTTAGTAGCTGGTTCTCAGCCAGGGGAGGCCCCACTAATTGAACAGCAAAGGGGAGGCCGTCCTTGTTTAAACCCGTAGGCAAGCTAATGGTAGGTACCCCCATAAATGTCCAGGGTCCGTGCATGATTGGGCTTCCGGTATTGGCCAAGCCATGAGGCGCAACACCAGGTACCCCCGGGGTCAATAGGGCATCTACTTGATGTAACAGTGGTTCGACATCGGCGTATTGCTGAAGACGAGTCTGTAATATCCTTGCGTATTCAGTAGCTGAAATGGCCAAACCTCGTTCGATCAGCTCTCCCAGGTCAGTCCCATACTGCTTCTTGTGCTTGGCAAACATCTCTTGATGATATGTTGCTGCCTCAACTGCCATAATGCTGCGACCGTGTGCATAAATATCTGGGAAGCTAGAGGGAAGCTCTATTTCTTGGACTTCAGCACCAGCCTGACGCAAACGCTCCACCACACTCTCAGTATGCTCACGCATCTCTTCATCGGCTTGGTCAAAGAAGTATTGTCGTACCAAACCCAGACGTGGTGCCTTTTGGCTCTCCAAATTACTTAGACAGTCAGGGACCACTTCATCCAGCGAATGGTAA
>Ga0114921_10001151_pt1 | contig 11958 bp, 9 predicted proteins | sample BentaG_FD_87016 | JGI IMG/M metagenome (GOLD analysis project Ga0114921, IMG submission 87016) | Deep subsurface microbial communities from South Atlantic Ocean to uncover new lineages of life (NeLLi) - Benguela_00093 metaG | ecosystem: Environmental > Aquatic > Marine > Oceanic > Sediment ...
ACCAGCCATATGGGAAAAAGTCTCTCCAATCACAGTCTCGCCTTTAAAGTCTCTATGTACCACTCCAAAGCCATCTGCCTCAGGGATGTAGAAGACGATGGCCTCGAAACAGCCACAGGAGGTGTGGGGGTGCTCAAAAGCACTATAAAGATAAACCCGATCGTAAGTTCCCAGAGACCTCTCATGCTCCACTTTGTTCGCTCCGGTGTATTCCCCCTTTACCGGGTCTATGAGCTCCCCTTTGGGTATAGCAAATATAGGTCCTTCAGGGTCAATCTTGGCGGCAGCTCTGCCGTCGAACCAGTTTATGGCTCCACAATTGGCAATTCTATCCGGCGTTATGATGGAGACATGGGTTGGGGCGAAGCTTTGACACAGAACACAGCCATAAAAAGTATCCACATTTTCATCATGTAACGTCCTTGCCCTTTCATCCCTGGCGCCATAGACCTTCAGAGCCTGGGGGACAAGCTCCTTTACCTTCTCCTCATCGGTAATAATGGTGGTTTGGATTTTTTCAATAATTGACATCTCTGAGGTGAAAAGGAAGTTATAGATCTCTCCCAATTCCTTTAAGGAATTAAAGCCTTTCTTGGCACAATCTCTGTTCATCCTTAACCAGGTATCCTGCCTTTGATTCATGTGATACCATCCTTCAGTCATGTTGGTGAACATATGAATCCTTCTCTCAATGATTGCTTCGGCATCCTTATCCAGTTCTGCTCCGGCAACATCGACTAGAATAGCTATAGGGTAACTCCCACCCTCCTTCTCCTCATCGTAAGGCTCCAGTTCACTTATATCGGGACCAATAATTTCTACCTTCTCATTCTCTATTTCCTCTGGACTCTTCACGGTGGCTAGCTCAAACTTATGTGCCACCTTTGGGCCACCAAACTCGATATAGAGATCTTCCTTCCTTACTACCTCTCCTTCATATTGAGGTCCTATATCTACATGAAACTCCATTCCTTATACTCCCTCCTTTAAGTCATGTATTAGATTCTCCAAGAATATCTTCCACTGCTCATCCTTCTTGAAATTGGGAAGGGAATAATTCGCATGGGGAAAGTAATATTTATCCAGTGTCATGGTCTTCAGATGTTTAAAAGCAAAATGCTTGAGAACGGAAAGACATTGTTCTTCAAGGTCGCTCCTTATGCCAAAAAGGATTACCAGATCGTGATTTCCTTTCTTTTTGACTCCTTGCCAATCGGGATCCTGGAGGTGGTTCACTATCTCCACAGCATCATAGACGCTATCTGGCTTTGTTCCCAGTTCCCCCATCTTTCCTTTGACGGTTGCCGTAGCACATATAGGGATATTGGCGGCGTTAGCAATCTCTAGGGCGTACTCAATGACCATCTTCCCACCAAGCGACCATTCAGATAGCAGAGGACCAAGCACCAATAGGGGCCTTTTTGCCCTCTGAATCAAATTGGCATACTGTGAGGCATCCTCTGTCAGCCTAGCTGACTTTATCCCGGTTAAAACATTGACTCGATGGAGCGGTATTGTTGCACTCATTTTCCCTCCCTTTTAATGTATAACGGCGTCTAGAGAAACCTTGCTGGGGTAAGTACCAATTAAGGTAGGAAGTCCCACAGGCTCCTTGGGCTGCCAGCCAATTTCCTGTAAATGTGCTCTTACTTCTTTCTTGTAAACCAGTGGGATATCAGCATCTCTTCTAACAAAGAGGTGCAGGTCTTCAGGAAGGCCACCTCCCATGTATCTCTTGTACAAAGATATATAATGATTCAGCTTTATTGACCTTCCTTGAGGGGTATCGTTCTTCCTTATGCAAAGTTTAGGGATCATCACCATAGCTTTTTCTTTTGTTTCTGCCACATAGGCTAGGTGCTCTGGTGAAGGCTCTCCACTATCGACAATTTCCCTCTTCCTGGCATCCATAACCCTCCAGTCGTCCTCTCCTTTTCTTGACAGATATAGCCTTCTATATTTCGAGGAATGAGGGCCCAGGATCACAGGGACACCTAACCTATTGAACCCTGTGCCGATGGAAGCCGCCTTCTGGGACATTGCCCCCCAAGCTACGCCGCAAGCACCAACTCGGTTAAGGACATAATCAGCCATGACTTCATAATTTGCTCTCAAGGGAAGCGCAGCGAAGATATTAGCTATCTTTATCGCCGCTCCAGAGATGTGGGCATTCGACACACACGAGCCGATATTCACCACCCCCCCAGCATCAAAATCAGGAGGATATTTCTCGTAAACGGTCCTGCCATCAGCATCCTTCTTCATCCCGGCTACCATAGCAGCACAACCGGTAAGGACAACAATGTATTTCCTGCGAGCGAACTCATCCACCATGTCGGCGACATCGTCTATATCGGGATAGTTGGAACAGCCCACAAAGGCGACAATTCCAGGGATTGTTCCCAGAGTTATTGGTGCACCCACATTCCTTATCTCGGTATCCATAATGGCACCTCGCCCGGCCCTTATCTTCCAAGTCTCCTTGCTCGCCGCTACCTGCATTATCTTGAAGATAGGAACCTTGTTGGGGCACTCTTGCTCACATTTCCCGCAACCAATACATAGGTTGAACTGGTGTCTTATCAGATCAAGATTACCTTTGGCAACTTCAGTTATACCATCGCCGATGGAGAAAAGGTTAGGGCATACCCTTTCACACATACCACAATTGGTGCATTTCTTAGCCAGCTCTATAATCTCCTCTTCCGTTAGCCACTCCTTCCTTCTTTGGGGGGCAATGGCTAACGCGACTTTCGTTGCTACCTCAGCTGCCTTTTTGGGTTCAAGGATAGCGAAATGCTTCTTATCCTCCACCATCTGTTTCACTATCTCTTCTGTATCCCACTCAGTGGCATCCTCGAGTCCATACATGGCTTTATCCAGACAGGCAATAACTCTTGAGTCAACCTTATCTGCCTCTATGGGCATGTCAGTCCTGATACATTGCTCATCTGTCATAATCACATCAGCGATTCCCGTTCTGATGTAGAAAAGCTGTCGTGAAAGAGGGCCGATAATTTTTGCTCTATCAGAGTATCTCGTTGTCTCCAGGGCAGTGCAGCAGATGCCGCCCACTTCGACCTCGTCGTAAAGGCCGTTTTCCCGCAGGTAATCAACAACTGTGGTGGAAGTAGCGGGATTATGTCCAACCACCAAGATGGTGGGCTTCGACCTATCTATCGCGCCCCACCCCATATCTACAAGAGGAGTATCAGCAACAGAAGTGGGAAAATCAAATCCCACAATCTGGGCGATATCAGCCACCTCCATCCCTACGTGATCCAGCATGCTAGCATGGAGAGCTTTTGATTCGTAATCCAGATAACTCCCTTCCTGCCCAAAGTGGGTTGAGTCAAGGAGGTGCGTGATCTCCTTATAGACATATTCTATAGCTATCTTAAGGTCGCCCAGAGTCTCCGGCTTTAGCCCGGTAACCGTTCTTATGTTCGGCGCTTCAAGCTCAATAAATGGGCCCATATCTATCTTTTTGTCCGGGCCATGCTTCTGTATCAGGAATTCAAGGATGTGCCCGGCATGAGCGGCATGAGCGGAACACCCCATCAAGCAAGCGAGAAGGATAATCCTCGCCTGTTGGGTGGCTATATCAAGGCCGCAAGCCCCCCTTCTCCCCTCGGTAAGGTCACACTTACCATACGTGCAAAGGCAGCAAAGGTCACAGAAAGGAGCATACCACGGCTTATAAGTCTTCATCAGCCTCATATCCCAACTTCTAAGATCTGGGATTTCCGGCATTGGAGTTGGACCTACTGGTTCCCAGGGAAGCTCTGCTTTTATCAGCTCCCGAATTTCCTGTTCTTTCCTGGTTCGTTCTTTTACTAGCTCTTCTACTTCTGCCATACTTCGCCTCCAATAGTTTCTTTCAGTAACTTTATGCTTTCCGGATGCCTTAATACAAGGATATTTGCTCCGGCTAAAAGAAGGGAAAGAGCTGTCATCCCTTCCCATAACAATCCCTGCTCCTTGCTTTCCTTGGCTTGCTTGGTTTTCCAACACTCCGCACCCAAATCAGCGATCATAGGCATCTGTGTCATACTGTCCTTGATGATCACACCGAGTTGCTTCACTCTTTCCATCAAGGAAAAGCTATATTCCATACCATAGCCTAATGCCGAGGATAAGGGATCGATGACAATCCTCTCAGGGGGAAAGAAGTGACATAATTTGACATTTAATTCTTTCAATAAATTGATATCCAAGGGACTTTGAGCGCTGGCCTTATGTCCATGATCCAAGATTGCCTTTCCGACAACCTCATAGTTTTCCTTAAGCACCGGACCTATAAGAAGGTTCATCCCGTCACAGACCTCAGCAACCTTGGGAAGAACGGCGGCGTCCTTTTTATCATCCCCTGAGCCATAGACAATCAAAGGAACACTTATCGCCTCGGCTACCCTTTTTGTTAGCGCCGCTGCTCCATCAGCAGGGCTATCCTTTACCGCGGGATCAGTACTTACAAGACGAAGAAACACGGCATCGGCATCAAAATCCTCACATCTCTTAGCCCATTTCACCGGGTCGGATATCACATCTTTGAAAGGCTCAACCAGGTATTCCGCCCAATCTTCAGGCTGCATATCCCAAACTTCTAAAGCAAAGCTCGGGGTATTGGGGAGCGAACCTTCATCAAAGAGATGGAGGGGAAGGATATTTTCCCCTCCAAGCTTTAAGGTTTTCTCTCCTGTCCCAATAGTTTCTTCCCTAACTACTCCAGCGTATGCTTCAATTGGTGCTTTGTACTCCATTCTTAACCTCCTTACTCAAGCCAAGCATCGGAATAAAGGACTTCGCCTGTGAGAACCTTGGTCGTCCTGACGTAGTCGATTTCCTCTTGGGATAGGGAAGAAAGGCCTATGTCTTCCCCATCCCATGTTCTGTAGACGAGGTCAATTAGATTTTCCTTCCCGCCCTTGGATATGCTCATAATATCCTTATCCATGGCATCGTGAATTGATGAATAAAGCCCTTTCCTAGCTAACATCACCAAGTAAACACGGTTCAGCAGAGGTCTAAGTTCTATAGGTGCCCCGTTAGATATGTTGGAAAGCCCTACCGTTGATTTAAGCCCGGGCAAAGCTTCAGGAAGCATCTCTATAAATTCATAAGTTGCCAAGGCATTCTTCTGCCCCTCACCAGCGGTGCTTATGGGGAGGACTATAGGATCAGCCCAGATATCCTCATTGGGAATTCCAAGATCGTTAGCATAAGCCACTGTATCCATAATGCTATCTAACTTTGAATCAGCCTCTGGCGGCATGCCCTTGTCATTAATAACTGAGATAACTACATCGCAATTATATTTCTTTGCTAACGGAAGCATCTGTTCTTTAGAGTCAGTCTTTCCTGAAGCGGAATTAAGCAAGGGTTTTTTCTTGCAGAGCCTGAGACCTACTTCCATGGCTACAGGATTCATGGTATCTATGGATAGAGGCAAATCAGTAACCTCTTGAATTGCATTGATTATCCATGTCATGGTTTCCTCGGTGTCTTTCCTTAAGTAACCAACATTCACGTCTATGTAATCCACCCCGGCCTCAGTTTGAACTTTAGCTAAATCCTGAATTGACTTGGGATTCCTTTCTTTTATTGCTGTAGAAACTGCTCCTGCCACAACATGTATGTTCTCGCCGATAATAATCATGTCCACCCCCTTTGTCTATTGAATCATCATACCCATAACACAAAAGAGGTTACGTGTCAATGTCCGCCTTTAAATACTAAAGCACCAACAGGGCAAACGGTAACGCATTCACCACAGCCTTGACACCGAGATTCAGTAATAGCCTCACTGGCAAAAGTGGTAACAATTCGCTGGAAGCCGCGGCGGGCAAAGCCAATAGCTCCTATGCCTAACTTTTCCTGGCATACCCAAACACACTTGCCACAGAGCACACACTTGTTAGGATCATAGATGAACAGGGGGCTGCTGGAATCTACAGGCAGCTCACGCAGCGTTTTCCTAAATCTCTTTAAGGTGAGCTTTACACCTAGATACTTGGCGATCCTCTGAAGCTCACAAGAACCGCTTTTAGCACAATGGGCACAATCTAGAGGCAGGCTAGCTAACAGCAACTCGAAAGCAGTGCGGGCTAGCCTTAAGGCTTCCGCACCTTTGGTATTGACCACCATGCATTCGGCTACTGGAGTAGTACAGGCAGTAACTGGCATCTCCTTTCCTTCAACCTCCACAAAGCAGAGCCGACAAGAGGCAAAAAGCTCGCTCCTTTCTCTAATGGCACAAAGGTTAGGTATGTAAATGCCATTGTCTAACGCTGCCCATAATATCTTCTCACCATCGACAGCTCTTATTTCTTTGCCGTTAATAGTTAAGGATACTGTTTTCGGCTTTACTCTGCCGCCCTGCTGACCCTCTTCTGGGCGCAACCGGACAATCCCTGCTGTCAGTTTGCTTCGGCTAGGCCTCACAATCGCTTCGCTCCTCGCAATGCCCAGGGGAAATCCCTTTTCTAGAACAGCCCCTTTATCTTTCCTGTCTCCACGTCAACATCAACGTCAACAAAAGCGGGTCTGGTGGGAAGACCAGGCATAGTTGACACAGCCCCACAAAGCGGATAGAAGAAACCAGCTCCCACGGACGCCCTGATGTCGCGAACAGGAAGTTTATAGTTCTTGGGCACACCTTTCCAGTTAGGGTCATGAGATAGTGACAGGTGCGTCTTAGCCATGTTGACCGTCATCCACCCGAAGCCAAGGTCAGTATAGAGTTTCACTTTTGCCGCAGCATCGGGGGAATAATCTACGTCATCAGCGCCAAAGACCTTAGTGGCTATAGTGCCTATTTTGTCCTTAATAGGAGCATCATCGGGGAATAGAAACTTCATTTCATGCGGTTTCTCCACAGCCTTAAGTACCTCGTCAGCCAGTTCCAAGGCACCTTCTCCTCCCTTTACCCAGCCCTCTGAAAGGCCAACCCCATCAGCTCCAGCTTCCAAAGCTTTTCTTCGTACTAATTCAATCTCTTTATCAGTATCGGGGGTAAATCTGTTGATGGCTACCACTGCCGGCACGCCATACATCTTAACAATGGCGATATTTCGAGCCAGGTTCTCACAACCTTTCTCTACCGCTGGGAGGTTCTCAGTCTCAGCAGCTTCCTTGACCTTAGCATAAGGCATCCCGGGGCGAAGGTGAAAGGCGCCGCCATGTTCCTTAAGTGCCCGAACAGAGGCAACAATGACAGCACAGTCAGCTTTTAGCCCACTCTGGCGGCACTTAACGTCAATCATCTTCGAGAAGCCACAGTCAACGCCAAAGCCATTCTCGGTGACTACAAAATCAGCCAGCTTCAAAGCTACTAAGTCAGCCAGAACCGAGTTATTGCCATGGGCTACATTAGCAAAGGGAAAACCATGGCAAAACATGGGATGACCCTCCGTGGATTGAACAAGATTAGGGTTAATCGCATCCAGCAGCAAAGTAGTCATTGCTCCAGCAACATGAAGATCCTCAGCGGTTACTGCCTTCCCGTCATAAGTATAAGCTACAACTGTTCTTCGAAGCCTTTCTCTCAAATCTCTAAGACCGGTAGTTAGGGCAAAGATAGCTGCCGTCTCTGTGGCCACTGTAATATCCCAATGTGCCAGCCTGGGATAACCATTAGCTACACCACCGAGCCCAATCATAGCATCCCTCAAGGCTCTAGCCTCTACATCAACACAATAGGTCCAGGTAATGTTTAGAGGATCGATATTCAGAGGGTTCCTATGGGTGTCGCCAGGAGTTCTACCATGAAGAATGCTGGCATCTATGGCCGCAGCGCAAAGGTTCTGAGCAGTCTCCACCGCATGCACATCCCCGGTAAAGTGTAGGTTGATATTCTCCATAGGTAGAGCCTGGGAATAGCCACCCCCTGTAGCCCCACCTTTTATGCCAAATGTTGGTCCTTTGGAGGGCTGGCGAAAAGTGTTGACGATATTCTTGCCTCTTAGCTTCAGAGCCTGACCCAAGCCAAAGGCGGTGACCGTCTTCCCCTCACCCAGTGGTGTTGGTGTAATAGCAGTGACACAAATCATTTTGCCATTGGGTCTATCTTTCAGCCTTTGCAACACCTTAGCATAATCAACCTTAGCCATATATTTACCATAGGGTATAAGCTCCTCATCCAGCACTCCGGCATCCCTGGCTACCTCATTGATTGTTTTTAGCTCAGCCTCCTGAGCAATTTCGATGTCCGACGGTACTGGCCGTCTTTTTTTTACTGGCATTTTTGAAACCTCCTTTGGATAAATTCTTTGAAAGCTTCCTTCATTGCATTATGTAGGTTAGTTGAGGAAAACCTGACGCTAACTCTGCCTTTTTGGCCAATTCACCTCATGTGGTAGTACCTCCCTTAAAATATTTGCTGGGCAGGCTTGCACTATCATTTGGGCTTATCAAGGCTGGCAACAATGCTTTTTATCTCCCTCATCACCTTTTCACTGGAATCAACAAGTGGCAAACCGGTCCTATCAGCTTCTGCTATGCCTTCGTCGTAAGGGATAAAACCAAGGAACTGAAAGTCTGCCATGTTAGCGGTAAGGAATTCCTTTTCCTTTTCGCTTCGAATCTTATTAGCTACTACGCCAATATTGCGTAGACCTATATCTCTGGCCAGCTCCCTTATTCTACGGGCTGTTTCCACGCTTCTTCCGCTCGGCTCTACCACCACTATCATGTTATCTACTGCCTTAGCCGTTCCCCGCCCTAAATGCTCCACTCCAGCCTCCATATCCATGATGACAAGCTCATCTCTTTCCAAGAGCAAGTGGGTGACTAAGGCTCCTAATAAGGCATTCTCAGGGCAGTAACAGCCAGTGCCACCCTTTTTTAACCGGCCCATTACCATCAATCTAATCCCATTGTGTTCTGCACAGTACTTCTCCGCTATATCATCAACCTTAGGATTTAGCTTAAAAAAAGTGGCCACCTGGCCAGGACGTGCTCCTGTCCTCTGTTCAATTAGATCAGTCATCTCAGATATGGGGGTTATCCCCTCAGGATTAGGAAAGCCAAGGGTAGCTGCGAGATTGGCGTTAGAGTCGGCATCTATTGTCAGGACAGAATAGCCAGACCTAGCAAATATAGTGGAAAGCAGGGAGGCTAGCATTGTCTTACCTGTCCCTCCTTTGCCGCTAATAGCAATTTTCATATGATGAAGGCAAAATTGTATCCTATCTTAATAAGAAAAGCAACACGTACGCACGGCGTATTGACCTTGCCGTCTCAATCGCTTACACTTCTCCATGAAACAAGATAAGTGGATTCTGGCTTTCCTCTAGCTTGTCTCGACAACATCCATGACCTTTGGACGTAAGTTAGAACTCGAAAACCTATTACGCCGAGAGGGAAGATAAGATGTCAGAACTTGTTGATGCTATTGCCAACATCAAAGAGGATGAAGTGCTGAGAATGGTTCGTCATCGCCTGGAGGTTGGTGAGGAGCCAATAGCCCTACTTGAGGAATGTCGTGCCGGCATGGGTATCGTGGGTGAACGCTTCGAGAAGGGCGAATATTTTCTCGGCGAGTTAATCATGTCTGGCGAAATATTCAAGCAGGCAATGTCCTTCATTGAGCCAAAGTTAACAGGTGATGTGCGGAGTGAGACAATAGGTCAGGTGATCATGGGCACAGTGAAAGGTGACATCCATAGTATAGGTAAGGACATTGTAACCGGTCTCCTTCGAATGTCCGGTTTTGAGGTATTCGATCTTGGCGCAGACGTAGCGCCAGAGGCATTTGTGGAAAAGCTGGTGGAGAGTGGAGCACCTATCCTGGGTATGTCAGCCCTGATAACGCCCTCCTTCGAATCAATGAAGAATACAGTCACGGCTATCGAGAAAAGGGGCATACGAGACAGGGTTAAGGTAATTATCGGCGGGGGCATTGTTATCGAGCAGGTCAAACGCTATGTTGGTGCCGATGCCTTCACCAGGGATGGGGCTGAGGGGGTGAAAATATGTAAGGAGTTTATCAGGAAGGCGAACAAGTGATCGAAGAGACTATGACCCCACAGGAGAGAGTTCAGGCCGCCATTAACCTCGAGGTGCCAGATCGAGTTCCCGTTTTGCCGATGCAGACCTACTATTTCGCCTGTCGCCATAAAGGACTGGACGGATATCAGATGGTCAAGGAAAGAGAGAGAGCGCTACAGGCGCACCTAGAAGTCTACGATGAGCTTGGTGGCTTTGATGGACAGGTGATACCCGGAATCAGCTTCATATTTCCGCCAAGGATATCAGGAATAATAGCAGAACCGCTCTACAAAGTCCCTGGTGTTGACTTACCCAGGGATTCTATCCTCCAGCACGATGAGCGTGAAATCCTTCTGCCCGAAGATTATGACCTGATTGCTGATTTAGGCTGGAACGCATTTGCAGAAAAATACTATAGCAAATTCAACCCCCGACCCGCTCAGAAGATCTTGGAATGGGGTGAAAGGCAGACGGCTAGGTATATTGCCGATATCAGGGTGTGGAATGAACATGGCGTGCCAGTTTACAAGGGAGGAGAGGTCTTCTCTCCTCTCATGTTTTTTTCTATGTTCAGGACACTTCAACAGTTTACCTTCGACCTTTACCGACGACCAGATAGAGTCCAAGCTGCCATGGATGCTCTCGTTGAAGACTTCATCCAGGACGCCATTGAGGAGGTAAAGCTTACCGGCCAAACATGGGTGATGCTGGTGCTCGAGCGTGGCGGCTGCTTCTATTACCCAGTGAAGATTTTCGAGCGCTTTGAGTGGAAGTATATAAAAAAGATGACCAAGGCATGGGTTGAGCAGGGTATAACACCGCTCCTGCATCTAGATCAGGACTGGACCCTCAACCTCCCCTATTTTCGGGACTTACCCAAGGGATGTATATGTGAGTTTGATAGCTGTACGGACATCTTCAAGGCAAAAGAAATACTTGGTGGCAAGCAGTGCATAATGGGTGATGTACGAGCATCGCTGCAAACACATGGCACGCCTGAGGAGGTAGAAGAATACTGCACACAGCTCATTGACGTTGTTGGAAAGGGAGGGGGATTTATTCTCAGTTCAGGATGCTTCGTTCCAGTTGATGCCAAGTTTGAAAATGTCAAAGCGATGATCCATTGCGCCAAGACTCATGCCCCGGCACAATAGCTGTAATGAATGAGCCATGCCGGTTATTGAGGAATTGCTGAATCCTTCTATTGTGGCCGTCTCTAGGCCATGCTCTGCCGAGACAATCGTCTCATGGGCAATACTTTTCTCTTAATTTTGGCTTCTCAACTTTACCAGTCACACTCCTGGGAACATCAGCAAAAATCACCTTTTCAGGCCACTTATACTTGGCCAGGCCGGCATTCTTGCAAAATTCTACTACCTCCTCCTGCGTCATCGTCTCACCGGTTTTGAGCTGGACAATAGCCATAGCGATCTCTACTAATCTTGGGTGCGGGTAGCCAATTACTGCCACATCCTCTATTTTCGGATGCCGATGCAGTACATCTTCAATCTCGACAGGGTAAATATTCTCACCCCCTCTGATGATTACATCTTTCTGCCTATCAACAAAGAAGATATAGCCTTCGTCATCCATATAGCAAACGTCCCCTGTATGGAGCCAACCATCCACAATAGTCTTGGTAGTCATTTCGGGGTTGAAAGCATACTCCTTCATCAATCTCGCACCCTCAATGACAAGCTCTCCAAGCTTTCCTCTGGGAACCTCTTTGCCTTTCTCATCTACAACTTTAGCGTCCATAAGCGCAGTCGCCTTGCCAATGGAACCTGGCTTCCTCAGAATGTCTTCATGATAAAGATATGTACTACCTCCGCCTCCACCCTCAGTAATCCCGTACACGTTCCCGAACTTGATACCGGGGAATATCTTCTTACTGTCCTCAAATAGGCTTTGAGCGACAGGCTGTGCGCCGATAGCTATGTATCTCATGTGAGAAAGATCGTAATCTTC
>Ga0114921_10001153_pt1 | contig 11955 bp, 10 predicted proteins | sample BentaG_FD_87016 | JGI IMG/M metagenome (GOLD analysis project Ga0114921, IMG submission 87016) | Deep subsurface microbial communities from South Atlantic Ocean to uncover new lineages of life (NeLLi) - Benguela_00093 metaG | ecosystem: Environmental > Aquatic > Marine > Oceanic > Sediment ...
GCGATTCGGGTAAGAGATCGGCAACAGGGTCAAGCACGTCGAGCACCTGACGCACACAGGCAAAGATGTCCCAGCTCTGCAGCCTGGTGCTGGCCGGGTAGATCGGGAAAAAGCGCCGTTCGAACTCCTCTATCTGCACCTCGCCGCTGACTGCCTCCGACGCCTGCGCGATCATCCGCAGCGACCTGGTGCCGACGTTCTTGCTGCCGCGCGGGGAGTCGAGGACGAGGAACGCGGGATGGGTCAATTGCAGCTTCTGTTTATAGAACCCGACCTCCCCGGACAACATCACCCGGGCGCCCACTACCAACTGTTTCTTGAGGTACTTGGCGTTGAAGAAGGTGGCGGTCACCGCGCGCGGCCCGCGCCCGAGCGTGACAACCAGATACTCCTTCTTCGGGTGCCGGTTGGTCCATCGCGAGTCGGCTTTGGTGATGAAGTCGACGAGGGTGAGGTGTTCACCTTTGGGTGGCAACTCGTCGTCGCGCTCGCCGCGCACGGTCATGCCTTCGGTGTAGGTGCGCGGATAGTGCCGCAGCAGATCATCGACGGTGCGTATACCAAACACCTCGTCGAGCTTTCCGGCGGATTTCTTGCCGAGGATGTTGTCGAGGCGGTCGGCCAGGTTCACCACTGCTACTCGACCCCGATCAGCAGCGCGTCGCCGCCATGCCCCGTGTGGTAAGTCACCAGCTCGATACCAGGGTGATGGCGGTGTACATGTTCTGCGAGTGCACCACCGACGTTTTCATGAACGGCTCCGCCGGTCAGCACGGTCACCAGTTCGCCTCCCGCGGCCAACATCAGATCGATCAAGCCGGTGCCCGCAGAGGCCACGTCGTCGGCCACAATCAGCACCTCGCCACCGGCAATGCCGAGCCCGTCGCCGGGTTCGCAGGCGCCGGCCCAGGTGAGCGCCTGCTCGGCGGCCACCCGCACCGACCCGTGCCGGGCCGCGCCTGCCGCTCGGGCCATGGCGTAGCCGTCGTCGACCGCCTGCCGGCCGGGGTCGTGGACCGCAAGCGCAGCCAGACCTTGCACCACCGATCCCGTCGGGAGGGGCACCACGTCGATGCCCCAGCCGATAGCGGCGGTGCACGCGGCCACCAGTTCCTCGGCCGCCACGTAGCCATTGGGCAGCACCATTACCTGCGCCGCAGCGGTGTCCACCAAGGCGCGCAGCAGCTGTTGGGCACTGACCGCGGCGGTCGGGTCGGCTGCATCGGGATCCAAACGCAGCACCGACGCACCCTCACCGGCGAACAGCTGTGCAGCACCGCCACCGTCGACCACTGCCAGCACCGCCCGCTCACGCATCCAGCTGCCCGGCGGCAGGCCGTTCACACCGGCGGTCAGCGCCGAGATCTGGATGCGGCCGGGGCTGCCGAACGCCAGCCCCGCTTCTACGGCGCCGCCGGCGTCGTCGGTGTGCACATGCACCGAGTAGTGGCCGGTGTCCTCGCGAGCTCCCAGAGGGCCCGAAGCACCCGAAGCGGCCCCCGATGCGCCCAAAGCGCCCGCAGCGGCTATCGCCACCGATTCACCCAACTGCGCGAGCCGGTCGCGCAGCGCGGCAACCGATCCCGCGTCACAGTCGGATAGCTGGTACATCACCTCGAACGCGGGGGGAGCTTCCCCTTCGACGGCCCCCGGATCACGCGTGGCCGGCGCATAGGACGGGCGGGCCGGAGCCTGCCCGATGATCGTCGAGCTGAGCGCATCGAGCAGTACGAGCAGGCCCCTGCCGCCCGCGTCGACCACACCGGCCTCGGCGAGCACGTCGAGTTGATCGGGCGTCTTCTCCAGCGCGATGAAGGCGGCGTCGCAGGAGGCGGCGATCGCCGCGGCCAGGGGGGCACGATCGCGCGCGCTGGCTTCGGCGGCCCCGGCGGCGGCCTCAAGCACCGACACAATGGTCCCCGCAACAACCTGGCCGCCCATCGACGACACGACCAGTCCGACCGCGTGCCGCAGCACCATCCCCAGCGCCGCGGCGTCGATAGCGGTGAGTTCGCCGGTCCCGGCGGCGAGCGCGCCGCTGATTTCAGCCATACCGCGGAGGATCTGGGACAGGATCACCCCGGAATTGCCGCGTGCACCACGCAGGGCGCCCTCCGAAAGCGCAGCGGCAACCTGCGCCACGTCACCCGAGCCGGTCTGCGAATTCGCCTCGGCCAGCGCCGAGCGCATAGTGAACAGCATGTTGGCGCCGGTGTCGCAGTCGGCGACCGGGAAGACGTTGAGCCGGTTGATCTCGTCGGCGTGGGTGATCAGGTCGCCGACGGCGGTATGCGCCCAGTCCCGAAGGGCGGCCGCGTCCAGCCGACTAACCGACATCAGGCGACCACCTCCTCAACCCACTCACGGTGGGCGCCAGCCTAAAGGGTGGCAACGACACCACAGGTCACAGTAGTTGCTGGGCGGGTACCAGCGAATTCACGCGGCTGCAGTGGGGATGCGCCGCATTCACGGGTGCGCCATTCTGGGGTGCGCCGTTTTCAGGGGTGCGCCATTCTGGGGTGCGCCGTTTTTGGCGATCACCGTCGCGGCGGCTATCCTGGCCAGGTTGTCGGGTCACCCCTAGCCGGGTCTGCCCCAGATAATCAAGACCCCAGAGAATCAAGGAGTTCGACGTATGGCTGCCGTGTGCGATATCTGCGGGAAGGGCCCCGGCTTCGGTAAGTCGGTGTCACATTCCCATCGCCGGACCAACCGTCGCTGGGATCCCAACATCCAGACCGTGCATGCGGTTACCCGTCCCGGCGGCAACAAGCAGCGTCTCAATGTCTGCACGTCCTGCATCAAGGCAGGCAAGGTCGTCCGCGGATAACTCCCCCTTCATTTGGCGCCGACTGTGCGGATCGGCGCGCGACACGCCCTTGGACTCATCCGGTCGCGTAGCAAACCGCACGGTCGCGGACATCCACTAGGGCAGCCGCCAATCAATCTGTTCGGCATCCATCCGGGCGAGCAGATCATTCGCGCGACTGAACGGCTTGCTGCCGAAGAACCCCCGCGACGCCGACAACGGCGAAGGGTGCGGCGACTCGATCGCCACGCAGTGACTGCCCACCAGCATCGGCGTCAGTGTCGACGCGTCCCGGCCCCACAAGATCGCCACCAACGGGCGCGGCCGGGCCACCAGCGCGCGAATGGCACACTCGGTCACCGCCTCCCAGCCGTTGCCGCGATGCGAGGCTGGACTGCCCGGCCGCACCGTCAGCACCCTGTTCAGCAGTAGCACCCCTCGCTGGGCCCACGGTGTGAGGTCACCGCTGGCCGGTTCGGGGAACCCCAGGTCGGCGGTGTACTCGCTGAAGATGTTGGCCAGGCTGCGCGGCAACGGGCGCACATCGGGGGCCACCGAGAAACTCAGACCCACCGCGTGCCCAGGCGTCGGATACGGGTCCTGCCCGACGATCAGAATCCGGACAGAGTCGAATGGAAAGGTAAAGGCGCGCAGCACATTCGGGCCAGCCGGCAGGTAGCGCCGCCCGGCGGCGAGCTCAGCGCGCAGGTACTCGCCCAGCTGTGCGACCTGTTCGCCGACGGGCTGCAGCGCCCGTGCCCATCCCGTCTCAACGAGTTCATCCAGCGGACGTGCGGTCACGGTATCTCAACCTAGCCTGGACGTCCCGGCTCCTCAGCGGGCGGTAGCCGCCGGCATAGCCCCGCATAGCCTCCAAGCCAACCTGGATCGCTCTACTGGAACGACTGCCAGCCCGCATTGCCGCCCCATTCGCGGCCGTCGACCAGTACTCGCGGCGGGCCGTCGAGCACCCGCCCGATGATGCGCCACCCCGGCGGAACCGGACCCGCGAAACACGCCACCAGCGCATGGTCCTCGCCGCCGCCCAGCACCCAGGACCACGGGTCAGCATCCAGTGCCTGGGCCGCCGGAATCAGCGCCGCGTGATCGGGGGCCAGCTTCGCGCGGAACAGTTCGATGCCAACCCCGGAGGCTTGCGCCACGTGGCCCAGGTCCGCGATCAGCCCGTCGGACACGTCGGTCATCGCCTCCGCCCCGGCATCGGCAGCTGCGCAGCCCTGCCGATACGGCGGCTGCGGCACCAGATGTTTGTGGCGCAGCGCACCGAAGTCCTCAATTTCGTTCTGCCACAACGCGTGTCCGGCGGCAGAGCGGCCCAAGTCGCCAGCGACAGCCACCGCGGCCCCTGCAGTAGCGCCACTGCGCAGTACCGGGGTGCGGCCGCCCAGGTCGCCCAGCACAGTCACCGACACCACCCACTGCGGACAGCTGACCAGATCACCGCCGGCGATGCCGGCTTCCAGCCGCTGCGCCTCCCGCCACATGCCGTCCGCCAGCTCGCCGACGCGGGCCGCCGAGGTGTCACCGGGAGCACCGAAGGCGACTAGAAATGCGGTCGGCCGAGCGCCCATCGCCTCGATGTCAGCAGCACTCTGCGCGATCGCCTTGCGGCCTACGTCGTGCGGCGACGACCAGTCCAGCCGAAAGTGCCGGCCCTCGACGAGCATGTCGGTGGACACCAGCGTCCGGCCGTCGGGGGCGCGTACCACTGCGGCGTCGTCGCCGGGTCCGACAGCTACGCCGGCCGGCTGCTGCCGGCCCTGCACCAGTTGATTGATCATCGCGAACTCGCCCAGCTGCGACAGCGTTGGCGCGGGCTTGTCGTCGCTCACTTCGCCAGTCCTCTCGGTCCTGCCACGGCCACCTGCCCGCCAATCTGGGGCACCCAACACCGGCCCGGCCCTGCGGTAAGTTTGGTCCCTGCCGATGCGGGCGGCCCGCGTCAGTGTATGCGTGGTTGCGGCCTGCGCCGGCCGACAGTGCTACAAGGAGATACACCCATGGCCGAGGCCCCGCCGGATCCGGTTCGCGACGGCCCGCCGCGCGTCCTGCTGATCGGCGCGCTGGCGCTCGCCGTCGCTGCGATCGTGACAGTCCTGGCGATCGCCGCGGCCCGGCAAGCGCCTCGGCAACCGGTCGCCATTGCCGCTGTCCCGGCCCCGCAGGCCGAGGACCCGGCGTGCCGATCCCTCCTGGAAGCCGCGCCACAACGGCTGGGGGACTATCAGCGTGTGCGCGCCGTTGACCCGGCGCCGGCCGGTGCCGCCGCCTGGCAGGGCGAACCGGGGACGGAGCCGGTAGTGCTGCGCTGCGGACTCGACCGCCCTGCCGAGTTCGTGATGGGATCGCCCATCCAGGTTGTCGACGACGTGCAGTGGTTTCGGGTGGGCGATACCGGGGCCGACGGCTCACCGTCCGACCGAAGTACCTGGTTCACCGTGGACCGCCCCATCTACGTGGCACTGACCCTGCCGGCGGGGTCGGGGCCGGCGCCGATCCAGCAGTTGTCGGAGACAATCGCAGCCCCGATGCCGTCGGTGCCTATCGATCCCCCGAGGCCGGGCGGCTAAAGCGCAGACCCGCGACGAGGCTCACCCCTTCGGTGCTCGCGCCGTGTCCACCATGGCGGTCAACAGGGTTGGGTAGTCGACGCCGCTGGCGGCCCACATCCGGGGATACATCGAGATTTTGGTGAACCCCGGCATCGTGTTGATCTCATTGATCACCGGACCGTCGTCGGTGAGGAAGAAGTCCACCCGGGCCAGACCTTCACACTCGATGGCCTCGAAAGCCCGGATTGCCAGCCTGCGCACCTCGTCGCTGACCGCTTCGTCGATCTTGGCGGGCACATCCAGTTCGGCAGCGTCGTCGAGGTACTTGGTGGCGAAGTCATAGAAGCCGTCTTCGCGGCCTGCAACCCCGGCCACCCGGATCTCACCTACCGTGCTGGCTTCCACTGTGCCGTTCGGAAATTCGAGGACTCCGCACTCCAGCTCCCTACCGACTACAGCCGCCTCGACAATCACCTTCGCGTCATGGCGGCGAGCGCTTGCGATGGCCGCGGGCAGTTGTTCGGCATGGGTGACCCGGCTGACTCCGATCGACGAGCCGCCACGCGCAGGTTTGACGAATACCGGCAATCCCAGCCGTCGCAAATGCCGGTGCTCCAGTGTCTGTTGCGATGGCCGCAGCACCGCGTAGTCGCCGATCGGTAGCCCGTCGGCGGCCAGCAGCTTCTTGGTGAACTCCTTATCCATGCCCGCCGCACTGGCCAGCACCCCGGCGCCGACATAGGGCACACCGGCGAGTTCGAGCAGACCCTGAATGGTGCCGTCCTCGCCGTACGGGCCGTGCAGCACCGGGAATACCACGTCGGCCGAGGCCAGGATCTCGCCGGCGCGGGACGCATCCGGAAGACCCAGCGACAGCAGCTGGCCGCGGCGCCGCGGATCCGCAGACAACGCCAGCGCCGGCCCCGAGGTGGTGCTCACCTCGGGCAACCGCCCGTCGACGATGGCCAGGGTGTTCGGCTCAGCGTCGGCGAGCACCCACGAGCCCTCCGGGGTGATGCCGACCGGGATCGCCTCGAACCGCTGCGGGTCGAGATTGCGCAGGATGCTGCCCGCCGAAACACAGGAGATGGCGTGCTCGTTGCTGCGTCCGCCGAACACGACGGCGACGCGGATGCGGCCGCTTGAATTGGGCCGATGGCGGGCATTCACAACCTGGAGAGGCTACCGGGCCCAGCCACTCACTCCGGTTTGGTGCTGCGTCCCAGCAGCAGGGCTACCGCCTCGGCGACGGACAGACCCTTGTGACACACCCGGTGTACGGCGTCGGTCAGCGGCATCTCGACGTCGTAGCTCGACGCCAGCGCCAGCACCGCAGCACACGACGTCACTCCTTCGGCCACGTGCCCACCGGCTGCGGCCAGCGCCGACTCGATAGGCTCGCCCTGACCCAGCCGTTGGCCCAACGACCGATTGCGCGAATGCGGTGAAGTGCAGGTGGCAACCAGATCGCCCACACCTGCCAGACCGGCCAGCGTCGTGCTCTTGGCCCCCATGGCAATGCCCAAGCGCATCATCTCGGCCAGGCCCCGAGTGACGATGGTCGCCGCAGTGTTCTCACCCAGACCAAGCCCGGCGGCCATGCCACACGCCAGGGCGATGACGTTCTTGCACGCTCCGCCCACCTCGGTTCCAATAACATCGGAATTGGTGTACGGCCGGAAGTACCCGGTGTTCAGAGCGCGCTGCAACGCCACCGCGCGACCGGAGTCGCTGCAGGCGACCACGGTCGCGGCGGGCTGCTTCGCGGCGATCTCACTGGCCAGGTTCGGCCCGGAGACCACCGCCACTTGCGACGAATCCACGCCGGTCACCTGCACTGTCACCTGGCTCATCCGCATCAGGGTGCCCAGCTCGATGCCCTTGGCCAGGCTCACCAACGTTGCGCCGTCGGTCAGCAGGCCCACCCAGTTCTCCAGGTTGGACCGCAGACTCTGCGCCGGCACCGCCAGCAGCACCGTCGTCTGTCCGGCCAGCGCTTCGGCGGCGTCCGTGGTAGCGCGCACGCCCGGTGGCAGCTGCACTCCGGGCAGATAGCCGGCATTGGATCTGTTCGCGTTGATCTCGTCGGCGATCTCGGACCGCCTGGCCCAGAGCGTGACTTGATTGCCGGCCTCGACCAGCACTTTGGCCAGCGCCGTCCCCCAGGCGCCGGTTCCCATCACCGCCGCCGAGCCCTCCGTGCCAGTCATCTGCCCCACCCGCCGTATCGTCGCCACCGGAATGCCCATCGGCGACGCAAGCCTATAGCTCCGCCCCTGGCAGGATGACCCCCATGAGCGGCACGCAGGCCGGCGGTGTCGATGACTCCGGCGGCCCTGGTGATATCGGGCTGATCATCGCCGTCAAGCGGCTGGCCGCCGCCAAGACCCGGCTGGCGCCGATGTTCGAGCCGCCGACGCGGGAGAGCGTGGTACTGGCCATGCTCGTCGACACCATCAGGGCAACGTCGAACGTGGCGGCACTGCGTTCGGTCACCGTGGTGACTCCCGACGACGGAGCGGCCGCGGCGGCGCGCGACCTCGGCGCCAGGGTGCTGACCGACCCGACCCCGGACGATCATTGCGACCCACTGAACAACGCGATCACCGCCGCTGAGGCGACAATGGCCGACGAAGTGACTAATTACGTTGTGCTGCAGGGTGATCTTGCGGCATTGCAGCCACAGGAGCTGACCGAGGCGATCAATTCGGCACGCGCCTACCGGCGCAGCTTCGTCGCCGACCGGCATGGTACCGGGACGGCGGCACTGTTTGCATTCGAAACTCCGCTCGACCCGAGATTCGGGCCGGATTCCGCCGGGCGGCATCGGCATTCGGGCGCAATCGAGCTCACCGGCGCCTGGCCCGGCTTGCGCTGTGACATCGACACGCCCGACGACCTCAGGATCGCGCGCCGCCTCGGGGTGGGAACCGCGACAGCCCAAGCCGTCGGCAGACGCTAAGGCGTATCGCGACGCGCGACTTCCTCGACATCAACGCGATCAGCACGGCGATCGCCGGCGGGGTTTTTCATCGCGCTGGGCACCCTCCGCGGCTGGAGCCTGTACATCGCCGTGTTCTCGAAGCAATTGCTTGTCTGACCCACCTGACACCACGAGTTCCAGCGCAATCGTCATGTTGTGGTCGCCGGTATTACCAGCAATGATTACAAGGTGACCGAAACCGAGCTGCGGCCGGACCAGAGCCAGAGCCAATCGGGGGATTCGGCGCCGGCGGCGCCACCCGCGGCGACGACCGCTGCCACCGGCGACGAACTTCCCGAGCACCGCTACCTGAATCGCGAATTGAGCTGGCTGGACTTCAATGCCCGGGTGCTCGCACTGGCCGCCGATCCGTCGTTGCCGTTGCTGGAGCGGGCCAAGTTCCTGGCGATCTTCGCCTCCAACCTCGACGAGTTCTACATGGTGCGAGTAGCCGGGCTCAAGCGCCGCGACGAGATGGGCCTGTCGGTTCGCTCAGCGGACGGTCTGTCGCCGCGCGAACAATTGCGCCGCATCGGCGAGCGCACCCAACAGATCCCTACCCGGCACGCGCGCGTTTTCCTTGACTCGGTACGGCCGGCGCTCGCCGACGAGGGAATTTTCGTCGTCAACTGGGCCGATCTGGACGAAGCCGAGCGCAAAAGGCTGTCGACCTACTTTCAGGACCAGGTGTTTCCGGTACTGACGCCGCTTGCCGTCGATCCCGCTCACCCGTTTCCGTTCGTCAGCGGCCTGAGCCTGAACTTGGCGATCACGGTCAAACAACCCGACTACGGCACCGAGCATTTCGCCCGGATCAAGGTGCCCGACAACGTCGACCGCTTCGTGGAGCTCGACAGCCGTGAAGGGGCGGGCGCAGAAGTCCGGTTCCTGCCGATGGAAGAGCTCATCGCGGCCTTCCTCCCGGCGCTTTTCCCGGGCCTGGAAATCGTCGAGCACCACGCGTTTCGCATTACCCGCAACGCCGGCTTCGAGGTCGATGAGGACCGCGACGAGGACCTCCTGCAGGCACTGGAGCGAGAGCTGGCGCGCCGGCGGTTCGGTACGCCGGTCCGGCTCGAGGTCGCCGGCGACATGACCGAACACATGCTGGAGCTGCTGTTGCGCGAACTCGATGTGGACACCAGCGACGTCATTCAGCTCCCCGGCCTGTTCGACCTGTCGTCGCTATGGCAGATCTACGGCGTGGATCGTCCCGAGCTCAAAGACGCGACATTCGTCCCGGCCACGCCGCCCGCGTTCGGCGAGCGGGAGACCCCGAAAGACATCTTCGCGACTCTGCGCGACGGCGACGTGATGGTGCACCATCCGTATGACTCGTTCTCCACCACCGTGCAGCGATTCATCGAACAGGCCGCCGCCGATCCAAATGTGCTGGCAATCAAGCAGACGCTGTACCGGACCTCAGGAGATTCGCCCATCGTCAATGCGCTCATCGACGCCGCCGAAGCAGGGAAACAAGTGGTGGCGCTCGTCGAGATCAAGGCGCGCTTCGACGAGCATGCCAATATCAAGTGGGCGCGTACGTTGGAGCAGGCCGGCGTGCACGTGGTGTACGGGCTGATCGGCCTCAAGACGCACTGCAAGACTTGCTTGGTGGTGCGCCGGGAAGGCTCGACGATACGTCGCTACTGCCACATCGGAACCGGCAACTACAACAGCAAGACCGCCCGGCTCTACGAGGACGTGGGCCTGCTGACGGCGTCTCCAGACCTCGGTGCCGACCTCACCGACCTGTTCAACTCCCTGACCGGGTACTCGCGCAAGGTGTCCTACCGCAATCTGCTGGTCGCTCCGAATGGTATTCGCAAGGGCATCATCGAACGCATCGAACGCGAAGTGGCCGCCCACAAAAGTGGCCGCAACGGCCGAATTCGGCTCAAGGCCAACGCACTTGTCGACGAGCAGGTCATCGATGGGCTCTATCGTGCCTCGCAGGCCGGCCTGCGCGTCGAGGTTTTCGTCCGTGGCATCTGCGCACTGCGTCCGGGTGCTGACGGATTTTCCGAAAACATCGTCGCGCGCTCAATTCTCGGCCGATTCCTGGAGCACTCAAGGGTTATTCACTTCGACGCTATCGACGAGTTCTGGATCGGCAGCGCGGACATGATGCATCGCAATCTCGACCGGCGAGTCGAGGTGATGGCTCAAGTCAAAGATCCTCGGCTGACCGTCCGGCTGGACGACATGTTCACGTCCGCGATGGATCCGGCCACGCGATGCTGGGAGCTGGGGCAGGACGGGACCTGGACGGCGCTGCCTCAGGAGGGCGCCACCGTGCGCGACCACCAGGTCTCGCTCATGGAGCGGCGCCGGGCGCCCTGAGGTTGCCGGCGTCGTCTTCGTCCGACTACACCACGCGGCGCGACGAGCCCGAGTTGAGTTGCAGGAGTTATGGTGCCGAAACAGACCTCGCAGGATGGCCCCGGTTGGGCGAGCAGATCCCTCCGTGCCGCTGGCGCGGTGCTGTGGCGGCCCGGCCAGCGCCCCTCGGACGTCGAGGTCGCTGTTATCCACCGTCCTCAATACGACGACTGGTCGCTACCGAAGGGCAAGGCCCATGCCGGCGAGACTGAACCGGTAACGGCGCTGCGTGAGGTCTTCGAAGAGACAGGGTATCGGGCCCAGCTCGGCCGACGGCTGGCCACAGTGCGCTATCCGATCAATCAGGGTGTCAAGCAGGTGCGGTATTGGGCGGCGCGGAGCACCGGCGGCGACTTCGTCCACAACGCTGAGGTCAACGAGCTGATCTGGCTGCCCGTAGCCGGCGCGATGAAGAAACTCGACTATTCCCACGACCGGAAGGTATTGCGCCGGTTCGCCAAACAGCCCGCTGACACCCAGACAGTGCTGGTAGTCCGGCACGGTACCGCCGGCAGAAAGTCCAGGTTCTCCGGCGACGACAAGATGCGGCCGCTGGACAAGAAAGGCCGGACGCAAGCTGAGTCTCTGGTGGGCCAGCTACTGGCGTTCGGCGCCACCGAAGTTCACGCGGCCGACCGGGCGCGCTGCCATCAGACTGTCGAACCGCTGGCCAAGGAGTTGGGCGTAGCTATCGACAACGAGCCCGCGCTGACCGAGGAAGCCTATGCGCAAGACCGGAAGCGCGGCCGAGGTCGGGTTATCGAGATCGCCGCGCTGTCTCCAACGCCCGTCATCTGTACTCAGGGCAAGGTGATTCCCGACCTCATCGCCTGGTGGTGCGAACGCGACAGCGTACGCCCGGATAAGTCGCGCAACGGCAAGAGCAGCACCTGGGTGCTGTCATTGTCAGGAGGCAGGCTACTGGCGGCCGACCACATCTGCAGTTCGCTGGCAGCCAAGGCCTGACCCGGAATACACCGCGGGCCTTGCGATCCCGCGGCGTATTCCGTTGTGAAAAACTACTTGCGGCCTTTTCTGGCGGTGGCCTTCTTGGCCGGCGCCTTCTTGGCCGCCTTCTTGGTGGCCTTCTTCGCCGGCGCCTTCTTGGCCGCCTTCTTGACGACGGCCTTCTTGACGACGGCCTTCTTGACGACGGCCTTCTTGGCGGCGGCCTTGCGGGCCGGAGACTTCTTAGCCACCTTCTTAGC
>Ga0114921_10001156_pt1 | contig 11947 bp, 11 predicted proteins | sample BentaG_FD_87016 | JGI IMG/M metagenome (GOLD analysis project Ga0114921, IMG submission 87016) | Deep subsurface microbial communities from South Atlantic Ocean to uncover new lineages of life (NeLLi) - Benguela_00093 metaG | ecosystem: Environmental > Aquatic > Marine > Oceanic > Sediment ...
CTTTTACGGCAATGATGTCACCAATATCAAAAAGAGAAAAACGCTTATAGTCTTTCTTTCCAACTACATCCTCCCGCAGGTAAACCTGAAGCTTCCCTCGACTATCAGAGATGTGAAAAAATGTGGCCCGGCCCATACGGCGGACAGAAATAATTCTTCCTGGAACAACGACTTTAGTTTCCTTCTCTTCAAGAGCCTCTTTTGTTAATGAAGCAAAATCAGATATCACTTCAAAGACAGAATGGGATTTTTCCACTTTATGGGGAAAAAGGTCTATGCCCTCCAGAGCCATTTTTTTCATTTTATCCTTGCGGGCAAGCTCTTGGTCGCTAATCTTTTGTTCGTCTTTCGTCCTTTGCCTTTTCTTTTCTGGATGGTCTTTTTTCTCAGTCATCTTTTCCTTCCCCCGAAGAGGCCTTCTTTGTCTCCAGTTTTTTTCTGATCGCATCTAAAAGCCCGTTAACAAAGGCAGCCGCATCATCACTACTGTACTTCTTGGCAATTTCAATGGCTTCATTAATAGCTATAGCTGGAGCAATGTTTTTTTTGTATAAAAGCTCAAAAACAGCTATCCGTAAAATGTTACGGTCAACAAAAGCCATCCGGGAAAGTCGCCAATGATCCGAGGTCAATTGGATAAGATTGTCAATCTCCTCTTGGTGAGAAATTATTCCTTTAACCAGCTCGGTGGAATAATCTTTTATCTCTTCAGAAGCTTTCTTCTCCTTCCAGCAGCGAGTTAGCATCTTTTCAACCTGAGTATTATTGAATTCTAATTGAAAAAGAATCTGCAAAGCGCTTTCTCGGGCTTTTCTTCTGCTTCCCATGAAAGCGGCTCTTCTTCTCAGTCTAAATCAGATTCTTTGATCAAATTCAAGGTCTCTACAAGAGCAACAACAGCATCCCATCCTTTATTGCCTGCTTTTGTGCCAGCCCGTTCGATCCCTTGTTCTATGGTCTCCACGGTTAAAATGCCAAAGGAAACAGGCAGCCCCTCTTCCATGGAAATTTGAGCTAAGCCCTTAGTTACTTCAGCACTCAAAAAATCAAAGTGAGGAGTATCGCCTCTTATCAAAACCCCTAAACAGACAACGCCATTAACCTTTTCAGACTTAGCCAGCTTCTTAACGATCAACGGGATTTCAAAAGACCCGGGAACTTTATAGATGGATATATTCTCTTTCTCGGCTCCCAGCTTATTCAGAGCATCAAGAGCCCCCTCTAAGAGCCTTTCAGAGATGAACTGGTTAAAACGGCTGACAACAATTCCGATCTTTAATCCCTTTGCCTGGAGCTTTCCTTCATATGTTTTCATTCTATTCTCCTTTATTTTCCCTGAAAGTTAGCCTTTCTCTTTTTTTTAAAAAAGGCTTTTGTCCTCTCTAGGTTGTCCCCGGTAGAGCAAGCTTTACCGAAGAACCCTGCTTCCAACTGTAGTCCTTCTTTCAGGGTTAAATCTAATCCTCTATTTATGGCTCCAATAACGTAATCAAGAGCCAAAAGATCATTGCCGATAATTTCCTTGGCAACAGTTTCACAAGTCGCTGACAACTCTTTCGTAGGAACAACTTTGTTGACCAAACCCATCACTTTTTTTAGTTATTAAATTTTTGTATTCCCCTGACCTTCCTTCCTCACTGAGATCAGTCTCAATTTACTCAAGATTATAAATGCAACCTCTAAGGAATCCTTTTCCAATTTTACTCTTTCTATTCGAACGTCTGCCACTTTTATTCTCTTCTAAATTTAATTATTTTAGCAAATAGAGGCTTTTTTTGCACCAAATTTTAATTACTAGTTCCCCCGAAATTACGGGTCAAAGAGGTTTCTTGATTCGTTATTCTCTTTTAGCCTTGAATTTATGCTCAAAAAAAATAAAAAAAACAAAAAAGGGGAAAGGCTCAGTAGTGTCCGATTAAGCCTGAATCACCTATATTTCTGTTGATATTATTGAAGTTACAATTCATAAAATCAGAAAGTGAATCTATCTTTTCTTATTTTTTCTTCTGGCCATTCTTTTAGCTCATTCTTGTATTAAAAAATATTTTATGGTAAAAAATTTAATTGCCACAATTAATCACAATAATTATCTATAATAATGATGAAAAAAGGAGAAAGAGATGAAAGTTGCAACAAAATTTGAAGAACTTCCTCCCGAGAAATTAAGATGGACTCTAAACCCTGAAAAAATTCCCTTCAGGTCCACTGATGAATGTGAACCTTGCGAAGGAATTATCGGCCAGGAAAGAGCTCTTAAAGCTATCCAGACAGGATTGGACATCGAAAGCCTCGGCTATAATATCTTTATAACAGGAATGGTGGGTACGGGTCGAACCACAACCATCACCAAACTCTTAGAAAAATTAGAAAAAGAAAAAGAAAAAATTCCTGATGATATTCTCTATGTCAATAATTTCAAATCCCCTGACGAACCTACATTAATAACTCTTCCAGCAGGAAAAGGAAAGCTTTTGAAAGAATCCATGGATCATTTAATTGAAATTCTCAAAACCAATATTCCTGCGCTGTTAAAGAGCAAGTACTATACAGATAGAAGAGACAGTATCATCGAAAGCCAGCAAAAAATTCAAAAAAAAATTCTCAAAAATTTTGAAGAAGAAGTCGCTAAAGAAGGTTTCTCAGTCATCCAGGTCCAAATGGGGCCTTTCTCAAGGCCAGACCTTATCCCCTTGATAAAAGGAAAGCCCACTCCTTTTAACAAGATAGAGGCTTTGGTAAGAGAAGAAAAAATTCCTAAAGCGATTTTGGAAGCTCTGAAGAAAAAATATGAAAAATTAACTGGCAAACTCGAAGAAATTTTCAAGCAAACGAAAGAAATCGAGGAGAACACACGCCAACTGCTTAAAGAATGGGATGCCAATTCTATAACTCCCATCATTAAAGGGGCTGTCTCTGAGATAAGAGCCAAATTTTCCCTTCCAAAAATATCTGAATATTTAGATAACGTGGAGCAGAATATTGTCAAAAACATTAACTTTTTCAAAGCTCAGAAGAAAGAAAGCGAAAAATCACCTCCAGATCCCTTTCTTAATTACAGAGTGAATCTCCTCGTCAATAATGCAGAGTTAAAAGGACCTCCAGTCGTTACGGAAACAAATCCTAATTATGTCAACCTCTTTGGAGCTATTGAATCAACCCCGAGTCGGCTGGGAGTATGGGATACAAATTTTACAAAAATCAAGGCAGGATCTTTTCTGAAAGCCAACGGGGGATTTTTAGTGATTAATGCCCTGGATGCTCTTACAGAGCCAGGGGTATGGCCAACTCTCAAAAGAACGCTTCGGAATCAAATCTTTGAAATTCAAAACTACACCCCTCTTTATCTGATATCTGCTGCCAGGCTTAAACCTGAACCCATTAAATCCAATGTTAAGGTGGTTATGATCGGAGATGCTTATGTGTATAATCTCCTTTACTTTCTAGACAAAGACTTTAAGAAAATATTCAAGATAAAGGCCGAGTTTGATTCAGAGATGGACAAGAACCAAAACACTATTAAAGATTACGCTGACTTCATAAAGAAAATATGTGTTGATGATAAATTGAAGCCTTTCGACAAAGAGGGCATTGCCGTCATCATTGAATACGCAACAAGGCTGGCGGGAAGGAAGAAAAAAGTTACGACTCGCTTCCATATTATTGCTGATGTTATCCGGGAAGCAAGCTATTGGGCCACAAAAGAAAAAAAGAAACAGGTCAGCCGTGAACAGGTGGAAAAAGCAATTGAAGAGCGCTCGCGACGGGTAAGCCTTGTTGAAGATAAGATTCAAGAGCTCATTGAGGAAGGAACTCTTATGATCGACACCAAAGGGAAATTCGTAGGCCAAGTTAATGGGCTTTCAGTCTATGATATGGGGGAATTTGCCTTTGGCAAGCCCACTCGAATCACAGCCAAGACAGCCGTGGGAAGAGCAGGAGTCATCAACATCGAAAGAGAAGCTGATTTGAGTGGCCGAACTCATAACAAAGGTGTTCTTATTCTGGGAGGCTACTTGAGGGGAAATTATGCTCAGAACAAGCCCTTTTCCCTCTCAGCCAGTATTGCCTTTGAACAGTCTTATTCCGGAGTAGATGGTGACAGCGCCTCCTCAACTGAAGTCTATGCTATTCTCTCCAGTCTTTCAAATTTGCCTTTAAGACAAGACATTGCTGTAACAGGATCCCTTAACCAGAAGGGAGAAATTCAGCCCATTGGAGGAGTGAACGAAAAGATAGAGGGCTTTTTTGATGTCTGCAAGGCCGGAGGCTTAACAGGAACTCAGGGAGTTATCATGCCCCACCAAAATGTCCAGAACCTGATGGTGAGGAAAGATGTGATTGAAGCTGTAGAACAAGGAAAGTTCCATATCTATCCTGTAAAAACAATCGACGCGGGGATAGAAATTCTCACAGGCATTAAAGCTGGCAAGAAAAAAGAGGATGGGACTTTTGAAGAAGGAACGGTCAATTATCTTGTTGACCAAGAACTACAACGTCTGGCCCAGAGCTGGAAAGAATTTTCTACTCCAGCGGAAAAAGAATAAGTGCCCGGTCCACTCTTTTAGCTTTTTTTGAATTATTTTCCAGAGCGATTCCCTTTATAGCTTAGGTATCTCTGTTCATCTCTGATTGATAGAAAAGTTAAACAGGTGGACCCGACCCTAAAGCCCTACCTGTTCTTTGAGCATTCTGATTTCTTCAGGCTGCAGAAAGCGCCATTTCCCTGACTTAAGCTTTTCCAGGGTTAACCCAGCAAAACCCACCCTTGTTAGCTTGAGGACTTTATGGCCAATAGACTCGAACATTCTTCTAATTTCTCTTTTTCTCCCCTCATAGATTTCAATCCTGAGCAGACTTTTCTTGGGATTCCCTTCGAGCAAGGCTACTTTTGCCGGAGCTGTTTTCCTCCCATCAAGTAAAATGCCTTTCCGCAGCTTCACAAGCTTTGAAGGGTCAGGTTCGCCCCTGACTTTGACCAAGTAGGTCTTTCTGATTTCGTAGCGAGGGTGAGTTAAACGGTAGGCTAACTCACCGTCATTGGTCAAAAGCAAGAGCCCCTCACTGTCATAATCCAGTCTTCCTACTGGAAAAACACTCTTCTTCAGAGTTATGAAAAAATTTTTAACGGTGGACCTTCCGAAGGGGTCCTTTAAGGTCACCAAATAACCCCGGGGTTTATTAAGCACCAAATAAATGAAGGCTTGTTTTCTCTTTACTTTTCTGCCGTTAACTTCAACCTTGTCTTTCTCATCATCTATCTTACACCCTAACTCATGGATGACCTGGTTGTTAACCTTAACCCTTCCCCCGGCAATCATCCTATCAGCTTCACGCCTTGAGGCTATTCCTGCCTGGGAAAGAAATTTGTTCAATCTGATTATCATTTTCAGTAATCATTTCCTAAAAGATGGATGTTGCCTATTTTTACTCTCCTGAGTCCTGCTTCTAAGGCCGCTTCTCTACACTCCTCTGCATGACGACGTGAGGTGGGAGGCAAGTCTCTGAAATAAAAATGAGGATGAAATCCCAGGAGAGAATAGGGAATATCAGGATTCAAAGAAGCCATAAACTCTGCGATTTGATAGACCTCTTCTCTCTCAACGTAGCCAGGAACAAGTGGGGTGCTGGCAACAATTATCGGAGGATCTTTTCTCTTTTTTATCCAGGAAGAGGCCAGTTCAAAATTTGATTTGGTCTGTTCGTTACTCCGACCGCAGAGAGCTATGTTTAAACTTGAGTGAAAAGCTTTTAAGTCGAATTTAACACAACCGCCGCTTTCTGTGGCAATATCCAGAATTTCTTCCAAAAAACGTCTGTTCATGGTTCCATTGGTTTCCCAGCAAAATCTCAATATCCTTTTTTCCCTTTGAGCCAAAGCTAAACGCGAACTGTGGATGGAATGGAGGAGTTGGGGCGATGGGTCTCCGCCAAAGTAGCAGACACAAGAAGTCCTTACATCTACAGCCTGAGCTAAGTCCTTTGATGGTCGAGGCCTTTTTTCTTGGAATCCTTCTCTGTGATGCCAATTTTGACAAAAAAGGCAGTCAAAGCTACATCCATGATAAAAAACGGCCAAGTTATTGAAGCCATACTCAGCTCCTTTGGAATAGGCATACTGGGGATACCCAGCACCAGTTCCTCCAGGGCAAACCCAGTCAGCCACGCAATTCGTAGGCAAAGGGTCATAATACCAGGAAAAAAAGCCTTCCCTGGGGGAAGGACTGATTTTCCTCCCTTTTACATTCTCCCTTACACCGCAATACCCCTTCTGCCCCAGTGCCAGCTGACACTGATTAAAACAAAAATTACACTGAATTCCCTCTTTATCACGAGGAGGTTGGGCAGGAAGCCCAAAGGTTTCTCTCGAAATTTGATGGACTCTTTGAATATGAGATTCACAATTGGAGAAATCCTGAATAATACAGTTTTGGCATAAACCTAAAAAGCTTGAAATAACCTTATTCTCTTTCCCACAATTAACGCATTTACTCATAGCCAAAGATTAACGAGATAAAGCCTACTTACTGCTCAACGAGCCGAGGTTTGGCCAGGATTTCCATTATTTTGATGTCAAAAAAATTCTGAGCATGTGCTGGCTTCAAAAGAATAGCTGTATCTACTCCTCGACCTGTTCCTCCCACAGCAATACAGGGCTCTTTTGTTGGGATAAGACCTGCATCTGCGGCCATAAGAGCCATCTCAACGGCAACTTTTGTTCCCTCACCAAAAATACGAAGGGTGTAGGCTATAATCTCCTCAAGCTGATAAGTTGCGAGTTTTTTCCGCACAGCCCGTCCTACTCCCCCTAAAGCATGCTGACAGGTTAGAATTTTGGCACCGGACTCTTCAATTTTCTGGCGAAATTCAGGCTTAATCTCCTGATAATCTGGCCTTAAAAATCCAGTGGAATGGGTTACAATCACTAAATTTTTAGATTGAAAAAGTCGTACCGCTCGCAGACCTGTTTCCCCTGAAGTTGTGGCCACCAATATATTCTGAATCCCCAATTCTTCTGCCCGCTGGGCCACTCTCTCCAGAGTCCGGTCTGTGTTTTCAGGACCTGACTTTTTGAAAAAAAGGCAAGAAACAGAAATCTCAGATGAATCCTTACTCTTTTCAGCCGACATAAAATTTCTCCTTTTTTCAAGTTTGTTTCGCTTGTCTCGAAAGAGCTTTCATCTCTTTTCATTTTGTTTTCTCATTCTATAGTTGTCAAGAGAAGACATAGATTTCTTGTAACCCTCGGAAGCATCTCTTTAGGGGTCAGACTTTATTATTAAACAAAGCTCATAGCACAAACTCAGTCCAAATCTCACCATGACGACAAAGTCTGACCCCAAAAAGAGAGATTTCCAAAACCTTATCTTTAATTCTTCGTATTGAATAGTGTAAAATAAATAAGCGGAAGATGGTAAGAATAAATATCGGTGAATCCGTTTCCATGGCTTTGAGCTCTCTCTGGACAAATAAGCTAAGGACATTCCTGACCTTATTGGGGATCATTATCGGCGTACTCACCATAATCACGGTTATCTCTATCATTCAAGGTCTTAATAACTATGTCTACACCAAAATGGCCTTTTACGGGGCTAACGATTTTTCGGTCTCCAAATTCTCCATGATTGGAGGTTCCTTGAAAGCGTTTAAGGAACAACTGAAACGAAAGAATCTTCTTTTAGAAGACATGCGACTTATTCGAACCAAATGTGAATATTGCGACATAGTAGGAGCCTCAGTCAGCACCAGCAGGAATGTTAAATACAGAAATCGATACCTTAAGAATACGGAAATAAGAGGTATTACTTATCTTGATCATATGATTGGTTCTGTCGTGGAACTAGAAAGAGGGCGACACATTCAAAGAGAGGATGAAGAGCACTCTCGGTTTGTCTGTATCATCGGAGCAGACATAGTGGAAAAATTGTTTCCCTATTTAGACCCCTTGGGCAAGTGGATCAAGGTTGGACAGCGCAATTTATTAATCGTGGGTATCGGCGAGAAAAAGGGAAAAGTCCTAGGTTTTAGTCAAGATAACTACGTCCGGATTCCTATTACCACTTTCCAAAAAATATACGGTTCAAGAAGAAGCATCGGCATTAATATCCATACTGCCTCTCAGGAGCAGATGGAAAAAGCCCAGGAAGAAGTAAGGACGATTCTTCGCTCCAAGCGCCATCTTTCTTTTAAGGACAAAGATGATTTTTCCTTCAGGACTTCAGATACTTTTATTCAGTTTTATAAAACAGCCACTTCAAGTATTTATATGGCCATGATTGGCATCTCTTCCATTGCCCTCCTGGTTGGAGGAATTGTAATCATGAACATCATGCTTGTGGCTGTCACTGAAAGAACCAAGGAAATAGGCATCCGCATGTCTGTGGGTGCTCGAAGGAGGGATATTGTCTTTCAATTCTTGGTTGAATCTTCTGTCATATCTACTACAGGTGGGATAATCGGTATAATTCTTGGGTTTACTCTCGCTAAGATCGTTACAGTTCTGACTCCAATGCCTTCAAGCATTGATCCGGTCTCTATTTTTATAGCTATTTTAGTCTCTTCCTCCATAGGCCTCTTTTTTGGCCTTTATCCGGCTAACAAAGCTGCAAAACTCAACCCCATTGAAGCCTTGAGGGCAGAACAATGAGATTAGGAATCCTGAAAGAAATATTCAACATGGCCTTTGACTCCCTTAGAACCCATAAACTCAGATCTTTCTTAACCCTTTTGGGAATTATGATCGGAGTCATGACCGTTATCGGGATGGTCTCCATCATCCAGGGCTTAAACCGCGCCTTCATAATGGAGCTTGAATCAGCCGGGTCAGACTTAATCATAATCCAAAAAAACGAACCAATCCAAATGGGACGGATGTCTGAGGAAGAAAGGAAAAGAAAAGATCTGACCTATGAAGACGCCTTAGCTCTGGAAGAGGAATGCTCGTTGGTCAAAGCTTCGACTGTATCTCTTAATGTCAGTGTGTATCGGACTGTAATAGTCAAATACCAAAACATTAAAAGCGAAGATTCCTTCATCATAGGAATAGATGAAAAATTCCCCCATGTCTATTCTATTTACCTCCCCAAAGAAGGAAGATTCTTGATAGAATCGGACATTACTCATCGCAACAGAGTTTGTCTCCTGGGATTCGAGCTGGCAGAGATCCTTTTTCCTCATGGAAATCCTTTAGGAAAGGAGATAAGAATAGGCCCAGAAAAATTTAGGGTTGTTGGAGTCCTCAATAAAAGAGGTCAGATTTTTGGCCAAAGTAGGGACAATTTGGTATGTATCCCCCTTACAACTCTCATGAAATATTTTCCCTGGGACCGTTCAACCCTTCAGATTGGAGCTGTCCCCACAAAACACGGCTATATGCAGGAAACCATGGAACAAATCATCAACCTGCTCCGAAAAAGAAGAAAAGTAGGTTATGGAAAACCCAACGATTTTGCTATTTTTACCCAGGATACATTTCTTGACCTCTACAACCAAATAACAGGAGCCGCTTATCTAGTAATGATGCTTATCTCCTCAATCGCCCTTCTCGTGGGCGGAATCGGCGTTATGAATATCATGCTGGTCTCTGTCAGGGAAAGAACCAGGGAAATCGGCATCCGCAAGGCCCTAGGTGCTCGCGGAGGAGATATCCTGAAACAGTTCCTGATCGAGGCTATGTTTTTATCTGGAACAGGAGGAATTTTAGGTATAATTTCCGGCTACTCTATAGCCTTTCTTGTAAAAGCAGCGACTCCCCTTCCAGCCGCTGTCTCACCCTGGTCAGTCCTAGCAGGACTTTTGGTTTCTGTTTCGGTGGGTCTCTTCTTTGGCATCTTCCCAGCTCGAAAAGCAGCCAGGTTGGAGCCCATTGTCTCTTTGAGATATGAATAAAATAAACGAGAAAGGCGACAAAAGCCAGATAAGTAAAGACTCTAAACCCAAAACTCAATTTGCGTAAAGCGTCAAGGGTAAAGTGTAAAAGGGGAAATAAAAAAAGTCACTGGCTGGTTCCATTCCCCTCTACGGTATTCGGATTACTGTCTACAAATTTTGTCCCGTCTCGTCAGTCTTGCTTTTCCAGCTTTTCTTTTACGAATAGCCAGGCTTTATTCAGGGCAAGCTCTAGATTTTCCTTTTCTTCACCTGCAATCTCAATTAAAGAAGGACTTCCTCCTCCTTTGCCTTTTATTAAAGGAGAAACTAAAGGAACAAGCTCCCTCATATCGAGATTGAGGTTTTCGGAAGAGGCTAATATTAAATGTCCTCTTTTCTCCATTTTTAAGGCATAGAGGACAACATAATCACCTCTTCTTATGATGTTTAAAGCCAGAAATCTCGCTTCCTCTGGAGTTCTCTCTGCCAAAATGTCCTTGATTATCTTTTCCTTAGTATTTTGGATAATCTCTTGGGCTTCATACTGGGACATTTTTTCCTGCATCTTTTTTACTTTTTTCTTCTGGGATTTTAAATCAGAAAAGGTTCTCTCAACCGATGAAATAATTTCCCGTTCATTCGCAGTAAGCTGGTTAGCAAGTTGGTGAAGAGTTCGGTTTTTCCAGGTATAATCTTTTAAGGCTTTACTCCCACAAACAAATTCAAACCTTAGATTATTCCTTATCTTTTCCCATTTTAATATCTTTATTAGGCCAACCTCCCCTGTTCGGCGACAGTGAGTTCCTCCACAGGCTGAATAGTCAAAATCCAAAACCTCCACCACCCGAATTATTCCCCTTTTTTTGGGGGGTTTTCTTAAGGATATATCCTTTATTTTTTCTTCAGGAATGAAATAGGCCCTTATTTCTCTGTCCTGAAAAACAATCTCATTGGCTCGCTCTTCTACTTTTTCCACATCTTCTTCTGTAATTTTCCTTAAATCTATCTCAACTGTTGATAAATCATCTCCCATATGGAAGGAAAGAGTTTCTGCGCCGAAAAGTTCATAAAAGCTCTGGGAAAGAATGTGCTGGCCTGAATGTTGCTGCATGTGGTCAAAACGCATCTGCCAGTCTATATTCCCCTTTACTTTCTCGGAGGGAATATCTTCCTCAAGGAGGTGAACTATTCTTTCCCCTTCTTCTAAAACCCTGACAACTCTAACTCCGTTTATGGTTCCTCTATCAGAAGGCTGGCCGCCAGATTCTGGATAAAAACAGCTCTGGTCAAGGATTAAAGCAGGCCTCTCGTCATAAATTGCTCTCTCTACGACATTTGCCTCAAACTCAACCTGGTAAGAATCTTCAAAATATAATATCTTTGTTTCCACATTTTCTGGTTTTCCTCTCGAATCTTTCATAGAGACAATTATCCTTCCATTCTTCAGTTACTCTGAAAATCTAAATTAATTAAATACGGCTCTAAAAAATCAAAATTCCGTTTTTCCTATTCTTTCTCTTTTTCTTCCAGGACGTAGGCTAGATCGATAGCTTCAAAGACCAAAGCATAAGATTTTCTATTCGACCTGGAACGGTGCACTGTCCCCTCTTTCACAAGGAGTCCTTCTCCTTCCTTCAAACAGATGGAATCCCCGTCACGGAAATCAATCAAAACCTCTCCTTTAAAGACAATAAAGAATTCATCGCCATTATGACGATGAAAGGGATAAGCGCCATCTATCAAAGCTAAACTCACACTGCAGTTTTCAACTTTTGCTACCCTGAAAGGGGAAAACTTTTTTATAATTTTTTTGGTCAGCTCATCCAATATAACTTTTTTCATTCCACCCTCCTCTTAAATTTAATAATTAGCAGACATTGTCCCAAAGTTGCTTGGTATTAGAGGCTGCATTTATTGTTCCGTTTGCAATTATTAGGAGCAGACAAGATTCTTCTCTTGTCATTGCGAGCGACCAGAGGGAGCGTGGCAATCTCCTTAATTGATGAGATTGCTTCGTTTCACTCGCAACGGAGGATTGCCGCGCTTCGCTCGCAATGACCATATTATTGTATGAGATTGC
>Ga0114921_10001157_pt1 | contig 11947 bp, 11 predicted proteins | sample BentaG_FD_87016 | JGI IMG/M metagenome (GOLD analysis project Ga0114921, IMG submission 87016) | Deep subsurface microbial communities from South Atlantic Ocean to uncover new lineages of life (NeLLi) - Benguela_00093 metaG | ecosystem: Environmental > Aquatic > Marine > Oceanic > Sediment ...
GTCGCTTTTGTGGGAGGAACCTTTCCTCTCCTTCTTCCTTTCATGACCCAGAGCGAGCTAAATTTCACCTATCTCATGCTCGCCTACGTAGGAGGCTTCTCGGGGGTATTGCTTTCCCCGGTGCATCTGTGTCTACTTTTTACCAAGGAATACTTTAGAGCCGATTTCAAGAAAGTCTACCGCCTTCTTTATCTACCGGTGGGTCTGGTAGTGCTGGTGGCTATAGCCATCCTCTTACTCAGCAAGCTTCTGACATAAGAACAAGGTACAGTTTGGTGAGGTTAGAGAGATAATGGAGGCAAGGCTGGAAAACAAAGGAAGAGGTAGAGATTACATCGCTCCTTAAGATGCGTATCCCACAGTCAGAACGTAAAGAGGCCGGTGTCTTTTGGGAAGCTCCAGTACCCGGGAAACTTCCTCATCCACGAAAGCTCCCACCGGACAGGTAGCCAGACCTAAGGCCACCGCCTGAAGGCAGATATTCTCCCCTACATGGCCCACTTCTATTAAGACATACCGGACGCCCCTTTCTCCGTATTTAATAGTTGTCCTCTCATACTCAGCAGCGATGATTATAGAGAGGGGAGAGTCAGCCACAAAGCTCTGAGATAGACAGGCTCTGGCCAGGGGATCCTGATAGTTTCCTTTCAGAACAAAGCTTACCACATGATCCCGGGGATGGTAATGATACACCCCTGGCTTGAGTTCCTCTACATTTCTTACCGCCAGATAAATCTCAAGAGGGTATAGAGCTCCGGCGGAGGGAGCAGCTCTCTTAAAACCACCCTCCTCAGTGATGCCCTGGGCTGCCCAAAGGATCTGGGATACCTGAGATAAGCTCAGGGGACGATCCAGAAAACTCCTTCTAGATCTTCTTTCCTTTATGGCCTCCTCAACCGATAATTCTCCCTTAAAGGAGGGAGAGGGTAGCTTTATCTTCTTGATTGAACTGGCGAACATTGGATCAGCCACTAATGCCCCTCCTAAAATAAGTCCCATGGCCAAAATCAGGATATTCAAGACAGGGATGCTTCGCATCGTCCAATGCCTCCCTTTCCTTTGAGATCCCTTCTTATTATCAAGACATTCAAGGGGATTTCTTTCTCCTTGAAGAAGCCTGGGAATAACAAGCGACTATTATAGCCCTCCTTCAGATTCTGCGGCGAGAGAGGCTAGGCAGCTACCTTACTCTGAAAATAGATTCCATAAATCATTATAGGAAAATAAAGCCTCTCAGTCAATCTGGCGCACCGGGAGCCGTTAGCTAAATTTTAGTTAATTTGATTCGAAGAGTGTTAGCTAAATTTTAAAAGTGCACTAACTTAAGATCAGAATTTTTGACTTGGTACACATCGGTAAGTATGTCCTTGTACCAAATTCTAACTTCTGCTATTCCTGTTTCCTCATCCGGGGCAATGCGAAGCTCAATCTCTGCCCGCAAGGGAGCCTTATGCACCCGGAATTGGAGGTTATGTAGGGAAACTTTATGATAGGGATCTACCTTTCTTTTTACTCTCAGACAAAAAATATCCTTTACTGACTTGTAAGGAGAAGGTATCGTAAATTCTCTGAATAAAGACTTTTTCTCCTTTATCGCTCTTTCAAATCGTATTATAGGAATCTCTCCGGTGGTGCTGTGAACCTGATGATAGTTGTATCTTCTTATCTCTCTTTCTAGTACCTTTTCTGCTTCCTCAATAGTTTTTATCCCCTCTCTGGCGTAGGTTCTTACGATCCTATCCTGCTGCCAGGAGGTTTCCTTTTCCACGAGCCTTGCATAGAGAAGAAACCTACTATAGTCATCTAAACTGGTGATTAGGTACCATTTCTTATCAGCATAGGGGGAGAACTTATGGTGAGAGGAATCGTGCTGGATAAGCTCTCCAATATAGTTAGTTAGAATCTCCCGCTCATGGGATTTTCTCTCTTTCTGTCTGGGTCTATACAAGCCTTCTTTCTTTGCCCGGTCAATTATGGTGGGGAGAGATACCTTCTGTCCATAGTTTTGGTAAATCTGATCTTTGATGTAGCTGTAGTTGTAGAAGGTAACGGGAATTTCCTTATCTTCAATCAACTTCTTTTCCTTCTTTAGCTCATTGATAATGTTCTTCTCTACGTCTTCACTTATCTTTCTGGCTGCTCTTCTTCTATACTAGATGGAGAAACTATCAGGGTCTCTCTTGTACTCTTTGAGTAGTTGAAAGAATCTTCTTCTTTTAACTTTTAATGTTTCCATAATGTAGATGGGCTTTACTTTCTCATCCAGATACTTTCGCAGGAGCATCTTTACCTCTTCGGTGGAGAACTTATTGTGTAGTTGCTTAGCCATAACGCATCCTCCTTCCTCTTTTACCTCATTTTTGAGGAGGATGGTATGACACAATCTGCCCCTTGGCAAAGATCAAATAGTGCAATTTTAAACTTTAATTAACAATTGATGCGTGGCCTTGACAAAATAAAAAAACAATTTAATATACTTGTTGAACAGAATGAAATTCTATTTCACTAAGTGAAACAATGAAAAAAAATAGGTCAGTCGCCCGAGCTCTAAAAATCTTAAACTGTTTTTCCTTTGAAAGGCCTACGCTAGGTTTGAACGAGATTAGTGTACTATCAAATTTGAACAAATCAACTGCCTTAAGGATTCTTCAAACACTTAAAGACGAAGAGTTTGTTGAGATAGACGAAAATGGTAAATACACCGTGGGTTTGAAGATGTATAAGTTGGGCAATATATTTTTCTATAATTTGGATATTGAAACAAAGGCAGAGTCTCATCTTAAAGAATTAGCCAACAAGACTAGTAACACTGCCCATTTAGGGGTTCTAGAAAAGGACAAGGCTTTGATATTAGATAAGGTAGAACCTGATGAGCAATCTATCAGAATCATGATGTCGAGAAAAGGGCGAAATGTTCCGCTTCACTGCACAGGCATAGGAAAAATTTTGTTAGCATTCCAACTGGATGAAGAAAGAAAAACACTGCTGAAAAACATTGAACTAAAAAAATATACAGAAAACACAATTACTGAAAAAGATGAATTAGAGAAAGAATTGGATAGGATCCGCAAACAAGCCTTTGGTTTTGACCTTGAGGAACATGAAAAAGATATTGTGTGCGTTGCAGCTCCCATAAGAAACATCCAGGGCAATACAGTTGCAAGCATAAGTGTATCAGGAATCACTTTCCACATATCAAGAGAGTTGCTAAGGAATGAAATGAAACATGAAGTTGTGGAAACAGCAAAAACAATTTCGAGAAAGATCGGCTACACTGAAAAATGAGAGTTTTAACTCGATCTAAAGGAAGAATTCAAAGTAGTAATCCAGCCATAGTATCCGTTGCCAATAACAAAAATTTGTAAGAATAAGTGCAATTTTAGCTCGATTTATAAGTTCTGGCTTGTCTCAAATACTGAAGCAAAAGGAAGGTAGAAAGATGGATAATCTAGGATCACCGCAAAAGGTAGAGAAGATCAAAGGTGTTATTCCACCCGTGATAACTACTTTCGATAACCATGGGGAGTTTGATCCGAAACGGATGGAGGATTTCATAATCTTTCTCAAACCGAAGGTTATGGGGTTGTTTGTTTGTGGAACCTATGGTTCCGGTCCCTTGATGAATGAAAGCGAACGAAAGCAGGTTTTGGAAACTGTTATGAAGGTAGTAGGCAGTTCAATTCCCGTGATAGCTCATGTAGGTTCCTCAAATGTAGACGAGGTATCTAGACTAGCTCGACATGCTGAGCAAATGGGCGCGATGGCGGTAGCCGCGGTTCCTCCCTTTTACTATGCGAGTTCGTACCGTGATGAGGACCTTAAACGCTTCTTTGTCAAGCTCGTCACCACTGTGAATATTCCCGTTTTCCTCTACAATAATCCCAAGACTGCGGGAATTTCTATTGGTGTCGATTTACTGGCTCAGTTACATGGTGAAGGGCTGGCAGGTATCAAAGACAGCTCTTTCGACCTCCTGTACTTCTACAAATGTAAGTTTCAACTGGATCTTCATCGATTTAAATACATCATCGGGACTGAAGCATTCATCATTCCCGCCATACCACTGGGTGCAGCCGGCAGCGTTTCGGGTCTTGCCAACGTTTTCCCTGAGCTCGTTGTACAGCTTTATGAAACTACCAAAACAGGGAAATACGGAGAGGCCTTCGAACTCCAAGAAAAGGTAAACCGTCTGCGCGAAGTCCAGCACATGGCTCAAAGTATTCCCGCTGTTCACAGCTCGCTGCAGTTCAGGGGAGTCGATGCAGGATATCCGCGACATCCTTATTCGAAGGTTCCAGTTCAGATTAGAGAAAAAATGAAAGAGGAAATAAACAAGCTGGGATTATTGCCTTAAGTCTACTTCTGAGGAGAATCTTCATGAAAGTATTGGGTCTCGGTGAAGTAATGATTCAACTGAATCCCTTGAGCAAAGGTCCGCTGAGACACGTGAATGTTTTTGAACGTCATGTCGCTGGCAGTGAAGCTAATGTGATCATAGGTATGAGTAGGCTGGGCTTTTCATGTGGGTTTCTAACCACGGTCGGTAACGACGAGCTAGGCAAAACTGTTATCTCCACGCTTAGATCCGAAGATGTTGATACGAAATACGTGAAAGTAAAAGAAGATTATCCTACTGCTGTGTACTTCGTTCAGAGAGGATTCCCAGTGCCTGGCAGAACCGAAGTTTTCTATTACCGCAAAGGGTCTGCATTTTCAACACTGTCACCGGACGACATCGAAGTAGTTTGTTTTCAAGATGCTAAACTCTTTCATGTCAGCGGAATAACACCGGCTCTATCACCAAATTGTAAGTCAGCAACTTTGAAAGCAGTCGAACTTGCCAGGAAAAGTGGCACAAAGATCTCTTTCGACACGAATATTCGGAAGAAATTGCTGCCAACCGCCGATGAAGCACTAAAATGTTTGAAAGATTTCATTGAAAGTGCTGACTACCTGATCACGGGACAAGGCGATCTGGCCTACATCTTTCCAGATCTGGAGATGACGGAGCAGTTGAAAAATCTCGCCAAGATCGCCTTCAATCATGAGCTAATTGTGGTTAAGATGGGCAAAGACGGTGCCAGCGCTTACGTGAATGGAGAATTAATACACTCCAGCAGTTATGTTGTGGAGGTTGTTGACGAGCTTGGTGCCGGCGATGCCTTCGACGCTGCCTTTTTATCTTCGGTACTCTCAGGCAAAGATATAAACGAAGCGCTGAAGTTTGCCAACGCAGCAGGCGCGCTTGTGGTGGGAGCTCTCGGGGATATCGAACCACTTCCCGGATGGAAAGAACTTGAAATCTTCATATCATTTCAAGTAGGCGGCGGAGAGAAGTTGTTGAGGTGACGGGTATAGCTGAAGTGGCGTGTTTTGGTGAACCCTTGGTGGGTTTCTATGCGAAAAAAACAACAGAAAAGCGTTCATCATTCACAATGGCTATTGGTGGAGATACGTCGAACGTTGCGCTGGCTGTTGCAAGACTTGGTCACCCCACCATGTATATAACTAAGCTTGGTGACGATGTTTTTGGAAAACAAATTCGAAAAGCTTGGAACAAAGCAAACGTGAACAATTCCGATGTCTTTACTGACAGTCATCACCAGACGGGCATATATTTCACACTGTTTGATTCTCTGGGAAGACACCAGTTTGTCTACAAGCGCAGAGATTCTGCGGCGGCAAACTTCACCGTGGAAGATGCTAAGAAGGTCTCATTGAAAGGTCTGAAAGTCCTTCACTTGAGCGGTATTTCTCAGGCTATAAGTAAGCGCTGTTTAGAAGCTTCATTTTATTTCATGGAGAAATGCAACCAATGGGGAATAATGATTTCTTACGATGTCAATTATCGAAGTGCGTTGTGGAGTCAGGAATTTTTCAACAGTGTGGCATGGTTCACAATAAAACACTTCGCAAATGTGGTCACTTTGAATTTGGATGAAGTACAGGTTCTTGGGTCAAAGGGAAAGCCTGAGGAAGTGATAAAAGAAGTTATGAGAGCAGGACCAAAATTCGTGGCGGTCAAGCTTGGTAAGGACGGTTGTGTGCTCGGTTCACCCGAAGGCGTGGAGTATTGCGCATCCTTCGATGTCCCTGTTGTTGATACTGTTGGAGCAGGAGACGCATTCACTGCCGCAATACTCGTTGGAATTCTGGAAGGAATGAATCCTAAACGCATAGTCTGTTTTGCTAATGCTGCCGCTTCTATGGTGTGCAGATCAGTCGGTTCAACAAAGGGACAACCTACTCGTCAAGAGGTTGAAAAGTTTATGATGGTGAGAAGACCCCTTTTATGAAAACCGCATAAGACAAGGATTTTTTAATTTTGAGTAGCGAAGCTCCTGCTTCCCGAAAATTTCAAGGTTGCCTTTTGGAAAACGCACTCAGCGGGCAGCAAAGAGCAAGGGGATTTTCCGAGAAACTGGAGGCAAAGCTCTTGACAAAAAAATGTCTTAACTATCAGCAATGAAGTCAGATCTTTGACAACCGAAGAGCTAAAAATAAGGCTGGAGGGAGGCGAGAAAGCAAATAAGCCGTTAGGCGGGACAAAGGAAAGCTTTCCAAATAGAGAAGTATGGGAAGATTAGTTTCTCTTTTTGGGAGCTTTCACGGAAAAATGAACCATCTCGGAGGAGAAAAGGATGAAAAGATACATTTCTTTCAAAAAATGTTTGGCGGCGGGGATAACAGCATCTCTATTAGTTGGTCTATTGGCTGGAGTTGGCTTCACTGCTAAAGAATGGCCCACCAGAGCGATTAGGATAATCTGTCCCTGGGCGGCAGGGGGAGGAACGGATCGGATTAGCAGAAAGATTGCAGAAGTTGGGAAAAAGTATTTGGGAGTCCCCATTATAGTGGAGAACAGAACTGGCGGGACCGGAGCTGTCGGGCATACCTACGGAGCTAAGGCAAAGCCGGATGGGTACGTAGTAACTCATGCCACGTTTGAGCTGGTATCAGCACCGGCCATGGGACTGGTAAAAATCACCTATAAGGATTTTGAGCCGGTAATAAGACTCAATGTTGACCCAGATGCAATCTCGGTTCGGGCTGATGCTCCCTGGAAGACACTAGACGATCTTATAAAAGAAGCAGAGGAGAAGCCCGGTGTCATTACAATAGCCAATTCAGGCCCTGGTACCTGCTGGCATATAGGTGCCTGTAGGTTTCAGGATGCAGCTGGGGTCAAATTTGTGCATGTACCCTTTGATGGAGCATTCCAGGAAATACAGGCTCTCATGGGAGGACATGTAGCTGCAATATCCTGTAGTCCAGCAGAGGTTGCTCCCTATATAGAATCCGGAGACCTGAGGTGTCTCACCGTATTAGCTGAAGAGAGAACTTATCTTTTACCCGACGTGCCAACTGCGAAAGAGCTAGGGTATCCTGCCATGTTAGGAGGTACCTGGAGAGGGCTTGCTGTACCCAAAGGAACTCCCAAGGAAATTGTTGATAAGCTTGTCGATGGTTTTACCAAAGCCTGGAACGATCCGGAATTTCAGGACTTTATGAAAAAGCAGGGATTTGGCCTGGCTTATTTGGGACCCGAAGAATGGGGCAAGTTCTTAGAGAGTGAACACAGTGCTGTTGGAGCGGTACTAAAGGCAGTTGGCCTGGCAAGGTGACAGACGAGATCACTTAAAGGGAAGAGTTTTCTAAGTCCGAGCAAGAGGTAGCTTAAACCTTAGCTAAGGCAAGAAGCTGATTTCTGGGCACCCTCAAAGGATAGATTGTATTATAATTTGCCTTGCGGGTGCCCAGAGGTATAAGGATAGAGAGAGGATGATAGGGAACTTAATAGCGGCATTTTTGCTAATAGTGATCAGTACCTATATTTATTATGAGACATCAACGTATCCAAAGCTTGCTATGGCTGGAATGCTTGGGCCAGAAGTCTTTCCCCGTTTACTTGCCCTTATGTTTATTGCATTAAGTGCGATACTGATCTATCAAGGGATAAAGGACAGGGTGGATTCTCGGACCATTAGAGTTAATATAAAGGATAAAGGTCTTCGGAGAATCATCTGCGTTCTTACCATAACAGTGGCCTATATGTTAGTATTGCCTCATACAGGTTTTCTGGTAACTACAAGTATCTACCTGGCTATCTTATTTGTTATATTGGGTGTGAGAGCTCCCCACGCTCTGCCCAGATTTGTAGAAAAGATACCTAGGTGGCTCAGGAGTCTCTTAATGATAGTCATAGTTTCCCTGGGGGTATCCTGGGTGATTTACTATGTTTTTCAAATACTCTTGAAAATCCCCCTTCCGTAGGATTGAAAAGAGGTAAACAAGCTGTGCCAGAGATATGGATAAAGGCGCTGAGTCAAGTTTTTGAGCCAAATATATTCTTGCTAATTGTGGCGGGAGTCCTTGCAGGAATGGTAGTTGGTGCACTTCCCGGTTTAACCGCTACTATGTCCGTGGGCATACTCGTGGGTCTAACCTTTGGCCTTCAGCCTCTTCAAGGACTCAGCATGCTTATAGGTATATACTGCGGAGCCATATATGGTGGCTCCATATCCGCAATCTTGATAAATATCCCCGGCACTCCAGCATCAGCCGCCTCATGTGCTGATGGTTATGCTTTGAGCCAGAAAGGTCAGGCAGGACCCACCCTTGGGCTTGCCGCAGTCTTATCCTTTATTGGCGGAACGATAAGCGTGCTTATCCTAGCTAGCTTTGCCCCGCCCATAGCCAGGGTTGCTTTGAAATTCAGCCCTGTTGAATACACCATGCTGGCTCTATTTGGCCTGAGTATAATTGCCTATGTCTCCGGCAAAAGCCTTGTTAAAGGTCTTGTAAGTGGTCTTTTGGGTCTATTTCTAAAATGTTGGGGAATAGACCCTATATATGGCTACCCCCGTTTTACCTTCGGCCAGATGGAACTAGTGGGGGGAGTAGAGTTTATTCCAGTTATGATTGGGGCTTTTGGATTAACAGAGGTAATATTCCAGCTAAAGGCCAAAGAATACAAAATCGGCATAATCCAGAAAATCACCAACGTTTTTCCAAAGCTCTCGGTGCTAAGGAAGCAGGCTTTCAACATTGTTCGTTCAGCTATAATCGGAACTTTCGTGGGAGCTCTTCCCGGAGCTGGGTGTGACATTGCGGCCTGGGTAGCCTACGGTGAGGCTAAGCGGGCCTCAAGGCACTCAGATAAATTTGGAACGGGTATGGTTGAGGGGATAGCCGCGCCAACCACAGCAAATAACGCTGGTACAGGTGGGGCAATGATACCTATGTTGACCCTGGGAATCCCTGGTGATTCAGTAACGGCAATTTTAATAGGAGCTTTAATGATTCATGGTCTTCGCCCGGGACCCTTGCTTTTTCGACAGCACCCTGATCTTGTCTACGGGCTTTTCATAGCAATGTTTTTAGCAAATGCTCTCTTCCTCATCTTTGGTCTTGCGGGAGCAAGAATATTCCCGAAGGTAATTGCTACACCCAAAAATGTACTGATGCCAATAATTGTGGTTCTTTGCTGTGTAGGCTCTTATGCCATGCGAAACAGTATCTTTGACATTTATGTAATGTTTATCTTCGGTATAATTGGCTACTTTATGCGCCGGGCTGATTTTCCAGTTGCGCCTTTAGTTCTGGGAATGATTTTGGGACCCATCGCTGAAAGTAATATGCGAAGGGCTCTACTTATCTCAGGCGGTAATCCATGGGTCTTTTTTACCCGACCAATAAGTGCAACATTGCTGGTTATGATAATCATTTTCCTGATGAGTCCTTATCTAAGGAAGTTACTTCCTGCTCGGAGATAATTAAAACAAGCCTTACTGATAGTACGATAAGGGTATCAATTCAGGAAAACTTGATTTAAATCTGTGTTTCTAAGAATTGCTAATGAGGGAATGCTTATGGCTAATGAAAGACCGAAAGTAGTGGTAACAGATTGTGACCATCCCTCCTTGGAACCGGAGATGAGGATCCTGGAGGAAATTAATCCAGAGTTTGTGGTAGCTCATTGCACCACAGAGGATGGGATTATAGAAGCCGCTAAGGATGCTCATGCAATAATTAACCAATGGGCCCCTATAACCAGGAAGGTAATTGAATCCCTGAATAGGTGTAAGGTTGTTGCTCGCTATGGAGTAGGAGTGCAATGTATTGATGTAGAGGCTGCTACTGAACACGGAATCATTGTAACGAATGTCCCGGATTATTGCATTGATGAAGTCTCTACCCATGCTATGGCTTTAATCCTGGCCTGTGCGCGAAAGGTAACTCTACTTCATCGTATGGTAAAGGAGAAGAAGTGGAATTTTGCTTTAGCAAAGCCTCTTTTTCGTACTCAGGGAAGAACTCTCGGCCTCTTTGGTCTGGGAAAAATTGCGAGAGCCTTGGCTCATAAAACTTCAAGGTTTGGTTTTAAAATTATCGCTTATGATCCCTATGTTTTCAAAGCTGATACAGAAATAGAGTTGGTTGAGTTTCCTCAGCTATTATCAGATTCAGATTTTATCTCTATTCACGCTCCATTGACGAAAGAGACATGGCATATTTTTGGAGAAAATGAACTGAAAGCTATGAAAAAGACTGCCTATTTAATAAACACTGCTCGAGGGCCTATTATTAATGAAAGAGCTCTCTATAAAGCCCTTAAAGAAAGATGGATTGCGGGAGCGGCTTTAGATGTTATGGAAAAGGAGCCGCCGGACTGGAAAAATCCCATATTAAAATTAGATAACTTGATTATGACCCCCCCATGTCTCTTTTTATTCAGAAGAGTCTTATCTTAAGCTAAAGAATAGTGTGGCTGAAGCAGTTTTATCTGTCTTGAAAGGAGAATTGCCTAAGACCATTGTTAATCCCCAAGTTGTAAAGGAAAAAATAAATTAAGAGTAAGAATGATGATGCTATCCTGATCTTCCTATTCTTTCTCCTCTCACTTTTCTTCCCATTGTTTCACTCTCCTTAGTTAGAAGTTCCAGGTTATCTTCGCTTACCATAGCTAAGTTAGGAGTTTGACACCGGACCCCTGGAGTGATAGGATAAAGCCAAAAGGTGGTAGCTTGAGAAAAAAATTTTATCTCACCACACCTGTCTATTATGTGAACGACATGCCTCATATAGGCCATACCTATACTACAGTGGCTGCCGATGCTCTAGCCAGGTATAAGCGGATGAGGGGCTATGAGGTTTTCTTCCTTACCGGAACCGATGAGCATGGAGATAAGATTCAGGAAGCGGCCAGAAAGAAGGAAACAACACCCATTGAGCTGGCTAATCGGGTAGTTAGCCGTTTTCAGTCTCTTTGGAAGACTCTTCATATATCCAATGACGATTTTGTCCGTACCACTGAGGAGCGTCACATTAAGGTGGTCAAGGAAGTCTTCTTAAAACTCTATAGGCAGGATGATATCTACAAAGGAACTTACGAGGGATGGTATTGTACGCCCTGCGAGACCTTCTGGCTTGAATCTCAACTGGAAGGGAAAAGAGTTTGCCCGGAATGTGGACAGGCAGTAAAGAAAATCAAGGAGGAAAGTTACCTCTTCCGGCTTTCCAGGTACCAGAACAGACTCCTCCAGCATCTGGAGAAAAATCCCGAGTTCGTTCTTCCCCCTACCAGGAAGAACGAAGTAGTGGAATTCATCAGAGGTGGCCTGAGAGATCTCAGTGTAACCCGATTAAGACTGCCCTGGGGTATTCGGTGCCCTGTGGACGAGAAACATACTATATATGTCTGGGTTGATGCTCTCTTGAACTATATCTCAGCCCTGAGCTATCCTTCAGACTCTCTTTTTCTCTCATTCTGGCCGGCTAATGTTCAACTAGTGGGGAAGGATATTTTGAAATTCCATGCCATCATCTGGCCCTCCCTTCTTATGGCCCTGGGACTAGAGCCTCCTAGGTTGGTTTTTGCCCATGGTTGGTGGAAGATGACAGGAGAAAAAATGTCTAAATCCAAAGGCAACATAGTAGATCCGAA
>Ga0114921_10001158_pt1 | contig 11937 bp, 8 predicted proteins | sample BentaG_FD_87016 | JGI IMG/M metagenome (GOLD analysis project Ga0114921, IMG submission 87016) | Deep subsurface microbial communities from South Atlantic Ocean to uncover new lineages of life (NeLLi) - Benguela_00093 metaG | ecosystem: Environmental > Aquatic > Marine > Oceanic > Sediment ...
AAGGACCCTTATTTTCATTGAAATAATTTAATGCTTTAGTAAGTTCTTTTTTAACCACACTCAAATCTGGTTCCAATACGATATAAGGTATTTGGAGAGTGTCCAATAATTGTAATGTGATCTTTCCCATTTTTTTATGTTGAGGAGCATCAATTTTTCCATGTTCACCACGCCATCCTATCATTAAAAGAATAGGAATTGAATATACATCAGGATCACATAAGGAAGTTAAAGGATTGACTGCCTTTCCAAGTCCAGAATTCTGCATATATACAATTCCTATTTTATTAGTTGCTAAATGATAACCAGATGCTAATGCAATAGCTTCACATTCATTACATGCAACAATATTTGTTAGATCTTTACTCTCATTATCTGCTAAAAACTTCATCAAATCTTTAAAAGTTGAGTCTGGAATTCCTGTAAAGAAAGTAAAATTATTATTTCTTAGAACTTCAAAAAATTTTTCACAAGAAATCATATTATTCATTATTACATACTGTTTTACTTATTATTATTAAGATAATTTTTTACACCTTCTAAATCTTCATAATCATCAATTTCGACGCAAAATTCATTATAATAACAGGGTTTTAGAATAAGAGTATCAAGAATTTCATTTAAAGCATCTTCAGCATAACAATTTACTTTGTTATTATTTACAAATTTTTCTATGTGATTAAGCCAACTTAACATAAATTCCTTAGTTAGTTTGTATAACGGGGCTAAGAATGCAGCATTCTGTCCGAACAAATTAACTCCAATTTTACTTATTCTATCATTTAATATAATTGCTTTAAAGTCTTTTACTGGAGGAGGAATTTCTTTATTAACTAATACACAATTTTTATAACTCGATTTAAGTAATAATTTTACTAAATTTCCAGAAAATATTAAATCCCCATGAGAATATAAAACATCATCATTAATCATGTCTTTTACTAAATATATGGAATATATGTAATTTGTTTTGTCATGAAGTGGATTATTAATATATTGAACGTTAATTGAAGGATAATGTTCTATAATATGAGTTTTAATTTTCTCCTCAAACGGACCTGTTGGAATGATAAAATCTTTAAATCCATACTTAAGAATATTTTTTAATTGATGATCTAAAATTGTTTCGTTATTACTTATTTTTACAAGGCATTTTGGCAAATTGTTGGTTAAAGGGGCTAACCTTTTACCTATCCCCGCATTTAATAATATAACTTTCATCTTATTTCTTCTAAAATCTTTCTTAATTGAGTTTCTGTTAATAATCTCGGATTATTTTTAACTCTATCAGGATTAAAACCATTTTTTATAATTATTTCAATATCTTCTTGAGATTTTATTCCCAAATCCTGTAATTTTATTTCTAATTCAATATCTACCATTAAATTTTTGATTTTTTCTTTTGTTTCAATAAAACTAGAAACACCTATTATAGAGACTAATTTACTCATAATATTTTTTACGTATTCAACTCCACGTGTATCTAATACATCATTTTCATTAACTCTCGAATTAAAGACAATCAAAGAAGGTAAAGTCAAAGCTACTGCATGGCCATGAGGTACATTAAAACATGAGGTAATAGGATACGAAATGGCATGACATGCTGTTGTTTTTGTTATATTTATAGCTTTTCCAGCATAATTAGCGGCAAGTGCCATGTTGTATCTAGATTCTTCATTGGGATTATGAACAGCTTTTAATAAATTATTCATAACAAGCTCTATTGCTTTTTTTGCATATTCTTTTGATTCATCTGTAGAATTGATATTCCAATAAGATTCTATTCCCTGACTTAATGCATCCATACCTGTATAAGCAGTAACTCTCTTAGGGAGACTATATGTTAATTCAGGGTCTACGATTGCATAATCCGCATGTAAAATTTCAGGATCTGCTAAAGAATATTTTGTTTTTTCGATAAAGATAACGGTGAAATGAGTAGCTTCACTACCCGTTCCTGCTGTAGTTGGAATTAATATTAATGGAGTACCTTTTCTTTTAATTTTTAGTTTCTTTAAAAGAAAATCTTCAATTTCTCCTTTATTAGTAGAAAAAATTGATACACTTTTACCAATATCTAAAACAGACCCCCCTCCCATAGCTAAAATTAAATCATAATTACCTTTCTTAAATAAATTTAGTGCCTTTTTAATACCTTCAACTGTTGGTGTAGGTGCAATATCATTAAAATGAAAAAATTTACATTCATTCTCAATTATAAATTGGATTTTATCAACATTACCTTGTTCTAAAGGTGAATTACCTGTAATGTAAAAAATATTTTTAAAGTTATTTTCTTTTAAAATGCGTTTAAGATTTTTAATAGAGCCATTTTCAATAAATTCAATCATTTCATTATTCCACTTTTCGAAAAATAGTTAAATTAGCTTTTCAGCCAATTCAAGATCTTTTTTATTATGAATCTCTATCCATCCTTTATGTATCTCTAGATTATGAACCTTAAAACCACGATCAATTATTTCTTGAATAAAATCATTAAAAGTAGCTTTCTCAATAGAAACAGCATGAAAACATCCTTTATTATTAGAACTACAATCATGAAATATTTTTTTTACTATATCAATACCATATTCAGAAAAATAAGCAATCCCTATGTATTCATAGTCTGCCATACTTTTATCTATATTCTTACCAATTCTTATTACTTCATTATCTCGAGAATATAATAATCTCCTTTGGTCAGATGGCTTATTCAATGTCATAACTAGATCTAATCTTTTGTCAATCTCATGTTTATGGTAAGCATAAGAATTATCAACAACCAAAACAATATCCTTTTTAGATTCTAAAAGAGAATTTATGATATGTCCATCAAACAATATATCTGAATTTATATAGATAAATCCCCCTTCCATTTCACTTTCTGCTCTAAATAAAGAATATAATAATCCATAATCTTCATAATTCTCATTATCAATATATTTAACTCCTGGAATATCAATAAGTTCTTTTTTAAATCCCCTAACAACAGTAATGTTATAAATACCGCAGCTATTTAAAGTTTCTATTTGTCTTTGAAGAATTGGTTTTCCATTGATTTTTATCATTGATTTAGGAATTTTGAAAATTGGTTCTTTACCTGCTGCGGGTATGATTACACGTGTTTTTCCTTTAGAATATTTCATATCTTTTTCTTTTACTTCAAGAAAACCTACATCTTTAAAAATAGTATTAACAGAACTGCACATAGGTTCTGCCTCAAAACATCTTTGACTCCTCAAAATTAAAGAGGCTGTTTCTTTCATAGCTTTATGACATGATCGTAAAAGATGATTTGCATATATCACAATATTAAAGCCATGTTCTTTTAATTCGTCTTCCGTAATGGTATTATATGTAGTAGGAACACATATTAATGGCTTTCTAAAACCTAATTCAGAGCTTAACTTATTATATTCTTCAGCAAACTTAAAAATATCATTAGGTTTTGAATCCCTTGAATGGATCATTATAGCATCAGCACCAGCCATTAAATATTTTCTAGCTCTAAATAAGGCATCTTCTATTCCTGCTCCAGAAATAAGACTTTCTATTCTAGCTGCTATCATAAAGTCCTGCGATAATAAAACACTTTTACCTCTTTTAATCTTTATCGAAAAAGTATCTGGATCTTCTTGGATTTGTATTGCCCCCGCTTCCAAACTATTTCTTTTTGGAAATTTTTTATCTTCAATAATTACCATTGAAACACCAAAATCTTCCAAATTTTTCACAAAATATTCAAAATTTGTTGCTTCTCCGCCAGTATCTCCATCTACTATTAATGGTTTATGAGAGCTATGTAAAATTTGGCGTATCGTTTCATATCTAGATTCTGGTCCTATTATTTCAGCATCTGGATAACCCTTTGTGGCACTATCAGTTAAACTACTTTCCCAAATGGCATCAAATTCAATAATTTCGTTTCTTACTTTTTCTTTAATATCATTAGCAATTATTGCACTTAAACCATTATGAGCTTCAATAGCTCTTATAAAATCTTTTTCTTTAAGTAAATTTTTTAAGGATTTCCTTCTATCTTCAGGTGAAATTCGATTTTTTAAGCTCATAAGATCTATTAAAAATAAGTGCTTTATATATTAAATTTTTTATGGATTTCTTAATGATGGGTTTATTTGAATTTATATCAACGGGATTTAATAGGATTACTTCTTTCAATCTTTAAATTATTTTGATTAAGGCATTAAAAATTTAGATTCTTAAACATATTCTCTTGAATAAAATATTAAATTAATTATAGTATTTTTTCATAAATTTATTGAAATAAAGTGGAAAATATAAAGTCCATATTAGTATCTCTTTCCATCTTTGAAACAACTGTTTTTTTCGGGTAATTAATGATCTAATAACAAATTTCATATAACCAGTATTATTTATTTGATCTGATACATCAGATAATGCTGTATCTAAAATTATGAATTTTTTTGTATATTTTCTGTATTTTCTTTGCAGTTTTTTTAATCTATAACCAGTTAATCTATTAAAAAATAGAATTGTAATCAAGCTTTGATTTTTGATTGAATTTGAGATACCGATTTCAGATGGTTTCACTATTTTATTCTTTATCTTTAAATTTTCTTTTAAATAGTTTGCTAGTTGTGGAGGAAATTGATGAGGAACTAAAATATTCTCATATTCTAGTAAAGTCAAATTATTATGATTATAAAGTGTATTTAAGGTTGATTTAAATATTTTATAAGCTTTCAATTCTGTGTCTAAATAAAATTGATATAGTTCGGTATAAATCTTAGGATATTTTTTTTTTACATCTTTTTTTTCTAGATTATCTTCATTAAGATTATACAAGGTAAATTTTCCGTTATTATTAAAAAGCTTCCAATTATCTTTGATTATCACTGTTTTTTTAATTGGTTGAAACATTAAATAACAATCTCCTCTAATTTTTCTGTTTTTATTAATATCTATATCTTTTTCTATTAATTCTTTAAAAGAAATTGATTCTCTCTCATGATCTGCTTTAATATTAAGATAATCAAGAATTGTTTCCATAATATCCATTAAATAAACTCTTTTTTTAATAGTTCTTGGGATTTTAGATGTTAAATTGGGGGGTAATTTTATAAATAAAGCCGATAATAATGAGGTTTGGTGAATATCATTAAAATGTATTAAATTTATCTTTTTATAAATTGACTTATCATAATAACCATGATCAGAATTAATAATAATGATGGATTTTTCCCAAAAACCCATCTCCTTTAATAAATAAACTATTTTATTCATGTATGAATTTGTTTCAGGATCCGTTGGTCTGAAATGTACATATATGAAATTGTTCTCATTTATATCGAGTTCATTAATTTTTTCAGCTAAAAAATGGTAAACTTCTTTACTATCTAACAAATGATCTCCATGATACATATTATTCACATAATATGGATTAAGAATATCCTTAAAAACATCAACTGCTTCTTTCGAGTGCATAATTGCTTGAATTTTATAATTTTCTCTCTTCAATGGGAAGATATTATTTTTATATTTATAACTTGGAAGAAATTTGATTGAAGGGTAATAATCAGGAAATATATAATAAGGAAATCTACCTGTTAAAAATGAAAAAATAGATAAATTTGTTGATGTGAACTGAGATAATGCGTTTTTAAAAAAGAAACCTTCTTTATTTTTTTTTAATTTTTTGTAGATTGGAAGTAAACTATGCAGATCAGATCTTTCATAGCTACATATCGAATCGGTCACAATCCAGAAAATATTCATCCGAACACCATCAGACTATTTTATAATGCTCTTTCTATACATTTTTATTGAAATATTAAAAACTACAAATATTCTATGCGTGTGGAATAATTTTTAAAAGGTTAAAAATTTAATGAATATCTCTTGGCAATAAAAGGACAGAATATAATTATCCTAATCAAAATTTAAACAATTCTACTTAAAAAGAAATCATAAGAAAAAATATGTCATAGTGAAAGTATTAAATTGTAATTTTAAATCAAAAAGAAAAATCTTTAATCATAAAATTAATTTGAAATTCATTATTTTTTTTTTTAATTTAATATTATCAATGAAATGTTTTCTTATAATGGTAAATAATAACCATGAAAATAATCAATTAAAAAATAATAAAGAGTACAAAAGATTAGCTACAAATACATTTTACTCTTATTTAATAAATTATGGATCCTTTTTTTTCACATTAATATATTCTTTTCTTTTAGCACGATTAATTATAAATAGAACTTGGGACTTTCTAATATTAGCAACCTCATATATAACAATTATTGGTATTATTATATCCTTATTACCACCAGGACTGAATCATGCCTTAAATTATTATATTCCAAGATATCTTGCCTTAAATGAGAAAAAAAAAATCAAGGCATTAATTAAAAATACACTAATTATAAAATCATTATTTACAATAATTATTCTCATAATAAGCATCGTTTTTTTCACTATTTTTGAAGATTTATTTGCAATTAATTTGGAAGATAATGTATCTATCTTAGTTATCTTATCTCCAACTATTTTTTTCAATAGTTTAGGCTCTCTTTTAGATGCTATAAATAGAGGTTTTAGTAAATTTAATTTTCTTTTTCTAATATTGCTCATAAAAAATGCTTTTCATATTTGCCCTTTATTAATTTACTATATTTTTGATATTAATATTAATATTGATACTATAGCCTTGATTGTCATGATTTCTTCCTTAATTCCATTTATTTTAAAGTTTTTATATGTTTTGATAAAAGTAATTAGAATTAAACCGGTAGGGAATGAGATAGAACCATTTAAAAAAGATATTTTTAAAAGTGTGAAATATGGTGGTTATTCAACTTTTTCTAATCTTTTTGCAAAGGGTTGGAGAGAAGCACAACTACAAGGAGTTGGGTTTTTTGAATCAGCAGGAGCAGTTACTGGATTTAATATCGCCTTAAATTACAGTCATATCGGGCAAGTGTCAGTAGGATCTTTTTATTTTCCTTTATGGACATCTTTTACAAGCCTAAGTACAAAAAAGGAATATGACCATGTTGTCAAAATTTTTAAGATTGCGAGTAGGATTACATTATTCTTATTATTATTTTTATCTGGAATTCTATTTTTTAGTGTTGACTTTTTCTTAGATTTTGTTTTTCTCGAATCTCGTTTAATTTTTTCAAATATTCTTAAATTAATTGTTTTTGCAGCAATTTTTCAAATATTCAAAATCTTTGTCCTATCGCTTTTAAACGCCCAGAATAAAGTAAAATTGTCATTTCTATTAAATATACTCTATATGACATATTATATACCATTGTTTTTTATTGGTTTAATATATGGCGGGATTGAAGGTGCAATAATCTTTGGTTTAATAATCGGAAATATAATATCATTAATAATACAAATATACTCAATTTATAAAATCGGAAATATTAAAATAAATATTAAAAAGATTATATTGCAATATTTAACATTTTTTATCCCTTTAGTTATTACGGTAATTTTAGAGAATTTAATATTAAAAGAAATCAACATTACAATTTTACATAATTTAGGGTTATCACTCTTTATAAATCTCGATTTTTTATCTATTGGAACATTCATCGTACTCTTTATATTAATGAATTTAGTTTTTGGAATTGTAAAATCTACTGATTTTGAATATTTTGAGTCTTTGTTAAGTAAGGATAAATTTTTAAATAGAATTATGCTTAAAACTTTAAATGTTTTAAAGAAATTTACAAGAAGAAAATAAAAAGATTTTGTCAATCTAGTTATTTAAATCTTTTTTCTTTATTGATACTTAGTTTATACCAAATTTTTTCTTTTAAATCAATTTTAAGTAATAAATTATTAATAATTAGAAATATTAGGAAAATTATAAATAAAATAAAGGATTTCTAATTTCAATATTTAAACAGGGGATTTTCTAAATGCTTAATGTGGATATATTTATCCCTACACTCACCCCTTTTCGAAAATACCAAAACTATTCTTTGCCTACCTATAGGTGGAATTCCTACTGGTTTCCCGTATGGTATTATAAAAAGGAACTTAAAAATATGGGCATCAATGTCCGATTTTTACATGATTTTGGTAGAATTTTTAGAAAAAAAACAAATTTTTCAAAAATAGTAGGAATTGATTGTAAATTCCTTGGTACAATGGTAAGAAATAAGGAAGAATTATTATCAACTCTTAAAGTGTTAAAGAAAAAAACTGATTATTTAATATGGTTTGATAACACTGCCAGTACAGGAACCACTCGATTTGAAGTATTACCTTATGTTGATCGATATTTAAAAAGGTCTATTCTTAAAGACCGTACTTTCTATACAAAAAATTCTTTTAAAAAAGAAAGCAGAATCTATATTAACTTTTATAATAAAGAATATAATTTAGACAAATTATACAATAAAAAAAATGAATTTTTAAATTATACTCCTCTTGATCCAAAATATAATCATAAAGTCAGCGTATCATGGAACCTTGCATTAACAGATTATCGTTTTACTAATAGTTTTGAAAGATGTTTATATGGTTTTACAAGAAAAAATGAAATGAATTTTTGTAAGCCAAGTATAAACCGAAAAATACTTTTATCTGCAAATTTCTCTTATAAAATTACTAAACCAAAATATTATTTTCAGCGACATGCTCTCTTGAAGTTTTTAAAAGAAAAGTATAAGTCTAACCAGAAGATATCTATAGGAAAAATGCCTAAAAAGGATTATTTAATAAATTTAAGAAAATCTAAGTCAATTTGTAGTCCTTTTGGATGGGGAGAAATCTGTTTTCGAGATTTTGAAGCTTTTATAGCAGGTGCGGCATTGATAAAGCCTGATATGGATCATGTAGAAACTTGGCCAGATTTATATAAAAAACAAGATACATATATACCTATATCATGGAAAATTGAGAATTGGGACAATGAGTTTAATGAAATCTTGGCAAATAAAACACTTCTTTATGAAGTTGCTAAAAATGGACAAAATATATATAAAAGATTATGGACGAAGGAAGGTAAGAAAGCTTTTTGTGAACGTTTTTACGATTTTCTAACTTTTAAGTAATAATAAGTATCATCCAGAAGATTCATACTTCTTACATATGAAATTCTATTTGAAAAATTTCATTTGGATTTTCTTTAGCAAAACGACTATGATGATTTTAATCTTTTCATAGGGAGTTAATAAATTATCTCTTAACATTTTCCTAAAATTAAGACTTCCTTCATGTAGTAATTTTTTTCTATGATCAAGTAAAATCTTTTTGACCCATTTTCTCAAAATAGAATTAACATAATTCCTATCAACATCTTCGTATTTTAATATTAAATATTTACGTTTATAGAAACTATCCTTGAAAAAATCTGATTCTTGCCTTCTTTCAAATGTAAGAGTTTTATCATGAACTCTAAAAATTATTAAAGGTGCTTTTAAAATTAGAATTGATTTATCTCGATATGATAAAATATCTAACCAGTAAGAAAAATCTTGACCAGATCTAAGCCTATAATCTTCATCGAATTTTCCTACTTTTTCGATAACTTCTCTTCTAATAATGACGCTTGAGGTGGGTATAACGTTTCGCCTAATCAATTCTCTAAAAGAAACAACACCCCTTTTTTGATAATTAAGATGATATGTTATTTTATCAGGTAGTATAATTCTTCTTGAAGCGACTAATAATATGTTTTCATGATTTTTAAATGCTCTGATTTGCAGTTCTAATTTATTAGGTATCCAAAAATCATCTGAATCTAAAAAAGCAATGAGTTCCCCGTGACACTCCTCAATTCCTTTATTTCTAACTACTGCAGGTAATCCAGTATGTTCTAATTTAAAATATCTTATTTTTTCATTTTCAAAACCCCTTATTAATTCTTCTGTGTTATCCGTGGACCCATCATCAACAATAATAATCTCAAAATTTTTATAGGTTTGATTTAATACGGAGTAAATTGCTTTTTTTAGTAAATAGGCCCGGTTGAATGTAGGTATTATTACACTTACTAAAGGATTTTCCATAATAGTTAATTAACGATTATTATGAATAATAGCTTTAATACTATATAGGATTCTATTCAATAAAAATTAAAAGTATTTTTTCTATAAAATGATCAAATGATTTTTGTGCTCTAGTGCTACGGGCTTTTTTTAAATAATATACTTTTTAAAATAAGATTTTTCCGGATTTTAATCCCCCGAAGGAGCTATTAATGGAAATCATAATGAAAATTAAGGAATCTTAGCCCAAACCTGTATCGTATCGTTGAGAGGTAAATTCCTTGATTAATGTAAAATTTGCATACCATGGTTTAAATCCGTAAAACTTATAGTCAACAATATATGATATATTGTTTTCGTTAAGATATTCCACAAATTCACTTGAATTGAACTTATTATCATTCAATAATATCCTTTCATAATAATCATAATTAATTATTAATCCATCGAGATTGATGACTCTTCTATCTGAAAAAAACCCAATCTGACCTGCATTCCAAGATCCAATAATATCCTCCTCATTTGTATTAGACTTTAACCAAATTGCTGCATTATAACGCATGGAATAACGATAATTATAATAATAATCGATTTCATTTAATACTATAAAGCCCAGAATGGATGTTGAAATAAATATCATAAATACATAAGAAATTTTTTTTTTATAATTGAAATTTCTATTAGAGATATGAATTTTCTCTTGAAATTTGGTTATTATAACAGTAATTATATAAGTGATTACAATTGCCCAGAGAATGAAAGTTAAAGATAAGTACCAAATATAGTACCAATAAAATACATATCCTACAATCAAACTATATATAAAATTAGATAATGATAATATCATTATCAAACTTTTCAATGAAATTTTTTTTTCTTTTTCCTTTAAAAAAACAGAGAGGAATTTCAAATTAAGTGAGATCAGAAATATTATAAGAATTGCTGAGAAAATTTCACTGAATGGAAATTTCAATAGAGTATTAATGAACATAATATTAAATAAATATTGAGGAAATGTAGGATTTTGGTTTAATGAGGTTTTAACTTTTGCACTTATAGGGATAAAAGAACCACCCATTAAATAAAACCCAAAGATTAATGTGCCCATTCCAATTATAATCGAAGAAATGGATATTATTATCGTCTTTAAGTTTATTTTTTTTTAATAAATAAATAAATAAAATAGAATAAACAAATATATTATCCCCGCAAAAATTATCGAATCATATAATATAGTAGTTCTACTATGTGACTCTTAAACTCTGGGCAATATCTGACTATTTCGTATTTCATATTTCTCTATCCTTCTCTTCGAATGCCTTCCCGGCGAAACGATTACCGATTTAGATAATATTTCAACCACTGTCTCCGGCTTTAGAATAGACAGTAGCAGGATAACTGATTTGTTCATGTTATGTTTTTTTGCTTTTAAAATAACATTCCTGCAAATCAAAACGGTTCAGAAACATTTGATTTAAGAGGAAAAACCTCAATCATTCTGTTAAGGTAATGTACCTCCAATTTTTGTTGCGGCACTGTCGTTACATGCATTCTCCACAAAAACTGACAAAATCAAGGCATCCCATTTCGCGAGCAGTTTTTCTATTATTTTATTTGCCAAAGGTTAATTACCCAAATTTGCGGAATTTTGCCGAAAGAATGCCAGTACGTTTAGAGCGATCCGAATGATTGAAGGGTATGCCATAGCGGATACTCTCATACATACCTTTTACTTTCATTTCATAATGTTTTTCGTTCAGGATCTCGAATCCAGGTAGAAAAGCATGGACGATATCCCATGAAAAATCCTGGGGTTCTTTAATTTTGGGCTTGTGGTTTAACTCCGTTAATAACAAGAACTCCCCTCCCGACTTAAGTACGCGCTTAATCTCTGATATCGTGAGTTGAACATCTGCAACATGATCTAATGAATTGAAGG
>Ga0114921_10001160_pt1 | contig 11932 bp, 9 predicted proteins | sample BentaG_FD_87016 | JGI IMG/M metagenome (GOLD analysis project Ga0114921, IMG submission 87016) | Deep subsurface microbial communities from South Atlantic Ocean to uncover new lineages of life (NeLLi) - Benguela_00093 metaG | ecosystem: Environmental > Aquatic > Marine > Oceanic > Sediment ...
AAAAGAGCATTAAACCTAGCAATAATGCTATAAATCCTTTCCCTTTCAATTTAATACCTCCTTTTTAAATTTAAAAAAAGTCTCACGACTTTTTTTAGACAAGCACTTATTTTTTGTTAACTCATTCACCTTGCCAAATCTTAAAAATCGTCCATCCGAAAAACCTCATGAGAGAGAGCGGCCTTTTTGATTCTCTCTTCCTGGGGAAAAACGCCCATTCCTGGTGAATCTGGAACCTTTATCGTTCCTTTCTTGGTGACTTCTACAGGTGGTTCTATAATATCTTCAGCATAGTATCTCTTGCTGGCAGAAAGGTCGTTGGGGAATTTAAAGTTAGGGAGGGTAGCTAAATGCACATTATGAGCTCTGCCTATCCCTGACTCCAGCATCCCCCCACACCATACAGGAATGGATTTTCCCTCGCAGAAATCATGAATCTTGAGAGACTCAATAATGCCTCCCACTCTTCCAACTTTTATATTGATTATTCGACAGCTTCCCATCTCATGAGCCTTTCGGGCCGTATCAACTGAAAGAATGCTCTCATCCAGACAGAGAGGCGTTGTCAACTCTTTCTGCAATTGGCTGTGATCCCAAAGGTCATAGGGAGGGAAAGGCTGCTCGACCATTAAAAGATTGAACTCATCCATCCTTTTCAAGATTCTTTTATCCTCAAGGGTGTAAGCTCCATTGGCATCTACCTGGAGGTTGACCTGGGGAAATCTCTCTCTTATCTCATGCAAGACTTCGACATCCCAGTTTGGTTTGATCTTGATTTTAATTCTCTGGTATCCCTCCTGAAGAAAAGCCTGAATTCTCTCTAAAAGCTCAGGAATTGATTCCTGAATCCCCACACTGACACCAGAGGGAATTTCGTCCCTTAGGCCTCCATAGAGTTTCCAGAGGGGAATCTTTTCTCTTTTGGCCTTCAGATCCCACAGGGCAAGTTCAAGCCCTGCCTTGGCCATAGGATGTCCCCGAAATCTTTTCACTCCATTGTAAAAATCATGAGGGGTGGAAATTGATTTTTTAAAAATGAGAGGAATCAAATAATCCTTTAAGATATGCCAGGCAGTTGTATTGGTCTCGTAGCTGTATAAAGGGCTCTTGTCAGCAACCACCTCACCATAACCGCAAATTCCTTCGGAAAAAACCTTAACCATGATGAACTCTCGCTCTTGCTCACTGCCAAGACTGGTTTCAAAAAAATGGACATAGGGAAGCTTCAAAAGGAGAAGCTCTATCCTTTCTATCTTCATTCTCTTTATTTTCTCTTTCTTTTGAGCTTTCTCACCTTGGCCTTTCAAACTCATCTTCAAAGGTTATTACGAAAAAAACTTAAAAAAGGTTTTCGTTTACTGCTTACTAATACAAACGCAATTATTCCTGGGTTATCGCAAGGAGCGAAGAAGATTCCTTCGCTTCGCTCGGAACAGGCTTGGCGATCCTCCGTTGCGAGTGAAACGAAGCAATCCTCCGTTGCGAGCGAAGCGCGGCAATCTCTACATTTTTCTATGGGATTGCCACGCTCCCGCCGGTCGCTCGCAATGACATTGTAAAGACATTTATTGCGTTTGTACTAATTACTGATATTGCGTTTGTATTAATTACTGAATTTTCCCCATTCTTTGGCAATTTTCTCTACTGCGTCCAGAGAGGCTTGAATCTCTGCTTCAGTATGGGCAGCGGATATGGCACCATAGCCATGGAAAATATTAAAGCCTTCATTAAGCATGGCTAATTTAAAAATTTTCTCTCTGAGTTCGAAATCACACACCTTTGGATTCCATACTTGCTCAGGAGAAGTAATGGGTTCTGCAATGTCGTTGAGAAAATGCACTCCAATAAGGGAGCTATTCTCCACTATCGAATTCCCATAACCTGTACATCTGACATTGAAACCATAAGTCGCAAAAATCTCTTCCACACCTTTGCGGACTTTTGCTCCTAATTGGCCTATTCTCAGATATATTTCTTTTTCATGTTCCTTCAGATACTTGAGAAAAACCAACCCTGCCAGCATCGAAGACGGATGGGCAGAAAATGTCCCCCCTTCAAATTTTACTTTCTCGAGATGCTTTCCTCCTGGACTGCATAACTCCATTATATCATTCTTGCCTGTGACCGCACTGATTGGCATTCCTCCGCCCACTGCCTTTCCAAAAATGGAAAGGTCGGGCTTGATTCCATACAGGGATTGAACGCCCCCAGCATGAAAACGGAATCCTGAAACAACCTCATCAAATATCAAGATGGAATTGAACTGGCGAGTTAGTTCTCTTGCTTCTGTGAGAAATTCTTTATCTGAAAAAATAAAGCCTCCTGCTCCAATAAAAGGTTCCACGATAAAACAAGCAATTCGTTCCCCGAATTCTCTGAATTTCTCTCTGAGGCCCTCGATGTCGTTTAATTTAGTTACCAATATCTGGGAATCCATCCCAGCGGGGAGTCCAGCAGATTCTAATTGATTTAAACTTTCACCGTAAGCTGTAATTCCCTTTAAGACATAGGGGTTTGCCCCATGCCAGCCTCCCCCCACCTTCAATATGACATCTCTCTTTGTATAGGCTTTAGCCAGCATTATGGCATACATGGTAGCTAAGGTACCTGCAGTGGTGAAGCGAATCCTATCAGCCTCAACTTGCCTGAGAATTATCTCAGCTAATTCCTGCTGAAACATGCCTGGAAATCCAGTTCCTAACCCGAGGCCTTTCTGAAAATAATCAATGAGAGCATCGAGAACTATTTTTGGATTGTGCCCCAAAATATTGGCAAAATGCCCCTGCCAGAAATCTATATAGGTATTCCCATCAGCATCAATCACCTTAGACCCTTCACAGCGAACATCATAAAAAGGGAAAGGCTCAAAGAGGCGCAGGTTATGACTTCCTCCTCTGACCTGATACTGGCAAGCTTGGTTAAAATAAATTTCAGATTTGCGGTGCCTTTCTTTATAAACTTTGATTAATTTCCTGAGTAAATCTTTTTTATTCATCGTTCCCTCGATTATTTAGAAAATGGCCTTGTCCCGAAGTAAGATGATAATTGTCGTTGTGAGCGCAGGCGAATTCTGCGGATTATAGGGACACAAAACTTAATTGCTGAATTCATTAGTTTATTAGACGAAGATTTGTCTCTGTCCCAAAGTTGGGTGATAAAATGAGATGCATTTCTGGTTGTATTTGTCATTGCAAGGAGTATTAAATCTCATTGAGGAAAAAAGGGGGAAAGTATCAGGTTCCCATTTTTCACCCAGATCTTATCTCCCCTACTCATAGAGATTTAAGCCTTTTTTTGCGGCTAATCTCTCATACAAGCTGATAATCTTTTCAGCCATAGCCTCTGCTGAAAATTTCTGCCGCACAAACTCGTATCCTCTCTGTCCTAGACGAGAGGCTAAGGCCCTGTCTTTATAAAGCTTCAGAATAGCCTTGGCTAAAGAAGAAGGGCTGCGAGGGGAAACCAGAAGACCCGTTTTTCTGTGGATCACAACTTCAGGAATACCCCCAGTCCTCGTTGCCACCACAGGGAGGCGACAGGCCATGGCATCCAAGAGTGAACTCCCGAGGCCCTCAAGATAAGAAGAGAGGACAAATAAATCAAGAGAAGAGAGAATCTTAGGGATATCCTCCCGGAAACCCAAAAAATAGACGACATCCTCGACCTTTAATTCTCTGGCTTGTTTGTTCAACTCCAGCCTTAGAGGACCTTCACCGACAATGATGACCTTTATCTTGTCTGTGTGCTCTCTCAGAATTTTTGACGCTCTAATCAAATATTTGTGGCCTTTATGATCCGCAAGATGAGCTACGATTCCTACTAAAAAATCATCGGAGGCAAAGGAGAATTCACGGCGGAGATATTCGCTGGAAGAGACTTCCTCAAAAGGAGAAAAATCAATCCCTGAAGGGATAACTTTTATACAGCGCCCGGGGATTCCCCCTTTAACAAGGACCTTTTTTACCCCTTCAGAAATAGCGATGATGGCATCGACATTCTTCCTGTATTTCCACTGCGAGAAAAAATTTTTCTTTAAAGGAAAATCGACTCGCCTTGAGATGACCCTAATAGGCACTTTAGCCAGAGAGGCTGCCGCTGCGCCTACGGCTGCAGAATGGGCATCGTGGAAATGAGCCAGAAGACAGTGATTCTTCCTCATAATTCTGGCTAACTTGAGAATGGCCACAATGTCAAACTCATTCTTCATCCTTAAGGGAAGAAGAGAAAGGTCAGCCTCTTTACCCTTACGATAAAGAGGACTCTTCGGCTGGACAACAAAGAAAAAAGCAAGGCCTTTTCGCTTCAGTTCCCTCGCCAGAAAAAAAGCCTGTCTCTGGCCACCCCTCCATTCTCGGCCGGCATCAATATGGAAAAGGCTCAATTCTCTCTCCTTTTTTCCATATCTCTCTCAGTTTAGCATAACGAATAAAAGCAGCGTAACCGTTAAGTACTGAGATAACAAGACCGGCAAAACCGTCTAAAAAACCCAGTCTAAAAAAGAAGGATTTCGTGAACCTGAAAAAGGGAAGAAAAGCCAGGTGATACCAACGACTCTTTTTCTTTTGCGCGTAAAGTTTTTGAGCACCAAGTCTAGAAAATTTATTGATCCGGGCCAGATGTTCAGCAATGCTTCGATAAGTAAAGTGATGGATAGAGCCTTTTAACTTTTCGATTTTTCCCTTGATGACCAGTTTCTCATGGATGTACTCTCCTTCCCATCGGGCTTCTTCCTTTCGAAAGAGGCGAATCTTTCGGTCAGGATACCATCCGGAATGACGGATCCATTTCCCAATATAAAAAACCTGTCTGGGGATGGAAAAACCAAAACATTCAGGCTCGTCTTCTTTGATTCGGCAGATTTCTTCACCAAGTTCTGGCGAAACTCTCTCATCGGCATCCAGGGACAAAATCCAAGAAAAAGAAGCACGACTGTTGGCAAAATTCTTTTGGTCGGCAAAATTTGTCCACTTCCGCCGGTAGACTCGTTTGGTGTATTTTTTGGCCACTTTGAGGGTATCATCCGAACTGAAGCTGTCGACAACAATGACCTCATCAGCCAAATCAGCCACACTTTTCAGGGCACCTTCCAGCCTTTCTTCTTCGTTATAAGTGATTATAACAACCGATATTTCCATTGGCCTCATATTAGCATAATTCATAGGTGAGATTAAAGTGAATCAATTAATCAGTTTTTCAGTTAAGTCAGTTCAGTCTGTGACTCAATATCCAAACATAAAATTGAGAGAAGTAAAAAAAGCGATGAAATATAATCACGTTGCTTGGGCACAATGCTTGAGTTTAAGTTTAATAAAAGCCGAAACCGGAATTCATGATCGCGAGCATCAATCGAAATAGTCCAGATTGCTTGGAGAACCAAGACAGTCAGGACTATCTTGACCAACCGGATAGCCGGATTAACGGAGCTGTGAAATTTTTATGTTTCTGTTTTCGAGGCTCATCCCCGTTGCCTTTTCTAACTTGGCCAAGGAAAGATTGTAATCGACTAAGGCTTTGAGCTCCATGGATTGGGCGTTAGCTAACTCCTCTTGATACTGAAGGACAAAATAATTCGTGGTTAGACCCACCTTTAATTTTTTTCCTTCTGCTTCTAACCTCCTCTCAGCTAATTCTCGTGCCAGACGATAAGCCTGAACCCTCTTGGCATTTGTTTCAGTGTCTCTGACCGCATTCCTTAACTCTAAAAATATCTGCTGCTCGAGGTTTTTTAGTTTTACAAGGTTCTGGTCCAACTCTACTCTACTCCGGGCATACTTGGCTCTCGTTAAAAAATTACTAAGGGGCAAAGACAGGGTTATCCCTATGGACCAGTTATTATAAAGAAGCTTAAAAGCATCGCGAAGAGAATCTGTTGCCTCCCCCTTTTCTTTTCCTATGATCACTCCCCTTACAATATCGTTATCCTTATAAATCAGTCTATCTCCCGAAACACCCGGACTCCAGTAGGAAGCCTGAAAATTCAACTCAGGAAGCATCTGATTCCTGGCCACGCCAAGGTTTAATTCTCTGGTTTTAATTTCTGTCTTGGTCATCATTAAATCGGGTCTATTCTTCATGGCTACCTTCAAAGCTTCTTCCAGGGAAATCTCTTTTCTTATAAACTCTGGTTTGTCCACAGGCACAATTTTCTCTGAACTAAAATCTTCCTCACTCATTAGGTTGATTATAGTCTTGAGCAGATCTTCACTGCTTTTGATCAAAGACTCAGCCTGAAGAATGTCGGCTTCTCGGGAAGCGACTACTGCCTCGGCATTCAAGACCTCGATAGGTGCCAGCTTCCCTACCTCGACTTCTTTCTTATTTTTCGCCAAAAGGTCTCGGGCCAGTTGGAGAGACTGCTCTTTGACTCTGAAATTTTCGATAGAATAGACTAAGTTCCAGTAAGCTTCTTGGACGGAGTAGATGGTTTCAAGAAGAACCGACTTAAGCTGATTAAGGGAGATATCTTGATTGTTTCGGGCCACAATAATTTCCTTTCGGCTGACTTTAAAGCCGAAATTCTTTAATAAAGGCTGGGTAAAATCAAACCGGAGTGTGCTTCCGAAGCGGGGATTGATGAGCTGGAAGCTCTGGTTAGTATCCGATTTATAGCTGGAAAGAGACAGAGAAAAACTCGCTCCTGTGGGAATCTGCTGGACAAGGGAAGCGCTGTAATCATAATACTCGGTCATGACTGTATTAGCCCCCTGGATCCACCAATAGGGAGGGCTCTGGGTTTTTTGTCTCCCATAGCCAAGGTCAAGGCGCGGCATAAAAAACTCTTTGGCTTGGGTGAGGGAAATATCAGCTAGCTCGGGGTTAAAAGACTCAACAGCCACATTGAGATTGTTTTTCAAGGCCTTGACAATGCAACCTTCTAAAGAAAGAGCGCGCGTCTCTTGCTCATCACAGAAAGAAGGAACATAAAGAAGGGATAAAATTAAGATAGGAATTAATCTCGTTTTCATTCTCATTTCAATCCTCCTCATTGAGTTTGTCTAGTTTTGCTTAATTTATCTATTTTATTTAATATGAACGTAAAAAACTCCTTTACATTGTCGTTGCGAGCCCTTAAAGGCGTGGCAATCCCATTTAATTGATGAGATTGCTTCGTTTCACTCGCAACGAACGATCGCCAAGCCTGTTCCGAACGAAGCGAAGGAATTTTTTTTGCTCCTCGCGATGACACCTTAAATATTGCGTTCATATTAGTTATGGCTTGATAAATCAAATCCTGTTTAAGGAAAAAACTTTATCTCATATCTAAATATACGTATGAATCCATTCTAAGGTTCAAAATCAGGGGCCTAGCTTTCCCTTGACAAATCTTGAGAAGTTTAATAATAGTCAAACCAGTGAAAAAAAATCACTATTTTCTCTATCTCCTCCTTTTTTTCTTCTTCTCGGCCATTCTTAGCTTCTTTTTTCTCTTTTTGCGTCAGATACCTGAATATACCATACAAGACCACTCTTTCCACCTGCCAATCCTCCCCTTCGCAGGGCTGTTCCTTTTTTTTCTCCTCCTTCTCCTTGGATTCTGGATGTTTTACTCAAAAATCATATCCAACCAATTTTCCCTGAAATACTCTAACGCTCTTTCTCAGGACTTTCCAAGCTACCTTCCGCTTGCTTTCTTCCTCCTTTCACCCTTAGTTACCTTCCATTACTTAAGTTCAGATGACCTCCTCTCGCGCCTTAGACTTTTCGCCTTGGCAATCATTTTTTCCCTTCTCTACCTTAAGCTTGCCAATCTTTATTTCCTGGAAAAAGAAAAGCCGTCTTTTTTTAAAAACTTAACTGAAAGGTTTTCCTCCCTATCTTTCAAGAAAAAATTAATCCTTCTTTTTATAGCTGCTCTTTTCATTTACAACGCCGGAACAGCTTTGATGATCTCTGAGGGCATCTATTTTTCGGGAGACGAACCCCATTATCTTCTCATCTCCCACAGCCTCCTGGAGGACGGTGATTTTGACCTGTCAAACAACTACTCCAATAAAGATTATACAAAATACATGGACATGTTACCGCAAGCTAAAATCAGTCCCCACTATGCTCCAGGGGCAAAAGGCCGATACTCTTTTCATTCGCCGGGAATTTCTTTTTATCTCCTCCCTTTCTACGCCCTTGGCTCCCTTCTCGAGAAAAAGCTCATGGTCTTTATCCTCCGCTTCGGGATGAGCATCTTCGGCGCCCTCTTCGGGATTCAGGTTTTTCTTTATGCTCTTCAGGAATGGAAAAAAGAGAAGCTTGCCTTAACCCTCTGGTTTATTCTCAGCTTTACCTCACCCTTGTTTTTCTATTCAATCCATGTCTACCCGGAAATTATAATCGCTCTCTTCTCCTTTACCCTGTTTCGCCTCCTCCGCTTTTCGAAGTCCTTTTCCCCACTTTCCCTTCTTGCCTCTGGCTTTCTCCTTTCTTCCTTTATCTGGTTTCATGCCCTCAAGTACCTCTTTATCCTCGTCCCTCTTTTCATTTACAGTCTATGGGTTTTGCTAAAAAAACTCAGGATAGGATGGAACCTCCTTTATTTTCTCGCCTTTCCTATCTGTTCTACCCTTTTTTATTTTCTTTTCCAGTATCAACTCTACGGCTCTCTCTCCCTTTCTTCAATATCCTGGAGAGGAGTCATGACGGCTCAGGAATCTCTCGCTTACTTTAAAACCATCATCTCAGATATTCCTTTCCGCTACAGGTGGGAAACACTTGCCGGCTATTTTTTTGACCAGAAGGATGGCCTTCTTCTCTATGCCCCTATCTATTTTTTCGCCTTCCTGGGATTAGTAGGCTTGATAAAAAGAAAGCCTCGGCAGTTTATCCTTATCTTTCTTCTGACCGCACCCTATGTCCTCAACTCGGCTTTCCTGACCCAGAGAACAGGTTATGCCCCCCAAGCCAGGCCCTTGGTCGCCGTTTGCTGGGGAATGGTCATCCTGATAGGCTATTTTCTTGCCCATAACGCCAAAAAAATATTCTCCTGCCTTTTCTTCCTTGCCTCTTTTTTCAGCTTCCTGTTTGTCTATCTCCTCTTGAAAAACCCTCTGGCTCTCTATCAATTGACAACAGTGGGAGAGAGAGAACGGGCTGGCGAGTTATTCCTGATGTTGAGCAATCTTCACTTTTTTCTCCCCAAATTTTTGCCCTCCTACCTAAAAATAGAAGATCCGAACTGGATTCCTAATTATGTCTGGATAGGCGGGCTTCTTTTGTTCGGAGCCTCTTATCTTGTCCTAAAAAAGCATGCCTTCAACACCAAATTCTCCTTCCATCTTCTCTTCTCTTTACTGGGAATCTTTGTCTTCTTCATCTGGATAGTTCTCTATCCCAGAATAATCCTCCTCTATCCCCTAAAAACCCCTTTCCCTTCTGGAGAAAAGATAACTTTTTACTCTCTGGGACGGGTGGCTCGCATGGTAGAGCCAGGGAAATTTTACCTTCCTGAGGATAATCGGCCTTATGTTTTTTACTTTACTTCTTGGCGAGAGATAAAAAAATTTCAAATCGATTTTGGCTCCCTTGAAGGGGACTATTATGTCAATATTAGGCTTTTTGACCTGGAACTCTTCCAGGGAAAAACAGGGAAAGAGATCAAGACTCTCAGTCTTCCCTCTCCTCCTCTCTATCGCCTCAAGAATACAAACCTCTACCGCCTAAGTATCTATCTGGAAAAAAAGTCAGAAGTTTCAACCGCCAAGAATCCCTATCTCTTTTCTATCCTGCCCTTCAGCTAAACATCTTAAATTTTTTAATTCCCTTTTTATGAAGCTTAAATTTAACCAGCGTTTTCAGGATAGAAAGTCCGTAGACAACACTCCTCCAAAACCCAATTTTAGAGGCTTCCTCAAAATACCGGGTTTCGATAGGGATTTCTTTAATCCTCATGTTGTGGATGACACCCTGAGCTATTATTTCCGAATCAAAGACAAAATCATCTGAATTCAGATGAAAGTTTACTGTCTCCAAATATTTACGGGAGTACGCTCTTAATCCTGAATGGTATTCAGTTAAATACATATAAAACACAGCATTTTCAAGGGCTGTAAGAAAAATGTTTGCCAGGTATTTCCATTTGGGCATACCCCCTTCCAAAGGCTTCCCCCCTAACATCCTCGATCCAAAGACGGCATCGCACTCTTCCTTGACCAAGGGTTCGATTAGTTGGGGGATGACTTTGGGGTCATACTGATGGTCAGGATGAACCATAACTATTATATCCCCTCCCAACCTGAGGGCTTCAGTATAACAGGTTTTTTGATTGGCACCATAGCCCATATTCTTCTTGTGAACAAAGACGCGAAGTCCTAATTTTCTTGCCAGTTCAACAGTGCCGTCCTGGCTGCAGTCATCAGTGAGGATAATCTCATTCACCATATCCTTGGGGATATCATGCAGAGTCCTCACCAAAGTTTTTTCGGCATTATAGGCAGGCATGATCACCATAACTTTCTTGGTTTTTTTCTTCATATCTCCCTGTACAAGGTATTCAAGCCCTAACTTATACCACATTTCACCTTAAATAATAAATAAGTGTGGTAAGCATCTCCATTTCCGTGATGGGTTTTGGGGAATGTCTTCGCTCCCGTTCAGATTTTTAACGCCATTCTCCGTTCGCTTCGCTCGGAACAGGCTTGACAATCCTCCGTTGCGATTGAAACGAAGCAATCTCATACGATAATATGGTCATTGCGGGCATAAAGGTCACAAATTGTTGTTGATTAAATCTATATTTTATTTTAAATAAGCAATTTAAGGTATAATTTTAGCATGTTTATTGAAGGAGTTCAATAATGACGAAAAAAACATTGTCCAACTTGTTTGTCATCAAAGGTAATTTTCTATGGAAAAACCACAAATAATAAACAAAGATTTAAATGTGAAAGCTGTAATAAGGCGTATATATGGAAAAGAAGATATAACAAAACATATAAGGAAAAGCGTTGGTTCATTCTTTGGGTAAGAGAAGGTTATTCCATTAGGCAATTAAGTAATATGTCAGGATATAGTGAGGCTAAACTAAAACGAATTAAAAATTTTTGGTTAGATAAAGAGCCGCCTTCTCTCTCTTATGATATTTATCAAAGAGCAAAATATCTTCTTTTTGACGGGACTTATTTCCATAAGAATGGCTGTTTAGCCATCATTATAGATTATGGGTCAAAAAACATTCTGGCTTATTCCTATATCGATAAAGAAAGCTATCATAACGTTTATCCAATGCTTATGGATTTAAGAGAAAAAAGATTAGATCCGAAAGCAATCACTATGGACGGGCATCGATTCGTTATTAAAGCTATTTTTGATGTCTGGCCTAATGTGCTTATACAAAGATGTTTGTACCATATTCAACGCCAGGGTCTTCAATGGTTGAGGGTTTATCCTAGAACAGAAGCCGGTAGAGAGCTTAGATTTATCCTGAAGAGCATAACAAATATTAAAACAGAAAAGGACAAAATGGTCTTTTTAGCGACCTATAGCGATTGGTATTATAAATACAGAGAATTTATAAAAAAATTACCTAGAAATAGTGTAGCCAACATTGATTTAAAAAAGGCAATGGGTTTAATCAATAATGCTTTGCCAGATATGTTTCACTATATTGATAATCCCTTTATTGCTCCAACCACTAATTTATTAGAAAATTTTTATTCACAGTTGAAGCACAATTATAGAAGTCATCGTGGCTTAACGGAGCAACATAAAATAGCTTATTTAAAATGGTTTTGTTTTTTGAAAACGTGTGGAAATACCAACAATTTGTGACCTTTATGCCCGCGATGACAATTTTACTAAAGTACATGTCGTCAGATCGGCTCGCCCGAAGGGTAAAAAATGCCGATTATGATTAAAAAAAATTTAACAAACAAAGTGATTGCCTTGATCTTGCGAAAAATCAGGCTAAGAAGCAGATATCATTGAATATAAATAAAGGTATCGG
>Ga0114921_10001162_pt1 | contig 11920 bp, 9 predicted proteins | sample BentaG_FD_87016 | JGI IMG/M metagenome (GOLD analysis project Ga0114921, IMG submission 87016) | Deep subsurface microbial communities from South Atlantic Ocean to uncover new lineages of life (NeLLi) - Benguela_00093 metaG | ecosystem: Environmental > Aquatic > Marine > Oceanic > Sediment ...
GAGCGTATAATCTTTATATTGCCCGAGAACATCCATTGTAGGTTCACATTCAATGGGTTGTGACCAACCTCTACTGCCACCTGTCCCGTAACCTATATTCCCGTTCATATATTGGGCTAGGTCGTCAAAACCATAGATGTTGTAGATTCTACAGTGGTCAATAACTCCTCGAAAATAATACCCACCCGAACCAATTCCCCCTCCAGCAATATGCTCAAGACAACAATGGTCTATACGAAAGTCCATCACACTCTGTATGTTAATCCCCTTGTGCGTCGTCACCGATGTTGGGTCTATACTTCTGTAACCTACCATTTTTATATCGCTAAAGCGTGTAGGTTTGTCAGGATTTGATTCTCCAGTAATGATGAACCAATATGGTACTACAGTACCCCAAGACCCAGGCACATCATAAGGCATAATAAGAATGGTTTTCCACTCTACCACTTGGTCATTAGGGTTCATTCCCTGAGGTGGTACTTCTAAACCAGAAGTTCTTTCCGTAGGTGCTCCAAAAAGATTCACTCCCGCAGGGATTTCAACTGTCATCCAAGGTTCGCCAACCTCTACGAAATTAAAAGTCCCCTCTGGAATGAACACGTTACCTATACCGCCATGTGCTACAACTTGGTCTACTGCTGCCTGAATATCACTCGCAGAACCACTTGTTGCGTTTACGTTGAATTGAAATGATATTTGACCGGTGCTTCCTATAATAACACTCTTCATTAACGAAGAAATAACAGGGGAAAAACTGAAAATTCCGACAAGCATCACTAAAACTAAGAGTATCGCGCGAAACGTCTTATTCTGCAATCCCTTCGCTACCGCCTTGGCTATTCGTAATTCATGAGTTAAAGTGTTTCGATTGCCTATCAAATTGTTCACATGCTCTTCACATATACATGTGTAATTATGATGTAATAAGTCTTTTGTCTCACGATAAGATAGTCGCTCTCTAGAAGCAAAAAGCAAAGATTGGTGCTTTCTTTAGATGAGTTATACGCTGGCTAAGCTGAAATCAAGGGATTTCCTAGTGGTTATACTCTTTCTTCAGTCTATAGTGTATGCCACGGTGATCTTTGATGTTCCAGTTGCCAGGCAGGTTGTCGGATTTCTCTATTTCACCTTTATTCCAGGATTACTTATTATTAAGCTACTAAAATTGGATGAGCTTAACGGAGTGGAAACTGTCCTTTTATCTGTAGGGCTTAGTGTTGCGTTTCTGATGCTCGCCGGGCTCTTTATAAACGAATTCTGTTTTCTGTTCGGCTTTTCGGCGCCGCTTTCGCTAATGCCTCTAATAATAATTTTGAACAGCCTCATCCTCGTAGGTGGAGTTTTAATCTATTTAAGAAGCGAGGATGTTAAGCTTCTCGGCGATGACTTCCCATGGCCTTCTCCACTTGCGCTGCTCTTTGTATGTCTTCCAATTTTGAGTGTTGTCGGAGCAATGTGGGTAAACGCTTATGAAAACAATTCGATTCTTCTCTTTATGATAATAGCAATCGCGCTGCTATTCGTTACCGGCGTTTTCTCCAAGAAACTGTTACCTCCAAAACTGTATCCTTTCGCTGTGCTCATGATTGCCATTGCTATTCTTTATCACTCTTCACTCATTTCCAATTACATCGTTCCCTTCGGCTCAGATGTGCCTGGCGAATATTTTATTTTTAAAACTATTGAAAACAACGCGCACTGGAGTTCAACTCCTCCCTCCTTTTGGGATATTGGATTAGGCAGACTCAACGCAATGCTAAGCGTCACCATCCTTCCCACGGTTTACTCGACCCTATTGCAAATAGATCCAACATGGATGTTCAAAACATTATTTCCACTAATCTTTGCTTTCGTGCCCTTAGGTTTATACCAAATCTGGCAGACATATGTAAGCAAAAAGTACGGTTTTATCTCGGCTTTTCTGTTTATGGCACAGTTACCATTCTACACCGAAATGCTAGGGTTAAACAGGCAGATGATTGCAGAATTGTTCTTCGTTCTGTTGTTGCTTGTCACGTTGAATAAGAAGATGAAGCCTGTTAATAAGACGATATGTTTCATGATTTTCAGCTTTGCTTTGGTGGTGTCACATTATGCACTCGCTGAGATTTTCCTGTTCTTCATTTCTTTCACTTTAGTTTCATTGATTGCCTTGAAACGCCCAAGCAGAAACATAACTGTAAGTATGGTTGTTTTCTTTTTTGTAACAATGTTTACATGGTACATTTATACATCAGGGTCAGCTACTTTTGACAGTTTCTTAGAGTTTGGAGATTATGTCTACAGGCAGCTAGGTGACTTTTTCAATCCCGCATCACGAGGACAAACTGTAATGACAGGTTTGGGAATGACCGAATCACCGTCCATTTGGAACACTATCAGCAGAATGTTTGCGTATCTTACGCAAGCCTTTATTGTTTTTGGCTTCGTTAGTTTGGTCACTAAACGTACGAGGATTCGTATTGAAAAGGAGGGGCTCATTCTTAGCTTAATAGCCATGGCGCTTTTAGCTATGCTTATATTGGTCCCGGGACTAGCGAATACGCTTAATATGACAAGGTTTTACCATATACTTCTGTTCTTCTTAGCACCCTTCTGTGCTATGGGTGCTGGATTTATCTTTAAATTATTGTCTAAGCGAGAAAAGGAATTTGCGGTTTCGGCTTTATTGTTAATTGTGTTAGTACCTTACTTTCTTTTTCAAACGGGCTTTGTGTACGAAGTGACTGGAAGTGATAGTTGGTCGATACCTCTTAGCGGATATAGGATGAATGCTTTTCGATTGTATGGCCACTATGGATATACAGATGCGCAAAGCGTATATGGAGCACAATGGCTATCGAGAAATGTCGATGTTGAACACACGCAAGTGTATGCGGATAGACTGTCTCGAATCGCTGTATTAACGATTTACGGCATGATATACGGTGGCTATGTTTCCACATTATCCAATATTACAATAGTGGAAGCTAATGGTGTTGTTTACTTAAACACGTTTAATGTTGTCTACGGAACAATTGTGTACGGGGGTCTTTCGCAGAATACCAGCGAACTTTCCTCTCTATTTAATAATTTGAATATGGTGTATAATAATGGCGGCAGCGAAGTCTACAAGAACTCACCGTAGCACACATACCTCTCTAAATGGCGCGCGCTGTATTAGCAATTTAGATAGAATGTTTGTATGAACTGCGCGACGCTGAAACGATCCACAGTTTAACTGTTTCACTTCAGATGTACTAAAATTTACCTGCCGCCGCTAAAAATGACTAGCCAAAATCTAGCAGTGAGTTTTGGATGAAAATGAATGAAAAGGTTAAGGGGATAAGATCTAGAATAGGCAGAATTCTTTATAGTATTTTTAGAACGGAGAAAATATTTGTCTTTGAGAGAACACTTACTAATCTTTGTCCTAAAGCCAAAGTTAAAGTCGAAGTTGATGTGAAACTTGTTCAGCGTGATGAGTTTCCAAAAATTGCTAATAATTTTAAGAAATTTAAAGTTGATGTCGAAGCAATTTTTGAAGACGGTCGTATGTGTGCCATTGCAGAAATTGATGGAGATCTCGTACATTGGACATTTGTTGCGTTCAATGAGGCGTACGTGATGGAGATCGAGAGAAAAATCAGGGTGAGTTCTGACTCAGCTTACTTGTATGCAGGCTATACGGCTCCAGAGTACAGAGGATTAGGAATAGCTTCTAAAGCAATGGTGAAAATTTTATGCTATTTGCACGAAAGAGGAATCAAAAAAGCCCACGCTTTAATTCATCCCAATAATTTTCCATCGCTAAGATATACCCATAAGCTGGGTTTCAAAAAAATTGGCACAATAACGTTCATTAAAATATGCAAGTTGAAGCTATATAAATGCAAAGATGAAACAAAAGAGGATTACAATACTCTAATGAAAATGCTGTCCATTTAGAGAGCACGCGCTAAGGTTTTAGCAAAACCAGCAGTACCAAAAGAATGAGTGCCAAGTATGAAAGTAATAGAAATTGATAAGTATGATGTTAAAATGCTAGAAAATTCCGAATCATTACCATTCCTCAGCAAAATATCGCGCGCTCGCGCCTTCACGCTTTGGATAAACTTTTTCTTTTGAGAATATAAGCATGATATGTGATGGTGAACGTATGATTTACAGAAGCACGCTTTCGGAGTGAGATCAGATTGTTCAACATGACCGAGATCAACAGAATTAATCAGTTTCTTGAATTAAGACATGAATGGAATAAGGTACTAGAAAGAAGCAGAGACAAGAATATTTTTCTAACATGGGAATACCTCTCAACTTATTGGAAGCATTTTGGAAAAGAGAAAAAGCTGAGGATTCTATACATAGAAGATAAAAACGAAATCATCGCTATTGCTCCGCTAAGGCGATCAAGCTATGGTTTTGCAAGTCCGCTCGGCTATGAAGTAATAGAACCTCTGGGGTATCGTGGTCTTAATCCAGAGGGCGCAGACTATACTGGTCTCATATTGGCAGAAAGAGAAGCTGAATGTTTGCAGTTATTCCTAAACCATTTGGTCGAACATGATGACTGGGATTTTATATACATGTATGATCTCCCAAGAACATCAATGATTCCAGATTTATTGCCAAAAATATCCAAGGTTATTCCAAAATTCGAATTAGAAAAAGGTGTACTATGCCCTTACCTATCTATTCCTAACTCCATGGATATTTTTCTGAAAGAATTAAGTGCAAATTTTCGGTATAATCTGCGAAGATGCGTAAGGAAATTGGATAAGGATTATCAGAGAGTGGGATTTAAAAGATATGATGCGCTCGGTTCGGTTGAAGAGGCAATGGATATCTTTTTCCAGCTGCATCAAAGAAGATGGAAATCGAAACACATGCTCGGAGCGTTTAATACGCGAGAAGTCCGTAATTTCTATAAAAACGTAGCAAAACTTTTTGCTGACAATGGATGGCTAGCTTTGTATTTCTTGACAGTTGATGATGAACCGATTGCAGGATTATACTCCTTTGAATATAGCCAAAAGATGTATGGCGCCCTAAGCGGGTTTGATCCTTATTACTCTAAGTATAGCGTTGGAAATCTCGTGCTCTTGAAAGTTATAGAAAAATGTATCGAGAGGAAAATGAAAGAATTCGATTTTATGAAAGGCGGTGAATCATATAAGTTTAGGTACAGCGTAAAGTACAGAAGAAATTTGAGGATTAGATTCGTGAATAAGAAATTTACTTCTAATCTTTATAACTGGGGAATAAAAATGGCCAAACGAATGAAAGTGGACAAAATTCTAGAGAAAAATTCTTGAATAACTTTTTAGATACTACACAAAGAAATTTTGGCGAGCGCGCGAAATTTTTTGTATTACTAGAAGTTGATTAAGGCAAGAGATCATGCATAAGCTATTAATAACGTTTGATATCGAAGATTTCATAAATCCAAATGCAATAGATGCACTCCGCACTGTGTTAGAAATGTTAAAGAAACACAGATTAAACGCCATATTTTTCATCACAGGACACATGGCTGAAAAACTTAGCAACTTCCCAGAAATTCTGGATCTACTTAAAAATCATGAAATCGGCTTCCACTCATCCAGCCACTCTGTTCGACCCACAATTCCAGAATATGCCGATGTCAAAAGCTATCACAAAGCCTATTCAATCTCCTTAGAGAGAGAAACCGCACACATCAACCCCTTGACAGGAAAAGTAGAAGGAAAAGGCGGAATCTATTTTCTTCAAGACCTCTTTCATCCCAAGAAAATAGAAGCCTACAGAGCCCCTGGCATGAGTTGGACTCCGCCACATCTAGAAGCCCTAGTAGACTTCGGCATAAAATTCGATTTTTCTTCTAATATTACCACTTCAGAACCATTCCATTACAGAGGAATAACTTTCTACCCTTACACCTTTACCCAACTATGGGAAGGCAGCCTATCCGACTATCAATGCCTCTTCTCCGCGATCTTGAAGCTTAAAGTAGCTGTTTTTGACTTGCATCCCACGTTATACGTAAACCAAAATACGTGGGACTCTATTTACTTCAAAGGCAACCCACGAACACTTTTCGGAGTTAGTGAAAGAACTCTCAAAGAAGCTAGGACACTTTTCACCAGATTTGAATTACTATTAAAGCAGATTAACCTTCTTCGGCACGCTAAATTGATAGAAGTAGGCCCAGCTTTAAGCACACCACCCAGAGATTTGATTATAGGTAAAAACGATGTGCAGAAATGTTACGAAAAGAGCATACGATGGCCCAAAAAAATCTTCAACTACAGCCCAAGATTTATCCGTGCCCATTTTTACGAGTTTTTTGAAGCGGCAGCTGTTAAGCAATACATATGAAAAGGTCTCTGACGAAAGTAGAGCGCGCATTGTTTAGAAGGTGGATTCTTGCGAGTAATCATGGTTACACCGAGCTACCATCCTATTAAGGGCGGCACAGAAACCGTTGTTCGAAATCTATCAATAGTGCTCAACAAAAAAAACGTGCACACAGATATCATGACATTTAATATGGATCGGAAATGGAATCCTAGGTGGCGAGGAAAAATAGAAAAAACTGATGAAATTACTGTTTTTAAAATTCCAGGCTTAAATTGGTTGCCAATTACTCATTCAAACAGAAACACATTCGGAGTTAATCTTATACCTGGTAGATTTACCAACATACTCAAATGTTATGATGTTATACATTTTCATTCGTTAGACTGCAGTTTTCCCCTGTTTTCATCCCTCGTCAGAAAACCCAAGATCCTTCATGTGCACGGAATTGACGTTTTCACAAGTTATCCTTTAAACAGAATAATATTGAAGCACATAACAGACTTATATATTTCCATATCAAGACAAATGACCAAACATTTGGCAAGTTTAGGTATTCCTAAAAACAAGATCGCGTATTTGCCCAATGCTGTAGACACCAGCATATTTACGCCACAGGGACAAAAGGAAGATAATTTGCTATTATTTGTCGGAAGAATAACGTTCAATAAAGGTTTACATGTTCTACTGGAATCTTTGAGCTATCTAAAAAATTCAGTTCGTTTAATAATTATTGGCCCTTCTGAATGGGATCTTAAGTATCATCAAGATATGCTAAAGTTGATGGAAAAGGAAAATCAAAAAGGGAAACATGAAATAAGATATTTGGGTGCGATGGAACAAGCCGATGTAATAAAATGGTATCAAAAAGCATCCATCTTTATTCTGCCATCATTTGCGGAAGGGTTTCCAGTTACGATTTTAGAAGCCCTTTCAAGTGAAACTCCAGTAATAGCAACGTCGGTAGGCGGAATCCCTGAAGTAGTCAAAAACCATGAAAATGGAATTTTGGTTTCATTAAATGACTCTACAAGTCTTGCAGAAGCAATACAATATCTACTACAGAATGAAGAGATCAGAATTAAATTTGGCCATGAAGGACGAGAGCGTGCAATTAAAGACTATTCTTTGGAGGCGGTAGCAGGAAAACTCTGCAAGATTTACAAAAAACTAATCGATTCCTAAATTAGATAAATAGTGATTTTTCAAATATTTAATAGATCCCTACAAATCTATAGTCGTCCTTGGGCATGGAGAGAGCAACGCGCAGGATAACTTCTAACGCCCCAATCCTTAACTGTTCTGAAGGAATCATCGTGAGCTTGGTAAGTTTCGTTCAAATCGAAACGTCTAGTATGAAGAAAGGGATAGAAAATTCTCTGAACCTAATTGATTACAGATTTCAGAAAAGCATCAAGAAAGTCGTCATTAAACCCAACATGTGTTACTATTGGGACTATTCTACAGGTCAAACAACCGACCCAAAATTTGTTGCAACAATAATCGATATACTCCGCGAAAAAATTTCGCCAGATGTGAACATTTCGATAGTTGAATCTGATGCTTCAGCAATGAAATGCAAATACTCATTCAAGATGCTCAGCTATGAAGAAATGGCGAAACATCAAAATGTGATGTTAGTTAATCTCTCCGAAGACAAGGGCAAAAGAGCTAAGATATCAGCTGGGGGTCAACGTTTCCGTCTCACGATCCCAAAGACGATTCAAAACGCCGACCTACTAATCAATGTTCCAAAAATCAAATACTTGGCAGAAACAAAAATTTCATGCGCGTTAAAAAATATTTTTGGCTGCAACCCCTATCCAAACAAATTCAAATACCACCAAAAACTTACCGAAGCCATAGTCGCCCTTAACAAGGTAATGAAATTCGACCTCTGCATCCTTGATGGAATAATCGTTTCTGGTAGCCAGCCACGCAAACTATGCCTCGTGATGGCCAGCCGAGATCCAGTAGCTTTAGATGCTGCCGCAGCCAAGCTAGCTGGCGTAAATCCAAAATCGGTTCAACACATCATGTTAGCAAGCAAAGAAGGATTAGGAAACATTTCTTTCATTCCTAAGGGAATTGATCCAAGCTTCTTTGAGAAAAGATATCCGAGAAAAGGATCCAAAGATAAGATTATGTCGTGCGCGTACAAGATTCTCACACGGGCGGGTCTACTAAACGCAGAAATGATGTAGACGGAGCATGTTTCAATGGACAAAATTAAAGTAGGGTTGATCGGCCTTGGATACATAGGTAAAGTTCACCTTCGCAACTGTTTAAACCTCAAATCTGCAAAGCTTGTGGCAGCCTCAGACACTTCAAAGAAAGCCTTAAACTTGGCTAAAAAAATGGGTGTCAAGAAAACCTACGACGATTATCAACAACTTTTAAACGATGACACCATAGATGCAGTTATAATCGCTTTGCCCACTCACCTTCACGCCTGTTGTGCCAAAGAAGCCGCAGAGGCAGGAAAACACATCTTTTTGGAAAAACCCTTAGCCAGAAATGTGGCAGAAGGGAAAGACATCATATCAGCAATCAGAAGAAACAGAATCAAACTGATGGTAGGATATCCCTTCCGATTTTCTTCCTGCTTTCAAGCTCTCAAAGAAAAAATGGAAAGCGGCGAGCTTGGAGAAGTACAGATAGTATACGCCACCAACATAGCATCAGGTCCCTTCCTATACAGAGCAGAAAGCGACATACCACGCCCAGTTCCAGACTGGTGGTTCAAAAAAGAATTAACAGGAGGCGGCGCCCTTATGGACGTCGGCTCCCACATGATAAATCTGGTGCGATGGTATCTTGGCGAAATCTCAAACGTCAAAAGCCACCTGGGCTATAGGTTTAACCTAGACCTAGAGGATCACGCAATATGTATACTTAACTTTCAATCTGGACAAATAGCAATTATCAATGTCGGCTGGTTCTCCCAACAGACCGAAATAAAAGTCGAACTACTTGGAACAGTAGCACACGCATCCGCTACCATTAGACCGCCAAACAAAGTAAAAACAGCCCTCCAGCTTATGACAAGAAGGACCCCAACTTTCTATATACCCTACCTCAGAGAACTCTCACACTTTATACAATGCCTGAAACAAGATCTACCACCATCCCCATCCGCAGAAGACGCACTCAAAGACCTGGAAGCAATCGCACTAACATACCAAAACTGTCAGCAACCACAATACTCCCCTTAAAATATCTCAACAAAGTAAGAAGCTGAGGTTTCCAGAGACAACAATATGAGTTCTCGCTGAAAAGTGAAACCAATTGGTGAGGAATGCAGTTGAAAATCGTACATATAGAAAGAGACTTGACCGTTCGAAGCGGGTCAAGACGTTTCATTTGCGAAACAACAGATTACTTGCAGTCATTAGGACACAGAGTCAGAATCTTTACCACGAGACTTGACGTGAAAAGATGCTTTCCAGAATTTCTCTCTTTGCCCGTTGAAGTTGTGCCCTTCGAGGATTTTCGATCTCGTGTTGGCGGCTCCCTCAAAAAAGTTCTCCGGCGAAACATAGACTACTATTGGGCAGAAACAAAGGCTATTCTGGAAATAAGTAGGAGAGTCGCAGATTGGGAACCTGATGTCGTTATCTTTCATTATGCGGGAGAACATTGGCTGCAACCCTATTTTTATCACCTCAAAGATTCTGTGGGAGCGGTTTGCCTTCATGTGGTTCCACCGGTTGCGCACCCGCCTCAGGGCGCACTTTGGTTTCAATCATTGACGTGGCGTAGGAAGCTTGAAGATGATCTATTGGATTTGCCGCCGATAAAGAAGTGGAATGCGATTAGTCTCAAGAAGGTCGGTCTGATCATTGCACATAGCCATTATCTGTTGGATCAGGCAATGAAACAAGGCCTGATCGGATCAAGAAAGGCAGCAATAGTCCCACTTGGCGTTGACCATTCAAAATTTCACCCCACAGACGAAGAGGAACCCTTCGCCCTTTTTCTGGGTAGAATTACACCTAACAAATCCATTTCCTTAGCAGTTAGGGCAATGAAAAAGACTGGACCTGACAAATCTTTGATAATAGCTGGAACCCTTGAAGACCGTAATCTCTGGTATAAACAAAAATTGGAAAAAATCGCAAAAAGAATCGGAATCTCAGATAGGTTCAAGATCGTTCTATCACCATCCGATGAACAAGTGATTCGGCTCATGCAGAGATGTTCTGTTTTCTTATTTCCAAGCACAACTGACACGTTTGGAGTAGCAGTCCTGGAAGCAATGGCGTGCGGCAAACCAGTAGTTGCATGTAGAAGAGGAGGGGTTCCAGAACTGCTTGACAATTGTGGCTTTTTGCTTGAACCAGATGTGAAACAGTGGCAAGAAATAGTAAGAAAGGTTTTTTCGAACTCTAATCTCAGGCTGGAAACTGGGAAAAAAGCGTACGAAAGATCAAAACTGTATTCATGGCAAAACAACACTAACTCGTTACTACAAACAATAGAGAATTTTTTGGCTTCAAAACGTACAGACCTTGGCTAGAGGTGCGCGCGCATGAAAAAATTAGGGAAAGCTGTTGAGATTCTTCAGGAACAAGGGTTTAGAGCTTTCCCTAAGGCATTTTTTAACGATGTTAAAACGATACTCTCAAGGTTAGATTTGATCCTGAAAAGTTTGTGGATTAGAGAATTTCACAGGGTTTATTATTATTCAGATGTGTTGCTGAATACACATTGGTTAGGCACTAGGGTAGCCCAATGTCCTCTTGATATGTGGATACTACAGGAGATTATTTATGAGACTAAGCCTCATTATTTGATTGAGACTGGGACTTATGAAGGTGGCTCTGCATATTTCTTCGCACACATTTTTGACTTGGTTGGGCGTGGGAAAGTTATCACCATTGACGTGAAGGATAGACCGATTCCTTCGCATCCAAGGATAATGAAGATTATTGGCGGTTCTACTTCCGCCAATACGATCAATAGAGTTAAGAAATTAGTAGGTAATGAAAGAAGTATGGTTTTCCTAGATTCATTGCATAATGCCGAACACGTGCTGAAAGAGTTAGAGCTTTACAGCCAATTTGTCTGCAAAGGTTGTTATCTAATCGTTAGTGATACAAATGTTAATGGTCATCCTGTCCTTGCGGGTTTCCGAGTAGGCGATCGAAAGGGAGGACCTATGGAAGCTATGGAGGAATTTATTAAACATCACGATGAGTTTATCATAGACCGGAGGAGAGAAAAGTTCTTTATGACACTGTCTCCGAAGGGTTTTCTGTTCAGGAGAAGATGAGAGGCGTGCGCGCATTGGAGCCCTAAGAATGGTAAATATTGGACTGATAGGCTTAGGCGGAGTAGGAACTTACCATTTCTACAACAGTATGCGCCTACACAATGCCAGATTGATTGCTGTCGCGGACATTTCGAGGAAGTCCCGTAACCTTGCCAAATCCAAGGGCGTAAAAAAGGTTTACGAAGATTATCAGAAACTTCTCGGAAATCCCGATATTGACTGTGTAATAATCTCGTTACCAAACTACCTTCACGCTGAATGTGCGATCATGGCTGCTGAGCACGGAAAACACTTTTTGATCGAGAAACCCTTGGCAAGAAATGTGAAGGA
>Ga0114921_10001163_pt1 | contig 11919 bp, 11 predicted proteins | sample BentaG_FD_87016 | JGI IMG/M metagenome (GOLD analysis project Ga0114921, IMG submission 87016) | Deep subsurface microbial communities from South Atlantic Ocean to uncover new lineages of life (NeLLi) - Benguela_00093 metaG | ecosystem: Environmental > Aquatic > Marine > Oceanic > Sediment ...
ATCACTGCAGCCGACGAGATCGGGTATGCCATCGCGGCGTCGCTGGTGCTGGAAATCGGCGGCGAACCGTTCCGGGTACGTGAGGACGCCCGGACTCTGTACCACGCCGCATTGGCGCACTCCAGCAACCACGTCGTCACAGTTCTGCTCGACGCGGTCGAGGCATTGCGCACTGCGTTGCAGGGCCAGGAGTTGCTGGGGCAGGAGCCCGTCGGCGATCGGCCCGGTGGGATTGCCGAGAGGATCATCGGTCCGCTGGCGCACGCATCGCTGGAGAACGCCCTGCAGCGCGGCCAGGCTGCCCTCACGGGTCCGGTTGCGCGCGGCGATGCCGTCGCCGTCGGCCGCCACCTCGAGGCGCTCAATGAGGTGAATCCCGACCTCGAGCGCGCGTATCGCGCCGTTTCGTGGCGCACTGCCCAACGCGCGCACGCTCCCGCTGCGGTGTTCGAGGCGTTGGCGGAAGCGGGGCAGCCATGAACACCGGGAACACTGCGAGTGTCCCGAAGTTCGTCGCGGGCCAGCTCAACGTGTACACGCGTCCACCCGAAGTCTCAGCAGTGAGCAAGGCGTTGCGCGCTACCGGGCGCAGGATCATGCTGGTGCCGACCATGGGCGCCCTGCACGAGGGGCATCTGACGCTGATCCGGGCCGCCAAGCGGGTGCCGGGCGCCGTCGTTGTGGTGTCGATCTTCGTCAACCCGCTGCAGTTCGGCGCGGGTGAGGACCTCGACGCGTACCCGCGCACACTCGACGGCGATCTCGCCGCTCTGCGCGCCGAGGGCGTCGAGATCGCGTTCACCCCGGCGGCCGACGACATGTACCCGGAGGGCGCTCGCACCACGGTGGTGCCCGGGCCGCTCGGTGCCGAGCTCGAGGGTGCCTCGCGGCCGACGCATTTCGCCGGTGTCCTCACCGTGGTACTCAAGTTGTTCAACGCCGTGCATCCGGACCGAGCATTCTTCGGAGAGAAGGACTATCAGCAGTTGGTCCTGATCCGCCAGATGGTCACCGACCTGAACCTGAGCATTCAGGTGGTGGGGGTGCCTATCGTGCGGGAGCCCGACGGACTGGCCAAGTCGTCACGGAACCGCTATCTCGACCCCGTGCAGCGCGAGCAGGCAGGCGCGCTATCCGCGGCGCTGATCGCGGGGGCCCATGAGGCGTCGAAGGGCACGGCATCCGCGCTGGAAGCCGCCATCGCGGTGCTCGACGCGGTACCCGCCCTCGAGGTCGAGTATCTAGAGGTGCGCAACCCGAAGCTGAGGCCGGCTACCGGTAAGGGGGCTGGGCGGCTGCTCGTCGCAGCCAGGCTGGGGCGTACCCGCCTCATCGACAACATCGCGCTCGACATCGGCGCGGATAGCGGTATCAACGGCCATCCACGGGTCCCATCCGGCGAGAGCCATGAATCACCTTGGAGTAAATGATGTTACGAACGATGCTGAAGTCGAAGATCCACCGCGCCACGGTTACCCAGGCCGATCTGCACTACGTCGGATCGGTGACTGTGGACGCGGATCTGATGGAATCGGCCGATCTGCTCGAAGGCGAGCAGGTGACCATCGTCGACATCGACAACGGCGAGCGTTTGGTGACCTACGTCATAACAGGTCAGCGTGGCAGCGGCGTCATCGGCATCAACGGTGCTGCAGCACATTTGATACATCCTGGCGACCTGGTGATCCTGATCGCGTACGGGACGATGGAGGACTCGGAGGCCAAAAGCTATCGGCCGCGGGTGGTCTTCGTCGACGCCGACAACAAGCAGATCGACCTGGGTGCCGATCCGGCGCATGTGCCGGCGGACGCGTCCTGGCTGATATCGCCGAGGTGATGGCGTGCTACTCGCGATAGATGTCCGCAACACTCACACGGTCGTCGGCTTGACTTCAGGTACCGGCGATCATGGCAAGGTCGTTCACCACTGGCGGATTCGGACCGAATCCGACGTGACCGCAGACGAACTGGCGCTCACGATCGACGGGCTGATCGGCGATGGTGGCGAGCGACTCTCCGGTGCGGCCGGTTTGTCGACTGTGCCCTCGGTGTTGCGTGAGGTTCGCCTGATGTTCGACCAGTACTGGCCGTCGGTTCCCCATGTGCTGATCGAGCCTGGGGTGCGCACGGGAATACCGCTTCTCGTTGACAACCCGAAAGAGGTCGGTGCCGACCGGATCGTCAATTGTCTTGCGGCATATCATAAGTACCAGTCACCGGCGATCGTGGTGGACTTCGGATCCGCGATCTGTGTGGACGTGGTATCGGCCAAGGGCGAGTTTTTGGGCGGTGCCATCGCTCCTGGGATACAGGTGTCATCGGATGCGGCGGCCGCCCATTCGGCGGCGCTGCGACGCGTCGAGTTGACCAGACCCCGATCGGTGGTAGGCAAGAACACCGTTGAATGCATGCAGGCGGGCGCGGTTTTCGGGTTCGCAGGCCTGGTAGACGGCTTGGTGAAGCGGGTGCGTGAGGACGTCGAAGGGTTCGGTGGCGACGATGTGACGGTGGTCGCGACGGGACACAGTGCGCCGCTGGTTCTGCCCGACGTGCAGAGCATCGAGCACTACGACCGACATCTGACCCTGGATGGTCTGCGCCTGGTGTTCGAACGCAATCGGGACGGTCAGCGAGGCAAGTTGCGGCAGGCCCGCTGAGCAGGGTGACCGGTGCAGCCACCTGTTCATTAAGCTGGCACGTCGTGACACCCCCCGATTCCCGCCCCGCGTCCGACGAGACCCGTGACGATTCCGACGAGGACGTTCCCGAACAGTTCCGGATCCGTCAGGCCAAGCGCGAGCGGCTGCTCGCCGAGGGGGGTGAGCCATACCCGGTGGAGGTGGCCCGGACCCACAGCCTGTCCGCGGTGCGCCAGGCCTACCCGGACCTTGCAGCCAACACCGAAACGGGTCAGCAGGTCGGAGTCGCCGGGCGGGTGATCTTCGCGCGCAACTCCGGCAAGCTCTGCTTCGCGATGCTGCAGGACGGCGATGGAACCCAGCTGCAGGCCATGGTCAGCCTCGATCGGGTCGGGCAGGAGTCGCTCGACGCGTGGAAGGCCGATGTCGACCTTGGTGACATTGTGTTCGTCGAGGGCGAGGTGATCAGTTCCCGGCGCGGCGAACTCTCTGTGCTCGCGAGTTCCTGGCAGATGGCTGCCAAGGCGCTGAGGCCATTGCCGGTCGCGCACAAAGAACTCAGTGAGGAGGCTCGGGTCCGTCAGCGTTATGTCGATCTCATCGTTCGTCCGGAGGCGCGGACGATCGCCCGGCAGCGGGTCGCGGTGGTGCGAGCGGTGCGATCGGCGCTGGAACGGCGCGGATTCCTCGAGGTGGAGACGCCGATCCTGCAGACGTTGGCCGGCGGCGCTGCCGCGCGCCCGTTCGTCACGCATTCAAACGCTCTCGATGCTGACCTTTACCTGCGCATCGCGCCGGAACTGTTCCTGAAGCGGTGCGTCGTCGGCGGATTTGACAGGGTCTTCGAGTTGAATCGGGTGTTCAGAAACGAAGGGGCGGATTCCACACATTCGCCGGAATTCGCGATGCTGGAGACATATCAGGCCTACGGCACCTACGACGATTCGGCGATCGTCACGCGTGACCTTATTCAGGAGGTTGCCGATGAGGCCATCGGAATGCGTGAGGTGTCATTACCCGATGGCAGTGTCTACGATCTCGATGGAGAATGGGAGACCATTCAAATGTATCCCTCATTGTCTGAAGCGCTAGGCGAAGAGATCACCCCCCAGACTGGGGTGGACCGACTTTGGCAGATCGCCGACAGTCTGGGTGTCGAGATTCCTCGAGATCGCGGATATGGGCATGGAAAATTAGTCGAGGAACTTTGGGAGTGCACAGTCGGGGAGAAGCTCTGGGCGCCGACGTTCGTGCGAGACTTCCCTGTCGAGACGACCCCTCTGACACGCCCCCATCGCACTATCGACGGTGTCACAGAGAAATGGGATCTTTATGTTCGTCACATTGAGCTCGCCACCGGATACTCCGAGTTGATCGATCCAGTCATTCAACGGGAAAGGTTCACCGACCAGGTGCGCGCAGCGGCCGCCGGTGATGATGAGGCAATGGCGCTGGACGAGGATTTCCTGGCGGCACTTGAGTATGGGATGCCTCCCACGACGGGAACGGGAATGGGTATTGACCGGTTGTTGATGGCTTTGACGGGCCTCTCGATTAGGGAGACTGTTTTGTTTCCCATTGTTCGTCGTCACGGCAACTAAGAGACCGAAACCGATCCGTCACGATTCGCCGATGTTGAATGGCTAGCCGCGATATGGCACATTGGTTCCACGAGTCGGGGTTCAAATCCTGAAATGTAGTGCGTAGAGAAGGGCAGAGACGCAATGGCCAAGAAGGTCACCGTTACGTTGGTGGACGATTTCGATGGCGAAGGCGCCGCCGATGAAACGGTCGAATTCGGGCTCGATGGGGTGAGCTATGAGATCGATCTCTCAGCGAATAACGCGGCGAAACTTCGCGCGGAGCTGAAGCAATGGGTGGATACCGGTCGTCGCGTCGGTGGCCGTAGGCGGGGCCGGTCGGTCGGTGCCGGCCGGGGCCGCGCAGCGATTGACCGCGAACAGAGTGCGGCGATCAGGGACTGGGCTCGCCGCAACGGTCACAATGTGTCCACGCGGGGCAGGATCCCCGCCGACGTTATCGACGCGTTCCACGCAGCAACCTAAGAAGCAGCAACGCAGCAAGCGGGCAACGCAGCCGGCCGCAACTCAGTCGGCGGCAACTCGGCCGGCGATTGCCTGCACTCTTCACTGGGCATTCGGCGTTCGCTGGTGGCGAACTGTTCGCGGCCCCGTTTCGGAAACGAATCTGCTGCCGGTCGCGTTGCTACTGGCAGCGCCGGGTACTGGCCCGTTGTCGCGCAGGATGTCCCTTCCAGCGGGTTATGGACGGGGCCTCCAGGCGGGGCGCCCGGGGCCGCCGCCTACTACAGTGGACGGCAGGTGCGTAGCACTACCGAAGTCTTGCCAAATGTTCGGCGCTCTAGCAAGCCTTCGGGAGTCGTTGCGAGGCGCTGTGCACCTACCTATGTGATGGAGAGCAGGTAACCAGGGATGTTCGAAAGATTCACCGACCGCGCACGTCGGGTTGTCGTGTTGGCTCAAGAAGAAGCCAGGATGCTCAACCACAACTACATCGGCACCGAGCACATCCTGTTGGGGCTTATTCATGAGGGAGAAGGCGTAGCCGCCAAGTCGCTCGAGTCGTTGGGTATTTCGCTGGAGGGCGTGCGCAGCCAGGTTGAAGAGATCATCGGCCAAGGACAGCAGGCGCCGTCTGGTCACATCCCGTTCACTCCGCGCGCTAAGAAGGTTCTTGAGCTGAGCCTGCGTGAGGCGCTGCAGCTCGGCCACAACTACATCGGGACCGAGCACATTCTTCTCGGGTTGATTCGCGAGGGTGAGGGTGTGGCGGCTCAGGTGCTGGTCAAGCTGGGGGCCGAACTGACCCGAGTGCGCCAGCAGGTCATTCAGTTGCTGAGCGGTTACCAGGGCAAGGAGACCGCCGAGGCCGGTACGGGCGGGAGGGGAGGGGAATCAGGTTCCCCCTCCACGTCGTTGGTGCTCGACCAGTTCGGTCGCAACCTGACCGCGGCAGCGATGGAGGGCAAGCTCGACCCGGTCATCGGCCGGGAGAAGGAAATCGAGCGTGTCATGCAGGTGCTGAGCCGGCGCACCAAGAACAACCCGGTGCTGATCGGCGAGCCCGGCGTCGGCAAGACCGCTGTCGTCGAGGGCCTCGCGCAGGCGATCGTGCACGGTGATGTCCCCGAGACACTCAAAGACAAACAGCTCTACACCCTCGACCTCGGTTCGCTGGTCGCCGGCAGCCGGTATCGCGGTGACTTCGAGGAACGCCTCAAGAAGGTGCTCAAGGAGATCAACACACGGGGCGACATCATCTTGTTCATCGACGAGCTGCACACGCTGGTGGGGGCCGGTGCCGCTGAGGGTGCGATCGATGCCGCCTCGATCCTCAAGCCCAAGCTGGCCCGCGGTGAACTCCAGACCATCGGTGCGACCACCCTCGACGAGTACCGCAAATACATCGAGAAGGATGCAGCACTGGAACGTCGTTTTCAGCCGGTCCAGGTGGGCGAGCCAACAGTCGAGCACACCATCGAGATCCTCAAGGGGCTGCGGGACCGCTACGAAGCCCACCATCGCGTCTCGATCACCGACGGCGCCGTGGTTGCCGCGGCGACACTGGCCGACCGGTACATCAACGACCGGTTCCTGCCGGATAAGGCCATCGACCTGATCGACGAAGCCGGTGCCCGGATGCGGATCCGCCGGATGACCGCACCGCCGGACCTGCGCGACTTCGATGAGAAGATCGCCGACGCGCGCCGGGAGAAAGAATCCGCGATCGACGCGCAAGATTTCGAGAAGGCGGCCAGCCTCCGGGACAGCGAAAAGCAATTGGTGGCCCAACGCGCCGAGCGTGAGAAGCAGTGGCGTTCAGGTGATCTCGATGTCGTCGCCGAAGTCGATGACGAGCAGATCGCGGAGGTTCTCGGCAACTGGACCGGCATTCCCGTGTTCAAGCTGACCGAGGAGGAGACCACTCGGCTGCTGCGCATGGAGGACGAAATACACAAGCGGATCATCGGCCAGGAGGACGCCGTCAAGGCGGTATCGAAGGCGATCCGACGCACCCGTGCGGGGCTGAAGGACCCCAAGCGTCCCTCGGGCTCGTTCATCTTCGCCGGCCCGTCCGGCGTCGGAAAGACCGAGCTTTCCAAGGCGCTTGCCAACTTCCTGTTCGGCGACGACGACGCCCTCATCCAGATCGACATGGGCGAGTTCCACGACCGGTTCACCGCCTCGCGGCTGTTCGGAGCCCCTCCGGGCTACGTCGGCTACGAGGAGGGTGGTCAGCTCACCGAGAAGGTGCGTCGTAAGCCGTTCAGCGTCGTGTTGTTCGACGAGATCGAGAAAGCGCACCAGGAGATCTACAACACCCTGTTGCAAGTGCTCGAGGACGGTCGGCTCACCGACGGTCAGGGGCGCACGGTCGACTTCAAGAACACCGTGCTGATCTTCACCTCGAACCTGGGCACTTCCGATATCTCGAAGGCAGTGGGCCTTGGCTTCACCCAAGGCGGTGGCGTCAATGACTACGAGCGGATGAAGCAGAAGGTCAACGACGAGCTGAAGAAACACTTCCGTCCGGAGTTCCTCAACCGCATCGACGACATCATCGTCTTCCACCAGCTGACTCGCGAAGAGATCATCCAGATGGTCGACCTTATGATCGGCCGGGTCGGCAATCAGCTCAAGGCCAAGGACATGGCGATGGAGTTGACGGACAAGGCCAAGTCGTTGCTGGCGAAGCGGGGGTTCGACCCCATGTTGGATGCGCGGCCGCTGCGCCGCACCATCCAGCGTGAGATCGAGGATCAACTTTCGGAGAAGATCCTCTTCGAGGAGGTCGGACCCGGGCAGGTAGTGACCGTCGACGTCGAGAACTGGGATGGTGAAGGTGCCGGCGAGGACGCCGCGTTCACCTTCGTCGGGAGCCAGCGTGCAGCGAGCGTCGAACCGGATCTGGCTCAGGCCAGTGCCGCCGGCACGCCGGGTGCGGCCGAGTAAGCCGACCACGACAACGGACGGCCGAGTAAGCCGACCACGACAGCGGACGGCCATCCCAACGGGTGGCCGTCCGCTTCGTGAAATGCCGGTGCACTGCCTCCAAGCGTGGCTTAGGATGCGGGGGTAATTGATGGTCAGCGGAATCTGGTGAGACTCCAGAACGGTCGCGCCACTGTAGACAGTCAGACCTGATGGCCATCACATATCTGGCTGGGACGCGAAATCCCAGAAAGGAACTCGAATGACTACTCCTGACGTGGGCAAAACACAGGCGGGCGCACTCGATTTTTCGGGGACAAAGGCGGCCGCATGGCTGTCGCTGACCGCTTTCCTGGCGCTCGTGGTGCTGTATTTCGTCGGCATGGACCAGGGGGCAACCTCGGTGTTCGGGAACAACACCTACATCCACGAATTCCTGCACGACGGCCGTCACCTGCTCGGCTTTCCCTGCCACTGACCTGCGGCAAGGAATAAGGGAAATGCGCACCAATATGGAAAAACAGATCATTGGGCGTGGCCTTTTGGCCGGCGCCGCCGCCGGAATTCTGGCGTTCCTGTTCGCCCGAATCTTCGTGGAGCCACAGATCGAACGGGCCATTGGCTATGAGGAGGGTGTCGGCTCTGCGCACGAGGCCATAGACCATGGCGCCGGCGTGCACGGACACAGCCACGGTGGGGAGGGTGGCGGGTTCACTCGCGCCGTCCAGATGAATATCGGAATGGGCCTGGGCGTCCTGCTGTTCAGCATGGCCATCGCAGCGCTCTTCGCGGTCGTCTTCGCGGTGACCTACGGTCGGGTCGGCGACATCTCGGCTCGACTGCTGTCGCTCTACATCGCGGGCGGAATGCTCCTCAGCCTCTACGTCGTTCCTACGCTGAAGTATCCGGCGAGCCCGCCGGCATTGAGCCTGGACGAGACGATCCAGCAGCGCACGCTGCTGTACCTGTTGATGGTTGTGTTGTCGGCAGCGCTGTTGATCGGCGCGGTCTACCTCGGTCGCCAGTTGGCGGCGCGGTTGGGCGCCTGGACTGCCGGGGTGGCCGCAGCAGGTGGATATCTGGTGGCCGTAGCGTTGGTGATGGTGGTCCTACCGACCATCGACGAGACGCCGGGCCCACTGGTCGACGCCGCCGGCACCATCGTCTACGGGGGGTTCCCGGCCGATGTGCTCTACGACTTCCGGTTGTACGCATTGGGTACGCAGATCGTCATCTACGCCACCATCGGGCTGGTTTTCGGCGCGCTGGTGTCGCGGCTGTTGGGGGACCGGAAGCCCGCACTTGCCGCGTGAGCGTGGCCGGGGTGAGTTATCCGGACCTCAGTTACACGGACCCCAACGGTGAGTGAGGTCGTCCGACTGACCTTCGTGTCGCACGCCATGACAGACGCGATGGCAGCCGGACGATTTGCCACCGATGAACCGGTCAACGCCAAGGGTCGGCGACAGATCGAGGCAGGAACTGAACTCGGACGCACCGAGCAGGTTTACTGCGGACCGGAGAAACGCACTCGGCAGACCGCGGAACTGCTTGGATTGCAGGCCTCTGTTGCGCCGCAGCTTGCGGACCTGGATTGTGGCCGGTGGCGCGGTGATGTTCTCGGCGGCGTCTTGCCTGCCGAATTGGCCATCTGGCTGACGGACCCCACCAGTGCACCGCACGGCGGCGAGTCGGTCGTCGAGCTGGTCGACCGAGTTGCCGGCTGGCTGGATTCGCTGGCCGCGCAGCGCGGCCGGGTCCTAGCGGTTACCCACCCTGCCGTCATTCGTGCCGCGATCCTCGTGGTGCTGGAAGCACCGCCGAAATCATTCTGGCGCATTGACGTGGCCCCGGTCAGCCGCACGGTCATGCACTTCCGAGGGCACGTATGGACCCTGCGGTCTGCACGCTGATTCAGGCGGTCGGGATCAGGTCGAAGGCTTGAGTCACGATCGACATCAGCCATCCGGCCGCGGTCTGGCTGCGAAACTGCGGCCAGTTCGCTTGCAGACTGACTACCCACGGCTGTTCGTTGCGGTCAACGGCATACCAGCTGAAGGTCAGGTCACCAGGCAGGTTGCCGGCTTTTGCCCCGATGTAGGGCCACTGGGTCCGGTCGAGATCGATGCCGGCGACGGCGGACAGGATGTCCCTCACCGGTGCGGCCTCGCCCACCGCGGCTGTTTGGAGGGCGGCATGCAAACGGCAGATATCGGCGGCGCTGCCGTACCACTCGGCGCCGATATCCGACGCCGGAGTGTGGGTGCGCTTCGGATCGGGTTCGTAGGGCCGGGAGTTCGTCTGCTGGAGCAGCTGAACACGCCCTTGCGGCGAGGCATGCTTCCACTCGTCGCGAAGATCCGGCTTGCCCCAGCCCACCGAGAACAGTTCGTGCATGGTGGGAAACGGCGTCATGCTGGCGGGGTCGTGGTGGCCGGCGGCCACCAGCGCACGCTCGATGGCGCCCGGCCCCAGTCGGGCGATCAACAGATCGGTTGCCATGTTGTCGCTGGCCGAGATCATCTGCTGCGCGGCGTCGCGCACTGAGACCTGGGCGCCGGGCGCCAGCGCATCGAAGCCCGAGGAGCCGACGGCCTTGGCTTCCTCGGTGATCGTCAGCATGTCGGTCCAGTCCACGGTATCCGCGCTCACCGCATGCGCAACTCCAAGCAGCACATACAGTTTGAAAATCGACGCTAGTGGCAGGGACATGTCGGTGTTCGTGCCCGCGACCTTGATGCACTGGCCGTCGGTGACCTTCGCGATCTGGTAGGAGTAGCGCGCGTCGGACTTGGTCAATTGGGCGTCTATGTCTTCCCAGTTCTCGATCACCGGCGGGTCGAGCTCCACCTGGAAGCGGTCGACCATGCCTGCATCGTCGGTGTGCAGTTCGATGGTCTGCGCCACTCCGTAGGAAGTGAGCACATCAAGTGTGGCGTGCCCGGCCCCGACGTCGATGTCGGTAACGGTGAATGGCCGGTCCCACCACATCCTGTCCAGGGTGACTCCCACGTGCTCGACTAGCTGAGGGGCGGCCAGAGTGCGGATACCGACCGGGCCGATCGGCCAGTCGCTGTTGAGCATGTCCATGGTCTGCTTGGCGCGCAGGCCCTGTGGTGTGTTGATCTGGATGGGCGCGCCGTAGGCGGACTCCGACGGCGCGGGACGGGTGGTGGCACATCCGCAGGCCAGGGTGGCGACGAGGACGAGTCCGACCGTCAGCTTGGTCGCTCGCCGTAGGGCCTGGGCTGCCTTACGCCGGAGCGTTGGTTCCCGCAACGTCAAGTACAACTTCGAACTCCAGCAACGACGCACCGGTGGCGACCGGGTTGGCACGCTCGCCGGCATGGGCCTCGGCTGCGGGTCCGGTCACCCACGCCTGAAAGGCTTCTTCGGACTCCCACTGGGTCACCACAAAGTAGCGGTCCTCGCCCTTGGTCGGGCGCAACAGTTGAAAACCGAGAAAGCCGGGCTGGCTGTCGACGGCATGTGCGCGGTGCGCGAACCGCTTCTCCAATTCCGGACCGGCGCTGGGCGGGATCTCGATCGCATTGATCTTCACCACAGGGTTTTGACTGGGCATGGCATTCAGGCTACCGCGTGCGACCGGCATGATGAGAACATGGATTCCGATCCGTACTCCGGCTCGATTCACGGCTCGGAGGCAAGCGGTCTGCTGATCGGTCGCGGCGGGGCCGGCGCACCCGTGGTGCTGGTGCACGGGCTGATGGGTCGGGGCACTACCTGGTCGCGCCAACTGCCCTGGCTCACGCGGTTGGGGGAGGTCTTCACCTACGACGCGCCGTGGCATCGCGGCCGCGCGGTACCAGACGGGTTTCCGATCTCCACTGAGCGTTTCGTGGCCGACCTGGGCGACGCGGTGGGGCAGCTGGGCAGGCCGGCGATCATGGTCGGCCATTCGATGGGTGCGCTGCACTCCTGGTGTCTGGCCGCAGCGCGACCCGAGCTGGTCGCCGCCGTGGTCGTCGAAGACATGGCTCCTGACTTTCGGGGACGAACCACCGGTCCGTGGGAGCCGTGGTTGCACTCGCTGCCCGTGCAATTCAGCACGGCACAGCAGGTGTACGACGAGTTCGGACCCGTGGCGGGTCGGTACTTCCTCGAAGCGTTCGACCGCACGGAGACCGGTTGGCGCCTGCACGGCGATCCGGCGCGCTGGATCGCGATTGCCGCAGAGTGGGGGACCCGCGACTACTGGAGTCAATGGCATTCGGTGTCGGTGCCGACCCTGGTCATGGAAGCTGGGAACTCGGTCACCCCACCCGGTCAGATGCGAACCATGGCCG